>ENA-UOOR01000347-UOOR01000347.1-fermentation-metagenome-genome-assembly--contig:-NODE-347-length-67270-cov-5.151439_pt1 | contig 67270 bp, 58 predicted proteins | sample MGYA00245780_ERZ724029 | MGnify/ENA primary metagenome ERZ724029 (study PRJEB28704, sample SAMN03018315) | fermentation metagenome | biome: anthropogenic terrestrial biome; feature: soil; material...
CGCACACCATTTTTTCATACCTATTTGTGCCGCCAGCGACAGCGGCGGAATGGAGAATATTATGAAAAGGCCGCTAGGATCATCGAGAGTAATATTCTGCCGCTAGATGTAATCGCCACGCATGTGCTGCCCCTTTCCGAATACCAGAAGGGGCTGGATCTGTTGCGGGCCGGTCAGGCGCTAAAGGTCATTATTTATCCCGAATGATATTCATCGAAAATTGAGAGTTTAAATAATCAATGCTCTCCCTGCACTTTAGACGGAGAGATCGTCATTCTTGTTAGTCCCGGGGATCTTGTTGTTTCGGCCTGCGGCCTTATCCGGTCCATCTGACCCAATATTTTAAAAAGGTGACGGAGAAAATCGCTTCCGTCACCTTTTTGGTTTATATGCTCATATGTTTTTGCCCATGGCACAAAAGTAAATAAACTTTATAATGCCAGCTTGTAGATATTCAATACATCTTCGCAGCCCAGCTTTACAAAGTTACCCAGATCGTGTTCAGCTGCAAGCTTGCATTTATTTGCCATTTCCTCCAGACGGGAATCGTCGATTCCTGCATGGCTCAGCCTTGTGGGAAGTCCGATGGAGGCGTAGAAGGCTTCCAGGCTTTCAATGCCCTTTAAAGCCATCTCTTCAGGATCAAACATATTATCGTCAATATTCCAGACTCTGTGAGCAAACTGTGCGAATCTGGCCACATCATGCTTGTATACGTATTTCATCCATGCCGGGAACACGATGGCAAGACCGGCCCCATGGGCGATGTCATAGGCGGCGCTGAGTTCATGCTCTATTTGATGGGAAGCCCAGTCGCCGACCCGGCCGGTGTTCAGAAGACTGTTATGGGCAATGGGTGCGGCCCACATGATCTCTGCCCTGGCATCATAGTCCTCGGGATTTTTAAGAACCTTGGGCACATTTAAAATGACGGTTTTCAGGAGGGATTCACAGAACCTGTCGGTAAGGTCCACATGCTTGGTATTTGTAAAATACCGCTCCATAATATGGGCCATAATATCGGCAGCCCCGCTGACCGTTTGATAGGCGGGCAGGGTATAAGTAAGCTCGGGATTCAATATGGCAAAACAGGGACGATTCAATTGGGAGCTGTAGCCGCGCTTAAGCCAGCCATCCTCATTGGTAATGACGCAGCTGTCACTGGATTCACTGCCGGCTGCGGGGAGGGTCACAATCACACCTACCGGCAAAGCAGTTGCGGGCTGAACTTTTTGAGCAAAAATATCCCAAACGTCTCCGTCATAGGGAACGCCCAGTGCGATGGCTTTTGCCGAATCGATGGCGCTTCCGCCGCCTACAGCCAGAATAAAATCAATATTCTGCTCACGGCATAAACGGATACCTTCTTTTACAAGGGACAAACGGGGATTGGGCAATACTCCCGAAAGCTCGACAAAATCAATATCCGCGTCTTTTAGGGATTGTACGACTTTATCGTAGAGTCCTGTCTTTTTAATGCTGCCACCGCCATAATGTAAAAGGACCTTGGTTCCCAACAGTTTTACTTCCTGACCTACCTGGTCTTCGGTATCTTTGCCGAAGATTATTTTGGTGGGGCATTGAAAAACAAAATTATCCATAATTTGCCTCCTAAAAAATATATTAAGCCGTTTGAGAAACGGCAAAACGCCTTAATGCAGATAGTTATGTGGTTAATTTTTCTTGAAATGCCTCGAAACCGGATGAAAGGAACCTCTTCTATTTTATACTATATCAAGCGTGATATCAAACGTCATCCGATTATTTGGCCAGCTGTATCGATACTTATATAATACCCTTATGCGGGCGTTTTGTGAAAATAACATTTAACTCTAAAAAATTACGGACTATTCTAAATATTAAAAAGATTGAATTTTATATGGCGATATTAGATGGAAAGCAGTATCCGCAAGGCTGCGGAACTGGGATACAACGGAATAGAATTGGCCTTGTTAAATAAAGATCAGTCGGACATAGGCAAGATAAAAAACTGATTACGGAATATCATCTGGAGATCCCCGCAGCGGTTAAACCGTTACGGGGATCTTTCCTTATGCTTTAAGGCGCCCGAATGTTTTCTTCTCACCATTCGACATGCATCTTCATACCCTATTAATATAGGGTACAAGCTTTATTTATAGAGATAGGCATCTGAACAAAAGGAAAGGAAGGGTTTTAAGGATGAAAGTTGTAATACTTTGCGGGGGAAGAGGCCTGCGGATGCATGAGCTGACTGAAGACATGCCAAAGCCTATGGCTCCGGTCTGCGGAAAGCCCATGCTGCTGCATATTATGAAAATCTATAAACATTATGGCTTTGACGAATTTATCCTCCTTTTGGGCTATAAGGGAGAAAAAATAAAGGAATATTTTATGGATTATCCATGGAAAGGGCACAGCTTCCGGTTGGAAACCCGAAAGAGCGGCTATGAGCTGCTCGAAGAAACCGAGAGCTGGAAAATTACTTTTCTGGACACCGGGCTGGATACCATGACGGGAAGCCGTATCGGCAGGGCAAGGGAATATATTGGAAATGAAACTTTTATGGTCACTTACGGGGATGGCCTGTCCAATGTGGACATCAATAAGCTTCTCGCCTACCACCGGGAAAAGGGGAAGCTTGCCACCGTCACCGGCGTAGACAGGAAAACTCAGTACGGCACCCTCATTGTAAAGGATGGACTGGCTGAATCCTTCCGCGAGAAGCAAAGCTCCAGCGGAATCATCAACGGCGGGTTCTTTGTGTTTGAGCCGGGATTTTTTAATTATTTGACCCATGATACCAATTGTGTGCTGGAACAGGAGCCTCTTTGCAACCTTGCCCTTGACGGCCAGCTGGCCGTTTACCTCCATGAAGGTTTCTGGACAGCCTGTGATACCTATAACGACATCGTTCAGGCAAATAAATTATGCGAGCAGGGAAAGGATTTGTGGAAGGTATGGGAGAAGGCATAAGCTTTTGGAATGGTAAAAATGTATTTTTGACAGGCTGTACAGGATTTTTGGGAAGTTATATGGCAAAAGAGCTGGTCGGCCAGGCAGCAAATGTAACGGGACTGGTAAGAGATGGTGTGCCCAGGTCCAATCTTTACATGGGCGAGGCCTGCCAGAAAATAAATATGGTCTATGGAGAGCTGGAGAATGAAGCGCTTTTAGAGCGGGTACTGGGCGAGTATGAAATCGACACGATATTTCATGTCGGGGCCCAGGCCATTGTGGGCGTTGCCAACAGAAATCCGCTGGCCACCTTTGAGACTAATATCCGGGGTACCTGGAATGTCCTGGAGGCGGCCAGAAGAAGCCCTCTTATCAGGCGTATTGTGGTGGCCTCCAGCGATAAGGCCTACGGGGATCAGGAGCAGCTTCCCTATGATGAGAGCATGCCTCTTGTGGGCAGACACCCCTATGATGTGTCCAAAAGCTGCACCGATCTAATAGCTCAGGCCTATCATAAAACCTATGGCCTTCCAGTATGTATTACCAGGTGCGGCAATCTTTTTGGCGGCGGAGATCTCAATTTTAACCGGATTATTCCCCAGACCATCAGGAGCGTCATGAAAGGGGAGGCTCCTGTCATACGCAGTGATGGGACTTTTATCCGGGATTATTTCTATGTAGAGGATGCTGTAAAAGCTTACCTACTACTGGCAGAGAAAATGAATGAGCAAGGTTTGGAAGGGCAGGCCTTTAATTTCAGCAATGAAATACAGATCACGGTACTGGAGCTGGTCAAAAAAATACTGGCGCTGATGGAGAGTGATCTGGTGCCCGTAGTGCTGAATCAGGGCAGCAATGAAATCAGGCATCAATACCTGTCGGCTGAAAAGGCGAGGAGGATGCTGGGCTGGAAGCCCTCTTATACCTTAGAAGAGGGCCTGATAAGAACGATTGCCTGGTACCGTCAATTTTTTGAACAGTAAAATTGGAAATACTTAAACGGTTTTTCTGGGTTGTAGGAGGACCGCGCCCTGACAAACTGAAAGGAGGATAGAAGTTGAGAGCAAGTATCATCATTCCCTCTTATAATGCCAGAGAACGGCTCTATCTGAATCTTACGGCGCTGAACAGGCAGAGCTATGAAAGGGACGATGTGGAAGTCATTGTCGTCGATAACGGCTCTGATGATAACACCTTTGAGATGGCGCGAAATTTTAGGCTGAAATACCCCTTAAAAGTAATCCGAATTGAGGAGAACAAGGGGATTGCCTTCGGACGCAACAAGGGCGTTTTAAGTGCTGAAGGGGATATTCTTATTTTTCACGACAGCGACATGATCGCCATGCCCGATTATATCAAGCTTCATCTGGAAGCCCATAGGGAGCCCAATGTGGTGGCCTGCGGCATGTTCTGGCGCAGAATTTTCACTTACTATTATGAAAATTTTACCGCCGAGCAGCTGTCCAACTTTGAAAAGCTCCGAAAGCTGAGGAGGCTTTATAGAAACTGCTCCTACAAGGACAAAGCCCCCCTTATTTCGGAGGAACAAACAAAGACGGAGGATCTCCAAAATTACAGCTTTGATCTGGAAATGGGATTTATTTGTGACCTGATGGATATTAGACGCCAATACGGCAATAATTTTGAAGGATACTATTTGCCCTGGCGGTTTTTCATTACCAACAACCTGTCGGCGGAGCGGGAAAAGGTCCTGGGTGTGGGTATGTTTGATACCAATATTGTGCGCTACGGCTATGAGGATTATGACCTGGGCATCCGCCTTTATAAATCGGGCTGCAAGTTCACTCTCGCAGATCATATCGTGAGTCTCCACCAGGAGCATCCGGCCAATTACCGGTCCAATGATCTTGTGGAGAACATAAATTATATCTGCAGCAAATACAATAGTATATATTTTATTGATGTAGTTTTGGTATGTTTAAGCGATAGCCTGAACATTGACAAGACTATGATGAACGGTATCGCCTGGGACATTCTCAGAATAATACCCAAACCCGAATATCACGAGATTCTGGAATTGTTTTTAGAACTGCTGCAGGTGCTCCGCAAACGCTTTTTCAAACCGCAGGAGGAAGACGGTAAGGCCGTATATGCAAGGGTGAACGGGAAAAAGGAATATTACATACAGAAAATCATACGACTTCAACGGCAGGAATGGGTGCCCTACTTTGTGCCCATGCTGTCCATTTTGTTTAAGCTGGCCATCAATATGGATTTTGAAAGGCTGGTAAAGATCAGTCAGGATGGAAAGGGAGAGTTATTATGAGCCGTTATCATTTTTCCACGGTAGTTTCGCAGGATCATCTGTTTAAGCTCCTGGCAATGATTGCGTCCCTTAAGAGCAACTGCAATGACTTTAAACTCTATGTGCTTTGCGCTCACGACATAGTCTGGCACATCCTTAGAAAAATAAATATGTCCGATATCGTTCCTATTATGCTCAGCGAAGTGGAAGATCTCACCCTGCAAAAGGCGAAGGGCGACCGGGTATTCCATGCCTATTGCTGGACGCTGAAGCCTGTTTTTCTGCATTATGTCATGGAGAATTATCCCGAATGCCAGTATTTTGCCCACCTGGATGCGGATCTCTTTTTCTTTGCCAGCCCGGATAATATCTTTTTAGAAAACCCCGGGGCCTCACTGTTCCTGACCCATCACCGCAATTCCAGGAATTTTCTGAAGTATTATTCGGTAACCGGCGTTTTTAATACCGGCTTTGTAGGGTGCAGGAATGACGCCATAGCCCTGTCCGCCGTATATAAATGGAAAAACCAGTGCATTGCCTACTGCCCCATTCAAGAGGATTCGGTGAGGAAACTTTTCGGAGACCAACGCTATGTGGAATCCTGGCCGGACGAGTATCCGGGGGTGCACATTGTGCGGGGGCTTGGGGTTAATACGGCTCTCTGGAATATTCCCAACTATACGGTTTCCATTGTGGACGGTAAAATTTTTGTGGAGGATCACCCGCTGATTTTCTACCATTTCTCGGGCCTGACCATTATAAGCCGCAATGAATTCAATCTGAACTGGTATTACCATATTGATGACAAAATGGTTCTTGATTTTATTTACCGGCCCTATGTCCTTACACTGGCCAATACCATGAGGGAGATGAAGACGTATTTCTCATGGTTTAATGCAGGTTTTCTAAGAAAGGATCTCACGCCTGACACCCACTATCTGAAGGTGTAGTGATGAAAGGCGCAAATTCACCTGAGACCAATGATTGGATGAAAATAAGACTAAATACGGATTGAGAGGCGGGCCCGGGCGGGATAGAATCAAGAGGACCGAATTCACCACGCAGGCTGGCAAAGGGGGAAGAAAACTTGAATGCACTTTTGAAGCTGGCAAAAAAACAAAAAGGACAAAGTATGACAGAATATGGCCTTATCATCTCCCTGGTGGCTGTCGCTATTGTGATGGTTTTAGCTGCTTTTGGAGGGGTGCTTAAGAGTATGTTCGGCAATATCGCCGAGGCCCTGAAAATTAGCCTCGGCTCCTGACAGGCTTACAAGAATGATATCAAAACAATGAAATGTTGCAATAATCCATTATTTCTTGCGAAGCAGCCGCTAAACCATTAGAATGGTTGAGTGACTACTGTTGAGAAAATACGGAGGAGCAACATGGGAAACAAGAAGAATAAAGGTCCCTTTTTTGTGTTTGCAGCGGCAGTTTTGTGGAGCTTTGCCGGCATTTGCAGCAAATTTATTCCATGGGGAGCTTTAACTATTGCTTGCCTGAGAGGATTGATAGGAGCCGCCACCATAGGCATAGCCAATAAAAAATGGTTTTTTAGACCTACAAAATCCGTTTGGCTAGCCGCATTTGCCACATTCACCACCTGTGTACTGTTTATGGTGTCCAATAAAATAACCACTGCAGCCAATGCTATTGTACTTCAATACACAGCTCCGGCATTTGTTATCATATTGTCGGCAGTGTTCCTTAAAATAAGACCTAAAACCCTTGATATTATCACCATTTTAATTACATTGGGCGGAATCTCCCTCTTCTTTATCGAACATCTGGGCCATGGTGAGTTACTGGGGGATATGCTCGCCATTTTATCGGGTTTGACATTTTCCTTGGTGTTTTTTGCCAACCGTCTGCCCGGTGCCGACCCCATGCAGGCCTCCTACCTGGGCTGCCTGCTTCAGGGGCTATTGATCCCATTTCTGTTTTTTGATGAAAGTCTTCGCACCTTTGATTTGTCTGTGGTACTGATTATGCTGCTAACGGGAATATTCCAGCTGGGAGTGGCTTACATATTCTTTTCCAAGGGCATTAAAACCACATCGGCTGTATCGGCCAGCATCATTGCCATGGTAGAGCCTATTTTGAACCCTGTATGGGTCTTCCTGATCTTAGGTGAGCGCCCGGGCCCCCTGGCCATAGCCGGGGCCGGTGTTGTCATTGTAACCATCGGCTTATATAATGTTATTTCGGTGCGCCGCCAGGCAAAGATTGATCCCACAGCGGAAGGGGCAGCCAGCTAGTCTGTTTTTTAACGCCTGCCTTCCATCGATATTTATTCAGTTTTAAATGGTTTCTCGGCTGTAGAAAAGAATATTTTGCGTCCCAGCGCCGGCAGAAAAATTTGTCAGTTATTATCGGTTCTGTTTATAATGTGATATAATTATCCCCTAGAGAAACCTGTTCTTTAGGGGATTTTTAGGAGGCTTTATTTTGCAGAATTTGGTATTTGCGTTTAATGCCATCGCACCGCTCTTTATTCAAATTGTACTGGGCTTTTTTTTGAAAAAGAAAAAAGTGATTGATCAGCATTTTATCGATATATCCAGCAGCTTTGCTTTTAAATATCTTTTTCCGCTTATCGTATTTCGCCAGATCTACCAAATAGATATCGCAGCCAATATCAATCCGGTATTTATTGGATACGGCATTGTTGTTTGCCTGGTTTTAGCATTATTGCTCTGTTTGATCGTACCGCGCTTTATTCATGAAAAAAGGACCTGCGGGGCATTTATTCAGGGCAGCTATCGGGGAAACAATGTTTTGATGGGTGTCGCCCTGGCCATTAAGATCTTTGGGGATGAGGATAGTTTGCCCACCATCATGCTGCTGCCTTTTGCCGTCATAATGCTCAATATTGTTTCTCTCATTATTCTCACCGCTTTTTCGCCGGATAACAAGAAAGTAAGTATAAAGACCGTGCTGCCCGAAGTTATAAAAAACCCCATTGTCAGAGGCGCGGTATGCGGTGTCATAGTATCTTTGCTGGGGATTAAAATACCTGTTTTTTTAAGAGACGTCATTGACGATCTGGCAGCCATAACAACTCCGCTGGCCCTTATTGCTTTGGGCGGACAATTGGAGGTTAAAAACTTGTTTGAAAAAGCGCCCTTAATTTTTGCGGGCTCCTTTATTAAACTCGTTTTAAGTCCGCTTATCGCCATTGTTCCCGCTTTGATTTTCTTTCATTTCAGCCCTTCTGAAATGGGGGCTCTCTATGTTATTTTTGGTTCTTCCTCAGCGGTTTCCTCCTTTGTTATGGCCAAGGCCATGAAAAGTGATGATGACCTGGCGGGGCTCATGGTTGTGTACAGCACTATTCTTGCGAGTATCACCATGTTCCTGTGGCTCTACATACTGAAAAGCTTCCAGATCATATAAAGGGTTGCCGTAGGGATGACGGATAATATTGCAGATATAAAAGCAGCATGAAAATTAATAATTCAGAAATAAATTTTGATGTTGGTCAGCCAAAATATTGTGTGCTTAGCATAATGTTTTGGCTGATTTTTCTATATGCTTATATTACTTACACGCTTAAATGTATTTTAGGAATTTGTCAGTTATTTTTTTAAAATATATGAATGCATAAAGATAAAATAAAAAAATGTTGACATATTAAACTACACAATGTAGAATATAGTTAACCTACATGATGTAGAATGAAAAAGGAGATTTAATAAATAAAATGCAACCGATGTCTGATGCAGAAAAACTGATTATGGAATTTATTTGGGCGGCCGGACACCCTATAACAACTGCGGAAATTATTGAAAATTTACCGAAGGAAAAATCATGGAAGCAAAATACAGTCATTACTTTTTTAGCTCGTTTAATAGAAAAAGGTATAATCAAAGCAACCAGGATAGGAAAAGCAAACCATTATGAACCTTGTGTAACAGAACAACAATACCTAAATTTTGAAACAAAGCAGTTTATAAAAGATGTCCATAAAGGTTCCGTATTTGGTTTTATAACTGCATTGTGTGATAACGGCGACTTGACAAGAGAAGATATTGAAGCACTTATGAAGCGTTTGAAAGAATAGGTGGGCCTATGCTAATTAAACTGTACAACCAGTTGCTTGTTATGTCTGTTGTGGTTGGGGGCTTATACCTGATACTAAAGCTTTTTAGCGGAGCGACCATGAAATATTTTACGCCTTCCTGGCATTATTACACCTATATAGGAATTTATATGTTTCTTCTGTTGCCCTACCATAAGCTTTTATCATTGTTCCCTTTAGACTTTTGCCAAAATGTTGGGAACAGACTGGTCTTACCTATTTTGCCCTCAGCCTTGGAATTGACTTTGCCCGGCAGTAATAATTCAGTAGCAGACAAAATAGAGAGCTCTTCAATGTTAAATCTTGATTTTTTGCCTTATCTTTTAATTGCAGGTACGTTGACATTTATTATCGCCATCATAGTGCAAAATATTAAACTGTATCGGCATATTTTCGGTGTATACAATTTAGTTGAGAAAACGCGGTTTCAGGATATTCTCTCAAGATGCAAACAAGAAATGGGGATATCAAAGAAAGTATTAGTATTTACCTCCCCTTGCGCAAGCACGCCTTTCCTGTATGGTGTCTTAAAGCCTCGTATAGTTATGCCAGATATCGAATTAACTAAGGAAGAACTACAACATGTGTTTTATCATGAATTAGCCCACTGGAAGAAGCACGATCCTTTGTTGAAATTATTATTACTTTTTATTAATGCTCTCCATTGGTTTAATCCTTTAGCCTATATAGCCAGACGTGATATTGACTGCTTTTGTGAACTAACATGTGACGAAAATGTTGTGAGACCAATGGATAAAGACGAAAGAAGACGATATTGTGAGCTGATGTTAAGTGTTCTTCAGAATATTGCAGACCACAATACAAAATTGTTTTCTACCTTTAGTGATAAACGAAACATTGAAAGGAGAATTGATATGATATTGAAGAATCAACATTCAAGTCAGAGGAAGCGGATTAGCATGCTCGCTGTTGCAGTGACCGTTCTTATAATGTCGTTAGGTATTGCTACTGCATATGCCGCATCAAATGAGAGCGAAATATTTACTGAAAAACAAATTAACATTGCGTACGATAAAAATGGCGAATCAAATATAATAGATACTGTTATAAATGCAAGCCGGTCGGTTGAGGCTGTTAATGCACTATTTGGAAGCAATAATGAAATATATGCAGTTGAAGAAGATACCATATATTACAGTAAAATTTATAATTCGTTTGAAGAAACAAAAAAAATAGGAGAAAAAAATTTTTTTCTGAAGCATGACGGAATCTCCGGATACGTATCACTTAGAGGCGCATATAGAATAGCTCGAACTGATAAATTTATAGCTAATTATATTGGAAGTAAATAATTTTAGTAAAAGCCCAAAAATAGAAAAGAAAGGAGGCTGCACCATGATGAAGAAATTATTGGTAGCAATAGTAAGTTTATCGTTATTACTTATTCCTATGCAAGTTTTTGCTTTTGAAGTTGGATTGCAAAGCACTGAAAGTATTTCTGCGGATGAGAATGTAACACCTAATATTATGGTAACACGTGAAAAGACTGTGGTAAAAACTTACTCTGAATTTAGTAGTATTCCTGAGTCAATATCTTACTCTGAGTTTGATATGGGAGTCTGGTGGTATGGAGTCCTTTTTCTCGAATCAGCAGAAAACAATGGAACTTATTGGTATGCAACATATACAGGGTTAATACGAGGTAATATTTAAAGGTGTTCTTATTTTTAAAAAACAGTCTTAATTAATTCAGCCACCTTGATTAAGGCCGTTGGTTAAAGTCACAGGCCCCCTCTCAGAAATGTTCTATAACTATCATTTGCAAAAATGAAACTGCCGCAATTTTTTGCGGCAGTTTCATTTCTGATTTTTAAGGGGACTAATCTATTTACAAAAGGGTATAACCATTTTTTTATTCTGAGCCCGCGGCCTTTTTTTTGCGAGATCAACTGATCATAAGTGAAAAAAATATCCCAGCCTTCGCCTCCAAATATATAGAGATAGTTATAAAACCACATAAGGCTGTTATGTTTATAATATTAATGTTATATAACTGATAATAATCATCACTTACATGTTATATAATATCATACTTTGGCAGGGTGTCAATGTTTTTAGAAAGAAATACTGGTTTTAAATGGGACAAAAATTTTTTCTTGCTTATGCCCTTCATTTTTTGAGGGATATCATATAACATATAGGTACAAAGAATCCTGCCCGTTTGGGCAATCAAAGATTGCCGCGGATGCCGGGAACAATAAAACAATTGGGCTAAGCCCGGGAAAAAATAAGAAAGAAGGTTGAATATGAACGTTTTGGAACGTTTTTTGAAATATGTGTCATATTACACCCAATCTTCGGAAGAAAGCAAGACGGTGCCCAGCACTCCGGAGCAAAAAATATTCGGAGAGGAGCTTGTGCGAGAGCTTCTGGATATGGGGCTGGAGGCCCGGATAGACGAAAAAGGCTATGTTTACGGAGAGATTCCGGCCACTCCGGGTCATGAAAAGGAGCCGGCTATCGGGCTCATCGCCCATATGGACACTGCCGAATCGGCCTGCGGCAAAAATGTAAAGCCGCGGATTGTAAAAGTCTATGACGGCGGAGATATTACCCTTAATGAAAAGCTGGGCATCGTGCTGAAGCCCTCTGAATTTCAGACTCTTGAGGATAACATCGGGAAGGATTTGATTGTTACAGACGGAACAACCCTCCTGGGGGCGGATGACAAAGCGGGTATTGCCGAGATCATGGCACTGGCCGAAAGGCTTACACGGGAACCTGGCATTGCCCATGGTACCATCAAGTTGGCTTTTACTCCCGACGAAGAGGTTGGAAGAGGCGCGGATCACTTTGATATTGAAGGCTTTCATGCGGATTTTGCCTATACGGTGGATGGCGGGGCCATCGGTGAGTTGGAATATGAAAATTTCAATGCGGCTTCTGCGGTGTTCCATATCCATGGAATCAATATACACCCGGGGCAGGCAAAGAATAAGATGAAAAATGCCTGTCTCATCGCGGGAGAACTTATGGCTATGATGCCCCCTGCCGAAACACCGGCGGCAACGGAGGGCTACGAGGGCTTTTATCACCTGTCTTCCATGGAGGGAAGAGAGGATCATGCCATGCTCCGGTATCTGGTAAGAGATCATAGCATGGATAAGTTCCAGGCTCGCAAACAGTTTTTGAGCAGGCTTGCCGAGTATTTGAACGCAAAATACGGAGCCGGGACCGTTGAGTTGTTGTTAAAAGACACCTATTATAATATGAAGGAGAAATTGGAGCTGTATCCATTCGTTATAGAGCGTGCCAAAGCTGCAGTGGAGGCGGAAGGAATAACCCCTGTAGTGGCACCCATCCGAGGGGGGACCGACGGATCCAGACTATCCTGGGAAGGACTGCCCTGTCCCAATTTATCCACAGGGGGATACAATTTTCACGGGTACTTTGAATATATCCCGGTGCAATCGCTGGAAAAAATGGTGGATATTCTTGTGCGCCTTGTCCGTGCATCATAAGCAGCCGGGCATTTGAAAAATGGAAGAGAGGACATCTCGGCTATGGGCCAGGAGATGTCCTCTTTGAATATTTGTCCTATCAACAATCTTCAGCGTCTGGCTGAAGATCCGTTTACGGCAGACATAGCAGGAAAGCTTGTGTGTTATAAAGCGATCGTGCAAATAGTCACATTACCCTCAGCCATAAATCCTTACTCTCGCATCTCCGCCAAAGTATCGCACATTCTTGAGCACCTTACTCTTAACACTGCTTTTTTCTGCGTCGATTCCTTCGTGGATATAGATCAGCTTTGGCATTGATATTCCGACATTCTTCTTTTTCCGGAGTGCAACATGATCTTCGTCGGCTTCTATGTATAGTAAGTACTCCCACAGCCTTCCTGCAGGCCCAGTATAAGGTCAGACAAGCCTTTTTTCCCGCACATAGAAGATGATATCCTTTGTTGGCGTATTTGTTTTTGCGACTTTTGACAGGATTTCATCTTCTTTTCCATTGCTCTTCCAATTTACCCCTTAAAATCCCTACAGTAACTTTACGCCATGAACCAACATCGAAAAATCGTACACGTCTATCGTAAAATACTATTAGAATAAGATCTGGTATTTAATTATGATATATATGCTATGATAGCAAAAATGCTTCTGACCTTTAGATTCCGAGAAAAAAGTAAGTTCTATTTTCTTTTATCTAACACATGTATTAGATTCTAAAGACCTTGATTTAAAACACGAAGAACATATTATTAGGAGATGTCGAAATGCTTAGAAAATTCCATGTAAATAAGCTACATATTGAAGTTCATAAAAATCGAGATGACATGGGGAAAGCTGCCGCAGTGTATGGTATAGCAATTATCAAGCATCTACTTCAAGAAAAAGAAGAAATTAACGTCATGTTTGCCGCTGCACCTTCCCAGGATGAGGTGCTCGAATACCTTAAAAAGGATAAAGAGTTGGATTTCTCCCGTATTAATGCTTACCATTTAGATGAATATATTGGTCTGCCTGTGAATGCACCACAAGGCTTTGGCAATTTCCTCCGCAAACGGATATTCAGTTCAGTTAACTTTAAAAGTGTCCATTACATCAATGGACAGGCAGCAGATTATGATGTGAGTTGCGAAGATTATGCCTCAAAGCTTGCGGCTCATTCACTAGATATTTGCTTCATTGGCATTGGTGAGAATGGACATATTGCCTTCAACGATCCCATGGTTGCAGATTTTAATGACACAAAGATTGTAAAGGTGGTTAAGTTGGACGAAAGATGCAGGCAACAGCAGGTTAACGATGGCTGCTTTGACACATTAGCACAAGTGCCGACGCATGCTTTAACCGTTACCATACCTACAATAATGTCTGCTAACCATATTATTTGTACTGTGCCATCTACGACTAAGGCGGAAGCGGTATATCATACTTTGTATGACGACATTTCTGAAGCTTGTCCCGCGTCTATACTTCGCCGGCATGATAATGCTACGTTGTATCTGGAACCCGATTCTGCAGGATTACTTAAAATATAGGACCTTTCGGAAAGGAAATAGATTAATGCGTACAGCAATAATAAATGGCCGCATTCTACTGCCTACCAGAATAGTGAAGGGCGGAGTATTGATTATTGAGGATGATGTGATTGCTGATATTCTGCCCGAGGATGCTTTTTCGGGTTTTGAAGGACAAATAATTGATGCGAAGGGACGCTATGTTTCCCCCGGATTTGTGGATATCCATACACATGGCGCCGGCGGCAGCGACTACATGGATGGTGATTTGGATGCTATAATACGCGCAGCTAAGACGCATATGCAATATGGTGCTACGAGCATTCTTCCAACAACGCTCACCAGTAGTAAAGAGGAGCTTTTTTGCCTGTTCGATCAATTTCGTCAGGCAAAAAAGTCCATGCAAAACGGTCCTAATTTACTGGGATTGCATTTGGAGGGGCCGTATTTTTCCTATTTACAAAGAGGTGCACAGGATCCGCGTTATCTTAAAAAACCTCAAAAAGAAAATTATATGCGTATTCTAGAGCTGGGGGATGGCATCATTAAGCGCTGGTCAATCGCACCGGAGCTGGAGGGAGCATTGGAGATGGGACGGCTGCTTAGGAATAACGGTGTGGTTTGCTCCGCTGGTCATACGGATGCTACCTACGAGCAAATGGTTCAGGCGGCGGAAAACGGATTCACACATATCACACATCTGTATTCTGGCATGTCCACCATCGTACGCAAAGGTGGTTTCCGCTATGCCGGTGCATTAGAGGCAGGTTTTCTTATCGACTCCATGTCCGTAGAAATCATTGCGGACGGCAAGCATCTGCCAGAGAGCTTGCTGAGATATGTATGCAAGTTCAAACCGCGGGATCAAATCTGTCTGGTAACTGATTCTATGCGTGCTTCCGGCATGCCGGAAGGAGAATATTTACTAGGCAGCCTGCGTAACGGTACTCCTACCATAGTAGAGGATGGTGTAGCTAAGATGCCTGATCGCTCTGGCTTTGCGGGCAGTGTTGCCACAGCGAACCAGCTGGTTCGTAGCATGCTGCAATGTACGGATCTCTCCATTGTGGAAGCAGTGCGGATGCTAACAGAAAATCCGGCTCGTGTAATGAATATTGCTGACAAAAAAGGAAGTTTAAATATTGGGCGTGATGCTGACGTTATATTATTTAATGACGACATCTCAGTATCTTTAGTAATGATTAGCGGAAGAACAACCGTCGAACAAGAATACAAAGCATTTATATAAAAGGAAGGAGATTCAAATGAGTATTATTAATACTTACAAACACGCAATTATTGAAATCATGGATCAAATTCAAGGCGAAAAGGAAGCTATTACATCGGCTGCTACCATAATGGCGGATGCCATCATGGATGGAAAAGTAATCAATGTGGTAGGACCGGGCGGCCATTCCAATATTCCTGTGGAGGAAGTAACTTGGCGCGCGGGTGAATTAGTGCCTATGAACGGTATGCTGGATGCGGGTACCAATTTAATGATGGGCGGCAAACGCTCCAACTGCTACGAACGTCTACCGGGTTATGCTGTTGGTCTTTTCAATGCTTATGAGTTAGGTAAGACTCCTAATGAAGTAATCATTGTCTGTAATGCATACGGCATCAACAGCATGACTATAGATTGTGCGTTGGAAGGCAAAAAGCGGGGAATGAAGGTCATCGGCGTAACCTCGGAAAGCTTCTGCCGTACCGTCCCCTTTGGTCATCAATCCCGCCATCCAAGCGGTCAGAACCTATGCGATATCGTTGATGTTTTTGTCAACAACCATATGCCTTACGGCGATGCAATCATCGAAATCGAGGGTATGGAGCCTAAGATGGGTCCCACATCTACCTTTGCAAATGTCTTCGCGATTCATTGCCTCACTATGACGGCTGCAGAGATTATGGTTAAGCGCGGATACTGCCCACCTGTTTGGACCAGCGCCAACATGCCTGAAGGTGATAAACTGAATCATGAATACGAGCTTCGCTACAGAACCCAGATCCGTCATCTTTGGTAAACATTTTTAGCATGAAAGAATTCCACTTAATTTAATTATGTCAACAATGACTGAGTCATTAATTAATTAATTAATACGAGGAGGATATTCACATGAAAAAGATGCTTAACATTTTACTTGTTCTCATGCTTACTGTTTCAATGGTAGCATGCACGTCAAACACTTCCAACACTCCCCCAGCTACGCTTACTGCAACGGCCAAATCTGCTGCCCCCGCTCAAACTGAAGCGAGCAAGTCTAAGCTCGAAGACAAGATCGTAATTGGCGACTGGGGTGGCGTATGGAATGAAATGGCAAAGACTGAAGTTTATGCTCCCTTCCATGAACTGTATCCGGACACCGAGATACTGAGCGACTTCCCAGGTAGTTCCGGTGCAATTCTTGCAAAGATCGAAGCACAAAAAGGAGCGCCTCAGATGGATGTTGGCCTAATGACCGAGCTGATGACTGTAAAGGCCATCCGCGCAAATCTGCTTGAAGAGCTTGATGAATCCAAGGTTCCCGAACTGGCAGATGTTGTCGATATCGCTAGAATGGAAAATTATGGCCCCGCTGTTCTGCTTGGTGAAGTTGGTATTGCATATAATCCAAAGCTGGTTAAAACACCTCCTACTTGCTGGGCAGATTTGGCCAAACCTGAGTATAAGGGCATGGTCGCACTGCCCGATATTGCGAACACCTCTGCTATTTTGTTCCTCTGCCAGGTTGCCAAAAACAATGGGGGCAGCGAAAATAACGTAGAGCCAGGTTTTGAATTCGTAAAGTCTATGGTTGACAACGTGGTTACTACATACGGTGGAGATGCGGATATTCAGCAGCTATTCGAGCGTGAGGAAGTTGCCATAGCAGTATGGTGGAATGGTCCAGCCCTCTCTGCAAAGCAGAACGGTATGAGTATTGAGTATGTTCGCCCAAGCGATGGTGCACCTGCTGTTCGATCCTTCATTAACGTTGTGAAGAATTGCCCACATCCAAATGCTGCTTATCGCATGGTTGCACAATATGTTTCCGAGCAGGGCCAGACTGGTGTTGTTGACAAGGTCAACTATGGTCCGACCAACAAGAATGTAGTCGTTCCTAGCGAAAAGACTGCGTTTATTGCGACTGGCAAGGACTTGGAAAAACTCACCAGCTTTGACTGGGGAGTTATTGCAGACAATTCTGGTAATTGGGCCGAGATTTGGAATAAGATTTTTGGTTAACGTATGCCCCCGTATTCATTTTGCTTATAGATTAAGTATTCCGCACTGCATGTTCGAAATGCAGTGCGGATATCTACAAAATCTGAAATAACTGCTGCCGAGAGCCGATGTGATATGCAACCATCACAAGAATATCATTTGCTTTAGGCGCAGATTAGGATGGTACACAAATGGCAATAAAGATTGAACTTAAAAATATAACAAAGCGATTCGGTGATTATGTCGCAGTCGATAATATTAATCTTGCGGTCAACCCAGCGGAATTTGTCTGCCTTTTAGGTCCCAGTGGCTGCGGAAAAACAACCACGCTGCGTATGATCGCTGGCCTAGAAACGCCAGATAAAGGGAATATTATCTTTAATGGGAAAGATGTTAAAGATACTAAGGTTTATCAGCGAAATACTGGTATGGTATTTCAGAATTATGCGTTATTTCCGCATAAGACCGTAAGAGAAAATATTATTTACGGTTTGCGTATGCGAAAAATAGAGGAGTCAAAAATAGAGGAAAAGCTTCGTTGGGCGATAGAACTAGTATCCATTGAAAATATGGAGAATAGATATCCCAGCCAGCTTTCGGGAGGCCAGCAGCAGCGGGTAGCACTGGCGAGAGCAATTGTATACGATCCTGATGTTTTGCTTTTGGATGAACCACTTTCAGCATTAGATAAAAAATTGCGCGATCAGATGCGTTTTGAACTCAAGAGAATTCAACAAGCAGTGGGCATTACCACCATTTTTGTTACGCACGATCAGGAAGAAGCCATGGCGATGTCCGATCGCATCATCATTATGGATCGTGCGAAGATTGTACAAGAGGGCGCACCGGAGGAAATCTATATGAAGCCTGCGAGCCTGTATGTGGCAAACTTCCTCGGTACATCTAATATTTTCGACGGCGTCTGTGTAAAGAGAGACGGCAAGGAAATGCTACAGCTTGCAGGTGGCGAATGTATTATTGTTCCGTTTGATATGGCCGAGGGTGAGCGTGTCAAGATTAGTATTCGCCCGCAATACTTTGCGTTTGACCGCACGGACAAGCATGATAATCAGATTCTGGTCACCTTTATTGATGGATCTTATCTGGGCACGAATATCCGGAATATGGTGGATTACAACAATACAAAACTCATTGTTGAATCCCTAAATATAGATATCAATTCGAGTGCCCACAGATTTAAACAGGGTGAAAAAGTTAATGTTTATTTTTCATCGAAAAATATAATCAGAATGGAGATGTAGGCTTATGGAAAAGTTAAAAGTTGGTGTAATTGGTTTGGGTTTGATGGGCGAGGTACATACTGCCATATACCAGTCGTTGCCATACGTGGAAGTTGTCGGATGCGCTGAGCCTTATAGGCCCCGGGCGAAGGAGTTTGCAGAAAAGTACGGCGTCAAGGTATACGCTGAGCCTGATACGCTGTTAGATCACGTAGACGCAATCAGCGTCTGCACACCAGACCATTTGCATAAGGAAGTGATTCTCAAGGCATTTGCTAAGAATGTTAAGGCTCTGGTAGAAAAACCGTTGGATATAACCGCTGCTGGTTGTGAGGAAATCTTGGCTGCCATGCCAGATGAAAGCTACCTAATGGTCGGCCATATTTTGCGCTTTGATCCACGCGTTTGGCGTGCGAAGCAGGTGCTCGACAGCGGCGAACTGGGTAAAATCTACAGTGTAAACGTATGGCGCAGCAACTCCAGGGCAAGCGGAATGAAAATCGGTAAACGTACTTCTGTCACTTGGTTCTTGGGCATTCATGATATAGACATGATTATATGGCTGCTGGGCGGTAAAAAAATTACCAAGGTTTCCGCAATGGGCAAGAAAATTTTTACGCCTTTTTGGGACTATGTCATTTCTAGTATGGAGACTGAGGACGGAACTCTTATCTGTATGGAAAATGGATGGACGATGCCGATTCAGCGTGTTACCGGTTTGGATGCAGGCTTTAAAATCATCGGAGAGAAGGGCATGATGGAGGTCAATCTAACGCATGCCGATGCTCGTGTCACCACCGAAGAACGCGGCCGTTCCGTGCTGATGGATACTTTCCATTGGCCTATGATAGGTACCGAGTTGTATGGCGATTTGCGTATCGAGTTGGAAGCGTTCGTAAAGGCTGTTCAAAGCAATGCAGTACCCCCTGTGACCGCAACCGAAGCTACAGAAGCTGTTCGTGTCATTGAAAGAATCGAAAATGCGCTGGATAAACAGGAGGCGTGAAGTATTAAAATACATGTAAAATTTTAAAGACGGGTGGTTTCTATGAATTCGCAATCAAACTTAATCATTAACCGAAAAAGATCCATCTTGTTACTAGTGCTTCCGACAGCACTTGCTTTGTTTATTGTACTAATACCGATTCTATACATGTTTCGGGTAAGTTTGTATCCGGCCAGCAATGTTTCCGCACATGGCGCCGGCTGGACACTTAATAACTACATTAATATTCTTACGGACCCATTTTATCTAAAAATACTTGGCCGCACGGTGTTGGTAGGTTTGGGTACAGGGGTTTTCTGTACTATCATAGGCTACCCTGTAGCGCTATATATGTCTCGCTGTAGCGCTCGCAAGCAGCAGATTATGACGTTGCTGTTAGTCGCGCCGCTGTACACGAGTATAATCATTCGCTGCTATGCGTGGATTGTCATACTAGGTAATAAGGGTATCATCAACGGTTTTCTAAATCTTGTTGGAATTAATTCGATATCCATGCTGTATTCATATTTCTCGGTCTATTTAGGCCTTGTGTATGTTTTTCTGGCATACATGATTCTCTCCATCTTTAACGTGCTGGTTACAATAAAGAAGGATGTGGAGGAGGCTTCGATGATTATGGGCGCATCTCGTATGCGAACATTCATAGAAGTAACCTTTCCGCTTAGTCTGCCTGGCGTGTTCGCAGGTTTTCTGCTGGACTTTGTTCTCTCAATGGGTGCATATGTTGTTCCTGCTACGCTAGGCGGCGCTAAAATGGGCTTGATCCCAAACTATGTGTATTCCTCTGTAATAAACACTTTTAATTGGACACAGGGTTCATCGCTCGCGTTTATCTACATCATTACTACCTTTATCGTACTAATTCTATATTTCACGATTGTGAAGCGGTTCAGTAGATATCTGGCGGGTAGTACGGGGGTGAAAAAATGAAATCAAACAAGCTGCTTGCGATTTGGTCGGGAATCGTGCTGTTCTTTCTTCTCTTTCCGTTTGCGGTGATTGTATATGCCTCCTTCACCAACTCTGCGCTAGTCACAATTCCTTTAGAAGATCCGGGCATCAATTCATATCTGGAGATACTCCAGAGCGGGCGGTATGTTAAATCACTTATGCTCAGTTTGAAGGTAGCGTTCTTTGCCACACTATTTGGCGTGACAATTGGGACGTTCTCATCCTTTGTCATTGTACGAAAAGGCCACGTAAAGATCGTATCCTTAATTAATAATTTATTGCTTGCACCTATGATGGTACCCGCGGTTATCATTGGTATTGCGATTATGATATCCATCAGTAAGCTCGGAATTAACATGAGTCAGACACTTCTGATTATGGTGCACACCGTCATTGTCCTACCGTATGTGGTCAGAACTGTTTGCGCAACATTGAGCAATTTCGATGTATCCATTGAGGAGGCTTCGATTGTGATGGGAGCGAAACCATGGCATACGCTGTTGGAAATCAGTATTCCAAACATCCGATCCGGTATTATTACCAGTGCGCTGCTTGCATTTATCTCTTCCTTTGGCGAGGTCATTATTACTGCGTTTATTCTGCCAATCGGAATGACTACATTACCGGTCGAAATTATGAATACGCTACTGTACAACTTTTCGCCTTCAATCGCTGCTATTGCAGTACTTGTCTCATTTGGAGTCTTTACAGTACTGTACATCTTATTCCGTCTTTTCCCCAAGGCGTTTGTGGAGGCACAATAAATTGATTTGGTGGTGAATAGTATGATTAAAAACGCAAGAGAATTGCTGTATTTTTATAAGGGAACTTTCCAAAACGATTTAATGCGTTTCTGGAATAAAGCATTTGATGAAAAATATGGCGGATTCTTTACTTGCTTCTCTAATGACGGTAAGACAATGGTTTCTACAGACAAATATATCTGGTCGCAAGGCCGTATGCTGTGGATTGATTCTCACTATGTGGATATGATTCGTAAAGGTATCCTTGAAGGTGATGTGGATCAACTCCTGCGGCGTGCTGAAAAGACTTACAAATTTATCCACAACGATGCTATCCTGCCAGAAGGATACGGGGTATGCGCTTATCTTTGTGAGCGTAATGGGAATAAAAAAGAAAGCATTCCTGGTAAGGGTTTTTACACCAGCTTCTATGTGGATTGTTTCGTAATTATGGGTTTTGCAGAATATAGCCGTGTCTGCGGGCGCAGGGATATTCTTGATGAGGCTCTGAAACTCTATGCTCGTACGCGTGCTTATCTTTCCCGAGGCGAGATTGTTTCCGAACCGTATCCGATGCCCTTCGGTTATCGTTCCCATTCGGTTCCAATGATTATGACTAATGTTACATATGTATTGTATGATGCGTTGGAAGCTTTCAGCGATCCCCGGGAATCAGAGATTAAAGAACAGGCTATAGAGTATGTCAATCAGATTTTAAATGTCCATTTTGATGAGGAGCGTCGCTTAATTATTGAGATGGTGCCAGATTCCAATACGGATAAAGATACGCTGTTGGCAAGGCATGTAAATGCCGGTCATGCCATTGAGAGTATGTGGTTCTGCGCCAAAGTTCTTAAGGACACAGGCTGGTCAGAAACGGCAGCAAAGAAGATTTATGATGTCGTAAAAAATAGTCTCGCAGTTGGCTGGGATGATGAGATGGGTGGTCTGTACCGCATTACGGGCCATAATGGTGGATGCCCAGAAGGCAGGATGCTCAATGTTCCATATGATACGCTACTCAAAGAAACATGGGATTCAAAGCTATGGTGGCCTCATTCAGAAGCACTGTATGTCACATTGCTGTGCAACAAACTTTCTGGTGACGAAAAATTTCGTGCACTCTATGACAAGGTCAGTGAGTACGTTTTCCGTGTATTTCCCAATCCCGACAAAGAGGTTGGTGAGTGGATTCAGATTCTTGGCCGAGAAAATAAACCCTTGGATAAAGTTGTTGCACTGCCGGTTAAAGATCCCTATCACATTATGCGCAATTTTATGCTTATTATAGAGTTGCTATGGGACGATATCCAAGAGAATGACGCAACAGCCCTCGGCTAAGTTGGACGGGCCTACTGAGCATTTTATCTATTTCAGGCTTGAAAGGGCCAAGCTTTGATGGCTGCTTCGTCCTTTCAGGCCATGCTTTGTCATAGGATGATTAATGTATTTCTTTGCCGTATTTAGCCTTTTGTTTGGCGCGGGTCAATTTCTGCCCGTCGATATGGTCAATTATACTCCGGCAGTGACATTGCTAAGGTAAGTGCCGCTGTTTACAGTATCATTGAAAGTGCTAAGGCTAATGGCCTAAATCCTTACAAATATATTTAGTTCATATTTAGAGAGCTTTCGGGTGTGCGATTCGGCAAACATCCGGAATAAAATCTGTAAACAGGCAAAAACTTGTATACGTTGGTTTTTGCTTTTTTATATATACACTTTCTTATTTGGCGCTTGCTGTAACAATTGTAAGTTGGTAATATGCCAATAAAAGAAAGGCTACTGAAGAATATCCAATAGCCTAATACTATAAAATACTAGGGCGCTTTTTTGCCCACTACGGCAGTATTGAAGTTAAGAAAAAGAGAACAGTATACTTGCTTTTTGTACGCTAGCTTTACAGCTTGATCTGAGTGTTAATTCATGAATGGCATAGGACCAGCCGTAAGCTGTCGTATTAGAGAATCTGCTACATCATTTGTAAATATAGAGGTCTCGGATTCATAACCACCCTCCTTCATAGCTTCAAGGGAGGGAAGATAGCCGATGTAACCATTACTATAGCCCAAAATTGCGGTATGGAATGCAGTATTAAAATGCGCTTTGATGGCTAGGCCAGGTATTGTGAACAACTCTCCCGGTATGGTGACATACAAAAGCTTACCAATACGGACCAGCATGGACTGCGCAAACAGAGTGTTATCTTCATGCGGGTTACTGTGTAGCCGTAGCACAAAACACTGCAGATAAATTTTTTGTAGTTTTAGAGAACGTAGCTCTACTTCATCTGAGCAGGCTAATATTTTTTTATTGAGTGCTAAAATATCGCTCCAGAGACTTTCCTCAGTTGGTACATCTTCCCGTAATGGGAAGGCGATGTCCTTAACCAAAAAACCGATGGGCACATCATCTTCCATCACGATTTTCTGCTGACAGCTTGCTGCTTTGTCGCACAGAATGCCCGCAATGCGTTCAGCGTTTTTAAAAGTACGGATATCCATCTTCTCCCCGAGTGCTGAAGCATCGGAAGAATAACCTATATTAATATCCCCCGCAGCGCCGTTGGAGAATGCTATTACAGCGTCGGGAAAGCGTTTATTCATAATCTTATAGATATATCCGGGGTAGTCGGAGGATATTAAAAAGTTGCTTGCATCCAACACCGTACAGTGGCAACTGTACGTTAGGATTAGGCCACGAATCTTCTGCTCCAAATTTGTGATCTGCAATACGAACAGGGCCGGATCCGTCTCGGTATGACCCTTGCGACGGTTACGAGCGATTTCTGGTACCTGTATGCTGCTATGACCTACCAATGCGGGGAATTTTGTGGTGATCGCTTCTTGAGCAGCAAAAAACATCTGCATCTGTAAATATGCAACCCAAGCTGCGTCCATCTCCTCATGCTCTAACTGTACCTGCGGATAGGTGTGCGGAGCACTGTGGCAATGTGTTGCAGAAAAAGAGACTTTTTCCACTCCCAGCTCGTTTTGAATTCTTTTGCGTACAGGTGATGCGAGCTCTTTAGGTATACCCTCCACATCTAAAAACAGCAACAGCATTCGGCAATCACTTTGCTCAAAATAAAATGCTTTTACAAATAGATCATCGTGTATTCCTTGGCTACGTTTACCCCATCTGGCTGCATATCCCGCGAGATAAACAGGATGACATGGGGTAATACATTTTTGTGAATTTCCATAATACAACATGCCCTTTTCTCCTTATCACCAAAAATTTGGGCTTATAGGCTCACCTGAGTTTCTTTCGAAATGCGGATGGAGACATGCCGGTGCACTGCTTGAACAAGCGGTTAAAGTGGCTGATATTATTGAAGCCTACGTCAAAGCAGACTTCGGCTACGCTCTTGCTTGTAGTACACAGTAATTCTTTGCTTTTTTCCACGCGCAAGTTGTTCACGTATTCTATGAAAGTCTTGTGTGTGATGCTTTTAAAAACATAACAGAAATAGGAGGTGGATAACATGGCGATTTTTGCCACATCCTCTACCCACAGCTTCTTATTATAGCAATGTTCTATGTGTTGAATCGCCATGTTTACAGACTGGTGATGGCTTTGCAATACAGCGTTGGAGGATTCGCTGCGAGTGGTGCTCTGGTATTCGCGTCCAAGTAGCACAACCAAAGCGGTAATAAGGCTTTTGACAATTAGTTCATAACCATACCGCTTATCGCCAAATTCCTTAACAATATCCAGCATCAGTGCTTCCAAATGACTACTCATAGCTTTGCGGAGATTAAGTTGCGGTTCCACATTACTTTCAGAGCTGGTGAGATAGGGGTTGAGAAACAGAAAGTCTAAAAGCAGTTTATCGGTTGCAGCCAAAGAAATTTCTTGAGTCACCAGCTCGGAGTTAAACTCAATTTCCACGACTTCAAGAGGAACGTTGTTTACCGCAATGATTCGATGAGGGGTGTATGGTGGTATTACGAACACATCGCCATCCCGCATATCGTGTACCATACTACCCAGCGCATGCTTGCAGTACCCACGGATGATATAGTTAATCTGTGTATACTCATGTCCATGGAGTTCCATCGTGATACCGGATTTATCGTACTTACGTGCAAAAAAAGGTAAATCCCCCTGACCGTTGTCTTGCATCCGCAGAAATTTGATATCTGAGCCAGACTTTAAATCATACGGTGAATGTACCACTATTTTGTACCCCTTTAAAATTATTGCTCAATCGCCCGGGTCAGGATACAGAAATAATTTGAGTATATGTACGGGTAGCTCCTGCCTCCAGCGATACTATACCTAGCTTATGTGTGATGTCCCTATTGTCTGTCTTTGCATCCACCATGCCGGCCCACGGTTCTATGCAAGCGAAGGGTGCACCGTTATAGGGTGCCCAGAGAATGACGTGGCTAAATCCGTCAAAGCTTACTTCGACTTTGGCACCGGAACTTTGACTCTGAATACCAATACGGTTTTGTGTGAGATCATCGCAACGCAGGATTGTTGATCCTGCTCCGAATAATCCTTGAATGGATAGATAATCGCGCCCATGAAATATGTCGTCAGTGATACCGCTGACCTGTCCGTTTTCCAATTCTAGCTTGCCTGCTTTTTGCGGGCCTGCAAAAGTGTATTGATAGCTTTCAAAGGATTCCTTTTGGCAGAAGGGAACCCGATATGTGTAATGGGATCCTACCGAATAATACATGATTCCGCTTCCTGTGTTCTTAACCACATACCGCACAATTAGCGCATTTCGATCCAATTCATAGTTTATTAAAAATCGAAAATCGAATGGATAGATTGGTTTTGTAGTTTCGTCCGAGGTCAACGAAAAGGAAGCAGATGCATAATTTGAGTAAAGAAGGTTTAAATCCTTTTCGCGCAAAAAGCCATGCGCAGGCAAAGAATAAGTTTTTCCGCCGTATACATACTGGTCGTCTGTAAGATTGCCACAGATTGGAAAGCAAACCGAGGTTCTTCGTGGCCATATTTTTGAGTTATAATCCCAATAGTAATCAAGGCCGGTCTTTTTATTACGAATTTTATTAATGGTTCCGCCATTAGACATCAATAAAACCTCAAGATACCCGTTTTCCAATGTTACGTTCATATATATGCCACCCCATATAAATAATAATAGCAAAGCCATTTACACTGGTATCCTACAGTAAACCAATTTTTAAATCAATATTTGCAGATCAACATCGAAAAATCGTATACATCTATCGCAAAATACTATTAGAATAAGATCAGGTATTTAATTATGATATATATGCGGGCCTTTGACGGTTGAATAAACAACGAAATCTTTGGAAATCTTGAAAACAGGTTTTTTTGCTGGAAAATGTCTAATTTTTATTGAGAAAATCCTCTAAAGACGTTCTTTAAGATGCTTGAAGCAGAGATAGATGGTACTCTTGGCTACCCAAGAGATGAAGTTAGTTCAAAATCTACTGGTAATAGCCGTAATGGCTACTCAACAAAGACTGTACGAAATGAGCTTGGACCAGTTCAATTAATATACCTCATGATCGCAAAAGCGAATTTGATCCCAAAATTGTTCCTAAATACAAGAGGAATATATCCAGCATTGAGGGAAAAGTCATATTTCTTTATGTCAGAGGCCTTTCAATCAGGGATACACATGACCATACGGAGTTGAAATATCAGCTGAAATGTTCAGCAAAAGCGGATTAAGTTGGGGATGCCGCCTGATGTGATAGCAAACAGTATACGCAAAAGGCCAGAAGAATTTAAAATAACCCTGTGTACAAAAACAATCTATAGTTACATTAAAGAAAAATATTTTTCTGAATAATATTAGATTACCATATCTTTTTTTGTTGACAGAAATAAGCAATCTGATTATAATTTATCGAAAGTGAGTGTGCTTAAAATCATAAACATATGATAAAGCAGCACAGGAAGTTCATCTTCTACACGCGGAAACAAGCCCTGCGGAGTCACCAGAGTGTGGTTCCAAGGGCTTTTTTTATATCTATTATATGAATAAACCCACGCCCAGGGGTGCTCATAAAAATGCGAGGATAAGGGGGAAAGGCATGCACGGGCAGATTAAGCATAAAAAATTAGTGAGAAATATATCTATTTATTATGCCTATATGGCTACTTTTCAGCTGCTGGTGGGCCCTATACTGACAGTGTACCTGCTGAATAAGGAATTAAGCTTCACCGAGATCATGACCCTGCAATCCATTTACTCCGCCGCTATTTTCCTGTCGGAGGTTCCGTCCGGTGCTCTAAGTGATCTGATGGGAAGAAAAATAAGTCTTGTCTTGGCTGGGATTTCCATGTCACTTGGCGCATTGGCTTACATTACCGGTTCCCGGTTTATCCATTTTGCCATGGGCGAGACACTGTTTGCATGCGGTATGAGCTTAAAGTCGGGCTCGGATACCTCCCTGGTCTACGATTCTTTAAAAAAGATGGATCATACAAAGGAGTTTGCAGAAATCCAGGGCAAGGGCGAGGCCTGTGCTCTTTCGGTACAAATAGTAGGATCGGTTGTATCAGGCTTCATCTATGAACTGAATCCTGAACTGCCATTATTGCTGTCAATGGCTATGATGCTGATATCATCCGGCATTGCTCTGTTCTTTTATGACGTAAAAACCTATGAGCATGAAGAAAAACCGGGGTATATCAGGCAAATGGTTATAAGCGGCCAATACCTGGCCGGGAATAAACGGATAAGGGCCATCGTTATTTATTCCGTATTCTTCTTTGTTTTCTACCGGGTAGGGTTCTGGTTTTACCAGCCCTATTTCCAGGCCGTGCATATTGATGCGGGATATTTCGGTATTCTGTTTGCATTATTCAATTTTGTGGCGGCTGTTTCTGCAAGGTTTTCCGACAGATATATCAAAATGACAAAAGGCAAATCAATGATTACCCTATCGGTGCTTTTGGCTCTTTCGTTCCTGCTGCTGGGCATCACCAAAGCCTGGCCGGGATTTATCTTCATTTTGTTCCAGCAGGTAGCGCGGGGAACCCATATCACGGTTTTTATGAAGTATATCAACAAACATATTCCAAGCAATCAAAGGGCCACTATTATTTCCTTTAACAGTTTAATAAAAAATATGGGTGCGGCCATGGCCTTCCCCTTGGTAGGGTACGCCATGGACAGAATGGATGCCTTTCAAATCAATTTATATGCTGGGTTGATCATGACAATAGGCATTGTTTATTTCTATTATTTTTTAAACAGCAAAATGGAAAAAGTCGCGGAATGACCCGAACAATGATTTAATCAGAGCTTATTGCTTGCAAAAGAATTCATCTTCCGGATTAAAGAGGCCAGATCCTGAAATAAGCTTTATGCGGGGAAAAGATCAAAATCCGGACTCTCCTGGGAAGGGCGAATCTTTGCTAGGAGGGCCTTTTATTTGAAAGGATAAAGCCTATAAAGGCTCCGCAAATGCCCCCTATCAGGTGAGCAAACTGTGAGATGTTATCTTTTAAGTAAAGTCCGCTCATTACTTCTCCGCCTAAATAGAATATAATTACAAATATCAAAGTGATGGGGAGGCGGCCGTTTTTCATACCCGCCAGTGAGGACATAACGATCATCATAAACACGATTCCGCTGGCGCCCAGAAGTGCCGTACGAGGGAAAAGCAGCCATTGTGCCACGCCCGAAATAAATGCTGTTGTAATAATTGCGCGCAGGAGCGATTTACTGCCGTACTTCTCCTCCAGCGGAGGGCCGATTACCAGGAGCAGAAGCATATTATTCATATAATGAGTATAATTGACGTGCCCTAATACATGCAGAAAAAAGCGCGGATAAGTTAAGGGGTTGGTCAGCGGTGACCGGTAAACAGAAAAAAGCATTCCATTTGTCAGCCCGTTGGTAAGTTTATTCAGCACTAGTGCAAGCAGTGAAACGAGAGCAAATGTCAGAACCACAGGAGAATTATATTGCAATTTTTTTAACAGCCTCATGAGGTCACTCCCTGTAAGAAGTTATTCTTGCAATCATTTTATATGGGACTAAGCCTTATTGCAATATTATTATCCGATAAAATCCTTCATAATCAAAAAAGAAGGCTGCACATGCGCTTAAAATCGCGGCTTATTTATGTACAGCCTTCTTTTTATGATTTATCTGGGTGTAAACCTGAGTTCCATCCAGTCCAGGCCGATCCAGTCGCCAGGATTCGCACTGGAGGTGTTTTCTATGGTAACCCGTGTGGGTCTTCTTAGATTAGTGATATTAAACGTCAGGTCGCTCCAGTTGGTAAACATTCCCCCGGAAGGGACGCCATGGGCAAGAGGCAATCTTCCGCTATGGACGACATTGCCGTTAACGGTAATTCTCGCGGAGTAACGACTAACCGGTACGTTCGCATGATCATCCAGCACTGCGCGTATTCTTAGCTGGCCTCTTAGATTTCCCGGCGCAAAGGGGAAAGCCGGGGATTCAAAGGTCCATGTACCCTGGTTTCCGGTATATAAAATATCGGCGTTCCTGCTCGGGTTTCCATAGTTCGGGTATCCGGTCAGCTCCTTAAAAAGGACAGTGGTAGCCGTCGCCGGGTTATTGCTCAGAATGGGCGGCGGATCTGCTGCCAGATTGGTTTGGGCAGGCATACTGCTGAAACTTTCTCCTCCATAGGTATCATAAGGGTTCTGCATAGGATAATTCTGCATGGGATAATATTGATTCATCGTCCCATAATCCTGCGTATATTGCTGGTACGGAACCCCCGTCGTCTGAGGTGTATACGTCATATTCGGGTTCTGGCTGATATAAGGATAATTCGTATAAGGCGGTAGCATAAACTCATCTCCCTATCTTTTTATATTTTATAATATTCCGGCACTCCCCTAATGGTACATGCGTCTGCCTGCGTGTGCGGCCTAAAGGGCCTCGGAAAACTGCTGGCACTGGAATCATAGGATAGAGTATAATATCCTTTGATATATTTAAAAGAAAATGGCGTAGGCTCTTGTATCCGCCTGCTTATAAGGAGAAAAATGACTGATATCAATAAATTTCAAAGTAACCTGACCCAGTGGTATAGAAAAGAGTCCAGAGAGCTTCCATGGAGAAGTGATCCAACCCCCTATAAGGTTTGGATATCTGAAATGATGCTGCAGCAGACCAGGGTGGATACAGTGATCCCTTATTTTTTGAGGTTTATTGCCGAAATCCCCACAGTGCAAGCCCTGGCCCAGGTGGAAGAGGGGAAGCTGCTGAAGCTCTGGCAGGGGCTTGGCTATTACAACCGGGCGCTCCATTTGAAAAAAGCAGCCGGACTCATCATAGAGAATTTTAATGGTCAAATTCCGTCTGAAACCGAAGAATTGCAGTCCCTGCCCGGAATAGGGGCTTATTCGGCCGGCGCCATTGCTTCCATTGCGTTTGGCAAACGGGTTCCTGCTGTAGATGGAAACGTTCTGCGCATTATTGCGCGAATTACCGCTAACAGGGAGGATATCGGCGACGCTAAAAATAAAAAACGGATTGAATCCTTTGTCCGGGAGCTTTTGCCTTTGGAACATACGGGGGACTTTAATCAGGCCTTGATGGATTTGGGCGCGGGGATATGCCTTCCCAACGGCGAGCCCAAATGCCCGGAATGCCCGATCAACGAATTTTGCCGTGCATACCGGGAGGGCTTATGCTCCGAGATTCCTGTAAAAACCAGTAAAAAAGAGCGAAAAATCGAAAAAAAGACGGTTTTGGTGATCCTTTATAAGAATAGATTCGCTTTGCGAAAAAGAAACGGCGGGGGACTGCTGCCCAATCTTTGGGAGTTTCCGAATGTGGAAGGAGCTTTGACAAAGGAGAAGTGCAGGGAGCTGCTGCCGGAGATGGGTTTATCGGCTTATAAAATCACTGTACTAAAGGCCTCCAGGCACATTTTTACCCATTTGGAATGGCATATGAAGGGCTTTTTCATCGATGCATCGGAAGTACAGAATTCTTCGGATTGGGTTTGGGTGACAAAAGAGGAAATCAATGATCAATATTCTATTCCTACTGCGTTTAAAGAATATTTAAAGGCCTGCAATCAAATTGGAAAATAGAAAAACGGCTCGCCCGGTAAAGGAGAATATTAGAATGGATGAATTAGTCATTTGTTCAAAGCAGTATATTGATGAGGAAGATTTTAAAAAGATCAATAGCCTGAAAAAAACAGTCCTTGAAGATGAAGAGATTTTCTTAAAGCTGGAGCTGGATTATAAACTGAATCTGAGCTTGAATCAAAAGCAGGAGCTCCCGGACCAGATCAACGAATGGATGTGTTATTGGGGCGATACCCTTATAGGATATCTTGGCCTATGCAATTTCGGCGGAGCGGATGGGGAGTTGACGGGAATGGTCCATCCCCTTTATAGACGGAAAGGCATTTTTACAAAGCTTTATCAGCTGGCTTTGAAAGAATGCAAAAAGCGGGGCTTTCAAAAGATCCTTCTGGTCTGCGATCATAAATCTTCTTCGGGACTTTCCTTTATACAGTCCGTAGGAGGCGGCTATTCATTTTCAGAGTATGAGATGAAGCAGTCTTACACGGCGGGTGTGTCTATCGGGGGAAATGACATTGCACTGATAAAGGCCCGAAATTGTGATGTCGCGGAAATTGAGAAGCAAAACGGTTTATACTTCGGCGATACCGGCAGAACAATCATACTGCCCGAGGATGAAGAGAAAAGGAACCGGATTACATACCTGATTTGGCTTGGTTCTGAGGTAATAGGAAAAATCAGAATTGATTTTGATTTTGATGAGGGTTTTATAAGCGGTTTCGGAATCTTGCCCCAATACAGGGGAAAAGGCTATGGCAGGCAGACGCTGCTGGCAGCATTGCATATCATTTATGAAAAAAACAGTCATGGTGCTGCTCTTGAGGTAGCTGCAGAGAATAGAAATGCGCTCCACTTATACGAGTCATGCGGCTTTAAAGTAACCTCGGTCACAGATTACTACGAAGATAAATCTTTCCAGGCGACGATCCCTTATTAATAGGGCTGCACAGGTTGCTTGCATATATGGCTTAAAAGGTGCATAATTGATAATGACCATGTGGTCAATTGCCAAGAGCTTTGAGGGGGCAGTCATGAAAGACGCTATCGTTTCTGTAAAAGATATGGTGAAGGAATATACCATGGGTGAGGTAAAGGTGAGGGCTGCCGACGGTATGAACTTCGAAGTGGAGAGAGGGGAATTTGTGGTCGTGCTTGGACCCAGTGGTTCCGGAAAAAGTACTCTGCTCAATATTGTAGGCGGCATGGATAAGGCAACATCCGGAGAAATATGGGTGGATGGGAAAAATATCGCCGGCTATTCAGTCAAGGATCTCACCCTTTACAGAAGAAAGAATATCGGATTTGTGTTTCAGTTTTACAACCTGCTTCCCAACCTGACGGCCGTGGAAAACATTGAGCTTGTGACAGGGGTCAGTGAAAACCCTCTTAAGCCGGAAGAAATTTTGCAGGAAGTAGGACTGCTGGACAGAAAAAATAATTTTCCTTCCCAGCTCTCCGGAGGTGAACAGCAAAGGGTAGCCATTGCCAGAGCGGTTGTCAAAAATCCACAGCTTCTTTTGTGTGACGAGCCTACGGGCGCTTTGGACTATAAAACGGGGAAACTGGTCTTAAAGCTTCTCCGGGATATTAACAGGAATATGAAAAAAACCACCATGGTCATCACCCATAACGCTGCTATTGCATCCATGGCCGACAGGGTAATAAAGGTTAAAAGCGGTCTTGTGGAATCGGTAAGTTTAAACAGCAATCCGGAGTCTCCCGAAAGGATCGAATGGTAATGGGAATTCTGTTTAAAAAATTGGTGAGGGACTTAAGGGAAGCCAGGGGACAGTTTATTTCCCTGCTCATCGTCGTAACCATAGGGGTCATGTTTTATTCAGGGGTGAACGCGACTTTCAGGAACCTTTCAAACGCAAGCCAAAAATACTATGAGGAATATCGATTTGGGGATATTTGGGTGAATTTTTATAAGGTCCCTGAAAGTCTGATCGGGAAGATAGAATCCATTCCATTCGTAAAAATGGCTTCCGGCAGGATCGTTATGGATGCCGGCATTAACATTTCGGAAGAAAATGCTACGGTCAGATTTATAACGCTTCCGGATGTCCGTGAAAATGTGGTCAATGATATTGTGATAAAATCCGGAAGATATTTTTCCAGGGACGAGATCAATCAATGCCTTGTGGAAGAGGAGTTCTTCAAGGCGCATCAGCTGGAGCTCGGAGATATTATTCAGCCGGTAATAAACGGAAATGAAGTGAAGATCAAGGTCATAGGCACCGTAAAAAGTCCGGAATTTGTTTATACTTTGAAGGATGGCAGCGAGCTTATGCCTGACAGCAAGAAGTTTGGAATCCTCTATATTAAAAATTCCTTCGGACAGGAGATTTTTGGCCTGAAAGGCTCTATAAACAGCGCTTCCCTATTGCTTCGGAGCGGAACGGATCCGGAAACTGCAAAGACTGAGATTGAGCGGTATCTAAAAAGTTATGGCATAACCGGCATCATTGATAGGGAGGAGCAGATAAGCCACAGGATGCTGACCGCGGAAATGGATGGCTTGAAATCCATGGGCAGTGCCTTTCCGATGGTGTTTTTCATGGTGGCGGCGGTGATCATCTATATTATGATGGGGAGAATGGTTGAGAACCAGAGAGTTCAGATCGGAATCCTGAAAGCCCAAGGCTTTACCAACCTTCAAGTGCTTTGCCATTACCTTTCGTATTCTGTCTTTATAGCTGTCACCGGAAATATTTTGGGAGCCGTTGCGGGAAGATATTTGGGAATGGGCTTTACCAAGCTTGAGAATATGTATTTTCATCTTCCTCTGGATGGTATGAGGATATATCCGGATCTGGTAATCCCCGCTTCTGCCATGACACTGGTTTTCTGTTTGCTCGCCGGCTATAATGCCTGCAAGGCTGTTTTTAAGATCATGCCCAGTGAGGCGATGAAGCCAAAATCACCGGAAATAGGGAAAAAGATTCTGGTGGAACATGTGAAAATAATATGGAGAAATTTGGATAATGCCTGGAAGATGATTTTTCGGAATGTATTCAGGCATAAAAGAAGGGCATTTTTAACTTCAACCGGCATTATATTCAGTACGGCGCTGCTGCTCATAGCGCTGAGCATGAAGGATTCCATCGATTTTATCATAGAGCAGCAGTATAGCAATATACAGGATTATGATATAAAAGTAAATTTCTCCATATTCTTAAATCCCGAGGAGCTCAGCAGCATCAAAAATATTCCCGGTGTTGTCAAAATGGAGCCTCTCTTAGAAACGGGCGTTGAGATACAAAATGGCTGGAGAAAAAAGAAAACGAGTCTTACCGCTATTGTTAAAGAACCGGAAATGTACCGGATCGTAAATAAATCAGGGGAGATCGTGGCGCTTCCCGACCGGGGAATAGTGCTGCCTGATAAACTGGCCGATCAGCTTGAAATAAATCTGAATGACAGAGTATATATAAAGCCGCTTTTGCCGGGAAAGGAAAAAATTCAGGTCCCGGTAAAGGGCATAGCAAAGCAGTACATAGGCATGAGCGCGTTTATCCCGTTGGACGAGGTGAATGCCATCATAGGAGAGGGAGCCATTGTCAACTCCGCGGTATTAAGGCTGAAAGACAGCGGCTATGAGGAAGAAGTAAAAAAAGTACTGAAAGATATGTCTGCCGTAAGCTCAGTTCAGTCAAAGGCGGACTCCTTAGATGCGTTGACGCAAAATATGGCCGCCATGGCCTCCTCTATCGGCGTTATGATATTTTTATCTGCAGTCCTCTCTGTTGCCATAGTCTATAATACAGCGACTATAAACATCTTTGAAAGGCAAAGGGAGCTTGCGACGCTTAAGGTATTGGGCTTTAAAGACAATGAAATAAAAAAACTTGTATTTAATGAGAATTATATGATAACCGGGCTGGGGCTTATTTTAGGTTTGCCCTTCGGAAACTGGCTCGGGAAGGTTATGATGACCACCTTTACGACGGATTTTTATAGCTTTCCATTTGTAACGAAGCCCCTGACCTTTTTGCTTTCAATAATATTGACTATTTTCTTTACCGTAATGGCGAATGTTATTTTAATGAGAAAAATAAAATCAATAAGCATTGTCGAAGTATTAAAAAGCAGAGAATAGGAGGAGCGTTTCCGGTATGAAGATGAAGAAAGTGATGATTATATGCGCTGTTGCTGTTTTGGGCGGCGCTGCGGTATGGGCCAATAAAACCATGGGGAACAGTATAACAGCGGAAACAATGACAGTGATGCCAGGTGGGATCAGGCAGTATGTAGAGGAAACCGCTGCCGTGAAATGCAAAGATGAGCAGATGGTCTACATCGATGGCTCGGGAAAAATCAATGAGGTTAAATATGAGATTGGGAGCCAGGTGAAAGAAGGAGATTTGCTTTTATCCATCGATGACGCAGATCTTCAGCTGCAGCTAAGGGATGCGGAAGTCCGGATTGAAGCTGCAAAATCACAGATAGACAGCACAAAGATAAGCAATTACGCCAATTCAATAGAAATTGCGTCCGTTCAGGCGGCGCAAGCTGAAGCTGCCTATAACTCAGCGCTACGAGCTCTTGAAAAGGCCATGGCACTGTATGATGCGGGGGCTGTCAGCGAAGAGGAAGTAAGCCGGGCCAGGGACCAGAGCATAGCCGCCGAAGCAGCCTTAAAAACTGCCGAGCTTCAGCTGGAAGAGGTAAAAAAAGGGGCCCCGGAATATTTGAAAAAAACTTACATATCCCAGCTGGAACAGGCTGTAATTCTGAGGGATTCTCTTAAAAGGGCCATAGAAAAACAGCAGCTCAAATCCCCTATGGATGGCATTATCCTTGAAAAATTTATAGAGAAATATTCCGCAGCCGTTCCCGGAACTCCGGCATTCCTTATAGGGAACACCGGCGTATTGGAACTGGAAGCAAATATTTTGTCGGATGACAGCTATAAGGTGGAGGTCGGCGACGAGGTAGAAATCAGCGGAAAAGCCTTAGGCGATGCCGTCATAAAAGGCAGCGTCGTAAAGATAGCTCCCACGGCTAAAACCGTTGCTTCTGCCCTTGGCGTCAATCAGAAAAGAGTACAGGTCATGATTGGTATTACTGGTGACAGCGCTTTACTGAAACCAGGATACAATGTTGATGTAAAGATTGTAACCGATTCGAAAAACCAGATTATTGCGGTGCCGGACAGTGCTCTGTTTGACTATGGGGGGAGCTCCTGCGTATTTGTAGTGGAAGAGGGCAGGGCGGCTATAAGACGGGTCAAAAAGGGACTGGAAGGCGACGGGCTGATAGAAATTACCGAAGGATTAAAAAAAGGTGAGGTAATACTTGCAAAACCTGACAACGACATCAAAGAGGGCTTGAACATTAAGCCTTTAGAGGCCGACGGAAGCGCTGAATGAAAAAACTGGAGGAAGCAGAATATTGAGGGATGTATTTGAAGGTTTACCCGAGGAAAAGAAACAGAGGATCATCAATGTCTGCGTCGAGGAATTTGCTCTGAAAGGCTATGAGATATCGTCGACAAATTCCATGGTCAAAAAAGCGGGCATTTCTAAGGGTGCATTGTTTAGCTATTTTGGAAACAAGAAAAGCCTGTTTTTATATTTATTTGATTTTTCTCTGGAACGCCTTATGAATAGCTTTGATGAAGCAAAGGACGAAGCGCCCTCAGACCTTTTTGAAAGGTGTGTATGGTATAGCCTGCTAAAAATGAAGATCTACCTAAAAGAGCCTTTATTGTCCAGACTGGTTGTCTCGTCCGTCACCAATATGCCCAGAGAATTAGAGAAGGAATTGCAGGAGAAAATTGAAAGAGTGCAGGGAAAGTATATTCCCCAGCTTTTTGACGGACTGAATACATCGAACTTTAAGGAAGGGGTAGATCCTCAAAAGGTTCTGGAGCTTATCACCATATTTCTTGACGGACTTTTTGACAAATATCTTAAAACCTATAAACACCGGCCTGTCGAAGAAATCTTCAACAACATGGAAGAGGTCATGAAAGAATACAACGAGTATATCGAAATGTTGAAAAACGGTGTCTATAAGAGTTAGAAATCCGGCTGGAAGCAAACTTTTTATAGCCTGCAAGACTCAGGCTATATGCTTGCGTTTTTAAATGGATCTTTTCTTAAACTGACTGCAGATCCTTAGTACTTCCCCGACCGGTTTCATGCCATCGGTGGAGTTGGCGCTGGAGAGGTTGCATGCCGCACAGGCATTGGCCAGTTCCAGTGCCTTTTGGAGGGAATAACCCATGTAGGCACCGTATAGAACACCCGCACAGAAAGCATCGCCGGCGCCGACTGTTCCGGCAATATACCCATCAGGAAGGTCAAAGCTGGGTTCAAATGCAAATTGACCATCCCTGGTCATGGCCCAGCCGCCCTCTGGCGCGTGTATAACCACCATTTTGTTAACACCGAAATCAAGCATCTGGGAGCAGACCTTCTTTACCCTGACCTGATCTATTGCGCCATTGTCAGTTCTGACTCGGATGCCGGTTGTCTGTGAAGCCTCGATTTCATTGATCACGATGTAATCACAATAGGGAAGGCAGGGCCTGACTATTTTTCTGAAACGCTCTCCGGAACCTGCTTCGCTAACGACATCCATGGAGGTCCTGATGCCTTTTTCATGAATTTTTGCAAGTGTGCGTGCCATGACTGTGCCGTAATCGCTATCCGACTGATCAAACGAGTCTAATAAAAGGGCATAGCCAATATGGAAAAAGTCTGTTTCAAGAGCATCAAAATTAATATCCTCCATACCAAAAGCTGAATTGGCTCCCTTGAAATGGAAAAAAGTGCGCGCCCCCGAGCTCTGTATGCTCATAACATCTGTATATGAGGTTGCAAATTTACTGGTCTTGCGAATGCCGGAGCAATCGATCCCCTTGTCTGTAAGAAAATCAATGAGGAATTGGCCGTTTTCATCATCACCAACCAATCCCAGACATTTGATGGGGAGATCGGAATCGAGCAGTGCCAGATCTGAAGGAGTATTGGCGGCGCAGCCGCCCACATGGCGCGATGTTGATTGAATGTTGCAGAGAAGACCGATATCGGGGTAAGTATCAATGACTTTTACATAGTCCACAATCAGGTTCCCTGCGATGGTGATGCCTCGTTTCTTCAAAATTTCACTTCCTTTGTTCCTATAATTTTTTAAAAACGGTTCTAACGCAGAATCTTTTCATATTCATTGCAAAGCAGATGCAAAATTGGTTCATCCTCTTCAATCTGAGAAAAGCGGCTGACAGCCTCAGCAAAATAATTGTCCGTATCATCGTCATTTATCGATGAAACCTCGCCTAAAATCAGGTCTCCGGCGCCTTCCTTCGCCCAAAAGAGATGATACATCCCCGGTGTCAATGAAATACTGTTGCCTCTCGTGACTTCAATAGCTTCGCCGGCTTTGACGGTGGTTTTTATTCCATCCATACAGACCTGGACATCATTTTCAGAGTCAACCCCTCCATCGGGCCTGCTGTTATACAGGCGAATCAGCATAGTACCGCCGCCGCGGTTGATGATATCCTCGGTCTTGCTTCTGTGGCAGTGAATGGGAAGCCGCTGCCCCTCATAAAGCAATATGATTTTCTCTGCATAGGGAGTACCTGTGCCGGACTCTGTGCCATTTCGAATGGTGAAAAGCGTGGAACCCAATTTTTCGAAATCACTTCCGCCGTAATCAGTAATATCCCAGCCCAGCTTTACTTCTTTGATGATTTCCAGCCGATCCCTGTTTTCCTTCCATTGATCCAATGACCAATATGCAAAGCTTGGCAGCCGGAAAGAATGCCACTCCAGAAGTTTCTTGGCCCAAACTTGAATTTCGTTGATTTGAGAGCGTTTCATAAAAAACCACCTTTCAATTTCCTTAAGAGAATATTTTTGATACAAAATGATCTATTGGCTTTTCCGCCTTGCGTCCAGAGCAGCCTGATAAATGGCCAGGACCTTTTCGGGCGGAACTGAAGCGAGGATATTATGTACCTGGTTAAATACATATCCGCCCCCGGGAGAGAAGATATCGATCAATTCCCGGGCCTCCCGGTATAAATCATCCGCCGTTCCAGAAAATGCGGTGGTCTGCATGCGGGCTCCGCCGCCCCAGAAGGTCAGTTTTCTGCCAAACTCTTTTTTAAGCTTATGGGGATCCATGCCCCGAGCGGTAATTTGAACCGGATTAAGAATTTCGATTCCGGCGTCGATCAGGTGAGGAATGAGCTGGTAAATAGAGCCGCAGCAGTGAAGAAATACCTTGGTGTCCGGATAGTTCTTCCGGATATAGCCGTATATGCGTGCGTGGTAGGGCTGGATCATCTCACAGTACATGGCGGGAGAAATCTGAGGCGCGTTCTGCGTGCCCAAATCGTCTCCAAACTGAATGATATCGATATAATGTCCAACCCTCTCCATCAGCTTATCCAGCTGAGCGATATAGGCATTTGTCAGCTTGTTGAAATAGTGATGCAAAAACTCCTGTTCTGAAGCGAGATCCAGATAGAAGCGCTCAAATCCGAAATCAGACTGGCCGGCCTCGTATATATTCCCGCCAAAGGCGAAAAGGGTCGCTTTTCCGGTTTCCCGGGCGTCGATACACTCCGCCTCAATAAAATTCAGCTCCTCGTCAGTCAGTACCGGGATTTGCATGGAGCGGTCCAGGGCGGAACTATCGTATTCAATGTCTGAAAGATAACGGTTGACCAAATCAAAGTATAGTCCGCCCCGGGGCATTCGGGCGATAATGGTGCCGGTGTCTGGATCAATGATGTCATAATCCCCTTTTTCATTTTCAATGGGATGATACTCCATTGGTGCAAGACAGGGGCTTCCATCAGGCAGGGTCCATGGCTTCCACTTATCGATAGCAATACCGAAAGCGGGGTACAGGCGATGGATCTGAACAACATCGCCGCCAAGCCGGTCAATGATGTCTATTTCCGGTTCGGCCAGCTGCTGAAAAATATCATAGAGCTTTGTGGTTTCCAAAGGAAGCCCCAGCTTCTTTTTCAGATTGTTATAGGCGATGGCCGCTATGCCCGTTGAGCGCATGCCGCCAAAATCGACAGCCAGCTTATCGGGCTGCTCATGATTGATTGATGTAAGGACCCGCTCTCTTGAATTCATAACGTCTATCAACTCCTTTTTCGTTGGATAAGGTTTTTGAATCCTATGAATCTGTCAATGCCGCGCCCGGTTCATATAGGTATTGAACATGACGGCGAAGAACATTAAAGCGCCGTTGACAACATACTGCATGTACTCGTTTACATTCAGCAGCGTCATCCCGTTGGATATAACGCCTGTAAACATAATGCCGATGAATGTTCCCCAGATCTTGCCGACGCCGCCGCTCATGGAGGCGCCTCCGATAACGACAGCTGAGATGACCAGTGTTTCCCAGCCGCGGCCAAAACCAAAGGTGGCGGACCGGACCTGGGCACTGTTCATGGTTCCTGAAAGAAGAGCCATCAATTGGACGGCGACCATGATGACGATCTTTACTTTTTGCACATTGATTCCGCTTAGACGGGCCGATTCCGCATTTCCTCCCACTGCGTAGATGGAGCGGCCCAGATCTGTCTTCTCCATCAGGAACCAGCCTATAATGAAGACAATGATCAGAATAACCGCCTGAAAGGGAACGAATCCAAACAATTTTCCCGTACCGAGAAAGTTATACCAGCTCGGAAAAACATTAATGATGGGGAAACCGCCGCAGATGATGGCTGCAAGCCCATACATCACACTCTGGGTTGCCAGGGTTATAATGAAGGAGGGCATGCGGAAACGGCAGATGGCCATACCGTGGCCAATGCCTGCGAGGATTGCCACCGCTGTGGCTAAGATAAGTCCAATCAGAGCGCTGTATTCTATGGGTATGCCCCGGTCTATCAAAAACTGGGAAACGTATGCTGTTACAACACCGCCCAGAGCTACCTGAGAGCCGATGGACAGATCGATTTCACCGCCGATGATGACCAGAGTCATTCCAACTGCTATCACGCCTTTAAGGGATACGTTACGAAAAATATTGAGGATATTGTTTGTACTCAAAAAACCGGGAGCGGCGACAGCCATGCAGACGATCAGTACCACCAGCAGGAATTCTATCATATGAGAGATGATGAAGTTTTTAATATCAAATTTTCTGGTCATAGGACTTTTCCTCCCATTGTAGCTGTATATAACATGTCTATTTTGTATTCACCAGGGTTGACTTCGCCGATAATTTTACCGGAGTGCATAATGAGGATGCGGTGGCAAACTTCCAACAGCTCTTCCAGCTCGGACGAAACAAAAATAGATGAAATACCCTTGCAGGACTGCTCCCAGATGATCTGGAAAATCTGCTGCTTGGAATTGATGTCTATACCGCGGGAAGGCTCGTCATAAAGCATGATTCTGGGCGAAGTGTTCAGCCAGTTGCCGACGACGATCTTTTGCTGGTTTCCGCCCGAAAGGGAGCTGACCGGAGCAAGGGAATCCGGAATCTTGATATCCAGATCTTCAATCTGGCGCTTTGCAAACTGATCCCTGCGGTTTTTGTTGAGAATATGCCTATCGCAGATCTTATCGAGACTGGCATAACAGAGATTGTCCCGGATGGGATGTATCAGGATAACCCCCTGGGTTTTTCTCTCTTCCGGTGTAAGGCCTAATCCCAGGCTTTTCATGATCTGCGGAGAGATATTTTTTGGGACTTGCCGGCCATTTATTAAAATTTCGCCGCTGTCAAAGGGGTCGGCACCGAATATACAGCGCAGAAGCTCGGTCCGGCCCGATCCAAGCATGCCTGCAATTCCGAGAATTTCCCCTTCTTTCAAGTCAAAGCTGATATTTTCGAACTTGTCCTTCCGGGTCAGGTTCTTTACGGACATGACGATTTTATCTCTGGCCACAAGGTCGACCGGACGGTGGCGGATTTCTACTTCGCCAAACATCATGCGGACGATATCATTATAAGTCACATCGCCGATTTGTACATTGCCTATGAAATAACCGTCGCGTAATACCGTCACGGTATCGGCAATTTCCCAAAGCTCCTGCAGCCTGTGGGAGATATAAATAATGATGACATCCTGCTTTTTCAGTGCACGGATGGCATTAAAAAGGCTATGTACCTCATTCTGCGCAAGGGCCGATGTCGGTTCGTCAAGCATCAGGACTTTCGGATTATAGCTCATGGCCTTGGTGATTTCAACCACCTGGCATTGCCACATACTGAGCTTATAGACCCGTTCCGTCGGGTCGATGTCGACATTCATTTTGTGAAGCAGCTGGCGGGCGCGTTCATTGGCTGTTTTCCAGTCAATGGTCTTGCCCTTTTTGGGAAGACGGCCCAGAAAAATATTTTCCGCCACGCTGAGGTAGGGGATGAGACTCAGCTCCTGATATACTGTTGCAATACCGCTTTTAAGCGCGTCGGTCGGTCCCTGGAAGTTCAGCTTTTTCCCATCCAGGAAAACCTCGCCGCTTGTTGGTGAAATTGCTCCTGAAAACACCTTGATCAATGTGGATTTTCCAGAGCCGTTTTTACCGATTAAAGCATGTACCCGGCCCGAGTCAAAGTTTACAGAAACATTGTCCAGCGCTCGGCAGCCAGGGTAATCCTTTGTTATATTTAAGGTACTTAGAATGCTCATAAAATCAGCCTTTCCTGTTTATAAGCTAATCATCCCGGTACTCTTTGGTCCTTCTTAAATAGAGAGGGAGAACCGAGAGCTCTCCCTCAAGGCTAAAAATCCCTTTATTTTTCAAGCAGACTCAGCCGCCCATCTTGGCTTTCAGGTCGGCGAGGAAGGTATCCAGGCCGGCTGTATCGTCACGGCTTAGCGTGGTGCCGGGTACGATAGTGGTTTTCCCCTTGGTTTGGGATATATCACCGCCAGTGACGGCGTTAATAAGAGCTTTCATCGTGTTGTATCCAATGTTGTAAGGATCCTGGCCGGTAACGGCCTGCAGGATATTGTTCTTGTCCTTCAGAAGATCTACGATTTGCTCGGAAGCATCGGTGCCGAATACTACAACCTTGCCGGCATAACCTGCATTGTCGAGCCCTAAAGTGGAGCCAATAGTGCCTCCTTCGTTTGCCGCAAAGACCAGATTAATGCCCGGATTAGCGGTCAGCATGTCGCCGATTGCTGCAACAGCTTTATCCTGGAGCCATGCATCCTGGTCTGCGAGAATTTCGTATTTGATACCAGCTTTATCAAGCTCGCTTTTAAAACCTTCGACGCGTGCTGAAGATTGTTCCGGAAGAAGAGATTTGTATTGAAGAATACCGATTTTTGCTTCGCCGTTCATATTTTTCTTAATGTATTCAGCCGCGACTTTGCCGGTTTGCGCGCAGAAAGCAAAGTTATCGGAGGTATAGCCCCCTACAATAAAATCGTTCTGGGAGATGTCGGTATTGGAAACAGCGATACTTACGCCAGCTTCACTGGCTTCCTGCAAGGGGGCGATGGAGGTGGCTTCACTTACCGGTGAAATAGCGATACCTGCAACTCCCTGTGCAATATAGGTGTTGATTAATTCGGCTTCTTTGGTGGCATCATTTGCTGTATTTGCGGTAAGACATTCAAAACCTGCATCTTTTGCTGCGGCTTGGTAACCTAACTGCAGAAGCTTCATAAACTGGTCTTCCTGGAAGACGACACCTGCAACCACTTTTTTGGGTTCTGGTGCCTCGGAAGAAGCGGCAGGCGTCGGATTGCCTGCACTTGCCGGGGGCGCCTGGGAAGAAACAGCCGGCGCTGTGGATCCTGAGCAGGCAACGAGTGAAATTGAGAGCAGAACCATCATGAGAATTGTCACTGATTTTTTCATATCTTTCCTCCTAATTTTTATTTAGTGCAGCATCATGCTGTTCACTACGATAAGGGAGAAGGCCCTAAGTTCTGATATGCAGATGGTATGTCTCTCTTAGGAAGTAAACTGTTGAAGATATTAACTGTTGTATTGTTGTTTTGTTGTATAAGCTGCTTTAGTATCAGAAGAGGTGAAAAAACTGCGCGCAGGTATGCCAGAATTTTATTTGTCTTAAGCGTGCTAGATATGTGATGAATCAATCTTGGTTGTCAATCATGCTGAGGTTCTTTTCCTAAATTCCGTTCCAGAACCAGAGCGGCTGTGCCGACAAAGGTGGCGCCTCCCGGCAGGCCGGAGGGGTAAACCGGAATCTGGAAGGTGTTTGGAGAGAATTTGTATTGATTTACATATTGATTTATAAATGGAACTGTTAAATCTGATGCCAACCCAATCTCACCGCCGATAAAAATACACTCCGGATCAATTAGGTTAGCCGCCGTAACAATTGCAGCAGCAAGATAACGGCACTGTCTCTCAATGGCTTTACGGCAGATCTCATTTCCTGTTTTTGCCGAGTCAATAAGCCAAAGCCAGGACAGCTCGGGCAAATCAAGATTCTGCTTGATATATTCTTCTTTTACCCACTGAAGAACAGCGGGGATATCCGCATAGGTTTCAAGACAGCCGCGATTGCCGCACCCACACTCTTTGCCGTTGATGTCCACTGTGATATGACCGATTTCTCCCCCGAATCCCCGGCTGCCATTATATAGCTTGCGGTCAATGACAATTCCTGCACCTATACCGGAAGTTATTCCAACATAGATAAAATTATTGACCTTTTGTCCGCTGCCAAAATACATCTCGGCCAGGGCGGAAACATTCATATCATTTTCAAGGTAGGCGGGAAGCCCGTATCGTTCCGATAACGGCTTCACGATATCCAGATCTTTGATGTTATGGAAATTGGGCGGATTTAGGATAGTACCTTCGCTGATATTCAAAGGGCCGATCGATGCGATGCCGATACCCCAGATGTTTGCCTTCCTGTCGATGTTGAAAACACTGTCCGTGAGCATAAACAGTTTTCGAATAAAGCTTTCTTCGGTTTCAGAGGCTGAAAGATGAATTCTTTCATTTCGAAGACTGGCCCCTTTTAAATCTACGATACCGGCCTGAATGTAGTCACGGGATATGTAGACGCCCAAGGTCAGAAGAGAATCGGGAACTACCTGGAGAAGTAAAGGCTTTCGTCCCGTAGATGCCTCTTCGATGCCTTTTTCGTAGATAATTCCGTCATTGATATATTCATTCACCAAATTTGATATGGTCATTTTAGTAAGATGGGTGATCTCACTTAATTTGACTCTGGAGATAGGGCCCTGGGTTGCGATTATTTTAAGCAGAAGGGCCTTATTGGATTGTTTTCCTTGTTGAATATTAACGCCTCTTAATGCGGACAACTCTGAAAACTTCATGATATTTCCTCCAGAGCTGATGAATTGATTATACATTACTATAAAAAACCGCATTTGTCAAATTAATTTATTAAGTATAGAACCAATCTTTTATAGATTTCTGAAAGCGATTGACTTTTAGACAGGCAGAGTTTCCTTTATATAAAAAGTCTGAGAGATATATAAAAATCATGGTAAATAGAGAGATGTAGATAAAATTATATTAAAAAACCTATAATATTATTTCCCGCTGTGAAGAGCTTTTATTTCCCGGGCTCAATATTTATTTTGGTTATTTCAAGTTTATACCCAGAGTTCATCAAGCATTATTAAAATAATTTTACGAATTAAAAATAATTGAAATCCAAATGGAATCGTCTTATAATCAAAACAGCTATAGCTAACTTATCTTACCAATCGTTCAGCTTTTAAAAAGGCTCTTTTGTGTTCACTGCAACCGCTCAGGCAGCAAATCAATCGAATTGGTCCAAGAAAATCCCGGGAGGAAAGATCCATGAAAGATTTTATGCCTAATTATGAGAATCTTGTTCAAGCCGCAAGAAATATATGCCCTGAAAGAATGCCCCTATACGAGCATCATATATCGGACAGGGTCATGGAAAAAATACTGAACAAGCAGTTCTCCGGACTTAAGGACGGAAACAAAAGCGATAAGAGAGAGTATTTCAGGAACTTTAACGAATTTTTTAAACAAATGGGTTATGATACAGTTTCCTTTGAATTGGGGATCGCCGAAATAATGCCCCATAGCGGGGCCCTTCGAGAAAATAAGCCCGGTGTCATAAAAAACCGTAAAGATTTTGAGAAATATCCATGGGCTGAAATACCGGATATTTTTTTCAGCCGGTATTCTGATCTGTTCGATGCCATGAGGGCAGAGCTCCCCCCGGGGATGCTTGCTGTGGGCGGGCCTGGATATGGCCTTTTTGAGTGCGTTCAGGATGTGGTCGGTTATCAGGAGCTCTGCTATATTTCCTTTGATGACCCTGATCTTTATAGTGACTTGTTTAAAACCGCGGGGAATATGATGGCAGAGATTTGGAAGAGATTTATGAAGCAGTATTCGGATGCTTATGCAGTATGCAGGTTTGGGGATGATCTGGGCTTCAGAAATTCCACCTTGCTGCCGCCTGATGATATCCGATACCATATTATCCCCCAGTATAAAAGGATCATTGAAATCGTTCATTCCTATGGAAAGCCTTTTGTTTTCCATTGCTGCGGAAAAATATTCGATATCATGGAAGATCTCATCAATGTGGCCAAAATCGATGCAAAGCATTCCAATGAAGATCAGATAGCCAAATTCAGCGTCTGGGTCGAGAAATATGGTAACCGGATCGGAAACTTTGGCGGAGTGGATACGGATCATCTATGCAGAAAAAGTGAAGCGGAAATACGCTCCATTGTCCGTGAAGTGGTTTCGGAATCCATGGGGCACGGCGGATTTGCTTTAGGTTCAGGCAATTCCATACCGGATTATGTCCCTCCGGAGGGATATTTGGCCATGATTGAAGAAGCGCGTGTTTTAAGGGGAGAATAACCTTATTTGCCGAATACATTAATATATCCCTGGATCAGCACGGCGAAGATAATAACAGGCAATACCCAGGTCCAATATCCTCTCAGCGCACGGGGTATTTTTATGCCTTCTCCTGGGTTCCGGTACCCTCTCCCTGACAAACAATAAGTATAGCCTTTTGTTAAATTTCAGCTGATGAGCATCAGTAACATTTTCAAGTAAGGCTTCTTTTCATCTCATTGTATCCAATAAATACTGTCCAAACATATGCACAGGTTTTTGGTATCATCAGCATTCCGATGGCGGGAACAGCTTCGGCAAAAAGCACAACAGGAAGATAGAAAGCGAAGCTGAGGACAATAGTAAGCCACATATATTTAAATGCGTGGTCGGAGTTTTTCTTAGCGCCGTCATAAAAAAGAACAATGACAATGATCCCTATTGCTGCAAATGGCAAGTTACGGTAAATGCCCCATGAAAGCGGTGCATTGGCACTTGTCCATGCATTTTGCGGGAACAGGCACAAAGCGATTCTCAAGGCTGCCAAAGCGTATATAGATATGGTCAAAGTCTTGCGTCCCTGTACATTATAACGCAGACGCCAGACATAATATAACAGAATGTAAAAAATCGTCATGGTGATGGATGTAATGAATTTTCCTATCCCAAGAGCGGCGGCATAATGATCCAATCCTGCCGTACAAAGCGCAAAAGCACGGGGTACCAAGTGAAAAGCATCGCCGGCTCCCAGCATAACGGCCATAATGCCGAAAAGGAGGTACTGCTTTTTCTTATTGCTCTTACGAATCATGATAATTCCGATTCTGATAACAGTGACCAGGTATACTGCGTCAAAGAGAGTTTCCATAATAGCTTGCATAAAAATCTGCCTCCAATATAAGCGTTATTAATCTATAATGTTTTTTTCGGATTTTATACATATAAAATAGCTAAGTTAATGAATCATAACAAAATTCGGTTTTGCAATTATAATTGCCCGCTATGATAATGGTGTGCAATCAGTTTATATATTTTATTGTGCGTTTCGTGGGAATTGGGGGCCATCACAATTACAATACATTGGGTTAGCAGCGGTTAAAAACGATTAATTCATACTAACCGCTTTTATAATTTGCTAATTTTAATAAAATATTAAAGCGTTGCACTGATTAATTCAATATCATTATGGCAAAAATATTCTTTTGCTTCTAGAGGAATAGGCTCGTTGCAGATTACTCCTGTCAGTTTTGTATTGGGAAAAAGCGCAACTGTGGACAGCATGGACAACTTACTGTTGTCTATAAGAACGTACTTTTTGTTCGCGCTTTCCGCCATTGACTGGACAGCCTCAGCCCTGGAGATGTTTGAATTAAGAAAGCCTCTTATTGGGCTAAAGCCATTGGCTCCGACAAAGAATTTATCCACATATATTTGGGATGCGCACATCTTAACAAAAGGGCCAACGACAACTTCAGCGTCAGGATGATATTCACCTCCTAAAAGAACGACCTTAGCGCCGGAAGGGGGCAGATAACGTGCAATAAATGACGAATTTGTAATGATAGTGATATCTTTCTTCTCTTTTACAAGCATTGAAGCAAACAGCGCGCAGGTGGAGCCCGATTCAATCATTAGTGTTTCGCCATCACTGACAAGGTTAATTGCTGCGCGAGCAATAGCTTGTTTGCTCTCATAGTTAAAGGCCATGCGGTAGTTAATATTATCCGGGGATACCCTTATAGCATAACCGTGCTGTCTCTTCAGCAAACCTTGGTTTTCAAGGTACTCAAGGTCTTTGCGGATAGTGGATTGAGATGTGGAAAATTTGTCGGCGAGAGTGGTAACATCTAATCTATCCACGGTTTCCAATAATTCAATAATATCCAAACGACGCTGTATCATGTCTACCTCCGATTTGTTATATTGTTATTCGATGAAAATTCGCGGATTTTTTTATATAGTTTATACTTTTCTAAGTAGTATTTTGAGCGGGATGTATTTGGTACAACTATTTTATTTTCCGGATTCGTACTAAGTATTGCATCCCTAATGCTGTCGAAGTAACCGAGGGTAACGGAGGCCACCGCAAACAAACCTAGCATGCCGGTATTGCTGAAGCTGCATGTTCTGAGTGCTTTTTCGAGGATATTTGCGCGTAACTGCAACCAGTCTTCGGAACGTGTTCCGCCTCCGGATACGGTAATCCGGTCTATTTCTATACCGATGTCATGAAGAAGCTCAATGTTAAGTTTCATTTCAAAAGCAACGCCTTCCAGCACAGCTAACAGCATAGAGTTTTTATCTGTTTGGTCGGTGAGCCCAAAAAAACTACCGGAAACTGGTTTTTCTGAATAGGGCGTACCAGCGCCATTAATTAACGGAAGAAATATGACATCGGTCCTTCCTTCTGCAACTTCCTTAATGTGTTTTTCACAATTTGCCCATTCAAAGTGTTTTGTTTCGGGAAAAAGAATGCTGTAAGCCCAAGTAAGCGACTTCCCGTCGCTTGGTGTGTGGGCAAATGTAAGATAACTTGGTTCATTGAGAAAACATTCGCAGTCGAAGCCGTATTTATGCATATTTTTATTCGCTGTATATGTTTTTAATACAATATTCAGGCTGCCGGATGTCCCCATTCCATAAGCTGCGTCCTTGGGATTGAATGCTCCCGCTCCTAATGTTGCAAAGGATTGGTCATGTCCGCCGGAAATTAATTTCGGCGGCTTTTTTGTTTTGTAGAAGCTACAGAATTCATCCGAAAGTGTACCTACTATCTCTCCGGGTTTGGTGATAGGTGCGATCTTACTTAAAGGTATACCGGCCGCATCAAGCCCGGCTTTCCACAAGCTCCGACAATCGGAGCTAAGAAAGGCCGACCTTACTGCGAAGGATGAAGAGGTAAAAGGACGAGCACCTAATCTATACAGTATATAATCGGCGACGAAAAGAAAATAATATGTTTTTTCAAAAATATCAGGTGCATGTTGCCTAATCCAAAGCAGCTTGGTTAACGTCGAAACTGTACCGAAACGATGCCCGGTTTCATTGTATATATTGTCTTCACCAAGCTTTAAGCATAACTCTTCCACCTGCGGTTTTGTCCTGGTGTCGAAATATAGTATACTGGGGCAAAGAGCCTTATTGTTGCTGCCGGTGCAGACTACAGTTTCACCAAAGGAGGTTACAGTAATCGCCTCAATGTCATTGAATTCAATAATGAATTTCTTCAACTCTCTGGCAATGCTCTGGAAAATTTGTTCGGCTTCTATTTCGTTGTTTGGTAACTGTGCGTTATGATCAAACGCATTTGCTGCTAAAATAATTCCTTTACAGGAAATGCATGAGATTTTACAGCATGTTGTACCAATATCAATGCAAATCAAATTCATTTGAGACCATAAATCCTTTTATTTAAAATTGAATATTAATATTAATTATACTATTTAATTATACTATTATAACTTGGAATAGCAATAGAAAGACCAAAAAATAAATAAAAATGGCATATTTATGCGGATAAAGCCAGTTGACATACTAAATGCGCAGAAATAATATCTCAAATGAGAATAAAGAGTTATCAAATGAAATTTAGTATTGACGCGAAAGAAAATAAGTGATAGCATATACATTGTAGAAAAACTATTGTGACTGTTAACGGTTATCAAAATTTTAACGGAAATCGTAGGTAATTATATGTTAGTACCCATGAAGCCGCTTCTTGATGAAGCGCAAAAAAACAAATATGCTGTTGGAGCGTTTAACGCAGGCACTGTCGAAACAATGGAGGCGATTATTGAGGCTGCAGAGGAAATGAACACACCGGTAATTCTTAATCATGCACAGTGTATCGAAGAATTTGCTCCGATAAAGAAGGTCGCTCCCTATCTTATCTCAATAGCAAAGCAGGCGGCGGTGCCAGTGGCGGTAAATCTTGACCACGGTCTAGATTTTGAGTACATAGTCACTGCCATAAATCTTGGTTTTACTTCCATAATGTCCGACTTTTCAGTTCTTGATTATGAAGAGAATGTAAAGAACGTAAAGAGGGTTGTTGATATCTGCAAAGCTTGTGGAATAAGCTCGGAGGGACTTCTTGGGGTGATGCCAAGCAATGTAATTGGTCTTGAAAATATGCCGGAGGATATGAATATCAAAGATTTCTTTACCAAGCCCAATGAAGCCCGGGATTTTACCGAACGAACAGGCTTGGATGCGCTTGCAATTTCCTTTGGTACTGTACATGGCCTTTATTTCGAGAAGCCACAGCTTGATATTGATCTTCTTCACACTATTCGAAAGACGGTCAAATGCAATCTTACGATGCATGGCGGTTCAGGTGTTGATTCTGCTCAAATTAAGGCAGCAATAGACAATGGAATTAGCAAAATCAATTACTATACCTATATGTCTAATGACGGTGTGGCTGCGATGAAAAAGGTTATTAATGAATCCAAAATTCCACCCTATATACATGAGCTTGCTTTTTATTCCAAAAAGGCAATGAGGGAAAATGTTAAGAGAGTTATAGAATTGTTCAACAATGGCTATAAAAAAGCTTAATAGCAATTACCATTATATTTGTATTGTCCCAAAACAGCAAAGCTGTTTAAATAATAATGAGGAGGTGTAAGGTTGAAAAAGAATGATAAATCACCAAATAAGATTAGAGGCATACCAAATAGGCCACCTTTTGCTGGCCCCAAAATTGAAGATTGAAAATTAAATAAGGTTATGCTGTAGCTGGCTTAATTCTATAACCTTGGAATTTTGCCAATTGTATAGCCTGTTCCGGTGTAATATAGCCATCGATAGCGAGCCTTAGGTCAGCAATCCATTTACATCTTTCTTGTCGTTTTTTTACCACGAATAGCCTTAACATACTTAGGCTATTCAAGTACAGTAGGACAATCTTTTTCCAAGACGTTATATACCAAAATCCAGTATTTACCCGTAGATTCCATATACACATCCTTACAATTAGATTCAAGTAGCCATTGTAACAGCTTTTTCAGACCTTTCGTGTAGGTGGAAAAGCGGTGCGGGCTATAACAAAAGTTTTGTGAACATCAATTCCACAGCAAATTTTATACACAATTTTTAAAGCCATAGGGAACTCCTTTGATTATAAAATAAATAACGCTCGAAAGCACTTTTCATTACGTTTTGTGCCTTGAGCGAAGCGAAAGGAATGGTTGTAAAAATGTACAAAAAGATTCTTGTTTTAACATTTGTATTAATTTTCGCCCTTTTCATTGTTTCTGGCTGCTCAGGAACCCCTGCTGCCAGCTCACAAAACAGCGAAGCCGCTGCCGGAAAGCCTAAATTTATGTTTATTGCCGGTGATATGGCAAACGAATCTCAGGTTTTTGCTGCAAAGAAATTTAACGAACACGCAGCGGAATACGGCTTTGAGGTTTCCATACTTGACGGACGTGGCGATCCGCAGGTTCAAGCACAGGTAGTCGGCAACGCTGTTGCTCAAGGCGCTAAAGTAATTTGCATCAACCCCAATGACGCCAAGGGTATTATTCCCAGTCTTGAGGCTGCGAAGAAGGCTGGCGTTATTATTGGCGTATATGGTTCGGAAATAATGAGCGAAAATCCGGATGCCGCTCGTGACTTTTACGTAACCCAGGACGATATTCAGGGAGGCCAGATGGCTGTTAAGGCTATACAGGAGAAGTACCCTGAAGGCTGCAATGTTGTCGAAGTAGAGGGCCAGGCCGGCCATGATGCGGCAATTAAGCGCCATGATGGTTTCATAAAAGGAATCGAAGGCACCAAAATCAATCTGCTTGCTTCTATGGCTCCAACCCAATGGGCGACCGCTGAAGCCTTGTCTATCACCGAGAATATGGTTGTTAAATACGGCGACAAAATAAACGCCATATTCTGTCACTGGGATAATGGTGCAACGGGCTGCATTGAAGCGCTTAAAGCTGCTAAAATGAACGATGTTATCGTTATCGGCATCGACGGCTGCAAGGCTGGTTACAACCAGGTCAAGGACGGCGCCCAGTATGCTACAATCAGCATCGACGCTGATAAGCTAGTACGCGGCTGCATGGATACTGCAAAAAAGGCTATCAACAAAGAGCCTTTTGATGCAAAAAACCTTGTCGGTTTCGATTTAATAACCCAGGCAAACATTGATCAGTTCCCGGTCCCGGAATGGTAAGAATCATCATTAACCATATAGGCTCGTGCCAGCTTTTGGCTGGCACGAGCCAAAAAAATTTGAGGTGTTCAATAAATGGCTGAAACAAATTCAACGCCCATTATTTCCCTAAAAAATATCAGCAAAACATTTCCGGGTGTAAGAGCTCTTGATGATGTAACAATTAAAGTTATGCGCGGAAATGTGCACGGAATTGTAGGTGAAAATGGAGCGGGAAAATCTACTCTTATGAAAATTCTTTCCGGAGTTTATACAAAAGATTCAGGCACTGTTGAGTTCGACGGTGAGATAGTTGAGCAAACTACGCCAATACAGTCGATTAACAGGGGACTTAGTATTATTTATCAGGAGTTTAATCTCGTCAACTCAATGAGTGTTGGTGAAAACATATTTCTTGGCCGTTTTAAAGAAATGCACGGTATGAAAGGTATTCACGCAAAAGCTCGCGAGTTGCTTGACAGTATCGGCTGCAAAATTAACACATATACTATGGTTGCCGATTTAAGTGTTTCGCAAAAGCAGATGGTGGAAATAGCAAAAGCGCTTTCCTACAATTCAAAACTGATTATTATGGATGAACCGAGCAGCAGTCTTACGAGCGATGAACTCAAAAAACTGTATGAAATTATCGGATACCTTAAAAATAAAGGAATTTCTATAATTTATATTAGTCACAAATTGAATGAAATTTTTGATCTTTGCGATATGGTTACTGTTATGCGTGACGGGCATGTTATTGATACTAAGCCAATTACTGAAATGACCCATGAAGAAATGATAACAAAAATGGTTGGCCGCTCAATAGAAAAGGAATACCCGGAGCGCCCACGGTGTGTAGGAGAAACACTTCTCGAGGTAAGAAACCTGAATACAAGAAAACTTCATGATATTAATTTCAAGGTCAACCGGGGCGAAATTCTTGGATTTGTGGGCCTTGTAGGTGCGGGAAGAACCGAAATCATCCGTGCGATATACGGAGCGGACAAGGTTAAAGGGCACGAGTTATTCATTGAAGGGCAGCATAAAAAAATTAAAAATCCGATAGACGCTATTTCGGCAGGAATTGCGCTTATACCGGAGGACCGCAAGCTGCAAGGACTTATCCTTTCTCAAAGTGTTAAAACAAACATTGTCATGGCTATTCAAAAAAAGCATACTAAATTTGGTTTCCTCAACAAATCCTCTGAAAAGGCAATTGCCGAAAAGCAGGTTGCTTCACTTTTAATCAAAACGCCTTCAATCAAAACCAGGGTTGTCAGCCTTTCTGGTGGAAATCAGCAGAAATGTGTTGTGGGTCGCTGGTTGGAAACGCAATCGAAAATACTCATAATGGACGAACCTACCAGAGGTATTGATGTTGGCGCGAAGTATGAAATCTATATGCTTATGAAAGAAATAGTTGAAAAAGGTGCATCAATAATTCTTATCTCGTCAGAATTACCTGAAGTTCTGAATATGAGCAACAGAGTCCTTGCTATCTGCGAAGGCCGGATTTCTGGAGAATTCAATCCGGAGACAACAAGTGTCAATGCAATTATGGAAAAGGTACTGGGGTAGGAGGTAATAATGATGCAGATGATTGAAAAAACAAAGCTCCAGAAAAATGCCGGCAGAGTATTAAGCTTTATAAAAAACTATCTCGTTTTGGTTTCTATAGTATCGCTCGTGATGATAACGATTATCGTTGAGCCCAAATTTTTAACACAGCCAAATCTCATCAATATCATTCGTCAGTTCGGGCCGCTTGCCTTCTTTTCGCTGGGCATGACTTTTGTAATAATATGCGGTTTTATCGATCTGTCAATTCCCGGAATTATTTCGCTTGTTGTGATCGTAACATATTCGCTTATCGAGCCGCTCGGCCAGTATGCCGCGATTGCGGCCGGGATCCTTGTAGGGATAATCGCCGGATATATCAATAGCAGGCTTATCATTTCCTGCGGTGCATTGACGAATGCGGAAGCCTTATTTATCACCTTTGGAATGAGTACGGTTTACGGGGCGATCGCGCTGATTATCGCTGCCGGCAAGACAGGGCACTTATCCTGGATTGAAAAAGACACGTCGGCATTTTCCTTTATTGCACAGGGCGGTTTTGGGGATTTCCTCTCATTTTCTTTCCTGCTTTTTATTCTGTGCCTTGTAATACTTTATATATTTCAATCCAAAACATTTCTCGGAAATACAATTTTCCTCACTGGAGGAAACAAAACTGCTGCAAGGCTTTCAGGAATTAATACTTTTAAAAGTATACAAACGGTATTTATAATTTCCGGGCTTATGTCCGCTATTGGCGCGGTTGTACTGCTTTCCCGCATAACCACAGCTTCGCCTGTTGTTGGCAGGAACTATGATACGAATGCTATTCTTGCCGTTGTCGTTGGCGGAACGAGGTTAACCGGAGGACAGGGAAGTGTTTTAAGAACTGTGCTGGGAGTTCTTCTTATAACACTTATGTCTAACTGCCTTGATCTGCTTGGCGTTTCACCCTTTATGCAGACGATGCTTCGCGGTTTGATTCTTGTTATTGTTATCTGGATAGATTACCGCAACCAAGGGGGTAAACAATGAATATTCAAAATAATTTGAAAATAGCCAGCCGCTTAATTATTAAACAAAAAACAATTATTGCAGTTGTCATAATTCTTGTGGTAATGATATTTACCGGAAGTGGCTTTTACACTACATTCAATATTATGGAGTTGCTTAAGTCGGCGGCAGTTCTTGAAATTCTCGCATTTGGCGTGACGTTGACTATTATTTGCGGCGGCACCGATCTTTCTATCGGAAGTAGCATGTGCCTTTCAGGGATAGTTGCGATCATATTGATGGACATAATACCCATGTGGCTGGCAATACTTGCGGGAATTGCCAGCGGCGCTGCAGTGGGATTTATTAACGGATTTTTTGTTGTACATCAGAAAACAGAACCATTTATCATTACGCTTGGAACAGGAATTCTTATAAAGGGCCTTTGCCAGCAGCTTACCGACGCGAAGCCGATTTCGCCATCGAATACAAGTTTTGTCACGATATCAAACGGCCTAGTGTTCGGCGTTGTTCCTAACATTATAATTGTCACGATTGTGCTAATGGTAATTTTTTACTGCATATTGCGCTTTACATCATTCGGACGCAACTGTTACGCTATTGGCGGCGACTACGGTGTTGCGAAATATTCAGGAATTGACGTTATCCGAATAAAATGGCTGACCTTCGTTTTCTCCGGTTTAACTGCCGCTATCGGCGGAATTATGCTTTCATTATTACTAAATACCGGTTCATCAATTTATGGCGACAACACTCCGTTGCTTGTGTTCTGTAGTGCTGTTGTGGGCGGAACGTCATTTGCGGGAGGTATCGGGGGAATCCCGCAAACGGCAATAGGTATTTTACTATTTTCTTTGCTGGACAATTCAATGAATAGTCTGCTAATTAGTCCATATGTACAGATGCTTACCAAGGGTATCGTTATAGTTCTTATAATCTGGTTTGATTGTTATGCACGGAAACGTAAACGTGAGGCTGTATGAGGGGGAAGCTTATGAAGGAACAAAATTATCTTGATTGTTTGGTAGGAGTTTTTGGGCATCCCGCCGCGGAAAATCCCGGAGTTGTAATTCAAGAAGCGGCATTTGCGGATATGGGATTAAAGCTGTGGAGATTTTTGACGATAGACGTAGCCCCGGATGCTCTTGAAGACGCTATAAAAGGGCTCAAAGCTTTTAAAATGAAGGGCATCAACTGTACGATACCGCACAAGCTCAGGGCCTTGGAATATCTGGACGAAATTTCAGAAAGCGCAAAGCTCATTGGCGCTGTCAACATGATCGTCAACAATGACGGTAAGCTGTATGGCGAGAATACGGATGGCAAGGGATTTATGATGTCGCTTAAAAATAGCGGTATAGACCCGAAAGGTAAAAAAGTGGTTGTGCTGGGTGCAGGCGGTGCGTCGCGTGCAATTTGTGTCGAGCTTGCACTGGCAGGTACAAAACATATTACTGTCGTAAACCGTCCGGAAGACAAAGAATTGGCGGAAAGCCTCATGAAAGTGCTTAAAGACCTTGATACTGAAGCGGTATATGCGGAATGGAGCGGTAAATATAACGTGCCCGAAGGAACGGACATATTGGTGAATGCGACATCCATTGGCCTGTATCCGAACGTTAATGAGCTTCCAAACATTAATTATGACACAATTACAAAAAACATGTTTGTTCAGGACGTTATTCCAAATCCTGCGGTGACGCCTTTCCTGTGCGAAGCGGAAAAGAGGGGGGCGAAATGGCAGACCGGCGTTGGCATGCTGATCAATCAGGCTGGTATTAACATTGAAATGTGGACGGGCAAAAAGCCGAATAAGGAAGTCATGTTTGCCGCCTACAAAAAAGCCGTCGGATGCTGAAGCGCAGGGAATAACAAAGCAATATAGATTAAAGCGGAGAAATATTTCGGTGAACTTGGATATAAAATCGTATAGATTAAGCAGGGGTTGTGCCAAAGAATAAACAGCCGTTTAAAGACTGGGAGAATTGCGAGGTGAAACGCATGAGAAATTATGTTGAACAAATATCAAAATTACAATCTACGGACAGAATAGCTTCTTTAAAGGGGAAAATGCTGAATGAGCCAAGATCTCTTTCATTGGAACAGGCACTGCTAATAACCGAATGCTATAAAGAGAATGAGAATCTTCCCAGGATACTGCAAAGAGCAAAAAGCCTGGCATTGGCGTTAAATAGAATCGGAATCAAAATAGACCCCGACGAGTTGATAGTGGGAAACCGTACACCCGGAGTAAGAAGCGGTGTTGTATCACCTGAGGCGGGAATATCATGGCTCGACAAGGAAATCGAACAACTCGGAACCAGGCCTCAAGATAAATTCAACGTAATGCCTGAAGACATAGACAAATTTAGAAAGATAATTTTACCATACTGGAAGGGCAAATCCCTGGAGGATGCAGTAAAGGATAGGCTGGGTGCAGAAATATCCGCTATTGGAAAGGTGGCTAAGATCAATCAGACCGACCATGCGCAGGGACATATTTGCCCTAACACTCAAAAATGGCTTCAGCTAGGGCCTGGCGGGTTAAAAAAGAAAGCCGAAGAAAAGCTTAAATCTGCAGCAAATGACAATATAGTATTCTATGAAAGCGTGATTTTGGTTCTTTCAGCCGCGCAAGCTTTTATGAAACGTTATAGCAGACTGGCCGCGGAAATGTCGGAAAGGGCTTCGGAAAACTGTGTTAAGGAGAATCTGGCGGAAGTAAGCAGAATATGCTTAAAGCTGGCTGACGAACCGCCTGAAACCTTTCGCGAAGCGGTACAATCGCTGTGGTTTCTGTATGTAATTTTACAGATGGAATCAAATGCTTCCTCGTTTTCACCCGGAAGGGCGGACCAGTATCTGTACCCTTATTTCAAAAAGGATATTGACAGCGGAAGGCTCGAAATGGCCGGTGCTTTGGAGATCATCGAAGCTTTGTGGCTGAAATTCAACCAGGTTGTATACCTGAGAAACTCCAACAGCGCAAAATATTTCGCGGGTTTCCCTATTGGCTTCAACATAGCCTGCGGAGGACAGACGCCTGACGGCAGGGATGCGTCCAATGAGCTTTCCTTCCTGTTCTTAAAGGCGCAGGAACATATACTGCTGCCACAGCCCAATTTATCCGCAAGGCTGTTCAAGGGTTCATCCGGCGATTTTGTAGACCAGTGCAGCAGGGTGATCGGTATGGGAAGCGGAATGCCCCAGGTATTCAACGATGAGAGCATCATACCGGCGTTGATGAATCAGGGCACCAGTAAGGACGATGCCGCAGATTATGCCATAGTAGGCTGCGTAGAATTGACCACGCATGGCAATAACCTTGGCTGGAGCGACGCCGCCATGTTCAACCTTGTCAAGGCGCTGGAGCTGACGCTGAACAACGGTACCTGCCTCCAGACAGGGGTTCAGATGGGTCTTGAGGCCGGGTACCTGACGGATTATAAAACATATAAGGAGCTGGAAGAAGCGTACAGGAAGCAGCTTGACCATTTTATCGGCAGAATGGTTGCTGCTTGTGACACTATTGATAGAATGCATGCGGAATTCCTCCCATCGCCTTTTCTGTCCAGCGTAATCGATGACTGTATGGAAAAGGGTATGGACGTTACGGCAGGCGGTGCTCACTACAATCTTTCCGGGATTCAGGCTATTCAGGCAGCAAATATTGCGGATAGCCTCGCTGCTATCAAAAAACTGGTATACGATGACAAAACCCTAAAGGCTGAAGAGCTTCAAAAGGCACTTCAGACGAATTATAAAGGCCGGGAAGATTTGAGGCAGTACCTTATCAACAGGGTCCCGAAATACGGTAATGACATTGCATGGGTCGATAACATAGCCAATAAGTGGATCGGGTATTTTGCAGAGAAAATGAAAGATTATAAAAATGCGAGAGGCGGCCCATATCAAACGGGGCTTTACACTGTTTCAGCCCATATACCGATGGGACACAACGTCGGTGCTTCGGCGGATGGAAGATTTTCAAAGGATCCCCTTGCGGATGGCGGTATGTCTGCTATGTATGGCAGAGACCAGAATGGGCCTACGGCGCTTTTGAAATCTGTATCAAGGATAAATTCCATGTATGGCAGCAATGGTACGCTGCTCAATATGAAATTTTTGCCAGAACTTTTTAAAACAGAAGAAGGCATCAAGAAATTTTCTTCCATGCTTATGACCTTCGTAGATTTGAAAATAAATCATGTTCAATTCAATGTTGTAAGGAAAGAAGACTTGATAAAGGCGAAACAAAATCCCGAGGCCTATAAAAGCCTTACCGTCAGAGTCGCGGGGTATACGGCATACTTCACTGAGCTTGCCAATGACCTGCAGGACGAAATAATCGCAAGAACAAGCTACGGCGAAATCTGATGGACGGGAATATTATTGACATTAAAAAATTTACGGTTCACGATGGCCCAGGAATAAGAAGTACGGTTTTTCTTAAAGGTTGTCCGCTGCGGTGCATCTGGTGCCACAATCCTGAAGGAATGGAAAATAAAATTAGGCTATGGTATTTCGAGAAAAAATGTATTGGCTGCCACAAGTGTATTGCCGTATGCAGCGGACATGCGCTGACCGCACAGCCCGGCCATCCCCATATACAGATTGATAAAGCGAAATGCACTAATAGTGGCAAATGTGTGGAGGTTTGTCCTGCAGAAGCTCTTTGCTTCGATGGAAAAACAGTCTCCCACCAGAATGTGGTGGATATACTCCTGGAAGACAAGGATTTTTACGATCGGTCAGGCGGAGGTATAACCATTTCGGGAGGGGACCCGCTTTTTCAAGCCGAATTTGCTCTGGAGATTTTAAAAGCCTGCAAGGGCCATAACATTCAAACAGCTATTGAGACCTGTATGTTCAGCGGACGGGAAGCCCTTCGGGGTTTTTTACCGTATGTAGACTTGTTTATTGTAGATCTGAAACTCTTTGATTCCAGCGACCACAAGAAATATACCGGCGTTGAAAATGAGCTGATAAAATCTAATTTCCGATTCATTGCTTCCCAAAAAGAAAATATTTTGGTGAGGATTCCGTTAATACCCGGTATTACCGCAACAAAAGAAAACATCAGCAAAATTGCAGCCTTCGTACACCATACAAGGAATAAGATACCCATAGAGCTTATAAACTTTAATCCTCTTGCCGTGACAAAATACAGGCTTATGGGCAAAGAATATGACGCGATCAAAAGGTTGAAACGCCTTTCAGACAACGAGGTGGATGAGTTGTACGCGGTTATTGAAGGGGAAAACGTTGAAACAGTACGGGAAACGAGGGTTTAAAACCAGAAGGGATTCATTATATGGTAAAGGAATTTTTAAATATTGCAAAAGCCGGAGACCCGGTTTATATAACGACTGTTCGCGAAGCTTATGAAAATTTAAGAGACTCAAAAAGACAGATATTATACTGTGTGCTTACCCTTTTTGAGGACAATGGGAAAAAGTTATTTAAAATCAGCCTGCCTATCTTTGACGGCATGGGCGCTGAAGAGATAAGTTTTGTAAAAAGCTATGTTTGGGCAGAAATCTATAATATCCTTTCAAGCCTTGGCGGAAAGGTTATGGATATTTACCTGGACAGCAGCAACAAAGCTCTTTTTGAGCTGGCAGACGAATTAGGCAGTATTTTTTGTATTGATTGTAAGCGGAGTGACCGGGCTGGTTATGGAAGGTGTATTAATGTAATAGACCGTATGTTGGGCGTTTTGTGTCCAACAGAACCGGCTTTTAGATTCAACATTCATGATATTTCGGAAATGCCGGAAATCCACGCTGAAATCAGAAAACAGTTAAAGGACCCCGGCATATTCACAAGGGTGACTGAAAACCTTGATGGAAAAATAATTTGCGGAATGGATATTGGAGGAACGGATATCAAGAGCGTTCTTGCAAAAGACGGCAAAATTGACTGTTATAAGGAATACGATTGGTTTCCCGCAGGCTTTAGGGAATCCAGCCAGCTGATAGAACCTATATGCCTTTTGGTAAGGCTGATAAGAGCGAAAGTTTCACTTGACGAATATGAAGATGTATCCGGTGAAAAGGCAGTATTAGTGAATAATATCAGAAAGGCTTTGGACAAAAATGCGGATGAAGATTCTATGCTTGCAGCCGTAGAAAAAGCGGAAGCTTTCCTTAATGGCAAGTTTACGGAAATCGACGCAATAGGCTTATGCTTCCCCGATGTGGTCGTTAAAAATAAAATAGTGGGAGGGGAAGTATACAAAACAAGAGGAATAAGGAACAATCCTGAAATTAATTATGAAAAGGATTTTCTAAAACTTACAAACCTCAATGAAAAGCTTTCTGAATTGATCAAGAAGGGCGGCATTGTGAACATTATTAATGACGGACCAATGGCGTCTTTTACTGCGGCAGTGGAGAATGCAGCTGCGGGCTCTTTAAAATCGGTCGCTGATGGCGTATTTGCCCATACTCTCGGAACTGAACTGGGTACCGGCTGGGTTGACGGGAATGGAGTAATTCCCGATATACCCCTGGAGGTTTATAACTTTATAATTGATCTTGGGAGCTTTGTTGAAAAGCAGTATCCTTCCGACGATTTAAGGAGCATCAATAACTTTAACACCGAGCTTCCGGGTACGCTGCAGAAATACTGCAGTCAGAGCGGCGTTTTCAGGCTCGCAATGAAATATTTCCCCAAGCTGCGCCCTGACCTTTATCAGGAATTGTTTGACAAGGGGTTTATAGCGGCTAAAGAAGTTGGCGGGCAAACAGGCTACTATATTTCGACGGAACCTAAGGATATGAGAAAACCCTTCCTTGAGCATATGATGGCTTTGCCGGAAAGAGAAAATGACGAAACAAATAAAAAGATATGGAAGGAAATCGGTGAATTTATAGCAGTAACCTGGTTGGAAACTGAAAAAATACTCAATCCCGGTGCTGCTGCAAGAGTATTGTTCGGAAGGCTCGTGAAAAACAGGTGCTGTTATGAATTGATTAAAGAAGGCGCTAAAACAATAAAAAAGGACATTATACTTGAGGCCGCCGATGCCGGTATGGCAAACACTCCGCTGATGAAGCAACTGGAGGCTAATCCGGAATATACGGTTGCGCAATTTGCCCAGGCTGTTGGTGCAATTTACTATGGAAATGCTGGAATGGCGCCTTGAATATAAGATTAATATAAGAATTATAATAGAAGATTTTGATCTTGCAGAAAAAATAGGACGCTGTGGAGTTGTCGACCGCTGCGCCCTGTTTTTTGACGGGAATATCGTCACCACCGGCACGCGCCGAGGAAAAAAGAGCGCTGCCAGCGTTTACTCTTCCGGTGCTTGATCCTTTACAGCCCAAGAGCATAATAGATATTGATTTTTGCCTTGGGCTTTTGCGTCGTACATGGCGATATCGGCGCTCTTGATCAGCGTTTCGACATCGGCCCCGTCCTGTGGATACAAGGCAACGCCTGCACTGGCCGATATAAAAAACTCCTGTTCATTCAGCAGAACCGGTCTGCGGAGCGTATCTATAATTTTGTCCATAATCTTTATAATATCCTTCGTGCTGGTTATATCATTCAGTAAAATGACGAACTCATCACCGCCGAAACGCGCAATCGTATCATAATTACGGATACTCCGGGATAAAATCCGGCCTGCTTTAAATAGCAGCTGATCGCCCAGTTCATGTCCCATCGTATCGTTAACGGATTTAAAGGAATCAAGGTCCAAAAAGACGACACCAATCATCTTTTCTGTTCTTTCCGCCCGCCTGATTGCCTGTTCCAGCCTGTCTTTAAACAAAATACGGTTGGGCAGAAGGGTAAGCTGATCATGGTAGGCAATAAATTTTATTTCTTTTTCGGCATCGATCTTGATTATGGAATCGGCGATTATATTGGAAATTACCTCTAAATATGTGAAAGGCTCCGAACGCCAGCCGATTATAGGCCGGGCTGCGGTGAAAGCCAGAAATCCGGTGACGGTATCCTGGTTTTTAACAGGTAAGGCCAGCAGCGCACGGATATCACAGCTCATCAGTTGATTCTTAAGCTTTTCCGCCAGCGGCAGAAGCGCCGTGTCATGCAGTTTTACCACATTGTGGAACTCAAATTGCTTTAACAGCATGGACTGCATACCCGACGCCGGTTCTTTAAAGACATTCCCATGGGCTGGCACGCTGTTCGCCGGCCACTCAAGAAAATAATAGGCGTGTTTCGTATCCGGGTCAAGCAAAGCAACGTAGGCCCTGTCGCTTTGGATAAAGCCGCCGCACCGCTTGAGCATACTATACACCTTATCGCTGAAATTCTGCTCGTTTACCGAGACAAAGTCGCGGGAAGTTTCTGCTACCAGCATCTGCATGCTGATTTGACGGGCATTTTCCTTCAATCTCTGCACATAAATCTTATGTACATAAAAAGAAAGAATAGCGGCAAACCCTATTAACCCGATCCGGAAGATATAATCCGCTCCGTTAACCTCCAGGGAAACGGACGGCACAGCCGCCCAAGTGAGCAGCTGCGTTAAAATCGACGAAACAATCACCGTAATCAAGAGGATACGTCTGTTAAACAGCAGGCAGATGATAATCAGCAAAAAGACAAAGGCCCAGATCGTAATGCTTCCGGAACATACAAACCATAACGTAACCGACGGAATAATAAAAGAGAGGCCCACGGCAAGCAGCATCTCTTTGATCGAATCAACCAGTTTTACTCTGTTGATCAAGAAAATAAAGGCAGTTATGGCAATTAAGGCTCCGTCGAATAGAAGAGCTGAAGGAAAGAAAGCTTCTTTATAGTATGGTAAAAATAGTATGACCAGATTCAGAACACTCCCGGCAGCAAAAATCAGGCTGATGTACCGGTAGACGTTTGTATAGGCAGACTCATTAAGGATGAGCTCATTTTGGTTTTCAGCTTCGGGGCGCAAAAAGCCATAATATTTCACGGAATAACTGATGGCGGCAATGGGAAACAGTACAAATACCGGTGAAAATTGCGGTATCCTGATTTTCAGGAATACCGGCAGAATATCGGTCAAACTTCCGAAGACGGAAGCCACCAGTAGAGAAATTATCAGCAACTTGACCTGCTTTTTGATATTTTTGGAGGCCGAATTCTTGGCCCATAAATATACTATGACTATGGCGATAGCTACAAAAAGAAAGCAATACCCATAATAGAACCAATCCCAGGCATCCGTTATGGAAATATTGAGCCAGCCCAATTCGTTCCGGATCAGGTGGTCCTGGTTTAAATGAATAAGCGGAAGATAAGTATAAGCAAAAATTGTCACTGCCGAAGGCAGATAGAGAAGCGGATAGAGCCACCATTTTTTCAGTAGATTATTCTTTTGGGTTAGCAACAGAATAAAATGCAGCAGAATACTGCATATTATCCCCCAGCCAATGGGTGCGAGGCGCCGCCCGAATGCGCAGATTTCCTCATTGGCCGCAACGACGGTAATGGCCAGGCCCAGACACCAAAGCAGCATGGCACAGCCCAGAGCCAGAAATACCTTATTGACAGGTGTTTTGATATTATTTTGGATAGCATACAATCCGCAGGCGACGGAGCTGCCGCCGGTGGCCACCAATAATATGCCGAATACGATGGGGTATTCCATGAGCCGGCTCCTTTTTTGGTAGTATTATAATGATATTATGGCTATAAGATAAAAAAAGCAAGCCCGGCATATGAACGTTAACACACCTTAATAATGTGAAAAGAATTTTTGTAATTTATTTGAGCGAAAACCAATGGCGCCTTTCTTAAAAAAAGCCCGCAAATGCATTAAAATTTTATTCATAAAATGTTAAAAGCCCTTGCGTCGCAAGGGCTTTCAGACAAATTGTGGCGGAGAGAGTGGGATTCGAACCCACGGAACGGTATTAGCGTTCACACGATTTCCAGTCGTGCCTGAGCCTTTTTGAAACATATCTTTTCATTATTGATATCTCGTAAAAGTCCTGATATATCTGCATTTGAACAACTTTAACATCTCATCTGTTTTCGTTCTATTTCAGTCTGTCCAGAATCATTTTTTAGCAGATTTTTAGCAAGATTTTAGCATTTTGTAAATTCCTAAAGTGCTGCTAGGAAACATGTTTAGCAGGTTAAAGGTGCAAGGATTGCCTTGAAAAAATAGTTTTTTATTTGGGCTTTAGAGATTATTTGGGGGATAATTGGTTATGAAAAGTTAGGTGCTTTTATAGGCTATATTGTGTAAAATAAAGGTATGTAAAATTACTTGCAGATAATGGAGAAGGGAAATGCAAAAAAGTAAACCTATTTTATTATCAATTATATGGACAATAGTAATCTTGATTTTTCCAGTGATATCAGGTGTAATTGCCACTGTATTTAAAATGAACCAGATTGTGATATTTCTTATACAGGGCTGTTTTATGTTGCTTTCCATAAGTATCCCTGTTATATATGTATGCAAAAAGAAAATTGATGTCAAAGAAATTGGAGTGAGAAAAGCCGAATCAAGAAGTATCAGGAAAACACTGTTATTTATACCCTTATTACTTGCTGAATTACCTCTTATACTAGTTGGTGTTGATTTTAAGGGTTTTACATATGTTAGCACACTTGCTTTTTTTACCTTAATGGTTGGAATCTCAGAAGAACTCTATTTTAGAGGTATCATTTTAAAGTTACTGAAAGATAACTTCTCTGTTAAGCAAACGATTATAATTTCTGCTTTGGTATTTGGAATTGGACATAGCGCTAGTATTCTTGCCGGAGAAAGCATTGTGGAGGTATTACTACAAATTATTAATGCTATTATGTTCGGAATCCTTGCTGCTGAAATTGTCATACTTACAAAGAGTTTATTCCCCGTGATAATATGGCACTTTTTATTTAATTTTGTGAATTACATATCGTTAGCAATTAGTACAAGTGAATATATAGCGAACGGAATTCAAGAAATAATTATGATTATTTATTCGGTATACTTATGGAATATAGTATCTCAAGAAAATGCGCAAATAGATAAGAGATGTCAGTATTAGATTATGAGAGCAATCGTTAGTTCGCATTCTTCTTATTATATAACGTAAAAATTGTTTATATAACATGAATGTGAACGAAATTTGAATGGAGATGAAATCTATGAAGGAATGTCCGTATTGTAATGGTGAAATGGAGACTGGTATATTAGAAGGACAGAGGTATCTTTTATGGGCAAAACAGCCGCACAAAGTATCCTATCATCCTAAAGCGGGTGAAGTCTTACTTGGAGAAAAAGCGGTTAGTTCTGCTAGAGTAGATTCTTATATTTGCAAGCAATG
>ENA-UOOR01000349-UOOR01000349.1-fermentation-metagenome-genome-assembly--contig:-NODE-349-length-67203-cov-6.872223_pt1 | contig 67203 bp, 47 predicted proteins | sample MGYA00245780_ERZ724029 | MGnify/ENA primary metagenome ERZ724029 (study PRJEB28704, sample SAMN03018315) | fermentation metagenome | biome: anthropogenic terrestrial biome; feature: soil; material...
GGTAGCCGGGCGGCATCGCTTGCTGCGGGTAGCCGGGCGGCATCGCTTGCTGCGGGTAGCCGGGCGGCATCGCTTGCTGCGGATAGCCGGGCGGCATCGCTTGCTGCGGGTAGCCGGGCGGCATCCCTTGCTGCGGGTAGCCGGGCATGCCGCGAGCGGGCGGTGCGCTTCCCATGCCGAGCGCTGCGCGCCGCGAAGCCGAGGCGGAGCTCGGCCCGGCGGTCTGGGGCACGAGGCCGGGCATGGTGTCGAAGGAAGCGTCGCTCTCTCCGCTCAAAAAATCGTTGGGACCGAGCGCCGAGAAGCGGCCTCCAGGTGGCATCGAGGACGGGTCGTTGCCGCCCGCGGCTTGCAGGAGACTACGCCGGTCGACCGGTTGCGAATGCTGCTGCGCGGCGCGCTGCGGACCGCCGATTGGATCGTCCGAAAGCCGGATGTACCGGGTCTTGCGCTCTATCCCGTACTGCTTCTCCAAATAGTAGAGCAGTCGCAGCTCGGGCGCGATTTTCCCGATGATGCGAAAGCCGGTCGAGAACCCCAGGTCGTCGGTCGCCGCGAAGTCGAACGGGCTGGCCATCGCCACGACGAGCTTGCGACCGTCGGCGCGCAGCGGAAACGCGATGTGCTTCTCGGCCAGTGCCTTGGGAAGCAAGTCGAGCGTGCCCTGCGTTACAGCTTCGAACTCGGCGATCGTGGCGACCGGCGTGCGCCGCTGTTCTCCGAGCGCTTCGGCGAGCGCGTCGATATTGAGGTAGCCAAGCTCTACGAGGTTGGTGCCGAGCCTGCCCCCGTAGATCACCTGGAGCTTCAGCGCCTCGTCGAGCTGCGCCTGCGTGATGAGCTGCCTACTGACCAGGATTGCGCCAAGTTTTTGGGCCATTGTCTCGCTCGGATCCGTTTCCAGAGTCCGATCTACCACAATCGCCGTCGCCAGCGGCCAGCCACAGGGCCGCTTGACCCCTTGAAAAACGCCTGCCTAGCCTCCCGACCCGCCATGACCGCCGAGCGACCCACACTGACCCTGATAGACGGCAGCTCGTACATCTTCCGCGCCTACCACGCGATCCCGCACCTCTCGAACAGCAAGGGCGTGCCGACCAACGCGGTCTACGGGTTCACGCTGATGCTCTTGAAGGCCCTGCGCGAGGGCAACCCGACGCACGTGGCCATCGCCTTCGACAAGGAGGCGCGCACCTTCCGGCAGGCGATAGACCCCCAATACAAGGCCAACCGGCCGCCTGCTCCGGCCGATCTCGTTCAGCAGTTCCCGCTCATTCGCGAGGTCGTCGAGGCGCTCAACGTGCCGGTCCTCGAGTATGCCGGGTACGAGGCCGACGACGTCATCGCCACGCTCGCCCGCGAGGCTGTCGAGCGCGGGTTCCGCGTCTTCGTCATCACCGGCGACAAGGACCTGCTGCAGCTCGTCAACGAGCACGTCGAGCTCTTCGACTCGATGAGCGACAAGCACAGTGGCCCGGCCGAGGTAAAGGAGCGCCTGGGCGTGCGCCCGGATCAGGTGGTCGACTACCTCGCGCTCATCGGCGACGCGGTCGACAACATCCCCGGCGTACCCAAGGTCGGGCCGAAGACCGCGGCGCAGCTCATCGAGCGCTATGGAACGGTCGAGAGTCTTCTCGAGAAGCTCGAGGACGTGCCCAATTCGGGAATCCGCGGCGCCAAGTCCATCGCCGAGCAGATCGAGCAGCACCGCGAGCAGCTCCTGCGCGCCAAGAAGCTCGTCACCTTGCAGTACGAGCTGGAGCTCAACGTCGCGCCCGAGGAGCTGGCGCGCCGCCCGATGAACGATGCGGCGGTGCGCAGGCTGTTCAGCGAGCTCGAGTTTTCTCGGCTGCTGCGCGAATTGCCGGTGACGCAGCCGGTTGCCTCCTCGGTGCAGACGACGGTGGTGCTGGACGACGAGGCGCTCGCGGCGATGGTCGAGCAGCTCTCGGCCGCCCCGGCGATTGCCCTGCGCACCTTTAGCGACGGCCAGCGGCCTCGAACCGACCCGGTCGTCGGACTCGGCTTCAGCGCCGGAGACGGCAAGGCCTTTTACGTCCCGCTGCTGCACCACTACCTGGGCGCGCCGCGCCAGCTCGATCGCGGCCTGGTCGCCGACCGGCTGCGGCCGCTCATCGAGGACGCCTCCAAGCTGAAGTACGGCCACGACTTGAAGGCGGACTACCTCGCCCTCAAGCAGCTCGGCTTGACGCTGCGCGGGCTCGCCTGTGACGTCGAGCTGGCCAGCTACCTGCTCAACGCGGCCCGTCGCGAGCACGCGCTCGCGGACCTGGCGCGCGAGCGGCTTGACTGCGAGCTGCCCGCCGACGCCCGCGTTGCCGGCGGCAAGCGCCGCCCCGGAAGCGAGGTCGAGGTCGCCTCGAGCGCCGAGTACGTCGGCGCCTGTGCCGACGCGGCCTTCGGCCTTGCCCGCAAGCTGATGCCCGAGCTCGAGCAGCAGAAGCTCGACGCGCTGCTCGTCGACCTCGAGCTGCCGCTGCTCCCCATCCTCGCGGAGATGGAGCTGCGCGGCGTGCGGGTCGATCGCGCGGCGCTCTCCGAGATCGACAGCGAGGTGACCCGTCTGCTGAGCGATCTCGAGAGGCAGGTCTTCGAGCTCTCCGGCGCCGAGTTCAACATCAACTCCAATCCGCAGCTCGGGAAGGTGCTCTTCGAAGACCTGAGGCTGCCGGTGGTCCGCAAGACGAAGACCGGTCCTTCGGTCGATCAGGAGGTGCTCGAGAAGCTCTCGGGGCAGCATCCGCTGCCGCACCTGATCCTCGAGTACCGCAGCCTCTCGAAGCTCAAGGGCACCTACCTCGACGCGCTCCCGGCGCTCGTCGAGGCCGACGGCCGCATCCACACCTCTTTCAATCAGGCGGTCACCGCGACCGGGCGGCTCTCGTCCTCAGATCCGAACCTGCAGAACATCCCGGTGCGCTCCGACCTGGGCAAGCGCGTGCGTTCGGCCTTCGTCTCCGAGCCCGGCTGGCTGCTGCTCTCGGCCGACTACAGCCAGGTCGAGCTGCGCGTGCTCGCGCACGTCAGCGGCGACGAGGCGCTGCTCGACTCCTTTGCCAAGGGCGAGGACGTTCACACCCGCACCGCGGCCGAGGTCTTCGGCGTCGCGCCCGAGGCTGTCACCGGCGAGATGCGCCGGGCGGCCAAGGCGATCAACTTCGGCATCGCCTACGGCCAGTCGGCCTTCGGGCTCGGCCAGCGGCTCGATCTGCCCGGCGCCGAGGCCCAGGCCATCATCAACCGCTACTTCGAGCGCTACCGGGGCGTGCGCGCCTGGCTCGACGCGACGATCGCCGAGGCCAAGCGGACCGGCGAGGTGTCGACGCTCTTCGGACGCAAGCGCTATGTCGCCGAGATCCACAGCCGCAACTTCGCCGCGCGCCAGGGCGCGGAGCGGATCGCGGTCAACACGCCTATCCAGGGCACCGCGGCCGATCTCATCAAGCGCGCGATGATCGAGGTCGACCGGCGTCTGGCCGCCGAGAAGCTTCAGGCCCGCCTGCTGCTCCAGGTCCACGACGAGCTTCTCGTCGAGGCGCCCGAGGCCGAGGTCGAGGCGGCGAAGAGGCTGGTCGGCGAGGCGATGGCCGGCGCGGCGGGGCTCAAGGTGCCCCTGGTCGTCGAGGTCGGCGTGGGCCGAAGCTGGGCCGAGGCCCACTGAGGTTTCCTGCTCGACCCGTCGAGCCGGCCAGGCAGTGTGGCGCAGCGGAACTGCGTTCCTGGGACTGGGAGCGGGCCGGCGTATACTCGTGGGCATGTCGCTGCCGAAGAGCGTGGTGGGCGCTGGAATTCGCGCGCGAAGGACTGGGCGGGGCGAGGAGCCCGTCGCCCAGCGCATGGAGGCGGTCCTCGCCATCGGGCGGGCGATCGGCTCCACCCTCGATCTCGACGAGGTCTTGCGCCTGGTCATCGACCACACGAGCCGGCTGCTGCAGGCCGAGCGCTCGACGCTGTTCCTGGTCGACCCGGCGCGCCGCGAGGTCTGGTCGAAGGTGATGCAGGGCGTCGAGGGGATGCAGGAGATCCGGATGGCGCTGGGCGAGGGTATCGCCGGCTGGGTCTGCGCACAGGGCGAGGCGGTCATCATCCACGACGCGGCCAAGGACTCGCGGTTCAATCCCAGGGTCGACCGGGTCACCGGGTTTCGCACCCGCTCGATGGTCGTCGTTCCCGTCCGCGGGCGAGGCGGCGAGGTGATCGGCGCGATCCAGGCCCTCAACCACCGTGATTCGCGCTTCGGCGACGGGGACCGCGAGCTGCTCGAGGCCATCGCCGCGCAGGCGGGGGTGGCCATCGAGAACGCGCGGCTCTACCGCGACGCGGTGCAGGTTAAGGAGGCGCTCGCCGAGTCGGTGGCCGAGCTCGACGTCCTCTACGACATCGAGCGCAAGATCAGCTCCGCCAGCTCGCTCGAGGCCCTGCTCGACGCCATCCTCGCCAAGGCGCTCAGCGCGGTCGGCGCCGAGGCGGGCTCGGTGTTGGTGCTCGACGAGGAGGACGGGCAGCTCCACTTCAAGAGCGCGCTGGGCGCCAAGGCCGCGCAGCTCAAGAGCCTGCGGCTCCCGCTGGGCGAGGGCATCGCCGGCCAGGTCGCGCAGACCGGCGAGCCGGTGCTCACGAACGACGTCTCGAGCAACGCCCTCCACAGCCCGCGCATCGCTCGGCGCATCGGCTTTGCGACCCGCTCGGTGCTGTGTGTGCCGCTGGCGGCCGACGCCCGCGTCGTCGGGGCCCTCGAGCTTGTCAATCGCAAGGGCGACCAGCGCTTCGAGCAGCACGACCTGCGGCTCGCCACGCTCATCGCCGGCCAGATGGCGCGGGCGATCGCTGTGGCGCGCGAGCGCGACGAGGGAGAGCGGCGGGCACGGCTGGCGATGATCGGCCAGATGATGGCGGGCATCCTCCACGACCTGCGCACGCCGATGACCGTCATCGGGGGCTACGCCGAGCTGATGGCCGATGAGCCGGAGCGCGACGAGCGGCGCCGCTCGTCGGAGGTCATCCACAAGCAGCTCGAGCATCTGAGCGCGATGGCCAGGGAGACGCTCGCGTTCGCGCGAGGCGAGCGCGAGATCCTGCTGCGCAAGGTGCACCTCAACGCCTTTCTCGACGAGGTGCGCGAGCTGCTCTCGCGCGAGCTGGAGCAGGCGGGCATCGAGCTGCGCATCCAGGCGGCCTACAAGGGCGCGGTGCGCATGGACGAGGCGAAGATCAAGCGCGCCCTCTGCAACATCGCGCGCAACGCGACGCAGGCGATGCCGCAGGGCGGCCGCTTCACCATCGGCGTCGACCAGGAAGCCGACCAGGTCGTCTTCAGGCTCTCGGACACCGGGACGGGCATCCCCGAGGAGATCGCCGACCGGCTCTTTCAGTCGTTCGTGACCTCCGGCAAGCAGGAGGGCACGGGCCTGGGCCTGGCCATCGTGAAGAAGATCGTCGAGGCGCACGGGGGCGAGGTCTCCGTGCGCTCGAGGCCCGGCAAGGGCGCGACGTTCGTGCTGAAAATACCGGCCTAGCGGCTGGTCGCTGGGGGCATAGACATGAGTGGAGTGCCAACGCCTGAGGAGCTCGCGAAGGTCTCGAAGCTGTTCTCGCTGCTCGACGAGGTGGGTTGCAAGAAGCTGCTCGAGTCGGCGGTGCGCCGCACCTGCCCTGTGGGCGAGGTGGTCTGCCGCGAGGGGGAGCGCGGCGACGAGTTCTTCGTGGTGCTCGACGGCAAGGTGGCGGTCACCGCCGATGACTTCGGCACCTCCAAGCCCATCGCCTTGCTCGGACGCGGCGCGTTCTTCGGCGAGATGGCCGTGCTCGCCAACCAACTGCGCTCGGCCACGGTGACGGTCGACGAGGAGGCGGACCTGCTCGTCTTCGGGCGCGCCGCGGTCGAGGCGGTCCTCAAGGCTTATCCGGTCGTGCGCCAGGCGCTCGGGACTGTCGGGGTCAGGCGGACCGAGGAGCTGTTGGAGAAGCTGTCGTCGGAGTGAGGGCGCTAGTCGACAGTCGACGGTCGAGAGTCGACAGTTCGGAAGTCCGCCAAGTCGCGGTGGGGAGGCTCCGAAAAGCGATTGGCACACTGCCAATCGCGTTCCGGAGGGTCCGAGAAGCGATTGGCACACTGCCAATCGGTTTCTGGAGTGGTCCCGACGCGATTGGAACGTGCCGACTCGCGTTCCGGAGGGTCCGAGACGCGATTGGCACACTGCCAATCGGTTTCTGGAGTGGTCCCGACGCGATTGGAACGTGCCGACTCGCGCTCCGGAGGCCTGCCCAACACGATTGGCACGCTGCCAATCGGATTCCCGAGGCGTCCCGAAGCGATTGGCATGCGCCAACTCGCGCTCCGGAGGCCTGCCCAACACGATTGGCACGCGCCAACTCGCGTTCCGGAGGCTCCGAGAAGCGATTGGCACACTGCCAATCACGTTTCGGAGGGTCCGAGAAGCGATTGGCACACTGCCAATCACGTTTCGGAGGGTCCGAGAAGCGATTGGCACACTGTCAATCACGGTCCGGAGGGTTCCGGGGGCGTGGGCGTCGTTGCGGTGTGGCGGCCTCTGCAGCGGCTCGGCGAGTCCACTTTCGGCGGCCAGCCAGAGCCACTTCCCCATCCGCCCTTTGGCCCCCGGGAAGCCGCCTTCGGTAGCAATCAGGCGGACTTGCGGGGACGGAGAGCGGCGTTGCCGGGCTGCAATGGGATCGGTCGTCGCCGCCGAAAGCGGACTAGCTCAAGGCCGCCGCAATGGGGCGGCGCGAGGACGACCGAGCGGTCGAGGTCGCAAGGGAAGGGCGGCCACGCCCGGGGCGCCCCTTCCCTCTAATGGGTCGTTCGCGGTGGCTCCTCGTCGTCCTCCGACGGCGGCTCGACGGCGGTGGAGGGCGCCTCGGCCGCCGCGCGCTCGGCCTCGGCCATCGCGATGCGCAGGGCCGCTTCCTTGGCCTGCTCCTCGAGCTCCATCGCTTCGAGCCGCAGCCGCCGGCGCCTCCGGATGCGCAGGTAGGCGAGGATGAAGAGCGCGGTGATGAGCACCCACAGCGTCGCGTTGCTGGTGACGATCGGGACCCAACTGAAGCGAGAGGAGAGGGTCTCTCTCCACGCCCGTTCCTCTTCTTCGAGCCCGACGCCGTAGACCGAGCGGAAGGCCGCGGCGAAAGGGGCGCCTTCGGCGACATGATCGATGAGGCGCCGGAAGGTCTCCTCGCCGCCCTTTTCGTAGACGTGCGAAACGAACGAGTAGCTCTGGGCGTAGGCGACCTCGACCTGCGAGAGCCCGTCGGGCCAGCGGCGCTCGAGCGCCGAGAGCGGGATCGCCGACTCGCCGAGCGAGGCCCGGTACATCGCCGTGTAGCGCGACAGCGACCACTCTCCGGCGACGAGGATGGCAAACCCCTCCTGGAACCAGCGCGGCCAGGCGCCGGGCGCGGCGCGGCCGAGGGCGAGGTGGGCCATCTCGTGGAGCAGGAGCTGTCGTCCGGTGTCCGCGCGCAGGGCGCGGGCGTCGAAGAGCAGGGTGTTCTGCGCGGGGAAGGCCATCCCGGCGGCCCAACGCGGCGGCTCGACACCGGCTGGCGCGATTGCCGCCACCTCGTCGGGACCGTCGCCGAGGAGCACGAGGGTGTGCCCGCCCCAGTCGCGCCCGAGCCGGCGGGCGAGGTCGTCGCGCTCGGCCTCGATGGTCCGCGAGAGCAGCGCCGCGGTCCCTTCTGCGCGCGGCGTGAACACCAGCTCGAAGCGCTGCAGCTCCAGTCGCCCGGTCTCGGGCGCGGCGAGCGCTACGAGAGCGAGGAGCAGGGCGGGGCTCACGCCAGGGCCTTGCGGATGGCCTCGGTGGCCTGGTCGAGCCCGACGCCTTCGACGCGCACGAGCTTGCGGCGCCCGGACTGCCCGGCGGCCAGCGCGACCTGACGGCGCGGGACGCCGAGCACGCGGGCGAGCAGCTCGACGAGCGCGTCGTTGGCCTCGCCCTCGACCGGCGGCGCAGCGAGCTGGACCTTCAGCCGCCCGTCGTGCTCGCCCACCAGCCGTGAGCGCGACGCCCGCGGCTGGGCATGGATGGCGATCTCGACCCCGGTGGCGGTCGCTGTCAGGTAGGCCAGGCTCATGCCGGTCTCATAAGCGGCGGCGGGGACGGACGCAAGCTGAGCCGCAGGGCGCTTACTCGGCGGCCTTCTTCGCGGCGAGGAAGGCGACGTTCTCCTCGACGCGCACGCGCGGCTCGCCCGAGCCGAAGACCTCCAGGAGCTTGAGGTGGCCCTCGATGATGCCCTTGAGCTGGGCCTCGAACTGAACCCGCTGGCGCTTGAGCTCGTTGATGTCGTCGATGATCGCGACGAGCTTGTTGTTCGCGTCGGCGACGATCTTCTCGGCCTGCAGCTCGGCGTCCGAGAGGATGAGCTCGGCCTCCTTCTTGGCGGCCGTCTTCATGTCTTCGGAGATCTTCTGCGCGGTGACCATCGTCTCCTGCAGGGTCTTCTCGCGCTCGCGGTACTCGTCGATCTTCTGCTGCTTGCGCCGCAGATCCTCCTTGAGCGCGATGTTCTCCTTGACGACCTCCTCGAACTCGCTCGCCACCAGGTCGAGGAAGGCCTCGACCTCGCGTTGATCGTGGCCCCGCAGGGCGGACTTGAACTGCTTCTGGCGGATGTCGAGTGCGGTGATCTTCATGACGGCAGACAGTATAGTCCCCGCCCAGGCGCGGGCCGAAAAAGCCGGCCGAGGGCGGCCCGCGGACGGCTCTCGGGCGACCGGGAGGCCGGCGAGAAAGCCAAGAACGCGATGAGCGAGACCCTCTTCACCCTTTCCCGCGAGCTCGGGCTGGTGCTGCCGGGCGAGCTCGCCGAGCTCTACCGGGCGCTGCCCGAGGGGGCCGATCTCGGGACCGTGCGCCTGCTGTCGCCCGCGCAGGTGGCCGCGGGGCGGGCGCGTGCCGACCTTTCGCCGGCGCTGCTGCCGATAGCCGAGGAGGGCTCGCTCGACCTCTTCGCGCTCTACCTTCCGCCGGGGCCCGCGGGCACGGCCTCGGTCGTGTGCGCGGTCAACGCCGAGACCGGAGCCTACGCGCCGCTCGCCTCGTCGGTGCGCGGCTTTGCCGCGTGGCTGCTGTTGCTGCGACAGGCCCAGGCCCGGTTGGCGATGGCCGGCTCGCTGGCTGCCGATACCCGGGAGGCCGCCGAGGCGCTCGCCGCAGCCTTCGAGCTTCAGCCCGTGCTGCAACAGCCGGTCGAGCCCGACAGCGGGGCCATCGCCGCCGCGCTGAAAGCCTACGACGCCGCGTCGCCTTGGGCCTGCTCGCTGCTCGCCCGCGAGGTCGCCGAGCCGGCCCGAGGGCTCGAGCGCCTCGCCCCGGCGCTCGCGGTCGCGCCTTTCGCCTCGGGGTTGCTCGAGCAGGCGGCCGAGCTGCTCATCGCGCGGGGCGAGACGGGCCGCGCGGCCCGCGGCCTGGCAACGGCCATCGGGCGACTTGAGCCCAACCTGCAGGCCGCCCCCTACCGGCTCGAGGAGCCGAGCGAGGAGACCTGGGAACTGTTCGAGCCGTTCAAGCCGCTGGCGGGCTTCTGCTGGCTGCGCGAGCACCCCGAGCAGACCCCGCCTGACTTCCGCCCGTCGGCCGCGAGCGCCTTTCTCGAGCGGCTGCTCGCCGCCCGGCCGGGGTGCGAGCTGAGCGTCGATCCCGAAGAGGCCGTTGACTTCGCCCGTCGCCGCGGGCTCGGCGGCGACCTGCCGGGCGGCCGTTGGGTGCTGCACCTGGCCTTCGGCGCCTCACGGCACGATCCGCAGGCCCGCCGGCTGCTCGCCGCCGAGTTGGAGAAGGCCTGGCGGCTGGCCGGCAGCGCCGGGTACGCCGACGGTTTCGCGCAGATCGCGGGCAGCCCCGGGGCTTGAGTCGGAAGGGGCTCGATTGCACCTGTCGCGTTGACACAGCGCGGCGGAGCGTCGAAAGTCTAACGGGCGCTCGGCCTCAGAGCCCGTCGCGAAACGCCAAGAAACGCGAATGCCGCAGAGGCCCGACAGAGCGGTCTTTCGCGGAGCGCCTCACGACAAGGCAGGGCACAGAGCCACCATGGGCATTCCATTTGGCCGCTACGAGCTGCTCAAACGCATCGCCGCGGGAGGCATGGGCGAGGTGTTCCTCGCTCGGCAGGCGGGGATCGAGGGCTTCGAGAAGCTCCTCGTCGTCAAGGTGCTCTTGCCGCACCTTGCCGAAGACGAGGAGTTCACCACGATGTTCCTGGACGAGGCGCGCATCGCCGCGCGGCTCAACCACCCGAACATCGGACAGATCTACGACCTCGGCGAGGTGGACGGGGCCTACTTCATCGCCATGGAGTACATCCACGGCGACGACGTGGTGCGCCTGTGGAAGACGGCGCGTTTGCGAGAGAAGTTCGTGCCGCTGCCGCTCGCGGTGCGCATCGCCGCCGACGCGGGCGCCGGGCTCGACTACGCCCACAAGGCGGTCGACGCCAACAACCACCCGCTCAACCTGGTGCACCGCGACGTCTCGCCGCAGAACATCCTGGTCACCTTCGACGGCGCGGTGAAGCTCATCGACTTCGGCGTCGCCAAGGCGGCCGGCCGCATGTCGCGCACCGCGACCGGCACGCTCAAGGGCAAGTACTCGTACATGAGCCCCGAGCAGGCCAACGGCCAGGAGATAGACCGGCGCTCGGACATCTTCGCCCTCGGCGTGGTGCTCTACGAGATGGCGACCTCGGTGCGGCTGTTCAAGCGCGACACCGAGATCTCGACGCTTCGGGCGGTCACCGACTGCGAGGTGATGACCCCCTCGCAAATCAACCCGCAGGTCGACCCGCTCCTCGAGTCGGTCATCATGAAGGCGCTCGAGCCCGACCGCGACAAGCGCTATTCGGACGCGCAGGCCTTTCGCCTCGCGCTCGAGGAGTGGGCGGTCGAGACGCGCCAGCCCGGCTCCTCGGCGCACCTCGCGGCCTACATGCAGGACCTCTACTCGGAGCGGCTGAGCGCCGAGCGGGCCGAGGGCAAGCCCTTCAGCGACTTCGAGGGCACCCCGTCGGCCATCTTCCGTCGCTCGCCCCTCACTTCCGGCGGCACGGTCCGCGCCCGCCCCGGGGAGCGCGCGCCGGAGGCCGGCCCGGCGCCGGCCTACACCCAGGATTCGGCGAGCGGCGTCGCGCCATCACCGGCGGGCAAGAAGTCGCCCGTCGTCCCGATCCTCGCGGGCCTCGCCGTGCTCGGGCTGGGCGCCGGGCTCGCTGTCGCGCTGTGGCCCAAGCCGCCCGCCGAGACGGCGATTACGCAGGTCCGCCAGGCAGTCGCTTCGCTCTCGCTGCGCACCACGCCGACCGGGGCGAGCGTGCTCGTCAACGGCAAGCCCGTGGGCACGACGCCGCTCGAGGGCTATCCGCTGCCCGCCGGCGAGCAGGTGAAGGTCGAGGCGATTCTCGAGGGGTTCGAGCCCAGGAGCCGGGTCATCCCGGCCGCCGGCGCGCAGAGCCTCGAGTGGGCGCTCGAGAAGATCGACGCCGGCGAGCCGCCGGCGGCCCTCGCCGAGATCGAGCTGACCTTCAGGTCGCAGCCGCCGGGCGCCACGGTGCTCATCGAGGGCGAGGCGGTGGGCAAAACCCCGCTGACGGTCAAGCGGCCGCAGTCGGACGCCAAGGCGAGGGTCGAGCTGCGGCTGACCGGCTACCGCCCGGTGACGCGCGAGGTCGCGCAGAGCGCGGACGAGACCGTCGAGGTGCCGCTCAAGAAGACGCCCGGCCGCAAGGGCGATGGGCTCGACATCAAGATCGGGCGCTGAAAACCGCGGCGCCGCCCTCCCCGCGGCACCGCCATCGACACCGAGAATCCGGATGCCTGGCAAGACCTGGTTGACCCGCTGCCTGGTGCTCGCGCTCGTCCTCCTGACCAGCCTCGCGCCTCTCCCCGCCTCTGCCGACAACACCGCCGACGAGGCCGACCTGCTCTTCGAGCGCGGCGTCGATTCCTACCGGGCGCGGCGCTTCGAGGACGCGCTGGTCGCGTTCTTCGGCTCGAACCGGCTGGTCAAGAACCGCAACGTCATCCTCAACATCGCCCGTTGCTACGAGCAGCTTCGCCGCTACGAAGAGGCCTACCGCTACTACAACGACGTCCTCGCCGAGGAGCCGACCGCGGAGGACCGGCAGTTCGTCGAGCAGAGCCTCAAGCGGCTCGCCCCGCGCGTGGCGCTGGTGCGCGTGGTCTCCGAGCCTCCCGGCGCCGAGGTCTTCGTCGAGCGCAAGGACCTCGGCTCGCGCGGCGTCGCGCCCAAGACCCTCGCGCTCAAGCCGGGCAAGACCGACATCTTCCTCTCGCTCAAGGGCCACCGCGACGCCGAGCACCAGGTGATCCTGGCGACCGGGCGCACCGTGGAGATCGAGGTGCCGCTCGAGTTCATCTACGGCCAGGTCGAGCTGGCGGGCTCGCCCGAGGGGGCCGAGGTGCGCGTAGACCGCGCCGACGGCGAGCCGGAGGGACGTGTCCCGGGGACGCTCCAGCTCAAGCCGGGCCGCCGCATCCTCCACGTCTCGGCGTCTGGCTATGTCCCGACGCAGGTGCCGGTCGAGGTCGAGGGAGAGAAGAGCGCGCAGGTGAAGGTCGCCCTGCCGGAGCTGCCGCCGCCGACCGGGACGCTGGTGGTCACCGCCAACCACGAGGGTGCGCTCGTCGCGGTCGACGGCAAGGAGTCGGGCTTCACCCCCGCGGTCATCCCGATGGCGATTGGCAAGCACCGCGTCGTGGTGACCATGACCGACATGCGGCCGTTCGAGCAGGAGGTGACGGTCGAGGAGGGCGCCCGCGCCTGGGTCAAGGCCGACCTGCGCTTCGGCGGGGCGAAGACGACCGCGGCCTCGAAGACCGAGACGAGCATCGAGGATGCGCCCGCGTCGATCACCGTGATCACCCGGGAGGAGATCCTCGCCTTCGGCTACACCTCGCTGCCCGAGGTGCTGCGCGGGGTGCGCGGCATGTTCCTGTCGAACGACCGGCAGTACGAGACCGTCGGGATCCGCGGCTTCTCGCCCCTGGGCGATTTGAACAGCCGGATCCTGGTGCTCTTCGACGGTCACCCGATGAACGACCTCTACGCGGGCCAGGCCTATGTCGGCCGCGAGAACAACATCGACCTGAACGAGGTCGAGCGCATCGAAGTGGTGCGCGGCCCGGTCTCCTCGCTGTTCGGTTCGGCGGCCTTCTTCGGGGTCATCAACATCGTGCCGCGCCACCACCTCGGCGAGAAGAGCGTCGAGGGCTCGGCGGCGGCCGGCTCGCTGGGGCTGACGCGCCTGCGGGCGACCGCCGGGACCGATGGCGAGGCCCTCGACTCGCTCGTCTCGCTCGGCGTGCTCGACGCCAGCGGCGACAGCACCTTCATCATTCCGGCGCTCGCGGCCGGCGGGTCCGAGACGCTGGTACGAGATCGCGACGGCGAGCTCGCGGTCAACGCCACCGCCCGCGCCCGCTACAAGGATTTTTTGCTCCTCGGCAGCATCAACAGCCGCACCAAAGAGATTCCGACCGGGGCCTTCGACACGCTGCTCGACAAGCCGGGAACCCGCATCATCGACCAGCGAGGCTTCGCCGAGGCGCGCTACGAGCGCGCGGGCGACGCGGGCTCGGCCCTCGCCGCGCGCGCCTACTACGACGCGACGCGCTATCGGGGCCGCTACGTCTACGAGGACGGCCCGATGGTCGAGCGCGGCTCTGCCGACTGGGTCGGAGGTGAAGCGCGCTATCGGACCCCGAAGCTGCTCGGCCAGCACCTGACGTTTGGCCTCGAGTACCAGCGCCAGCTCAGCATCCGCCAGAAGGTCTACCTCGACGGCGGCCTCGACGACGACCGCGCCTTCAACGTCGTCTCGGCCTACATCGCCGACGAGCTGCAGGTCGGCAATTGGCTGCTCGTCAACGCGAGCGCCCGCGCCGACGACTACTTCGGCAGCTTCGGGCTGACCATCAACCCGCGCCTGGCGGTCATCCTCAAGCCGTTCCGCGGGGGCGTCACCAAGCTGATGGGCGGCCGCTCGTTCCGCGCCCCCTCGGCTTACGAGCGCTTCTACCACGACGGAGTGCTCGATCCGGAGAGCGGCGGGCTTGCCTACGAGACGCAGATGCCGAGCCAGGACTTGCGCCCCGAGGTGATCCTCACCGGCGAGCTCGAGCACTCGCAGGAGATTGGCGACGAGCTCAAGGTGACCGCGGCCGTCTTCGTCAACCGCATCAGCGACCTGATCACCACCAAGGAGGACCCGGCCACCGGGCTGATGCAGTTCGGAAACGCGGCCGGAAACGTGCGCACCGAGGGCGCCGAGCTCGAGCTGCGCTGGCAACCGGCGCGGCTCTCGATGGTCTCGGCCGCCTACTGGTATCAGCGCCTGGTGCTCGAGGGCATCGAGGACCCGATGGAGCAGACGCGCCTGCGCTCGAACACGCCCGAGCACGCCTTCTCGGTGCGCGCGATGTTCCCCATCCACGCCCCGATGGTGGTCGGCTCGGTCGAGGCCATCTACAACAGCCCGCGCGCCGCGCGCGACGACTCTGGCCAGATGACCGACGCGCTGTTGTTCCTGAACGCCGGGCTCTCGGGCCAGTTGCCCGGCGGTACCTTCCGCTACTTCGCCGGGGTGCAGAACCTGCTCGACGTCCGGGCGCAACTGCCGGCCAGTCTGGACGTGCCGCAGCCGACCGTGCCGACCTATGGCCGCACGTTCCTCGTGCAGCTCGCCGCGGCCTACTGAAAGAGGCGTCGAAGAACCCCTCCGCGCGCTACCCGCTCGGCCCCGGCGCAGGTCGAGCGCGCGAGGCCGCAAGTCGGGACACCTCGGCCTTGCCTTTGTTCCTCGAGAGGCCGGCGCTCGGGGCGAACCTAGGGGGGGCGGGCCGAGCTCAAGGGAGGCTGGGTGGCGACTCTTGACGCGGCGGGCTGTTTGCTCGGTCGGCTGGACGGATCCACCTTTCGCCAGAGCAGCGACATGCAGCCGGCCGGGGGCGCCTCTTGCGGCGCGCTCGTCCGTCTGCGCCCCCGGTCGGTCCTTGTCCGAAGGGCAGGACATGCCTACTCGTTTCCGGGAATTTGAGTTCCCGGGCAGGGGCCGGCTGGCTTCTCGGGACGCGCCGAATGGCGGGGGAGATCGGATGGGCGGCCTCAAGAATCGATTGACGGCATCGCTGGCGGCCGCGTGGGAGGCCGAGGTGTTAGGGGTGTTGGCGCTCGAAAAGCTCGCCGACCGGGCCCCCGATGCCCGTATCCGCGCCCGGCTGGCAGCCCTGGCGGCCGGGTGCCAGGCGCATGCCTCGAGGCTGCTCGCGCGGATGGCCGCGATCGGCGGCGGCCCGCTCCCGGTGCCCCCGGATGACCTCGAGATGCCCGAGAGCTTCGCCGACGCGGCCCGCTTGGAGGCGGCGCGCGCAAAGAGCTCGGCCGATCGCTACGTGGTCATGGCCAACCTTGCCCGCCGCGCGATGGATCCTTCCGCCGCCTGGGTCTGCGAGCTGAACCGCGCCGAGGAGCTCGACCGTGCCGCCGAGCTGCACGAGATCGCTGCCCGCTGCGGCGCCGGGGGGAGCTCGTTCATGGCGCCTCCGGCCTAGAGAGGCCTTGGGGCTCGCAAGAGCAACCTGCCGTCGGGTAACGGGATCGCTCTGGGATCTGTTGCCATGTGGCAACAGATCCCGGAAGGCTGCAGCGAGAGCTGGGGCAGTCAGCCTTGGCCAGCCTCGTGCCGGTCACGCGAGCACAGTCGAGGCCCGCAGCGTCGCCCCCCACGGGCCGCCTGCAGCCCGCCTCGCGCGCGGGGGCTGCCGTGCCAGTGTTCTTTCCAGCCCAGTCCAAGCAACGCGCGCCAGCCCCGGTCATCCCTGGCTGTGCACCGGGCCCTCGTCAGGCTGCGTCTCATGAGCGAACAGCGGATTGGACGCTGGGCACGCGCAAGCAAGTCGAAGTCCCCTCTGCCGGCCAGGCTTCGCTGAGCGCTCTAGAAAAAGTCCCAGCGCCGTCCGCAGACTCTCCTTTCGCCTTCTTGACAGTCCGAAGAAGCGCCGTGTAGACGGGATGCATGGCTAGGGAAAGCTACGAAGAGCTCATCTACGGCCTGGGGGACATCACCTACGAGCGGTTCTGGAATCGGCCCGACGCGCCGCGGGGGACCGAGCGGGTGCTCAAGGCGGCCGAGGCCTACGAGCAGCGGCAGATCGAGTTGGCGGAGATCGAAGCGGCGATGGACGCCGAGGAGGCCGCCTACAACGAGTTTCGCGAGGCTTGTGAAGAGGAAGCCGACGAGTGCCGCGCGGTGATCGAGAGGTTCAAGAAAGCGGTGGCCATCGCCGAGTCGAAGGCGAAGTCGCTCGAGGCCAAGCTCGTCTCCAAGCGAAAGGACGTCGCCGCGGCCCGCAAGGCGCTCTCCAAGATCGAGGAGCAGATCCAGCAGTGGGAGGCCGACGGCATGCCCGAGAAGGCCGCCGGGGTTCGCCCGAGCCTCAAGCGCGCCAAGCTCGACGTGATGAAGGGCAGCCGCGCCTGCGACGAGATGCAGGTCGAGTACGACAAGATCATGAACCCCGAGGTCGGGCCGGGCGCCGAGGGAATCCGCGCCCGCCGCCGCGAGCTCGACCTCGAGCAGCAGCTCGAGGAGCGTACCGAGGCGTACAACGAGCGCATCGGCGAGCTCAACGAGGACGCGGCCGCCAGGGACGAGGAGGCCAAAGCCGCCCAGCAGTACTACGAACAGGCCATCATGCTGCTGGGCGAGGAGGTCTACAGGGCGCGGGTCCCCGACCCGGCTCTCGTCGTCTTCTATCCGAGGCTCGACAAGCTCGCCGGGTAGGGGGAGGCCGGTCGCCGCTCGGCCGCCCGGGGTCAGTCCAGGGGAGCGCTTGATTAAATCCGTTCGCTTCGCTACGCTGCGCCGCTTTTAACGGTGGCCTGGGCGGGTTCGTCCAGTTGGAGAGGAACCGCTGCGCAAGACGCATGTTCCCTAAGGAGAGCAACAAATGAAGGGCATTCTGGGCACGAAGGTCGGGATGACGCAGGTGTTCACCGAGAACGGCGACGCCGTGCCGGTCACTATCGTGCAGGCCGGCCCCTGCGTCGTCATCGCCAAGCGCACCGCCGAGCGCAACGGCTACTCGGCTATCCAGGTCGGCTTCCGGCCCAAGCAGGAAAAGCGCCTCAACAAGCCCGACGCGGGTGTCTTCAAGAAGGCGGGCGTCCAGCCGATGGAGTTCGTGCGCGAGTTCCGCCTGACCCCTGAGGAGATGGAGGGGTTCAACGTCGGCGACGAGATCAAGGTCGAGAGCTTCCGCAAGGGCCAGTTCGTCGACGTGACCGGCACGACCAAGGGCCGCGGCTTCGCGGGCGTGGTCAAGCGCTTCGGCATGAAGGGGGCGGCCCGCGACTCGGCCTCGAGCCACGAGCACCACCGCCACATCGGCGCCATCGGCGCCCGCAAGAGCCCTGGCAAGATCTGGAAGGGGCGCACGATGCCCGGGCACATGGGCGTCGTCCAGCGGACGATCCAGAACTTGCAGATCGTCGACATCGACGCCGAGAACAACCTCATCCTGCTCTACGGCGCGGTGCCTGGACACCGGGATGGCCTCCTCGAGATCAATCCCTCGGTCAAGGGCAAGCCGGATAGGGCCATCGGCGCCGCCATCGAGGAGGCCGAGGAGAAGAAGAAGGGTCCCGCCAGGAAAAAGTAAAAGGTAAGAGGGAACATGGACGATGCGCGCGAGTCCTCGGGCCGGTGCGCTTCCCGGTACGCCTTCGGGCGTGCCGGGCTGCACCTTGCGGTAGCCGTCTCAGTGCTGGGTCTGGCCGTGCTTGTCGCGGCCGGGTGCAGCGATTCCTCGGCGCGAAAGCTCGCGCTCGGAGACCCCTGCGACCCGTCGCGGCCGACCGACTGCGCCGACTCGCTGTGCATCCCCCTCGACGATGCGAGCGGGTTTTGCGCCCGGGGCTGCGGGGCCGAAGGCGCATGTCCGGAAGGCTTCCGGTGCGAGGACGCGGGCCGCTTCGGTCCAGTCTGCCAGCGCGCGGCAAGCTGCAGCGCGGATCGGGACTGCCCCTCGGGACATCGGTGCGACCCGGAGAGCGGGGTTTGCTACATCAAGGTCTCCCGCGAGCTGTGCTCGCCGTGCACGACCGACCTGCAATGCCCGGAGAACGGAAGCTGCTTCACCGTGCCGGCCACCGGCGAGCGCTACTGCACGACGGCCTGCGGGCAGGCGGACGGGTGTCCCGAGGGCTACGCCTGCAAAGAGGTGCCGCTGCTCAAGGGCGAGGGGGCGGTCGAGTCGAAGAAGCAGTGCGTCCCCGACAACCCCGGAGGCACCTGCGAGGGAGGCGGGACGCTGTGCGCGCCCTGCAAGGGCGATCAGGAGTGCGGCGGGCACTTCGATCATTGCGTGCGCAACGTCGTCTCCGGCGAGACTTTCTGCGGCCGCGTCTGCGATCCCGAGCGCCTGGGCGACTGCCCCGAGGGCTTTGGCTGTCTCGACATGTCGGGGGTCGGCGACGGGCCGTTCCAGTGCGTGCCCAATTCCAACTCGTGCAGCGACTTCTGCGACAGCAGCGACGAGCGCGCTCAGATCCTCCAGTGCGGCCTGGGGCGCCAGTGCGAGGTCGAAAACCACCTGTGTCGCTCGGCCGACGACGGGCGGCAGTGCGCCCCGTGTCGCGACAACGACGACTGCCGGCGCGCGGGCCGCGAGTCGAACGAGTGCGTGATGAACGCCTGCGAGGACTGCCCGAGCAAGGGCGAGACCTTCTGCGCGGAGCCTTGCCCGACGGTCGAGGGCGACAAGCAGTGTCAGGAGCGCTTCGGGCCGGGCTTTGTCTGCGCGCCGGTCGGCCAGGGACAGTTCTGCGTTCCGCAGCGCGGCACTTGCCTGTCTGGCCTTGGCCGGCTCGGCGACAACTGCTCGGCGGGCGGGGCGGCAGATTGTGTGACTGGGCTGTGCCTCTCCTACGCCTCGACCGCGCTCTGCAGCGCGGCCTGCGGGCTTGATGCTGACTGCGGCGACCCGCGCAAGTGGCGCTGCTGCGCTTTGTCGGGCGACTTCTACGACTGCTCGCCCGCGCAGCGCGATCCAGCCGACAACGGCCCCAAGGCGGGCGCCGGCGTCTGCGCGCCCAATGGGGGTCTGTTCGGCGACGATTGCAGCCCGGGGCGTCCGCCCTGCCAGAGTGGAACCTGTCTGGACATCGGCACCGCGCGGATCTGCTCGATCCCGTGTGGGGCCGACGGCGCTTGTCCGCCTGATTTCGTCTGCCGCGACGCGTTCGCTGAATCGGACGGCAGCCCGGTGCGGATTTGCTTCCCGGACGGTGGCGGGGCTCCCGGCAGCGACTGCAGCTTCGGCCCGGCCGCCTGCGCCGACAGGCTCTGCATCAAGAAGGCCTCCGGTGCCATCTGCACCCAGCCGTGCGGCGAGGGGGGCGGCTGTGTCGACGACTGGAGCTGCTCCTCGGAGGTGCTCACCGTCACCGGCGAGTTCATCGAAGCCTGCGTCCCGCCCGAGCTCCAATAGGTCGCTGCCCTGGTCGGCGCGCGCTCTTTGCGGGCGCGCCGGTTCGGCCGGATGCTCGCTTGGTGGGCAGCGGCCGGGAAAGACATCAAAAATGAGCCGCTTCCCGCCTGCCCCTCGGCTTGATGCGCCGCGAGCCGGTGTGATAAACGAGGGCGCTCAACTCGTCATGCGCTCACCGGTCTTCAAAGCAAGCGTTCTTGCCTTTGCCGCCTGCGCGGTGTTCTCGGGCTGCTCCTGTGAGGAGCCGGTCAAGACCACGCGCGTGGCCGAAGAGTTCACCGTGGTGCAAGGCAACCCGGCCGTCGACACCGGCAAGCCTGCCGTGCAGCAGGAAGAGGCGCAGACCCCGCAATTTCAGTTCAACGTGCCGCGGCAATGCGATTTTTTTCAGCAGAACGCGGTGCGCAAGGTCGACATCCTTTGGGTGGTCGACAACTCGGGCTCGATGAAGAGCTCCCAGGCGAACCTCGCCGCCGAGTTTCCCAAGTTCATCGACGCGCTCGTCTCCCTGCAGCCGCCGATCGACTTTCACATCGGGGTGACTTCGACCGACACCGAGAACACCCAGCTCATCTACAATGCCGAGCGCGACGGGGAATTTCCCCCCGACCGAAACGGGACCAACGGCTTGCTGCACGGGTTTGACCTGACCGAGGCCGGCGGCACCTCGGGCCGCTACATCGCCTGCGATGCCGCGGGCAACTGCAACGTGCCGCGCAGCTCGGGGGTCGGCAACAACGTGGCGGCGGCCTTCGAGCAGATGTCCAAAGTGGGGACGGGCGGTTCGGCGGTCGAGCGGGGGCTGCAGGCGGCCTACCTCGCTTTGACCCGGAGCGACAACCTGCGAGCCGAGGATCCGCGCTCTGCGGATATCTCCAAGAAGTACCCGTTCATCCGCCCTGACGCGGCCTTGTTCGTGGTCTTTGTCTCCGACGAAGACGACTCGTCGTGCGCGCCCTTCGTTCCCCTCAACAGCGACGGGCGCCCGGTCTCCGGTGAGCCCTGCCAGGCGGATCCCGGATGCCGCTGCGACGCCGCGTCGCTCACCTACGGGTCGACGAACTACTTTGTGCGCTTCCTTGAGAGCTACAAGAACTTTGGCCACAGCGATCTCGTCGCTGCCGGCGCGGTCGTCTGCACCCAGAAAGAGCCGATCCCGTCGCAGGGCGGCGACCCGGACTTTATGCACACCGGCTGCCCGGACGACGGCACGGGGATCGCGTATTTCGGCGAGCGCTACATCGACGTCGCCTCCAAGACCGGCGGCACCGCCATCTCTATTCGTGGCTCTTTCGCCAACGCGCTGCAGTCGCTCGGGTTCGCCGTTTCCGGATTGCGTCAGGAGTTTCGCCTCTCGCGGGGCCCGATGACCGAGACCATCGAGGTCTATGTCACCGATCAAGATTCCGCCCGGTGCACGAGCGATGCGGACTGCGAAGCCGGGCAGATCTGCCGTGGCGCCACCTGCGCCCTGCGTGTCGAGGTGGGGGCCAGGTCGCTGCAGGGCTGCACTCCGAGCGAGTTGCCGCTTTGTGAAACCGAAGGTGCGAGCGACTGCCGGCCCGCGCTCGAGTACTGCAAGTGCGACGCGAGCTCGTTTCGCAACATCATCCGCTTCAACGTGGACGGGCAGCCCCCGGCGCAGTCGTCGACCGAAGTCTGCTACGACGTGAACACCAACTTCAACCAGGCGTGCCAGTAGGCTTGAGCGTCTCCCGCGGGAGGCGCGGGTACCCGACAAGCCGATGGCCGCCCCCCAGGGCTTATCGCCTTGCTGCCAAGAGAGAAGAAAGGCCCATGAAAAGCACCCTTCGCGCTCTGACGCTGCTTGCCGTGGGGGCGATGCTGGCCCCCGCATCAGCCCTGTGTGCCGAGCCTGAAAAGGTCGTGGTCCGCAATCGCCTCTTCGTCAACGAGGGCAAGTTCGAGGCGACCGCGAGCGCGGGCCTGAGCCTGGTCAACTACTTGACGAGCCACACCAACTTCACCGCGGGCCTCGCGTACAACCTGACCGAGCAGTGGGCCGTCGAGTTCGCCGGCGGGTGGGCCCTCTCGAGCCAGACCAACGTCGCCGAGGCCGCCTCCAACGAGGTCGTCCAGAGCAACCCCGCCAGTCAGCAGAAGACGGTCGACGACTTCGAGGACCTCTGGCAGATGACCTGGAACGTGGGCCTGGCGGCGCGCTGGTCGCCCATCTACGGCAAGATGAACGTGGCGGCCGAGTTGCCCGTGCATTTCAACGCCTACCTGCTCGCGGGCGGTGGGCTCGGGGGCATGGAGCGCGACAGCCTGGTCTACTGCATCGGCGAGGTCGCCGACTCGCACCGCAAGCTGGCGAGCTGCCGCCCGGACGGCTCGGGCGACTATCCGCTCGCGCCGCTCCACTCGAGCCAGATCAAGCCCATGTTCATAGGCGGCCTCGGCTTCCGGTTCTTCGTCAACCAGTGGGCGGGGCTGCGGCTCGAGGTGAGGGACGTGATGTTCCCCGACAGCTATCGGGTCGACATCGCCCGCGCCGCCGCGGAAAAGGACGTCGCGGCCAGGGACGCAGGGGACGAGGCGGCCACGCAGGGCCAGGCCGCGAGCAGCCCCGGCCTGACCCACCTCATCTTTTTCAACATCGGGGCCACCTTCAGCTTCTAGCTGCCGCCGGCCGTCGCGAAGGCTTCGTTCACGATTAGCGAGTATCGAAGAGGCGTCATGAAGACCATCCTGAGAGCAGCTCTGGTGATTGCGGCGCTTGCGCTTGCCTCGAGTGCGGCGGCCGAGGAGGCGAAAGAAGTCGGCGCGGTCGAGCAGACCGCCGTCCACGAGGTGGAAGCCGAGCCGGAGGCGGCCGGGGTCGAGGCCGCCCAGGCCGAAGAGGTCGAGGAAGCCGAGGTCGAGGAAGCCGAGGAAGCCGAGGAGGTCGAGGGCGAGGCCGGGGAGCAGGGGGCGGCGAGCGCCCAGCCCGCCCCCCCCAGGCGCACCGGCGACGCCCCGCTGCTTCGGGTTTCAGAAGAGCAGGCCCGGGTCATCGAAGGCGCACCGCTCGGCAACGCGAGCGTCGGCGTGCACATCATCGAGCGCAAGCCGTATACGAACGAGGGGCGCCATGAGCTGGTCCTGTACCCGGCGATCGCGCAGCTCAACTCCAAGTTCACCATCCACGTCGGCGCCGCGGCCACCTACGCCTATCATCTGTTCGAGAACCTGGCGCTGCAGTTCACACCGCTGTTCCATTACGTCAACCACGAATCGGCGTTCAACCAAGAGCTCATCGACAAGGGGCACCAGCAGGCCCAGGCCGCGACGGCGCTGCTGCTGCAGTACGGCGCGGTCGGGGGCATCGAGGTGACGCCGATGTACGGTAAGTTCGCGCTTTACGAGGGCGTGCTCGGCCATTTCACCTTCGTGCTCAACGCCGGAGCGGGAATGGGCAATACCCGGATTCAACTGCGGCCCGAGCAGACCGCCAATTGCGGGCCGGGCACGGCCAATCCAGAGTGCCGCGCAGCGAGCTTCGGGGACACGGGGTTCAAGTTCCTGGGCTCGGTGGGCGCAGGCTTCCGCGTCTTCCTAGGCGAGCGGGCCGCGGTGAGGCTTGAGGTGCGAGACCTCATCTACACGGCGCGCGTCGACAAGATCAACGGCTGTGCTTTCGAGGATCTCAACGAGCTTGGCAACGGCGGCCAGCCGCTCAACGCGAGCTGTAGGCCGGACAAGTTCTCCCACGTAGACGATCGGCAGCTCGCCAAGTTGCTGCTCAAGGAGACGAGCTCCGACGTCCTCAACAACGTCTCGGTCTACACCGGCTTCAGCTTCCTGTTCTAGCTGCCGGACGGTTTCCCTTTTCTCGAGAGAGAGAGAGAGCAGGACATGCGCGCATTTCGAACGGTTTCCCTCCTCGCTGCTCTCGGCTTGTTCGGCCTGTCGGGCGCGGCCGTGGCGGCCGAAGCGCTTCAGGACGCCGGGCAGAACAACAAGGCGGTCCAGGCCTACAACGATGGCGATTACGGCACGGCCGTGTTCCTGTTCTCCGACCTCGCCGACAACGCGGTCTCGGAGGAGATTCGGCTGCGCTCCGAGTATTACCTCGCGCAGTCGTTTCTCAAGATGGGGCTCTACGACGCGGCGCTTCGCCAGTATTCGTTCGTCGTCAAGGCCGGGCCGAACCACCCTCACTACCTCAGGTCCATCGAGGGCATCGTCCAGGTGAGCGAGGCGCTGCGCGAGGATTTCATCACCGGCACCGTGCTCGACAAGGAGTACAACGACGAGTTCGCCAAGCTGCCCATCGAGTCGCTCAACAAGATCAACTACATCGTCGGAATGGTGAGCTACCGCAAGAACAAGCGCGACGAGGCGATGAGCTTCTTCGCGTCGGTTCCCCCGGACTCGTCCTATTACGCGCGCGCCCGCTACATGCAAGGCATCCTGTTCGCGCGCAACGGAGATTTCCAGAAGGCACTCGAAGCGTTCGGCGACAACATCAAGCTGGCCAATACGCTGAAGCTGACCTACTCCGATTTGGAGTCGATTCAGCACCTCGCCCTCCTGGGCACCGCTCGCACCTATTACGGGATGGGGCGCTACGCCGACGCCGTCAAGTACTACGAGCAGGTCCCGCGCTTTTCCGAATACTGGGACGAGGCCCTCTTCGAGAACGGCTGGGCGCGTTTCCACAATGACGACATCGGCGGCGCTCTCGGCTCGCTCCAGGCGCTGCACGCCCCGCAGTTTGCCGGCAGCTTCCAGCCCGAGTCCTGGATCCTGAAGGCGACGGTCTACTACTCGTCTTGCCTCTTCGACGACGCGAAGCTCGCGTTGGACGGCTTCGACAAGATCTATCTGCCCATCGCCGAGAGCTTGGCTACGTTGCTCGACGGCGACCGGGGCAACGACTACTACCACGCGCTGCTTGACGAGAAGTCGACGGAGCTGCCACGTTCGGTAAAGAACTACCTCGTCGCCAACCGGCGGCTCGTGCAGTTCAAGGCCTACGCCGACCAACTCGACCGGGAGAAGGCGCTCATCCAGGCCGCCCCGGCGTGGAAGGGCTCGCGCATTCAAGCCAACCTCCTCGGCGAGATCGAGCAAAGCAAGGACCTTGCCGTCCAGCTGACCGGCAGCTTCGTCAAGCGGCGCCTCGACGACGCCGCCAAGACCATCATCGGCTTCGATGGTCAGAAGGAGATCATCAAGTTCGAGGTGGCCAAGGGCGAGACCGACATGCTCGAGCGGCGCGCCGATCAGCGCGCGCACCTCGATGAGCAGGCGCTCTACCGGCCGGCGATGCCCGGCGCCAACTGGGAGTATTGGCAGTTCCAGGGAGAATTCTGGCTCGACGAGATCGGCTACTACCAGTACACGCTCAAGTCGGGCTGCATGAAGACAGAAGAGTAGGGCAACGGTGGCCGGGCCTGTCGTCCGGCCTCTTCGGCGCCAGTGCCCTCAACTGCCTGCCGCCAGCCAGATCACGGTGGCCGGCCCGAAGCGAAAGTCCCGCAACGCGCGCCGCTGAGCCTCGGGGGGCGGCAGCACGCGGTCAAGGCTCCAGGGAGAAATCGACGATGCGGTTGAATCCTCGTCTGCTGATCTGCACGCTGAGCTTCGCGATCGTGACCGCAAGCGCCGGGCCGGTATCCGCCGCTGCCAAGAGGAAGCAGAAACCCGCGGCCGTTGCCAAGGATGCCAAGGCTGCGAAGAGCTCCACCCCCGCAAAAGCGCAGCCCGCCAAGGACGAGCAGAAGGGGCCCGCGCGCTTCTCGGCGACGATGAGCGAGGATATCGAGCTCGACGCCAAGGCCGACAAGAAGCGCGACGAGCAGATCGAACAGCTCAAGCGCATCATTCCCAAAGTTCAAGGCACGGCGAAAGCCGACTTGCTCTTCCAGCTCGCCGAGCTTTGGTGGGAGAAGAGCAAGTTTGTGCGCCACGCGGGCGTTCGCAAATGGGACGAGGCCTACGCGGCCTGGCTCGAGAAGGCCAACCGCGGCGAGGAGGCCGGGGTTGAGCCGCGGCTCGAGGTCTTCACGCGCGAAGGTGAACTCTATCGCCAGGAGGCGCTGCGCAAGTACGAGGAGATCCTTAAGGAGTATCCGGCCTACGAGCGCAAGGACGAGGTGCTGTTTGCCTTCGCCTACAACAAGTACGAGATCGGCCAGAAGGAAGAGGCGATCGAGAAGTACAACGAGCTCATCAAGCAGTACCCGGATTCGCGCTTCGTGCCCGACGCCTACGTGCAGATGGGCGAGCACTTCTTCAACACGAACCAGCTCGTCAAGGCGCGCACCGCTTTCGACAAGGCGCTCGCGACCAACAACGCAAAAATCAAATACTTCGCCCTCTACAAGCTCGCCTGGTGCGACTACAACGGCGGCGCCTACGAGGAGGCGGTCAAGAAGTTCAAGGAAGTCATCGCCCACTCGAAGGCGAACAAGGGCGGGACCGGCCTCAAGAACGAAGCGCTCAACGACATCGTCATCAGCTTTGCGCAAATCGACGCGGTCGACGAGGCGATGGAGTACTTCAAGAAGAATACCGGCAAGGCCAACTCCCGTCGCTTGACCGCCAAGCTGGCCGGTCTGTTCCAGGAGTCTGGCAAGCACGAGAGCGCGATCCGCGTCTTCCGCACCCTGATAAGCGACGACGTCAACGACGCGCGCTGCCCGGAGTATCAGAACGCGATAGTCACCAGCTACGAGGGCCTACGCAACCGCGAGATGGTCAAGAAGGAGATGAAGCGGTTGGTCGACCTCTACAACCCGAACAGCCCGTGGGCGAAGGCGAATTCGGCGAACAAAAACGCGATCTCCGCGGCGTACGACATGACCGAGAACGCGATGCGCACGATGGTCACCGAGTACCACCAGGAGGCGCAGAAGACCAAGGTGGTCGAGACCTACCGGCTCGCGCGCGACATCTACAAGGAGTACCTCGACAACTTCTCGGACAGCGAGTTCGCCTACAACCTGCGCTTCTACTACGCGGAAATCCTCTGGGCCCTCAATGAATACGAGTCGGCAGCGCCGCAGTACGCGATGGTCGTCGACAAGGACAAGGCCGGGCAGTACTCGAAGATGGCCGGCTACAACGAGGTGCTCTGCTACGAGAAGCTCGTCGACATCGAGCGTGGCAAGGCGAAGAAGGTCGAGCTGAAGGAAGGACAGAAGATCGACGAGAAGCGGCGCAAGGACGAGATCAAGAAGACCACCGTCAAGCTCGAGCGTCACGACAAGGACGCCAAGGAAGAGGAAATCCCGCCCTTCCAGATGAAGCTCGTCACCGCTATCGACCGCTATGTGACCATCTATCCGGGCGCCGACGACGAGATTACGGTGCGCTACAAGGCCGCCTTCGTCTTCTACGACCACAAGCACGATCTCGAAGCGGCCAAGCGCTTTGGCGAAATCATCGCCAAATGGCCGACCGATCAGTGGAGCCGCAGGGCGGCCGACTTGTCGCTCGACATCCTCAATCAAAAGCAGGAGTGGTTTGAGCTCAATCGGCTCGCCCGCGAATTCCACGCGAACAAGAAGCTGGCGGGCAGCGACAAGGACTTCGCGACGCGCATCGCCGACCTGGTCGAGGCCAGCCAGTACATGTATATCGACGAGGTCGTCTACAAGAAGGAGCAGAGGCCGGCGGAGGCGGCGGTGAAGTTCCGCGAATTCGTCGCCGAGTTCCCCAAGTCGAAGTACTCGCCGCAGGCGCTGCTCTACGCGATGGTTATCCATTCCGAGGCCAAGGAGCTCGACAAGAGCATCGAGGTTGGCGAGAAGCTGCTCGCCGAGTACCCGGACGCGAAGACGACCGATGGCAAGGACCTGGTCGCGCGCACCGTGCTCTATCTGGGCTCGTTCTACGAGCAGACCGCCGACTTCGCGACATCGGCCCGCTTCTACGAGCGCTATGTGAACCTCTTCCTGGGCGAGCCCGCGAAGGAGGCCAAGAAGGCCAAGAAGGACAAGAAGCTCGAAGGGGAACTCGCCGACAAGGTCGCCGACGCTCTCTTCAACGCGGCGCTGTGGACCGAGGGGCTAGGCGACTACGACCACGCGGTCGCGCTCTACAGCCGCTACGTAACCGAGTTTTCGGCAAAGAAGGACGTGCCGGAGATCTATTTCAAGATCGGTTTGGTCTTCGAGCGACAGAAGAACCACAAAGACGCGGCGAAGATCTTCAAGGGCTATGTCGAGCAATACGGCAAGAGCGTCGGGGCCGCCGAGGTCTTCTACGCGAAGTACCGCGAGTGGCTCGCGCTCAGGGAGCTGAAGCAAGACCGGGATTCTGCGCCGCTGATGGACGAGCTGCTCAAGTCGTACGAGAAGCTGTCGAAGGAAGGCCAGGAGAGCGACCGGGTGCGCAATGCCTACGCGCACCTGCGGTTCCAGGCGCTTGCGCCGTTGTGGCGCGAATACAAGTCGGTCCGCTTCGACCAAGTGCGCACGCTGCGCAAGAACCTCAAGACCAAGCTCGAGCTCAAGGACAAGGTCGAGAAGGCCTACACCGCGGTCGTCGCCATCGGCTCGGTCGATTGGGCGGTCGCGTCGTTGACGCGAATGGGCGAGGCGTATGAGGACTTCGCTCGCAACCTGCTCGACAGCCCCGATCCATACGGCCTCGACGAGGACCAGCTCTTCATGTACCGCAGCGAGCTCGAGAACCGCGCGTTCCCGCTCGAGGAGAGCGCCATCGGCCTGTACGAGAAGGCGCTCGAGAAGAGCTTCGAGCTGTCGGTCTACAGCGAGTCGACCCTCGAGGCGCAGAACCACATCAACAACTACAAGCGTGGGGCCTTCCTCGAGCCGCGCGACGTGCCGTACCAGGGAGCGCAGTTCTTCGCGTCCGCCGCGGCGATCCTCGATGCGCCCAAGCCGCCGCCTCCGCCGCCGATGCCGGCTCAGAACGCTACTCCGACCCCGGGCGCGCAGGCACCGGGCAACCAATAGCGCGCGCGAGGCACGACCATGACTTCTCAGGCGAACAAGATGACGATGCGTTCAGCGACCCTCCCCCTGCTCTCGGCGCTCTCGGTTCTCGGACTGGCCGCGTGCTCGGGCGCGAAACAGGAGATCAAGCCGACGCCGGTGGTTCAGGCGCCCGTGCAGGTGCGAGAGACCACCGCGGAGGAGCATCAGTACGCGGGCGTCGAGGCGCTCAAGGCGAACGATCTCGCGAAAGCCAAGCAGGAGCTCTCCAAGGCGCTCGCAAAGGACGCCAAGCTCCTCATCGCCAACTACGATCTGGGCTTCATCGCCCAGGCTGAAGGCGACCTCGAGACCGCCGCGGGTCGCTATCGCGCGGTGCTCGAGGTTGCGCCCGATCACGAGGCGACCATCCTCAACCTCGGCATGGTCTACCGCGACCAGCAGAAATACGAGGAGGGCATCGCGCTCTACGAGAAGGCGGTCGAGCAGCGCCCCTTCGACGTCAACTACCTCAACAACCTGGCGGTGCTCTACCGGCTCGCCAAGAGGTTCGACGAGGCGACCGAGACGGTGCGAAAGCTGCTTTCGCGCACGAAGGACAACCCGGATGCCTACAAGAACCTGGCCCTCATCGCCTACGACCAGAACAAGCTGAGCCTCGCGGCCTTTGTCGCCGGCAACGCGGTCAAGCTCGACGAGAAGGACCCGGGCGTCTACAACAACCTGGGCCTCGTCTACATGAAGCAGGGGGAACGGCGCCTTGCGCTTGCGCAGTTCAAGAAGGCCGTTGCGCTCGACGCCGACTTTGCGCCCGGCCACGCGAACATTGGGGCGATGGCGCTGTCGTACCGGGACTACGAGACCGCGGCGGCGAGCTTCGAGAAGGTGGTCAAGCTCGACCCCACCAACGCAAACGCCCACCTGAACTTGGCCTGGGCCTACGAGGGCGTCCGGCTCAAGGACGGCACGCACCGCACGGCCGAGGCGGTCGTCGAGTTCGAGAAGGTGCTCGCGCTCGTCAAGGACCAGCCGGACGCGGTCTACGGGATGGCTCGCGCCTTTGCCGGAGAGCTGAAGGATTTGCCCAAGGCAAAGGGCTTCTACGAGCGCTACCTCGCATTGGCCGAGGGGGCTGCCAAGGAGAAGGCGGCGCAGGAGCTTCAGGTCGTCGAGCAGCGAATCCTGGCGGGCGCCGAGGCCGAGCGGCTTCGGCGTGAGGCCGAGGAGAGCAAGCAGCGCGAGGAGGAGGAGAAGCGCCGCAAGGCTGCCGAGCAGCAGCCCAAGGACGGGTCCTTGCTCGATCAGATCGCCGCGCAGGCCGAAAAGCAAGAGGCGGCGCTCGACGCCGCGCCCGCCGCGAGCGCCGAGCCGGTCAAGCCAGCCGACTCGGGCGACGGCGCCGCCGAACCGGCGACGCAGAAGGGTTCCATAGAGCAGGCCCCGATGTCGGAGGTCGACACGGGCAGCGCGCCAGAGCCCGGCAACGAGGGGGCCGAGAAAAAGGCGAGCGCGAACGCCCCCGGCCCCTCGGACTCTGACCGGGAGCAGGAAGCCGAGCCACCCGGCGCCGGTGACGACGAGGCAAAGCAGCCGTCCGCGAACCCGGGCAAGCCGTAGGCCGCCGTCGGCTGCTTGAGCTTTGCTCGTAAGCAGGCATATACTCTCGGGCTTTCAAATCTCGAGCCCCTCCAGCGCGCGTGGGCTACTGGCTCGCGGCGAGAGGGACGGAGGAAGGGATGAAGCGCTTTCTGGCATTGATGACGGTTGCGACGGTGATTCTCGGAGCGCCTGCTGCCTTTGCGCAAGACGTCATTCAGGAGGCCGACAAGACCGTCTACAAGAAGAAGACGGTCATCGACTTCAACGACGTGACCCTCGAGGGCGAATTGACCAAGCCCGAAGGCAGCTACCTGCTCAACCGCAAGAGGACTCGGTTTGGTAGCCTCATCAAGCTTCGCAACGACTTTCTCCCCGAGTTGCAGAAGTCGGTGGACAATCTTTAGCAACAGTCGCGGAACTGGCGCAGCGCGTCGCTGTCCAACTCGACAGGGCGGGCCTCGAGCAGGCGTGCTCAAGCGGTGCGAGAGGCGAAGGTTTTCGATTTGATGGGACAGCGATCCGGCTTACGATTCGACCCGGACGCAGGCGGCCCCCGGAGCGAGCGGTCGCGGAGGCGAGGTTAAGCCATGGCCAACAGCACATTGGTTCTCAAGATCGTCGGTCCGGATGGCGCCGTGCAGGAGGTGACGAAGGAAGGTGCCGACAGCATCATCCTCGGCTCGGGCCTTGCGGCGGCGGTGAAGGTGGAGGACGAGAAGGTCGCGGGCCTGCACTGCATGCTCAAGCTCGAGGGCGGCGCGGTCAGCCTCATCGACCTTGGGAGCGAGACGGGTACGAAGGTGCGCGGCGAGGCGATCACTGCCCCAACGGCGGTGAAGGTCGGAGATGTCATCGAGATTGGCGCGACCAAGGTGGAGCTTGTCCGCTGTGAGATCGCCTCGGCCGAGCAGAAGACGGAAGACGCCAAGCCCGACGAGCAGAAGGCCTCGGCAGAGCTGAAGGAAGGCAAGAAGGACAAGAAGGACAAGAACAAGCAGGACAAGCCGCTCAGGCAGGAGAAGGTGGCCGCGGCGCCCGGCGGTGTCAGCGCTTTTGGCAACGTCGCTCGGCTCTTCAACGAGGAGCTGCCTCCCGAGGAGACGCCTGCCCAAGACAGCAAGCAGCTCGAAGTGGCGATGCTCTGGGGCGACACGATCATCAACGTTCGTCACTTCGCGGACGATGACCAGGTGACCATCGGTGCCGCGCCGCGCAACCACTTCAACATCTATTCGACTCCGATTGGCGACTCCTTCGCCCTGGCCAATTGCAGCCCGAAGGAGTGCGTGGTCTGCTTCCCCGCAACCGCCGGCGTGGTCTTGCGGCGCGGCGACTCGGAGAAGACCCGCGAGCAGTTGTCGAGCGAGGGTGCGCTCAAGGCGAGCGACGGCGCCGTACAGGCTCAGTTGCTCACGATGCAGCTTCACGATCGGGTCCAGGTCACCATCGACAACGTCGCCTTCATCATCCGCTGGGTGCGTCCGCACAAGCTGATGCCGACCGGTGTCTCCGGCTTCGATCTGTACTTCACCAAGGTGATGACGACGAGCGCGATGGCAGGCATCGTGTTTGTGGCAGCGATGTTCATGACGGACATCAACGCCGAGTCGCTTTCCGAGGACCTTTTCAAGAATCCACAGCGGTTTGCGAAGCTGGTGATCAAGCCGCCGGAAAAGGAAAAGAAGAAGATCGAGCTGAAGGTGAAGGAGAAGCAGGTCAAGGTCGAGAAGGAACCGGAGAAGTATGGCGCGCGCAGGGACGAGAACGCCAAGCCTGGCCCCACCATCAACGCGAACAAGCGCGAGGCCGACCGCAAGAAGGTCATGAGCGCAGGCCTGCTCGGTCTTCTCGGCGGGGGCGACGGCGCTACCTCCAACGTCTTTGGCCAGGGCGGTATGGGGACCGGACTCAACAATGCGCTCGGCAGCCTGAAGGACTCCGGCGTCGCCGACACCGGGGGTATCGGCGGTCTCGGTTCGCGCGGCACTGGCCCCGGTGGCGGTGGGACCGGGCTGGGGCTGGCGGGACTTGGCACCAAGGGAGGAGGGCGCGGTGGTCGCGGTGGCTACGGGGCCATCAACCTCGGTGGCCGCGGCAAGTCGCACACCCGGGTCGTTCCGGGCAAGACGACGCTGAGCGGGTCTTGTGAGCGAACGGTGATTAGCAAGGTCATCAACCGTCACGCCAATGAGATTCGTTATTGCTACGAGATGGAGCTCAATAAGGACCCGAACCTCTCGGGCAAGGTGGCGGTCATGTTTACGATCGATCCCACCGGGTCGGTCAGCGACGCGAACATCGGCCAGACGACGATGAACAACAACAACGTCGAGCAGTGCATCCTTACCCGCATCCGTCGTTGGCGCTTCCCCGAGCCGAAGGGCGGAGGTGTCTGCATCATCAACTACCCCTGGGTCTTCAAGGCCGCGGGGAGCGACGAAGAGGCCGAGTAGGAAGCAGTTTTTGGCTCTGGCGATGCGTTGTGATACGCCTCGCACAGGTTTCCCCCCTCAAACCGACGGCAGAGCGACATGAACCGCAACGCAACGATTCTCGGCGCCGCGCTGATCGCGGCCACGCTCCTGGCCGCGACTGCACACGCCGCGACTCCGGCCATGGGTGTTCCCCAGCAGATTCGCTCCGGCTTCTTTGCCGATGTGAACATGGGCGGCGTCTTCACGCTCGGTGGCAAGAGCGTGATGACGGGCCTCTCCAAGCCCTCGAACGCCCAGGCCTACCTGCAGCTTGGCGTCGGCTATGACGTGCTCGAGTTCCTGAGCGTTGGTGTGCACTTTGGGCTCGGGGCGTCTGCTGCGAGCTGCTTCTCGACGGTGGACAACCGCCAAAGCTGCGTCAGCAACGTGGATCCGAAGCTGGTGATGGCCGACAACTTCACGGTGAGCCTCTTTTCGGCCGAAGTGAGCTACCGGCATCACTTCAACAGCCGTTTCACCCTGCAGCCCCGCTTGCACCTCGGGTATGGCTCGTTTGACCCTGTGCCGATGGACGGAGTCAACGGCGCCCCGGTCTTTGGGGTGGCGGTCGGCGCCGAATACGCAACCAACATGGACCACTTCAGCATCGGCCTGGAGGTTGACTACCGTTTCATGCCGACGCTGTCACCCATGATGCAGGTGATCTCGTTCTATCCGAAGATCAAGTACACCTTCTGAGCGCGAAAGCGGCTCGAGGTGATGAACAGGGCCAGACGCGCTTCGCGCCGCGGGTCGCTGCATCGATTGAAGCCTCGCCTGGTGGCTCGCGTCGCCACCCCCCGAAGACCTGGGCCGCGCGGAGCGAGGAACTGCGCTCCCTTGTTTGACGGGTCGTGGGGCTGAGCCTAGGATTGGCCGTCTAGGTACAGTGCCTTCGGCCCCGAGGTTCATGGAACGGTTCGGGCGATACGAGCTTCTCAGGAAGATCGCCACTGGCGGTATGGCGGAGATCTATCTCGCCCGTCAGGCGGGGATCGAGGGCTTCGAGAAGCTTCTCGTCCTCAAGCGGATCTTGCCACACCTTGCCGAGAACGAGGAGTTCGTGGAGATGTTCCTCCACGAGGCCCGTGTCGCGGTCCGTCTGAACCATCCGAACGTTGTTCAAATCTTCGATCTCGGCGAGGCCGACGGAGCCTTCTTCATCGCCATGGAGTACATCCACGGTGAGGACGCCCGCCGCATCTGGCGCCAATCGGAGCTCGTGGGAAACCCGATTCCGGTGCCGCTCGTGTGCCGGATCGTGATGGATGCGGCCGCGGGCCTTGACTATGCCCACAAACGCACCGACGCGAGCGGCGCGCCGCTGCGCATCATCCATCGCGACGTCTCGCCCCAGAATCTGCTTGTCTCGTTCGAGGGGGCCGTCAAGGTCGTCGACTTCGGGATTGCCAAGGCGGCCGATCAGGCGACGCAGACGCGCTCAGGAGTGCTCAAGGGCAAGTACTCGTACATGAGCCCCGAGCAGGCGAGCGGCAAGGAGATTGACAACCGCACCGATCAATTCGCCCTGGGCATCGTATTCTACGAACTGCTCACTCTTCGCCGGCTCTTCAAGCGCAGCAACGACATCCAGACGCTCACCGCGGTCAGCGAGTGCAAGGTCGCGCCCCCCTCCGGGCTCAACTCGCGCATCCCCGAGGGGCTCGACGCGATCGTCATGAGGGCGCTCGCCCGCAACCCCAACGATCGCTATCGAGATCTTTCAGAGATGCAGATGGCGATCGAGGAGTGGCTGCTGGTCAATCAGCAACCCTCTTCGCCCTCCCACCTTGCGGCCTTTCTCAAGGCGATCTATGCCGACCGCCTCGCCAAGGAGCAAGAGGTCGGAACGCCGGTTTTTCAGGATCCGTCTGAGCCCTCGAGCTCGGTCTCTGCACGGCAGTCTCCCCGGCGAAGGACCGGCCTTTCGGCAGTCGGGCAGCCCTCGCTTGGAGAGCGGACGCGCGCGGCGAGGAGGGGATCGCGCCTCGGTGGTTCGCTGGTGGGCAAGCCGGCTACCTACTCTGCGCCGCCGCTGGCAGGGAATGAGGACGACGACGAGCCGACCCCCGTCGAGCCTGAGCCAATCACTGGAAGCTCCGTTTCTCGTCTCGTAAGCCGAATGAGCGGCCGTAAGAAGGCCGCGCTCGGCGCGCTCGGCGTCGCGGTGCTCGCCGCGGCCGCGGGAGTCCTCCTGCTCCAACCTCAGGGGCGCACCGTCACGACACGCCCGGGCGGCGAGGCTCCGCAGCCAGTTGCCGAGGCGCCTCAAGTGGCCGCGCCAAGATACGCGGGCCTCAAGATCGTGACGACGCCGGTTGGCGCGAGCGTGGTCGTCGACGGCAAGCGGCAGGAGGAGCCGACCCCGCTCACCGTCGCGGGCCTCGAGCTTGGCGTCCATCAGGTCTTCATCGAGCACAAGGGCTACCTCGACGAGCAGCGTGCGGTGAAGCTTGACGAAGAGGGGACGATCGTCCCGCTCAACCTCGAGCTGAGAGCGGACCCGAAGCAGCTTCTGGTCCGCCTTGTCGTCGAGACTGAGCCGCCAGGCGCAGAGGTTATCCTCGACGGCCAACGGCTTGGCCCAGCCCCGATTTCGAGGATGGTCCGGGCGAACCGAACGGCCCAGCTCGAGGTGACTCGCGGCGGCTACAAGCTTCTGAGAGAGGAAGTCTTGCTCGGCGCCGGGCCCGAGAAGAAGCTCGTTTTCACCCTGGAAGCACTGGGGCACCAGTCTTCGCGACAGCCAAGTGGGCCAGCGACGGTGAGCCTCGACTGCGACCCGCCCGCGTCGATTTGGGAAGGAAAGACCTACCTCGGCCAGACCCCGTTTCGAGGCCAGCTTTCGCCGGGCCGCCATCGGCTCACTCTTGTCAACCGCGACCTCGGCTTCGAGCGCACCGTGCCGTTGGTGCTCGAGGCAGGCGAGACCGTCGCCCGCTCTTTTCGGCTCGATCAGGGCGATGTGCTCATCGTGGCGACCCCTTGGGCCGATGTCTTCCTGCGTGGCAAGAAGGTAGGCACCACGCCGATGCCCAAGATGACGCTCTACGAGGGAGAGCATCAGTTTACGCTTGTGAACACCGACCTCGGGAAGAAGAAATCGGTGCTGGTAATGGTCAAGCCCGGCAGGCTTGAAAAGATGACCGTGGACATGGCCGCCGAGTAACGGAGGCCGGAGGGGGGGCCGAGCGGTGGAACTGCTGGCCGGCGACAGGCTAGGTAAGTACGAGGTGGTGGGCAGGCTGGCCGCCGGCGGGATGGCGGAGGTTTACCTAGCCCGATCGCTCGGGCATGGCGGGTTCGCCAAGTCTGTCGCGCTCAAGCGAATGCTGCCAGAGCTCGCCTGCGAGCCCGGTTTTCGCGAGATGTTCATGCAGGAGGCGACGGTTGCTGCGCGCCTCAACCATCCGAACATCGTCCAAATATTCGACTTTGCAGAAGAGCAAGGCGAGCTCTACCTGGCGATGGAATTCGTCCCGGGGGTCACGCTCAGGCAGCTCAATGCAGACTCGTTCGCCAGGGGCAAGCTTCAGCCAGAGCTGAAGCTCTCGCCCGCGCTTGCCGCTGCGATCTGTCGCGGGGTCGCCCGCGGGCTTGGGCATGCTTGGCAGGCGCCCGACGAGCAGGGAAGGCCTTCGCACTTCATCCACCGGGACGTCAGCCCGCACAACATCCTGCTGTCGTTCGAAGGAGACGTGAAGCTGGCCGACTTTGGCATTGCCCGGCCCGCCGAGCGACGCACGAGTGTCGGGCTCCTCAAAGGCAAGCTGTTGTACATGGCGCCTGAGCAGATCGCTGGGCGCGACCTCGACGCCCGAACCGACGTCTTCGCCCTCGGCATCGTCCTCTATGAAACGGCGATGAACCTTCGCAAGCCGCTGTTCGATGCGAGCGACGAGGGCTTGGTCAAGCAGGCGGTGCAGGCGCGGCTCGTCGTCCCTCCTGTGCGGATGGACCCGGAGTTTCCCAAGGGGCTGTCCGCGGTGATCATGAAGGCCTTGGAGCGCGATCCGGCCGATCGCTTTCAGTCGGCCGCCGAGTTCGCCGATGCGCTCCAAGAGGTGATCCATCGAGAAGCGAGAGGCCCGGGAGACTACGACCTCGAAGCCTTCATGCGGCGCTTCTACCCCGAACCGTCGGTGGCGCGGGGACTGAGGTCGGCGGCTCGTGCGCAAGCCTGCGCTCGCGCGGCGATTGAAGACCCTGCGAATTGTCGCGCGGAGCTCGCGCGCAGGGGCGACGACCCGTTTGCCGCGACGATCCTTCGCGACAGGGGTGAGTCATTACCTGCAGACTCCCACGACGGCTCGGGCGTCGATACCAAGCGTGACCGACCCTTGTCGCAGGAAGCTGCGATGGGGCCGAGGCATAGCCTTTGGCGCTGCCGCAAGCGCATCGGCGCGCTGATTGCGATTGCGGGCGTGGTTCTGACCGCCGGGCTCGCCACTCTGAGTCTACGCAAGGACGGGGTGTCGGCGGACGAACGGGCTTCGCAGGCGACGATCGCGGCTGCCGCGACGGCCCAGGCGGCTGTGCCGGCCAAGCTCGACGAGGTCTTGCCTGCCCCCGTCCCGGCGCAGCCGAAGGTCGACCGCGTCGAAGGGCCGCAAGCGGCTCAGCGCGTTGGAAGTGCCCAGCCAACCCCCGAGGCGCCAGAGCCGAGCACTTCTGCCCCGGCCGTCGGCGTAACGAAGGGGCAACGACAGCAAGCGTCCGAGCAGGCGCCGGTTGCCGTCGCGGTGCCGGCTGCGTCGTCCACCGGGGCGTCAAAGCCCAAAGCGAACGTCCGCAAGCCCACCGCTGAGAAGCGAACGGGAACCCTCGTCGTGCACGTCAAGCCCTGGGCATTTGTCTGGGTCGATCGAGAGGCTTTTACCGGAAACAGGGACCAGGAAGCCGCGCCGATCATCCACAGGACCCTGAGCGTAGGACGGCACATCGTTCATGTGCAGGACCCTTCGGGCCGGCAAACGAGCATTGCCGTCATGGTTCGCGCCGGCCAAGAAACGCGCATCACCGATCCTTTCGGCCTCGAAGGTTGAGGCTTCTTTCCTGCCTGCGGTTCTGGGGTTTGGGCGGGCTTCGCGCAGCGCGCTGCTTGGCCAGGTAGCTGAAACTTGTCGACTGGGTGCGAGCGACAGTCCGCTTCTCCCCCCCGCTGACGATCGAGACTCCCCCTACACAAGACCAAGCCGAGCTTGGATGAAACTGCCCATCAGCCCGGGGTTGTAAGGCGACGGGGCTGAGATAGAGCGAGGGCCCGGAGCAGGCACTCCGAGCCATCAGTGCCGAAACGCGCAGGGGCGTGATCGAGCTGTTGATGAAACAGCCCGCCGCGCGCGATTTCATCATTCATCGCTCGTGTGCCCCGCGGACAGGGGCACGTGGAAAAGCTGCGAGTGGTGATGTGCGTTCGGCCGGGTTGCGCCGAGCAATTCTCCTTTGCCGGCAGTGCTATCGGGGTCAGCGCTACTGCGGTGAGGAGTGCCGGCGAGCGGCGCGGCGTGAGCAATGCCGCCGAGCGCAGGAAAAGTACCTTGCGAAGCTAGCCGGGCGGATGCGCCGCGCCCGCGCGTCTGCGGCCTACCGTAGCCGTCGGCGCGCCGGTCAGTGCCCGCGTCGCCGGCCACGCAGGCGATTCGTCATAGATCAAGGTCTTCGCGCGAGCGCCTTCGACTCGTATCGCTGGCCCCGGGTCGCTCATTGCGCAAGCCGCGGACGCGCCGGGATGGCTTGGAGCCCTGCACCGCGCTGATCGGGCGCAGGGAGCCGAGATGGCAGACAGCGAGAGCCGCAATCTCGCAATGGGCGAGCCGGCGGCAATGCGGAGTCTGGAGCTGTTGGGCACCAGCCTGGGCCGAGCGCGTTGCATGTGGCCGGCCCAGCTCGACCGGATGAGGGCCAGCCTTGTCTCGCACGGTCAGCTGACACCGGTGGTGGCAGTCGAGCGGGTGGGCAGGCTGGAGCTAATCGATGCGGGAGCGCATCCGGCAGAAGACGCCACGCAACCCAGGGCGCTCCCTGCGGGAAGTCATCTTGCGGCTCAACCCGACGCTCAAGGGCTGGTACGGGTTCTTCCGGAATAGCCAATGGACCGTCTCTACGAGCGTCGACGGGTTTGTTCGAAGGCGGCTGAGAAGCATCTGGCGCAAGTATTCCAAACGCAAGGGCACGGCCCGCCGGGAGAACAACGCCCGGTGTCCGAACCACATCTTTCACAACCTGGGACTGTTCTCGCTCGAAGCGCAGCTCCGCAAGGAAGCGGGACCGCGCGGACGGCTGGCCTTTCCCGCGACAGCGTAGCTTTCCTGGAGAGCCGTATGCGGGAGAACCGCACTTACGGTTCGGAGGGAGGGGCGGGAAACCGCCCCTACCTACCCTTATCGGACTCCAGAACTCCTGACCTACCCAGCGTCCGGGCTGCGGCAGGGCGCAAGAATCGATGAAACGTGGTGGGCGGATTTCCGTCCGCTACCGAGGCATTTGGCCCGGTGTTCGAGCAACCGTGCCGCCGACTAGGGCATCGGATGTTTCATCACCAAGGTGAGGTGGCTCAGGAGTTCTGGACTCCTCTGCGGGCCCTGTGCGCGAGCGGGCACTCCTCTGTTTGTTTGGCCCGGATCGACTCGATGCTAGGCTCGGGGCCGTCTGCCATGAGGTGAGCCATCGGTGAAGCCGCCTAGCTCCAGGGACCAAAGGCCCAACGCGCACGAGCGTGACCCCGACGCCGAGGACGATCCCTTCGCGGGCGAGGAGGAGACGATGTTCGACGTCGCGCCTCCTGGCTCACCTGCGGCGGTTCGCCCCGAGAGTGGCGGCGCCGCGACGAGCGGTCGCGCCAGGTCGTGGGCTCCGGTGGCGCGCGGCCAGCCACTCGACGAGCCAGTGAGCATTCGCGACCAGATGCGCCGCGCGCGCGAGTTGGTCTGCGCTCCGAGAGAAGAGGCGCTGGAGTGGCAAAGCGGAGTGAACCTGCCGGCCGGTGGCATCGAGGATGAGCCGACGAACTCCGGGATGGTCGCTGGGTACGCCGTTGCCGGCGAGGACGAGCAAACGGTCCTCGGTGAGGCGCTGAAGCTCCATTCCGGCGAGCCGCCGGCCCAGCCGAGAAAGGAGCCGACGGGCAAGTTCTCTGCGTCGCGCCAGACCGGCCGGCTTCCGGTGCGCGCGACTGGCAGGCTCAAGACGATCGGCGACTCCCCGCCGGACGAGGCCACTCCCATCGCGGGCGCGGCCCAGCAGGCATTGTCGTCGACGACCGGCAGGTTCAAGGCGGCCGGCGCGACGGCATCGAACGGCGCGGCGCCCCTCGCCGCCGCCGCGCTGGCCGAAAACGAGACCGTCACGCCCGTCGAGGCGCGGTCGTTCCGAGGACCGGGCTTCACCGGTCGTCGCCACGCTCGGGCTGCCGCGAGCGCTCCGGCGCCGGTCGCTGCCGCCGCGCCGGCCGAGGACGAAACCGTGATGCTCGACGAGACGCCGTCGCCCCGAGAACTGGCCGTCACCGGCGGGCGCCGCGCCTTCGTCGCCTCCGATGCGCAGGAGGCTGTCCGGCCCCCCGGCAGCGACGAGCCGAACAGGGCGAATCTGCCCGGCGCCTACAGCCGCGGCTCCAACGGCGAAGCGCCGCGCGCGACGACGGACGGGCTCCCGAAAGTCGACCCCGAGCAACACCGCAAGCTGAAGATCATCGGAGGCGCGGTCGCCGGGTTCCTCGGGTTGCTCCTCATCCACGAGGTCGCGTTCTCGGTCGAAAAGCCGTCGACCTTTGAGCTCGGCGTGCTCTACCCGTACGGCTCGGCCGGCGCCATCGGGCGCAGAGGAGAGCGCGCGCCCGGGCTCGCGCGGGTCGAGTTCGAGTACCAGGGCCGAAAACCCTGCAGCGCGAGGCCCGATGCGGACACCTGCCTTATCTATGAGTATTCGGACGGCGCGGGTTTCCGAGGCTCAATGCTTGTCCGCAAGGCCCCCAGCGGCGCCTGGGAGCGCGTTTCGGACGAAGGCATGCCGTTCCGGCCGGCACGCAATTGAGCGAGGCACGAGCCGCCCCTCCAAGCTGCCCTCCGTTTCCGACGCTTCGCCCGCGTCGGTGTCGTTGGAGCTCGCGCCGGTCGCTTGGGATTCGGGAGGTCGAGTCTCTGTCGCACTTGGCCACGCGACCCGATAGACGGCGCTCGATCGATTCTCTCGCCCTCCCGCTCATCCCGCGCTCCTGCGCACCGACCCGGTGGTGCACGGGCAAGAAGACTGGCCAAATCGAGCCGTCGCCAACCACCCGTTCACCGGCGTGCTTTGGCAAAGCGATTGTCCCGAAACGCCCCGGTGTGTGGAGCATCCAAGAGCGGGCGGTTGCCGTGCGGGTCAGAACCGGCCCTCGCGCAGCGAGCCAGGGCTCGTCCAACAAGCAGAGGAAGAGCAGCGGCGGAAAAACATGCAGCGCTTGATCTGGATCAAGGTCGCAATGCGTCAGGGCCTGTAGCTTGTTCGCCAGATCCTGACCCCGAACCACAAAAGGAGACACACCGTCATGAGCATGTTCTGCTTTCAGTGCCAGGAGACCGCGAAGGGAACCGGTTGTGCCGCGAAGGGCGTCTGCGGCAAGCAGCCGACGACCTCTCGGCTGATGGACCTGTTGATCTTCAACCTCGAGGGCATCGCGGTCCTCGAAGAGAAGGCGACCGCGCGCCGTGAGATCGCCCCCGAGGTCGGCCGCTTCCTGCTCGAGGGCCTGTTCACCACCATCACCAACGTCAGCTTCGACGACGCCCGCATCGGCGCGCAGGTCGAGCGGGCGCTCACCCTTAAGAAGAAGCTGCTCGACGAGGTCGGCAACGACGGCAGCCTCCCGGAGGCTGCGACCTGGTTCGGGGGCCCCGAGACCTTCGCCGCCAAGACCGAGTCGGTGGGCATCCTCGCCGAGGCCAACGAGGACATCCGCTCCCTGAAGGAGCTGATGATGTACGGCCTCAAGGGCATCGCCGCCTACGGCGACCACGCCGCGGTGCTCGGGTTCGAGGACCCGGCCATCTACCGCTTTGCCGTCAAGGCGCTGGCGGCCATGACCAAGGACCTCTCGGCCGACGAGCTGACCGGGCTGGTGCTGCAGACCGGCGAGGTCGCGGTGACCACGATGGCCCTGCTCGACAAGGCGAACACCTCGACCTACGGCCAGCCGGAGCTCACCAAGGTCAACATCGGCGTACGTTCCAACCCCGGCATCCTCATCTCCGGCCACGACCTGCGCGACATGGCCGAGCTGCTCGAGCAGACCGCGGGGGCCGGGGCGGACGTCTACACGCACGGCGAGATGCTGCCGGCCCACTACTACCCGGCGTTCAAGAAGTACCCGCACTTCGCCGGCAACTATGGCAACGCCTGGTGGAAGCAGGACAAGGAATTTGCCAGCTTCAACGGCCCCATCCTGATGACCACCAACTGCATCACCCCGGTCAAGGAGAGCTACAAGGAGCGCATCTTCACCACTGGTCTGGTCGGCTACCCGGGTGTCAAGCACATCGCCGACCGCAAGCCGGGCGGCCAGAAGGACTTCTCGGAGCTCATCGCCCTCGCCAAGACCTGCCCGGCGCCGACCGAGCTCGAGCAGGGCGAGATCGTCGGCGGCTTCGCCCACCAGCAGGTCTTCGCGCTCGCCGACAAGGTCGTCGAGGCGGTCAAGAGCGGCGCCATCAAGCGCTTCGTGGTCATGGCCGGCTGCGACGGGCGGATGAAGAGCCGCGAGTACTTCACCGAGGTCGCCCAGGAGCTGCCCAAGGACACGGTCATCCTCACCGCGGGCTGCGCAAAGTACCGCTACAACAAGCTGCCGCTCGGCGACATCGGCGGCATCCCGCGGGTGCTCGACGCCGGACAGTGCAACGACAGCTACTCGCTCGCGGTCATCGCCCTGAAGCTCAAGGAGGTCTTCGGGCTGAAGGACATCAACGAGCTGCCGCTCTCCTTCGACATCGCCTGGTATGAGCAGAAGGCGGTCGCGGTGCTCCTCGCGCTACTGCACTTGGGCGTCAAGGGCATCCGCCTCGGGCCCACGCTCCCCGCGTTCCTGTCGCCGAACGTGGCCAAGGTGCTCGTCGAGAAGTTCGACATCAAGCCGACCACGACCGTGAAGGAGGACGTGCAGGCGATGATGGCCGGCGCCTAGTCGCCGGTGGAGTCGGGTTGAATGCGGGCCGGGCGGTTTCGACCGTCCGGCCCGCTCTTCGTGCGGGCGACAGTCAGGGACCGCTTCGAAGTTCAAGCTGACGGGCAGGAGCCAGCCTATCCTCCACGTCACGGTGAAGCCTCGCGAGGGCACCAAGGCGATCTGCTCGGGCCGCAACAAGGAGGCGCCCGGCTACGACAAGCTCGAGGTGCGGCGCTTCGAGTTCATCCCGCTCTGGGGCATCGTCGTCTTCCTGTTACTACGCGATGCGGCGCGTGGACTGTTCGCGCTGCGGCGTCAAGGTCGAGACGGTGCCGTGGGCCACTGGGAAGAGCTCGCTGACCAAGGCATACGCCTACTTTCTCGCGGCTTGGGCCAAGCGTATGAGCTGGAACGACGTCGCCTCGGGGTTCCACACGAGTTGGGAGAGCGTCTTCCGCTCGGTGAAGATGGTCGTCGAGTGGGGCCTCGAACACCGCAACCTCGAAGGCATCCGGTCCATCGGGGTCGACGAAGTCTTCTGGCTGAAGGGCAAGTTTCTTACCGTGGTCTACCAGATCGATGCGGGGCGCATCCGGCTGCTGTGGCTCGGCAAGGACCGGAAGGTGAAGACCCTGCTCAAGTTCTTCCGGCAGTTCGGGCGCGAGCGGACGGCGGCGCTGTGCTTCGTCTGCAGCGACATGTGGCAGCCCTACCTGAAGGTGATCGCCAAGAAGGCCAAGCAGGCGGTCCACATCCTCGACCGCTTTCACATCATGGCCAACATGAACAAGCAGATCGACGAGGTCCGCCGGCAGGAGGCCAAGGACCTCAAGGCGAAGGGCCAGGGCGAGGTGCTCAAGGGTGCTCGTTGGACGTTGCTCAAGCGCCCGGAGAACCGCACGGCCAAGCAGGAGCTCAAGTTGGCCGAGTTGGTCCGCTTCAACCTCCGGTCCGTGCGCGCCCATCTCCTTCGCGAGGAGTTCCAGCAGTTCTGGAGGTACCGTTCCCCGTTCTGGGCGGGCACCTTCCTCGACCGCTGGTGCACCAAAGTGATGCGCTCGCGCCTCGAACCGATGAAGAAGATCGCCCGGAGCCTGCGCTCTCATCGCCCCCTGATCCTCAACTGGTTCAAAGCCCGCGAACAGGTTTCCTTGGGCGCTACCGAGGGCATGAACAACAAGCTGAAAGTGACCAGCCCCCGCTTCTTCTTTCAGCTCCCGCTATGGCTCAACGCTCGCCGGAGGCGCTCTTCAAAGCGGCGATCAGCCCGTCAGTCGCTTCACGCCTAAGGCAACGGTCGGTGGCGGGCCTTACCTGGGCACGGGGGCAAACTGACCGCCGCAGTGGGGGGGAGCCGCACCGCCACTAGCACGCGCCCGCGCCGCCGAACCCTTCCGTGACTCCAGCGCACGCTCGGCAGACGCCGACCTCCGCTCCTAAACACCTCCTCCGCGGGGCGCTCCTGGGCGCCATCAGGAGGGAAGTCTCGCCGCCATCAGCCCCCGCTTTGCCTCCGTCTGATTTTTCGCGGGCGCTGGGCTTGCTTCGGCCGTAAGCCGGCGAGCCCGCCCGAGCGCCCCAGAAGGAAGCCGTCGGCTGTGAAGCGAGGGCGCTTTTCCGACTGAGCGAGAACCGTCTGCTCTGCGTGCTCCAGAGCCGGGCGCAGCCGGACAAGACCATCCCGCAGGCTCGCAGCGGCGCAGATCGCTCCCACTGTGCTGCTGGCGGCCAGGTGCTCCCGTCCCCAAGGAAAGGGGCGCGCCAGCAGCGCCCGGCCTGGGCGAGACCACCGCTCGCTGCTCGAGCCAGCAGCTCCACCGTTTCCCTCCCGCTTGACAGGTATACTCAATAGACGCTATCAGCGATACAACATTCGAAAGCCACCACTGGAGATAATCCACTCAATGGCGCAACTCCTCGACCCGCACCAGCTCGAGCAGATCGAGAGGGATCATGCGAAAGGCCTTCCGGCGCGCGACATCGTCGAGATCTTTCGTCCCCTCGGCGTGAAGCTGTCGGAAGCGACCTTTCGCAAATACGTGCAGGTGGGCCTGTTGCCGCGCAGCCGCCGTGTCGGGCGCAAGGGCAAGCACCGTGGCAGCCAGGGGCTCTATCCGGTAGGGGCCGTGCGGCGCATCAACGTCATCAAGCGGATGATGGCCGAGGGCTTGACACTCCAGGAGATCAGCCGCTCGTTCGTCTGCTTTCGCAACGACATCGAGGAGCTCGAGCGGGTCCTCGACACCGCGCTCGCGCGACAGCTTGAGGAGCTCCAAGCACGCGATCTCCCCCAGGAGATGCGCCGCAGCCTCGAGCGTGCCATGGGCGAGGCCCGTCGTGATGGCAAGCGGCTCGTGCGCCAACTTGAGCTCATCGCAAGCCAACTGGCTGCGACCGAGCCGCGCGCGCCACCCGCTGACGGAACGGGCGGCTAGTGCTCGCCTGGTAGCGCGGAGGGTTTTGGGGCAACCATGGGGGTGGCAATTGATAGCGGGCCAGAGGACCGGCCAATGCGTTTTGTGGGAAGGTCAAGGAGAGGGGCATGAACGAGCCGAAGCGCGTGGACCACGACTCCGAGCAACTGCCCGATGACGGGGCGTTCGCAACCAACGAAGCTGAGGGTGGACGCCAGGGTGTGCGTCGCTCCAAGACCATGTCGCGCAAAGAGATGGCCCGCGACCTGCGCCGCCGCCGGATGCTCGGCCTGATTGACCCCGAGGAGGAGGAGTTGCTCGGCTCCATCGAGCGGCTGCGCCCCCATACTCGGGCGGACTGCGCCAATGGCGCCCGCCCGTGTCTATTCGTTTCCTGTAAGCACCATCTCTATCTCGACGTGAATCCCGAGACGGGTTCGATCAAGCTTAACTTTCCGGACAAGGAGATCTGGGAGCTTGACGAGACCTGTGCCCTCGATGTCGCCGACAAGGGCGGCATTACGCTTGAGGAGGTCGGCGCGATCATGAACCTGACGCGCGAGCGAATCCGGCAGGTGGAAACGCGCGGCTTGCTCAAGCTGCGCGAGGCGGCCGAAGAGGAGCTTGATCCGAAGGACGCTCGCGAGCGCGACGGCTAGCGGCGAGCTAGCGCCGTCCTTGAGGTGACCAGGTTCTTGCGTCGCCGCCTCGGGTGCTCAGGCCGCTTGCGGCCTGCTATAGTCGACCGGTTTCTGCACTCCGAAAGGCTCGAGGAGGTAACTTCATGCGTCTTGCCCCTGTGCTCGCCGTCCTTGCGCTGGCGGCCTGCAACGGCCCGAAGGAAAGCTGCGAGGGCAGCTTCAAGTCCTACTTCTCGATGATCGAGGGCCAGGACTACGAGGGCATGTACGAGATGCTCACGCCCGAGTTCAAGAAGAAGGTCAAATCGCTCGAGCGCTTCTCTGCCGCGATGAACGAGCAGTGGCAGGGCACCTATGGCTTCTCGAAGAAGGTCGACAATATCGCCGAGTCCGGCAACGTGTGCATCGCCCGCGGCCTTATGAGCTACACGTGGCGGGTTCGCGGCAAGGAGGCCGAGCCGCACGACGACGAGTTCTTCGCGTGGACTTTCCGCAAACAGAAAGACGGCAAGTGGCACATCGACTTGCCGGGCTACGAACGCGTCTCGGCCTTCTAGGCGCTCTTTTGCCGGCGTGCGCGCCTCCCCTTAGCGGCGAGCCGCGCCGAGGATGTCTTGACGACTTGCCGCTGGCGCCACGCCTGTCGCCGTACCGCTCGTCCAGGCCCGGGGGGATGCGCTCCCGCTCGAAGGGGGCCGACGCGCTGTGCGGCCCGGCGGCGCGGCATCTGTAGGGGAAGTCAGTCCCGAGGCTTCTCTCTCCGGACAGGTACCAATCCAAACGACCGGCTAGATCACAGGAACGGGGTTTGCCTCGGGCAGCCTTCGCCGGTTGTTGTCCAAGCTCGCCGTCGGCTCGCTCGGTGCGAGACGGCCCTGAGCGGGTTGGTTCGCGAGCGAGCATCAGGCGGCCGCTGCTGCGAGTCGATGGTTCGCTTCAAGAGCGAGTGGACCGCCGCGACGGCGGATCCTGGTCGGACGCTCCGGGAAGTGAGGAGGCAATAGGTGATGAGGGCTCGCAATTCGGCCGAACCGCATGTCGGCTCGTGGAAGCTGCCTCGCACCCCGGTGCTCGCGCTTGTACTCTACGCGATGCTCGCGATCGCCGCGGCTGGTGCCTTTCTGGCGAGCACACGTCCTGGCGTGCTTGCGCCGGGAGTGCGTCTGGGGGCGACGCTCGCTTTCGGGGCATTCGTTCTCCTGTTCGCCGTCTACCGCTTCGCGCTCGTGCGGGCCCGGCGATATCCGGCCGGCAAGGCCTTCTTTCAGGTTGGGGTCGGAGTTCTCTTTCTAATGCTGTTGTTGCCCGGAGTTGCCGGGCGGCCCGAAGCTTCGCGGCTGCGACCGCTCGAGGCGTTGCTTATCGACGCCGACCCCTCGGTGCGGGCTCTGGCGTGTGAGGCGGCGCGTTCACGGAAGGATGGCCGGCGCTTCGCGACACAGCTTGTCGACAGAATGGAGGACTCGGTGCCCGCGGTTCGAGAGGAGGCGCTGCGCTCACTCGAGGCCCTTGCGGGCTCCAGCATCGGGGGAACGGGCGCTGGTGCCGCAGAACGGTGGAGGGCCTGGGCGCGCGCCGCCGCTTCCGATTCCCGGTAATCCTGGTTGCCAAGTCGGCGAAGTTACTCTTCTTTCTGGTTGTGCGCGGCTCGTGGCGCCGTGCTAAGATCGGCCCTCATGACGACGCTTCGCTTTGTTCCCCAGGCGCTCCTTGACAGTTGGCTCGAGGCCGGAAAGGCAGATATCCGAGCCGGGTTGCTCCACGATCTGAGCAGTCGAGAGGAGTTCGTCGTCCGCGAGGCGGCTCGCTTTCTCCGAGTCGAATCCGGCGACGACTTCTCGAGCCTGGTGGGCAAGGTGAAGAGCGTCGAGCAACTCAAGGCGTTGGGCGCCGAGCAGTGCATGACCTCGGTGATCGTCGGTGAGACGGTGTACGAGGTTGCTCCCGGATGGATTGCCGAGGAGCCCTCGGCGCCTGCCTCCAGGCCCGCGGGAAGCGAGGTCGAGGGGAAGAACCCGGAGGCCGACATGTTGGCCAGGCTGTTACTCGACAAGCTGTCCTAGAGTTCGGCCGCCTGAGTCCGTCCCTCTCAACGGTGTCCGCCTGCGTCGCCTGGGCCGGCGCCCGCGGACGAACCTCCCTTTGGAGTGCCGATGATCCGCCCGCTCCTTTCTTGGGCGAGCCATCTCTACCTGTTCGCCGCCATCCTCTACCTGGCCTACTTTGAGAAGGCCCACGTCTTCGGCGGCATCGAGGCGCCCAAGCAGTTGTGCCTGGCGCCCATCTCCCGGTCCGGCCCTGAGACGCGGCTGAACTGGATCGAAGGGAAGCCTGACGCCGGCCTGCTCGCGGCAGCGGGGCTGCAGCGGCTCGGGCTCGAAGAGCGCATCACGGCTCTGCTCGAGCCCGAGGTGATGCTGCCGACGGTGGGGCAGGGGGCGTTGGCCATCGAAACGCGAGGCGACGGCGCGCAGAGGATCCACCGCGTGGCCTCGCTCGAGGACGCGACGATGCGACTGGCGGTCGGCTGCGAGCGCGCCTTCCTTGCGCGGCCCGATGGCGGGTGCCAGGTGCCCATCGCCGACTACGCTCGCATCTCGGGCGAAGAGCTCGACTTGCGGAGCTTGGTCGGCTACCCGGACGGCAGGATAATCGTCCGCTTCGAGCGCGCCAGGTTTCACCTCGTTCGAGGACGTCGAGAGCCTCGGCAGGCGGGCTGCCGAGGATGTGCTCAGACGTAATGCCGAGGAGGCTCTCGTCTCGCTTGTCGAGCCAGTACCGGATACCGGAGAGCTGATGCCCGCCACGGCCTATCTTGTCGGAGCGGGTCCGGGAGACCCGGGGCTCATCACGGTGCGCGGCATGCGGGTGCTGGCGCAGGCGCAGGTGCTCGTCTTCGACTCGCCGTGCCACCCCGACATGATCGACCTGGCGCCCGCTGAGGCCGAGCGCGCTTCGGTGGGCAATTGGCCCGACGGCTCGGCGCTGCTCGTCGAGCGGGCCCGCGCCGGGCTCACCGTGGTTCGGCCCAAGAGCGGCGCCCGGTCACCTTCGGTCGCGGAGGCCCAGGCGCTGGCTGAGGCAGGGCTCGCTTTCGAGATCGTCCCCGGGACAAGCGGGCGGTCGCTGCCGCCGGCCTCGCCGGTATTCCGGCGACGCAGAAGGGGTTGTCCTCAGAGATCAGCTATGCCTTCGTGCAGCCGGGACCGCCCTCAGCCTGGGACCTCGAACCTCGACAGGCTTGTGGCGGGCAGATCGACACTCGTTCTGTACCGCGAGCCGGCGAGCATCCGGGATGTCGCCAACGCGCTCATCCGGCACGGCCGGGCCCCTGAGACTCCGGTCGCGGTCGTCGAGGCCGCCTCGAGCCCGGGTCAGAGAGTTTTCGCGGGGGACGCTCGAAGAGATCGCCCCGCGGGCGAGCGCGGCGCGGGCGCCCCTGGTGATGTTCGTGGGCAGGCCGTCCTGCTGCGCGAGCGGCTCGCCTGGCGTGAGAAACGCCGGCTGCACGGGCGCAGCGTGGCCGTCACCGGGGCGCGGGCGCGGGCAGGCGAGGTGGTGAGGGTGCTCGAGGAGCTTGGGGCCGAGGTGCTGCTCGCGCCCTGCGTCGAGACGCTCGCCCCGCCGAGCTGGGAGCCCCTCGACGCGGCGATCGGGAGAATGGGCGAATTCGACTGGCTCGTGCTGACGAGCGCCGAGGGCGCCGAGGCTTTCCTTTCGCGGCTGCGCGAGAAGGGGCGGGACCTGCGCGCGCTCGGAGGGGTGAGGATTGCGGCGGTGGGCTCGGCGGCCGCCGAAGGGCTGCGCGGCGCCCGCCTTGAGCCAGAGCTGGTGGCCGAGGTCTCCAACCCCGCGACGCTCGCCCGCGCCCTTGCCGGGATGGCGGTGGGCGGCCCGCGCTTCCTCGTCGTGCAGGCGGCGGCCGGCCGTGAGGCGCTGCCCGACGCACTGCGGGCGCTGGGCGCCTCGGTCACCGTCGCGCCCGCCTCTCAGACGGCATGCCCAAACACCGACCTGGAGCCGGTTCGCCGCCGCTGCGCCGAGGGGAGGCTCTCCGCCATTGCCTTCGCCAGTCCGCCGGCCGTGCGTGGCTTCGTGCAGTTGCTCGGCGAGCTCGAGGCGAGCAGGTTGCTGGCGCACACGGCGATTGCGGCGATTGCGGCGAGCGGGCCGGCCACCCGCGAAGCGATCGAGCAGCTCGGGCTCCAACCGGCCATCGAAGCGGGCGAAGCAACTGCTCGCTCGCTGGTCGAGGCCCTCGCCGCGTACCTCGGGAACAGTCCGATCACCTAGCTGTTGGGACGGCGAGTCGCGGGTCGGCGAGACCCGTCCCACCTTTCCCTTGACCCACTTTGCGCCGGGCGCAACACTCCGCAGTTCTCGACCATGCGCACCCATCTCTACATGCTGGCCCTTTCGCTGCCGCTGACCGCTCTTGTCGGCTGCGCGTCCGAAAGCTCGGGGACACTTCCTCCGGCTGACGGCTTCCACTATCCGGTCTCTCTCTCAGTCCTCGAGTCCGCGGGCGGCGGGCCGAACGTGCTCTACGTCGTCAGCTCGAACTTCGATTGGCGCTACAGCCACGGCTCGGTCATCGCGGTCGATCTGGACAAGCTCGACCTCGACACGCCGGCGCCGGGCGGATCGACCGCGACGCGCTCGATCGCGGCCGCTGTCAATCCGGATACGGGCCACGTCTTCATCGACAGCTTCGGCGGCCTGATGTCGGCCTACCAGCCGGCCGGCGCCCTCCCAGCATCGCGGACCCTCTTCGTGCCCACGCGCGCCGAGCACCGGCTTTTTGCGATACGGGCCGAGGGGACGAGCCTGTCCTGTTTCGACGCCGGCGAGGCGCGGGACTGCAGCCCGCAGGGCATCGCGCTTGCCAACGGCGACATGACCGCCGAGGACCCCTTCGCAACCATGCTCCGCGGTCGCGAGCTCTTCGTCACGCACTTGCGGCGGCCGACGATCGACGACGAGCTGCGCAACTCCTACCTCGTCAAGCTCGACGCCGAAGCCCCCACGAACGCGCCGGTCTTCTTCGACATCGGCGCCGCGCCCGCTGAAGGGGCCGTCGACACGCCGAGGGGGGTCTATCTGACCGGCCGTGCAGCAAGGGATGCGGCGGGCGATCAGTCCAAAGCGCTTCGAGTGCTCGTCGGCTCGTCGGTGGTGGACGCAGGCCTGACCGACGAGACTCGGGTCAAGGAGACCCGTGGAATCGGCGTGTCGAGCGATGGCGCCCGCCTATTTGTCAGCACGCGGGGAAGCCGCAGCCTCCACGTCACGCCGACCGAGGGCCCGGACGGCCTGCTGGTGGTCGATATCTCGGCCGATCCGTCCACGGGCGCGGCGCGCAACGAGGCCGTCAGCTTCGTCCCGATGCCCGAAGGCGCAAGCCGCCTCCTCGTCTTGCCGAGGCCTGGGAGGAAGGACCTGGTCGCTATCGCCTGCACCGACTCCGACGCGGTGGCGCTCTACGACGACGAGCTCGGCGCGATCGTCAACCTCGTCGAAGGCGTCGCCAAGCCGTATGACCTCGCGGTCGCAAGCCGCGCGGCAGGTGGGCAGCGGTTGTTCGTCGCCAGCTTTGCCGGACACACTGTCGACTACATCGACATTCCCGATCTGGGACGACCGGGCGACGCCACGCTCGCCGGACGGCTCGGTGCCACCGACAGCCCTCCGGCCGCCTCGGCGCTCTGTTCGGAGGAGAACCCGTGAGGATTCGTCACTGGACCCTCGGCGCGCTCATCGGGCTAATCGCCGTTGGCTGCCAATCCGAGCAGAAACCCGGAGCCGTCGAGCTGCAGGGCCCCAATTCGCTCGCCGCAGCGGGGCGAAACCTGCTCGTCGCGTTGACCACGGATGCGCAGCTGCGCGCGATTCACATCGATGAGCAGGCCTTTTTGCGGGCGCCGAACCCGCTTTTCGCCCTCTCGGTGCCGACGGCCTCCTTCCCGCGAGCGATCGCCGCCTGGACCTCTGCCGACGGTGAAAAGACCCTTCCGTTCGCCTTTGTGCTCTCCTCGGCGACCTCGGAGGTATCGGTCGTGGCGACGGGCCGAATGGCGTTGCTCGGCACCCTCCCGGTGCCCCGGACCACGCTCGCGATCGCCACTCTTGCGGAGTCGGCCGAAGTCGACCCTCAGCTCGTGCTCGCCGTGGCTCCGCAGGGCGGGGGGGAAGCCTCTCTGCACGTCGCGACCGTGCCCCGCGCGGTGGCCGCCGACCCCTCGGGGCTCACGGCGGTCGCCTTCGAGAGTCGGATCGCGCTTGGCGACTCGGTGCCCCAGGTGCTCGTCGCGTCGCCGACGAACCGAAACCTGCTCGTGGTTGGCGATCGGCACACGGCCCAGGGCAGCCTCGCCGTAGTGGACCTCGGGTCGGGCAGCGTCGAGCGCTATGAGGTGGGCGGTCCGGTGCGCGCGCTGGCTTTTGATCGGGCTGGCGAGCGCGTCTTCGGCATCCTCGACTCCGGGGCCTGTGCCAGTTCTGGCAGCCGGTGCGGCGGCCTCTTCGCCTTTGGATTGTCGAGCAGGCGGCTCGAACCGTCGGCCGAGGCGGCCCCGCTCGACGTGCCGGGCACCGCGATAGGTCTTGCCGCCGGCGCGGCGATGGTCACGGTGACCGTCACGACCACCAGCGCTCCGGGCGAACCGGCAACCACGGAGAAGAGGCCGCTCAGCTTTGATCCGCTGGTGCTCGTCAGCTCCACCGACGGACGCATCTACCTTTTCGACGGCGACAAGCTGCGCATGCTCGATGCGAACCCGGCCGGGCCCTCGTGGAGCGTGACCCATTCGTCGCCGGATGGCACGACCACCGAGGATGCAAATGGCCCGAGCAATATTGCGCTCGCTGAAGGCGCGGTTCGCAGCGAGGTGGTGAGGGTGACGTACGAGGGCGCTCTGTTGCGCGACCGCGAGGGAATAGTCGCGGGTTCCGTGCTCAAGAGCGGCTCGCGCTTCGAGGCCGCCGGCGTCCAGGCTGGCGATAGGGTGAGCTTCGCTGACCCTGCGCTTTGCCCCGAGGCCGAGGTCGCCGTGGTCACGGCAGACCAGCTCGAGCTGACTGGGGTCGAAGCCTCGTGTACGGGCGCGGTGGGCTTCACGGTGCGATCGGCCGAAGAGTACGTCGTCGTGGGCAGCGACTCGGGCCACCTGGGGCGCGTGGGCGCGAACGAGCGGTTTGTCTACCAGGGCGCCTACTACCACCGGCCTGACGGCTACGACCTCAGAGTGCCCGCAATCGTCTTCGAAATGGGCAAGGGCGACCCGCGCAGAGAAGCCTCGTACCTCCTCGACATCAAGTCGGGAATCTCTGCGTCGTACGTGACGCTGACCGGATTGAGCTTCCCGGGCGCCATCGTCTATGACTCGAAGACCAAGCGGTTCTTCGTTGCGCACTTTGGCGGAAACGCAGTCGTCGAGATTGACCCGGCGGCCATCGAATGGGGCTCGGAATGGGGCCCGGCGCTAACGGAGAAGGGCTTCAGAATCTACCGCTAGCCGGCTGTTGGGCTGGCAAGCAAGCCTGTAAAATTGTGCAAGGCGCGCCCGTTTGGTAGATTCGCGCGGCGAACCAAACGACATGAGAGCGAGCATGAGCGAATCTAGCGAGACACGGCCGATCCGCGAGGTCGCCGTGGCCGATCACATCTGGGAAGCCTTCGAACAGATGGCCCTGGAGATGGGTACCGAGCGAGACGGACTCGTCAACCAGGCGATGTTCATGTTCGCGCGGCTCAACGGTTTTTTGAACGTCGCGCAGGCGGTCGCCGCGCCGGTGGAGCACGTCTCGGCTCCGGCGGAGCTCGACGATTTCGACTCGCCGGCCGCGGCCTTCGCCGACGAGCCGGAGCCCGAACCCGAGCCCGAACCCGAGCCCGAGCCGGAGCCGGAGCCGGCAGAGGACGAGTTCCCACCCGAGCAGGCTCTGCTTGAAGACCGCACCCCCATTCCCGCCCCCGCGCCTGCCCGGAGGCAAGCGCCGCCGCGCCGGGGCGAGCCTCCTCTTACCCCGTCACGCCGCGCCGGCTTTGAGCAGGACGGCGAGATGCGCAGGCGGATGACCGAAGCTGCCGCGCCGGGCCCGGAGGTCTTTGACCGCGCTTCCGACCCGATGGACGAGGATCCCGATCGCAAGGCGGTTGCCGAACGTGTGCTCGAGACCGCCGCCGAGCTCGAGCGGCTGATCAAGGGTAAACAGCAGCAACAGCAGGCGATCGACGAGCCGGCCCCGCGTCCGGACCCGACGAGCATCGCAGAGACTCCGGCCCCCGCGCCCGCGCCGACCGGTAAGTCGCTGTTCATGATGGCCGAAGGCGGCAGCCTCGAAAAGATCGTCAAAGACCGATTCCTCATCGGACGAGGCAAGCATTGCGACATGGTCATCAACAGCGGCAAGGTCAGCCGTGAGCATGCTGCCATCACCCGCGAGGGCGACGAGTTCTTCATCGAGGATCTCGGCTCCTCCAACGGCACCTGGTTCAACAAGCAGCGAATCAAGCGTCGGAAGATCGAGGAAGGGGACGAGTTCTTCATCTGTTCGGACAAGGTGAAGTTCGTCATCCGCTAGATCCGCTCGCTGCTCGAGCCTGCTCGAAGCGGGCGGCGCAGGGCCGCAGTCGGCGTTGACACGCCGGTAGGGTGGTACCCACCGCCCGCACGCTTCGAATGCCCTCTCTTGCGCTCGCACTCCTTCTTTCTGCTGGCGCGCTGCCAGCCCCGCAGCTTGCAGAGCCGGCGGAGCTGACGACGGTGCGCGCCGAGCTCGGCGAGGTTGCGCGCGCCGAGAGCTTGCTGCGCGGCGAAGGTGGCGTCGTCCTCGAGAGCGGCGGCCTGCTGCTGCGCGCCGACGTCCTCGAATACGACCTCGGGGCTCGCTCCGGCAGCGCGGCCGGCAACCTCGTGCTGGTCGACGGCAACATCGTGCTGCTCGCGAGCGAGGGGAGCTTCTCGCTCGGCGCCGACAAGCAGCTGTCGATTCGGGACGCGACGCTCCTGCAGAAGCGCGTCCCCCTGGCCCCGGGCGGCTTTGCCGCGATGGATGCGCGCGCGGCCGGGGACAACGATCTCGTCCTCAAGGCCGAGGAGATCGAGCGCATCGCGCGCAGTCGATTCGTCGCGAAGCGGCTCGAGATGACCTCGTGCGACTGCGGCGAAGATTGCAAGCCCGACTGGTCGTTGCGCGCCTCCAGCGCAGACATCAAGCCCGGTGAGCGCGCGATCCTCCGCTGGCCCACCTTCCGGGTCAAAGGGGTGCCGGTGCTCGCATTCCCGGCGCTATACCTGCCGCTCTCCGACAGGCGCAGTGGTCTGCTCATGCCGCAGCTCTCGTTCAAGAACGGCCTGGGAATCGACCAGCCGCTGTTCATCACGCTCGGCGAGAGCTACGACCTGACGCTGATGCTGGGGGCCCGACTCGGAAGCGAAGGCGGAGACCGACCGCAGATGCGCGGTCCGCGCGGCTCGGTCGAGCTGCGCTATGCGCCCGCCGAGAGCACCTCGGGCCAGCTCTTCGTCGCGGCGATGAACGACCGGCACGGCCAGGTGGCCGGCGGCGAGCCGCGCGGCTGGCGTGGCGAGCTCGGGTGGAGGCACGGGACTGAGACGAAGAGCGGCCTGGGCCTGCGCGCCGACGCGCGCTTCGTCAGCGACGCCTACTACGTGACCGACGAGGCCGCCGACGTGCTGGGCGCCTCGGTCTTGCCCTATGTGCGCTCACAGGCGCACGCCTTCTGGCGAAGCGATTGGGCGCTGCTTTCGCTCTCGACGAGTTGGTACCAGGAGCGGAGCGACCGCCCCTGGACCTCGGAGAAGGGCGGCGTCCCGCGCTTTGGAGCCGAGCGCCGACTGTTCGGCGCTGACTCGCCCGTCGGCTTCCAGCGCCCGCTCGCCTTGAGGTTCGAGGTGCCGCAGCTTCGCCTGTTCGGCCCGCTGCGCGGCGGCGTCGAGGTCGCCGCGGCGCATTATCGCCCCGTCGCTCTCGGCGGCGAGTTGACCGCCGAGCGCCTGCAACGCTCCCTGGCACCGGCGGGCCAGGCGTCGACGGGTGCTGCGCTGCCGTTGACGCTCAGTCGCCTCGACGTCCGCCCGTCGCTTGCGCTCACGCTGCTCGGGCGCGGACCGGTCCGGGCGGAAGCCTACGCCGCCGCACGTGGTGATCTGAGCGCCTATGCGCCCGTCGTCGGCGAAGGGCCGCGCTTCTCCGAACTGTGGGGTCGGGCAACCGCGGGAGTGTGGGCGGGAACCGAGCTCTCACGGGTCTATGGGCAGGGCGACGAGGCGCTCAGGCATTCCATCGCGCCTCGCCTCGAGCTGCGGGCCTCGACCCCCGAGCTCGGCGAGCGCAACGAGGTCGAAGGCTTCCTGGCCGCGGTCGACGAGTACGACCTCTATCAGCGCGCCGCCGATCCCGCGTTGCTGCAGGGGATCGCCTCGGTGACGACTCGCTTGACCCGCAAGAGCGGTGGCGACCTGCTGCGGCTCGAGCTTGGGCAGGGCATCGACTTCGGCGCCGGGACGCTCGGGGACAGCTTTGGTCGGATCAGCGTCGGGACCCGATACGCGACAATGGGCGCGGGAGCGCGCTTCGATGTCGAGGCGAACGAGTTTGCGGCCGTGGGGGCGCGGCTCGGGCTGCGCGATGGGCGCGGCGACACGCTCTCGCTGACCTACGACCGGCTAAGCGCCAATGGCACCGACCGGATGCGCGCCGGGCTTGATGACCTGTTCGGCCCGGCCGCGGCCGCGCAGGGGCGCTCATTCGACCAGATCGGCATCGACGCGGGCATCAGGCTGTGGAACATGACGCTGCGCTACGGGGTGCGCCTGCTGCCGACGGCAGAAGAGAAGGTGCTGCAGCACGTTGGCGCCGTGAGCATCGGCAGCGCCTGCGATTGCTGGAAGCTCAGCGCTTCGATGACCTATTCGCCGAACGTGCTGACTTCGCCGGCCCGCTTCTTTCTGACGCTCGACCTCAAGAACCTCGGCAGCTTTGGGAACTGACGAGCGCTGGGGCAGACTTGACCCGGCAGCCTTGGTGGGTCAATTGGGAACCTGGGTCGCTTCGGTCCCAGTTATTCACCGTTTCACACCCCGTGTCTTGGGAACCTGTTGGGTTTGGCATATTTACGCCACTCTGGACATGGGGGGACACGGCTGGCCCGCGAGAACAGGCCGCACTCCCGGGGCAATATGGACTCGACTGTCAGACAGGATGGCTTGGATATCACCAAGGCTCTCGGCCGACGGATCCGCCAGTTGCGGCAGTCTCGGACCGAGAGGATCACTCAGGAAGGGCTCGCCGAGAGGGCTGAAATCTCGGTCTCATTTCTTTCGATGATTGAGCGAGGAGAGCGCGCCCCGCATATCGATACCCTCGCGCGACTGGCCAGGGCGCTCGAGGTGTCGATCAGCGAGCTTTTCCTGTTTGCCGAGGACGAGCCCGAGAGCCTCGACCCGATGCTCAAACCGTTGGCCGAATTCGTGCGCACCCAGTCGTTGACCCGACGCGACGTGGATCGTCTGCTCGGAGTTGCGCGCGCCATGTTCGACGCCTGAGCGCGGGCGTCTGGGGGCGAGAAGGGGGCGCTTGCTATCGCGTGGGCTGGGCGCGCCTGGCGCGCCCCGCGCCCCGACCTGCCTCTTCACCGAGAGGGCGGCGCGCCCCCCCCCCGTGTCCACTTGGCTGGCTTGACTCGCCCTTCTCATTGCGGACAATGATGGCCCGAACCTCTCGGGTAGGCCCGGTCCCGGCAAGTCTTGACATTTCTGGAGGAAAATCCATGAGGCGAACAGCACTCAGCACCGCGTCGATCGCCGTGCTCGCGGGGGCGCTTGCCGGCATCGGCGGCTGCAGCAGCGATCCGCTCGTTCTTACCGTCGACTATCCCAAGCAAGCGATCCCGTTCGACGGCAAGTCGGCGGCGCAGATCGAGGTCAGCGTCATGCAGGGCGGGGTGGCGATCAACGGAGGCCTGGTCAAGTTCAGCTCCAGCCTCAACGGCTCGTCGTTCGCCGAGATCGCTGAGAACACGGAGATGCCGCCGCCCGATTCGCGCAAGTACGAGACGGAGCTGATGGTCGGCCAAGCATCGGCGACTCTCCATTCGATAAGCGCGGGCACCGCGGACGTCGTCGTCAACTTCATCAATGAAGAGACCGGGCTGACGGCGAACAAGAAGGTCTCGATCACCTTTGGCTCGGGCAGCACCGTCAACGTGACCGCCATCCAATTCGTCAGCGCCGAGCCGTCGGTGCTGCAGGTCGAGGGCTCGGGTGGCACCGAGACCTCGGTCGTCACCTTCCAGGTGCTCGACGACTCGAAGGCGCCGCTCAAGGGCGTGGAGATTGACTTCGAGCTCGGGTCCGAGCTGGGCGGCGCTTCGCTCAAGCCGCTCTCGGCCTTGTCGGGCGACAACGGCATGGTCGTCACCAACCTGACCTCGGGCAAGGCGTATGGCACCGTGAAGGTGCGCGCCTCGACCAAGGACGGCTCGGTGAGCGGCCTCTCCGGCGACATCTCGGTGACCGGAAGCCCGGCAAACTATCGGGAGTTCACCTTCAGTTGCGAGCAGCTCTCGCTGGGCGGCATGAACGTCGACAACCTGACCGTCGCCTGCGCCGCGCTCGTTGCCGACCGCAGCAGCCAGAAGCTCGGTAACGTGCAGGTGACTTTCGAAACCGAGGCCGGACACATCGACGGCGTCGCCACGACGGGCAATGAAATTGACGACCAGGAGACCTACGGCCTTGCCGTCGCCGTCCACCGGACCGGCAACCCGAGGCCTATCGATGTCGACCCGAACCCCGCCTACCTGCCGCACTGGATCGGCGATTCGGGCATCGAGGTCAGCCAGCCGTGTCCTTCCAACCCGGCGAAGACCTGCAACCCGCGCGACGGCTTGGTGACCATCATCGCGGTCACCCAAGGCGAGGAGCAGTGGGAAGACACGAACCCGAAAAACGGGAAGTGGGACGAAGGCGAGGCCTTCATCGACCTGCCCGAGCCGTACGTCGATGCGAACGACAATGGTCGCTATGACGAAGGCGAGCGCTTCGTCGATGCGAACAACAACGGCTATTGGGACGACGCGGACGGCAAGTGGAACTCGAGCACGCTCATCTGGCGCGCGACCAAGCTGGTGTGGACCGGCGGGGTTGACGAGGCGAAGTCCGGAATCTACGACGACAACACGAACCAGAAGATCAGCCTGCTCCGGGTCCCGCACTGCACTCGCGCTCCCAAGGTCAAGCTGCTGATCGTCGACGATCGCCTCAACGCCGTCACGACGCAGTACGGTGACAGCGTGATGTGCAACTGTGTTGGCGAGGGGTGTTCCGTCGAACCGGCGGAGTACACCTTCACCGGCCAGACGGCCGGCCTGAAGTATCTCGGACCCTTCTCTGTCAACGACAGCCACTCCTGCGACCCGGACTGCAGGACCGACGAACCTCCTTGTGGGCCCAAGTTCACCGAAATGGAGTGCAGCGGAGAGTTCGGCCTCTCGGCCGACGGTGAGGCGAAGGAGGCCTACAGCACGCGGATCGACGTGGACATCGACTAGGCCGCTTGAAGGCCCCGTAGTGAGCAATGGCCATCCCGGCTGTCTCCGGGATGGCCATTGGCGTCTCTTGGAGTGAAGTCTTGAAGGCGAGACGGGTCGCAGGAAGACGGCGGCAAGGCGCGGGCCTGCGAAGGGTAACCGTGTACTGCGCGCGCGGGGCGAACCTGGCGAGAGGGCCCAGCGTTCGGTAAGCCGGGTCCCACCGCGGGGGCCCCTCGCGGATCGGTGCGAACGCCTGGTTGGAACGGCCAGCGTCAGCCCGGAGATGACCGCCAATAGATCGCCCACAGGCGCACGGGCAACGGGGGCAGGAGATCGCCCGAGCCCTCTTCCATTGGGCAGGCACGCCTCGGGGCGTGGCGTCCAGGAAACGGCGCAGTGCCAAGCCCGGTGAGCGTTGCACGTGGGGTGCTTCCCCCTGCTCGCCGTAGGGTTCGGGGCTCGAACGCTGGCTGCCGACGCGAGGGGTGGGACGGGAAGAACCCCTACCGCGGACAGGCCGCCATCGGCCTATTCCGACGCCTCGAGGCCGGCGACCTGCGCCTCGTCCGGAAAGAAGTCGAACGACAGCAACGCCTCGGGATCGATGGTGACCTCGCCGAGCTTGGCCGAGAAGTGTAGGTGGGGGCCGGTGACGCGCCCGGTCTTCCCCATCAGACCGACGAGCTGCCCCTTCTTCACCCGCTGCCCCTTCTTCACCGCGAACTTCGACAGGTGGAAGTAGCCCGTGAAGAGCCCGGCGCCGTGGGAGACGAGCACGGTGTTGCCGGCGGCAAAGCCGTCGTGAGCCATCCGGACGACGCCGTCGTTGGCGGCGTAGATCGGCGTTCCGGTCGTGCCGTCGAGGTCAAGGCCCATGTGCCGGCTCTGCAGCTTGCCGTTGAAGACGCGCCGGACGCCGAAGACCGAGTTGATCTTCGCGTCCGGGGCGACCGGGTTGATGAAGCGCGAGCCAAAGTGCGGCGAACCGAAAGCGACCCGATAGCCCGCCTTGAACGCCTTGCGATCGGCGCACATGCGCGCCTTCTGTTCCTTCGACGGGCTCGTGAACCTCCGGGCGACCGTCAGGGTGCTCTGGATGAACTCGCGCTCGACGACGGTGAGCTCGAGCTCGCCCTCTCGTGCGCTCGACTGGGTAGCTGCGCGCAGTTTGAGCGGAAGCTTGCCCGGAGCCTGATTGACGGGCACCGCGCCGTATCCGCGCAGGTGGCCCTTCGCGAGCTCGAAGAGCGGGAAGGGGTGGCCGGCGAAGGCGAAGCTCGCCGAGGCAAGGCCCTCGCCGCGCAGGTCAACTTGAAAGATCTCGCCCGGCGCGACATGCGACGGGCGGACCGTCACCGAGAGCCCGTGCGCGAAGCTGGCCTCGAGCAGGTGTGGTCCTGAGCCGCCCTTGGCGCACTGGGCTTCCTCGGCTTTCGCCGGCGAATCGGCGAGCGCGGGGCTCGTCAGGCAGAGCGATGCCCCGAGCGCGACCAGGGCGCGGCGGCGCAGGCGGCCGAACGTCGAACGGTTTCCTGAGACCTTCTTCAGCATGCCCTCTACGCAACGCCAACGGCGACCGATTTGCTCCCGATAGGCCCCGGTACGCGGGCCCGCCTTGACGCCAAGGCGGGCCACGGATCTCGGCCGCTCGGCTACGGAGCCGGCGCGGTGCGCACGCCCAGCTTGACCTCGACGTCGGCAAGCAGGTTCTCGCCCCAGACCGTTTGCAAGACGCCCGCGCACCGGTGCGCTTCGGAGAGGGCCACGAGCACCTTGACCTCGGTGGCGTTCGGGATCCCCAGGGCAGGCAGGCTCACCTGCGAGGAGCCGGCAGGCTGAATGCCGGTAGTCGTCGGAGCCGAGGCCCAACGCGAGTAGCCGGACTTGACCGCGCCGGCGACCGGCGGAACCGTCTCGGCATCCTTCACGCAGTAGGGAGCGTCGCTGCCAAGCTCGCCTGTCCCGTCGCCGACCGTGCCGGAGCCGTCGAGGTCGTAGTTGAAGTAGAGCGGCACGCTGAAGCCGGCGCTCTCTCCGCGGCCGATATTGCGCTCGAACACGATCTCGAGCGGCTCGCCCGGGTTGAAGACCGCGGGGATGTCGCTGTCGACGTACTGAACGGTCACGCTCCCGAGCGGCTTCGGGTCGTTGGGCGAGCCGCCGAAGAACGGCGCCACCGTGCGCAGCGCCGCAGCCCCAGGGTTGTCGCGGCTGGTGGTCTGCAAGACGAGGAAGTACTTGAGCCCTTCCTGGAAGCCCTCGATAGCGCCGGCGGGGACGATCCGAAGCTGGTTGCCCACGCTGAGGACCTCCGCGTTCATCGCCGCCGGCTCGTACTTCGAGGCGTCCTGCACGTCGACGAAGATCTGGGCGAGCGCTCCCGCGGAGACGCGCTGGTTGAAGACGACGTAGAGCGGGCCGGCGCGCGGGACGAGGTTCCCGCTGCCGAGGCTCGGGCAGGCGACCAGGTTGTTGACGTTCGTCGCCTCGATCGCCAGGGCCTGCGGCGCATCGGGCGGGTCGAGGACGATGGTGCGGATCCACGGGTCGGCGAGCAGCTCCTCGGCCGTCATGCTCAGCGTCGTGCCCGCGTAGCGCATCGTCTCGCCCTCGAACACCGGCGGGAGGTAGAGCGAGTAGCGCGCCGTCACGCCCAGGCTCGCCAGGCGCGCGGCCTCCTCGAGGCGGGGAACGCGACTGAAGGCGAGCACGCCGTCGGCGCCGGTCGACTCGGAGGTGATGCTGCCGACGCCCACCGCAGCGCCGAGCGAGAAGTCGAGGAAGCCGGGGGTGAAGTCGAGCAGGCCCGCGGGCTTGGCCACCAGCGCCCCGTCCCAGCCGACGACATGGAAGCCGAGCTCGCCGTTGACCGGGATCAGGCCGATGGGACCGACGAAGACCTGCCCGTCGTTGAGCGGGAAGTTGCCGGTCGAGCCGGGCACCACCGCGCTCGCCCACGCCGGCGCGTAGCCGTCGAGCGAAAAGACCAGGCCGACCTTTGAGCCCGCGGTCACCTTGTCGATGGAGAACAGGCCCGTCGCGTCGGTGGTCGCGGTCGCCGGTTCGCTGCCCGACAGCAGGACCGCGACGCCCGAAAGCGGCTTGCCCTGGGCGTCGACGACCCGCCCGCTCACCTTGCCCTTGGGCGTCGAGGGGGCGACCGCGGTCACCGAGTCAGGAGTGCGGGGATCGCCATCGGCGATGCCGTCGCCGTTCGAGTCAACCGGAGTCGAACCGCAGGCGCACAGGGCCACGAGCGCGAAAGTGCCAATCAGACGTTTCATCTTCGGATCTCCCAAACGGTGGACGGCTCACAAGAAAGCCATCCAGACAGGAACCGTGTCAAGGCCGCGAAGGCCCGGTCGCGCGCCTTTCGCGCCGACCGGCCGCCTACGCCGCCCTCGAGGGCCGCGCGTCGAAAACCGTGACGCGCGGGCGTTGCGACTCCATAGTGCGAGCGCCCCAAGACGCCGCTGGCCACCGCGATGAGCCTTTCGACCATCCGGATGCGCCCCGGCCGCGGGGGCAGCGGCGCCTTGGGGCGCAGTGGAAAGGGACCGAATGGCCAATCTGATCCTCGTGCGAAGCGAGCACCCCGAGGGCGCCTACGCCGTGCGGGTGCTGCGCCAAGGCTCGCGGCTGTTTCTTGCCAGGCTCGGCCTCGACGAGGTCGAGCTGTCGGTCGTCGTCACCACCGACGCGGAGATCCGCACGCTCAACCGCAAGTGGCGCAAGAAGGACCGGTCGACCGACGTGCTCTCGTTTCCCGCCGGCGACGGCCCGGTGCTGCCCGGTCAGAAGCGCTGGCTTGGCGACGTGGTCCTCTCGCTCGACACCGCCCGCGCGCGCGCCCAGGACGACGGGCGCCCGGTCTCCGCTGAGCTGTCGCGCTACCTCGCCCACGGCCTGCTCCATCTGCTTGGTCACGACCACCACGCGCCGGGCGAAGCGGCGCGAATGGCGCGCGCAGAGGCGGGCCTGCTCGGCGCGGCGGGGATGGTGCCCGAGGAGGCGCCGGGGAGGCGGCAGCGGGCGCCGCGCGAGCGAAGACCCTGACGAGGCCCGAGCCCCCGAGCCACGCAGCCGGTCACTCCGAGGCGGCCGAGGCGCGCGAGCCCGTCGAGCCCGAGCAGGTCGAGCCCAAGGGCATCGGTCAGCAAGCCCGTCGATTCCGCCCCCACGCCGACGATTGTGGGAGCAACGCCGTGAGCGGGGAGAGGGCGTCGGTCGTCCTTCCAGTCCTTTAGAACGCGAGCCCGCAGCCAGCCGAGAGCAGCAGGTCGTTGAGGTAGTGGCGGCGAAAGCCGGTGATCTCCACCCGCGCCGCGATGCCCAGCTCGCGGTTGAAGTAGTGGACTTTGCGCGCCCCGATTCCGTAGAGCACTCCGCCTTTGACGCCGGTCCAACCGGTCAAGGTGCCCTGCACGTCGTAGCTGACCGGCTGGATGAACATCGCCGGGCCAGCCTTGGCGTAGAGGTGGGCGAGCTTGAACGGGAGGCCGAACAGCACGGCGAGCGCGAGGTTGTGCTGGCCCGACTCGACCCGGACGGCGTCGGTTCCCGCCTGGCTGGCGAGCGGGTGCAGGTAGCTCGCCTCGACGAAGAGCCCCTTGTGCACCAGCTTGTTCTCGGGCGCGAAGAGACGGCCGGCCTGCCACGCGAAGTTGAGCCCGAAGGCGAACCGGCCGCGAAATCCGTCGGCGGCGTCGTCGAGCAGCAGGCCTCCGAGCGTCACCTCGGCCGCCAGGCCGTAGCCTGGCTCGTCCAGGCCCGACAGGCGCCGCGGCCGGTCCCCGTCGCTGCGCAGCTCCTCTTCAGCGGTGCGCACGTGCCGCAGCGAATCGTCGTCGCGCCATTCGCTGTCGTCGTCGAACCGCTGCTTGCTGCGCGCGCCCGAGGCGCCATCGTCGCGAAGGTCGAGCTCGTCGCCGCGGCTCGAGCCCGCCTCTGCCGGCGGGGGCTCGGGGCTCGGCGGGGCCTCCTCGCCCGAGGCAGGCTCGGAAGCGAAGGGATCGTCGTCGCGGGCGCGCCGCGGGGGCTCCTCGGCCCCGGAAGGCTCCCAGGACCTCTCGCTCGCCCGGCTCTCGCCGCCGCGGTCGGCAGGCGTCTCCGAGTCGCTGCGCCAGCTCTCTTCCTCGGCGTCATCCTCGATGGACCGAGCGTGTTTGCGGCTTTGCGGCGAGCGGCCGAAGTCCTCGTCCTCGAACTCCGAGGGATCGGTGACGCGAGGCCGGTGGCGAGGCAGGTCGCGGTCCTCGCCGCGGGCAGGGACGGCGGCCATCGTCAAGGCGAGGCCGAGGGCAAAGTGCAGGAAGGTGCGCACGCGAAACCCCGTCTAGCGGTTGCAGTCGGTGAAGGGGGCTGCGGTCGCCGGGCAGCTCCGTATCCTCTCGAGCGGGATGTTGAAGCGGTCGGCGAAGGCGCTGCAGACCGCGGACTGGAGCACCGGATCGGTCATCGACTCGACGATGACGTCGAGCACGCCGGTGACCACGCCTGTCTCGAGGCGCAAGTTGGACTGCAGGTTGGTCGCGTTGGCGACCAGGCCGCGGATTCCCGAGCTTCCCTCGCCGAGCGACTTGAAGGCGCCCTCGAACACCTGGCGCCGCGCCTCGCCGGGGGTGAGCTTCTCGACGACCGCTGAGTCCTCGGCCGCGCGCCACAGCGAGGAGGCGAGGACGCTGCCGACCAGATACTCGTTGCCCGCGTCGCTGAAGGACTTGCTGTCCTGGTTGCTGAGCGCCTTGCCCAGCGCGTCGCTCAGGCAGTGGATGCCGTCGATACGCCGGGCGCTGGCGAGGGTGTCGGGGACCGAGTGGGCGATGAAGCCGGCGTCGCAGGTCAAGAAGCTCGACGAGCAGGTGATGCCGGTGCCGAAGAGGTCGGCGAAGCCCTCGTCGAGCGACTCGAGCAGGTTGAGGCCGGGGGTCGCGAAGACCTCCGAGTACCAGGCCTCGTAGACCCGGGGCAGCGGGTCGGCGTCGAACAGCCGGTAGTTGAAGACTGCGTGGCTGTACTCGTGACCGACGACGCCGAGGTTGATGGCGAGCGGGACCTGCTTGAGCGCATCGAACGGCAGGATCATGAAGGCCTGCATCGGGGGGAAGAAGATCGCGTTGTCCCGGAGGGTCGCGCCGAGGAGCTTGAACTCGGGGAAGTAGTAGACCTTGCGCCTGCCGATGCTCTCGGCGTTCAGCCCGCCCACGAGCGCGAAGAAGTCGAAGGCGCGCTCGAAGTTGTAGTAGCTGGTGACGATGTTCAGCGAGTGGAAGTCGGCGGGGACGAGGACGCCTTCGCGGTCGATGTAGGCGACCTTGACCGGCGAGCCTTTGTCCTTGGTCATCGCCTCGCTGATCTTCGCCGCGTCGCTGCCGGCGTTGGCGAGCGCAGGATCATTGGCGTCGTAGTCGAAGCTGGCGCCCCCGTGGAACTCGAGAATCGGCCCCTTCATCTCGACCAGATCCGTCGGGGTCGTCAGCTGCACCTGCCGCGGCTCGTACCGGCCGGTCTGGGGGTTGAAGACAAGGGCGACGACGTCGACCGGCGGCGAGCCGCTCGGCCCGCAAGCCGCTAGCAGCAGAGTCGCGAGGAGAAACGAGCGCGAATTCATGGGGCGTACTGTAGCACGCGGGCCTTTGCCGCCGGGCAGACAGAGCGCTGGCGCGGCCCTCTCCACGGACGCGCGACCGGCCGAACGCGCTCGAAGCCCTGACGCCGGGGCTGCCCGCGGCCGCCAACGCGACGTTTCGGCAGCCGCGGGGAACACGCCGATAGGTTCGAGCTTGCGGGGGTCGGAAGGTGCCTCAGTCCTCCGCGGTCTCGGCGGCCGGGGAGGGCTGCTCCGCGTCGTCGTCGGTCTCGGCGGCGCTCTCGAGCCGCGGGAAGAGCAGGTCCTGACGGGCGCGGTCCTCCGGGTAGAGCGCGCGCACCTCGGCGATGGTCTTGTCCATCGTGCGGCTGAAGTCGCGTTTGGCCGCCTGCTCCTCGGCGCGGGCGACGTAGAGCGCGGTCTCGGCGGCGCGGCGCTGCTCGAGACCGGCGGCCAGTCCATCGAACGCCTGCTGCAGCTTGGGCAGCCACTCCTCGCAGAAGCCCTTGGCGGCCGGGGACGAGCAGGCGCGCAGGTGCGTGAGGAAACGCGTCGCGCAGACCCGCTGCGCCTCTCCGCTCGGAGTGACGAGCGGCCGGTAGCCATTGGGGAACAGCTCGCGGTAGGCCGGGGTCTTCGTGCCGCCCGCCTGGGCCTCGACGCTCTTCGCGAAGGCGCGCACCGTCTTGTCCCAGGTGTAGTCGGCGAGGCTGCAGGTGACGCGGATCGGGATGAGCGCGGTTTCGCTCTTTTCGCGCTTGTCCCGGGCCGCCTCGAGCACCTGCGTCGCCGCCCCCACCGGCTCGGCCAGCGGCTGGGACTCCTCGAACAACTGCAGCCGGATGGCCTCCTCTTTGCCCTGCCGCAGGTGTGCCTCGGTCGACGCGCTCTTGTGCAGCTTCTTCGCCATGGTCCGCTCCCTTTTGTGTTGTCGGAGGGAGCGCTCGAACGCTTGCGCAACGCCGCCCCCCCCGAGTGTGGAGCGATCTTGCCCGGAAGGTGCCAGCAAAGGCAATGCAGCCCCCAAATGGGCGCAAGGGGGCGGGGCGAAGAGAGGGGTGAAAGTGCTCCCCTCAGCCCAGGCGGGAGCGTCGAGACGCGGGATCCTCACTCTGCGCGGCGCGACGGCGCTTCCCGCGTCGCGGGATCCTCACTCGACACGGCGAGAGTGCACTTCCCGCGTCGCGGGATCCTCACTCGACACGGCGAGAGTGCACTTCACGCGTCGCGGGATCCTCACTCGACACGGCGAGAGTGCGCTTCCCGCTTCGCGGGATCCTCACTCGACACGGCGAGAGTGCGCTTCCCGCGTCGCGGGATCCT
>ENA-UOOR01000351-UOOR01000351.1-fermentation-metagenome-genome-assembly--contig:-NODE-351-length-67020-cov-16.659658_pt1 | contig 67020 bp, 52 predicted proteins | sample MGYA00245780_ERZ724029 | MGnify/ENA primary metagenome ERZ724029 (study PRJEB28704, sample SAMN03018315) | fermentation metagenome | biome: anthropogenic terrestrial biome; feature: soil; material...
GATAGCAGCATAAAAAATTAAAAAAGGAGCTGCCCTTTTGGAACAGCCCCTTTTTTTGTTTATCTTTGTTAGGTTGTTTTACGTTAAAAATAAAATAGATAAATCCGATGAATGTCACCAATAAGCAATTCGATGAAGTAACAGCAATCTGTCGCGATATTTATGTACGCAAATTGCAAGATTATGGAGCTTCATGGCGTATACTCCGTCCAACTTCAGTTACAGATCAGATATTTATCAAAGCAAACCGAATCCGTACACTGGAAACAAAGAAGGAGAAAATGGTGGATGAGGGTATATTTCCTGAATTCATTGGAATTGTGAATTACGGAATAATCGGACTTATTCAGCTTAAACTGGGATATGCAGATACAGTTGATATCACTAATGAGAATGCACTGGAGCTGTATGATGAATTTCTTGCCGTTACAAAGGAGCTTATGTATGCTAAGAACCATGATTACGATGAGGCCTGGAGAAGTATGCGGGTAAGTTCGTACACCGATCTTATCCTTATGAAGATTTACCGTACGAAAGAGATTGAGGGTAATGACGGGCAGACAATGATTTCTGAAGGAGTTGATGCAAATTATATGGATATGATTAATTATGCTATTTTCGGGTTAATCAAGCTTCATTTCGGGGAATGTATCACGATTGAGGAAAATAATCAATAAGTACACCAATCATAATCACAAAATTACTGTTTTAATAAAATGAAGCGGAGTGTAACTTTTGAAAAAATGGTTGTTGAACTGTCTCGTGTGATAGTCGGAGCCACATTCATGTTCTCCGGTTTTGTAAAAGCCGTTGACCCGCTCGGTTTCACATATAAAATACAGGACTATCTTATAGAGCTAAATCTGACAGAACTATTTTCACTTGCTTTTCCAGCAGCTGTTATTATGGTAGTTGCTGAATTTGCTCTTGGAGTATTATTGCTTCTCGGAATATACAGAAAAGCAACTACCCACCTGATTGGTCTGTTCTTGTTGTTTTTTACCCCTTTCACTCTTTGGGTTGCTTTAACCAATCCTGTAAAGGATTGCGGTTGTTTCGGGGATGCTCTGATAATCAGTAACTGGCAAACATTTTATAAGAATCTGATATTACTTGCAGGCATTGTTTTTCTGATTATTAATTGGAAGAAAATTACACCTTTGTATTCATCAAAAGTGGCACCTGCAACAGCATTATTCGTTGTACTGTTTGGTGTGTTATTTTCACTTCATAATACTTATCGACTGCCTATTCTGGACTTTCGTCCTTACAAAATTGGCGCCAATATCCCGTCTCAGATGTATGTAGATCCCGAAAAGGCAGATATATATGAAACAATATTTATATACAGTAAGGACGGTACAGAGAAAGAGTTCAGTGAAGAAAACTATCCATGGGATGATTCTACTTGGACTTTTATTGACATGGAAACCCGTCTGGTAAAAGAAGGAGAAAAGCCTGCCATAGAGGATTTTGCAATCGAATCATTATATCAGGATGAAACAGGTGTATGGAAAATTGGTGGTGATATTACAGATTTGGTCCTTTCGGATACCACTCCTGCATTTTTAATGGTTTCATACTCACTTGAAATGATGAACACCGATCATCTCGATAAATTCAAAGAGATAATGAAGTTTGCAGATGAAAATGGCTATCCGTTTTATATTCTTACAGCCTCTTCTTCGGAAGTTGTGGAAGATTGGGAAGCTCAATACATTACAGGAGCGCAATTTTGTCATGCAGATGAAAGAACATTAAAGACAATGGTTCGAGCAAACCCCGGGCTTATATTGATTAAAGAGGGAACAGTAGTCAATAAATGGGATGATAGTAAGGTTCCGTCGTCTGAGGAAGTATTTTCTAAAGATCCAAAGTCAGGAAAAGGAATAGGGTTATTAGTGACAGCACTTCTCTTTTTTGTACCTTTGTTATTCCTTAAACTGGCTGACAAGAAAAAATAATTGAACTTAATAATAAATTAATTATATAGACATGAGAAAGAATATTGTAGCAGGAAACTGGAAAATGAACAAAAACCTTCAGGAAGGTATTCAACTGGCAAAAGAGCTTAACAATGCTTTAGAAGGTAAAACGGTAAATTGCGATGTGATTGTCGGAACACCATTTATTCATCTTGCAAGTGTTGCAGAAAATGTTGATACAAATAAAATAGGTGTAGCGGCACAAAACTGTGCTGATAAGGAATCAGGTGCATATACAGGTGAAGTATCTGCAGAAATGGTTGCTTCAACAGGTGCTAAGTATGTTATTCTTGGGCACAGCGAGCGCCGTGCTTATTATCATGACACTCCTGAAATACTTAAAGAGAAAGTGTTGCTGGCATTGAAAAACGGTCTTACACCTATTTTCTGTATTGGTGAAGTATTAGAAGAGAGAGAATCGGAAAAACATTTCGATGTTGTTAAATCACAGATTGAAGCATCACTGTTTGATCTTTCTTCAGAAGATTTCGGTAAGATCGTTCTGGCGTACGAACCTGTTTGGGCAATTGGAACAGGAAAGACTGCAACACCTCAACAGGCTCAGGAAATGCACGCATTTATACGTAAAACTCTTGCCGAAAAATATGGCAATGAAGTTGCTGATAACACTTCTATACTTTATGGCGGTAGTGCAAATGCAGGTAATGCAAAAGAACTATTCTCGAATCCTGATGTAGATGGAGGATTGATTGGCGGAGCTTCTCTGAGTGTTGATAAATTTATGCCGATAATCGAGGCGTTTTAACACTTTAATAGAATTTTACCACATATTTTACCACAGATTCTACCCGAGTCTGTGGTATTTATTTATCTTTGTGCGAAGTTACAGATCAAAAAAATATGAAATATCTTCACAGCCATACGATTATTCTGTTTATAATACTTATTCTAAGCGAAGGTGTTAATGCACAGACATCATTACAAAAGAATGAGATCCTTAAGGAACTGAATACTGATGTGCAGGGTAAAGGGGATGTTACCATTTATCAGGATGAGAGTATTACTCATATACTTGGACGTCCGATGGGACCTCCCAGAAATGTTTACACCACAGCAGACGGTTCTGTACAGTATTACAAGATGAGAGGTTATAAAATTCAGGCTTTTTCAGGTAATAATCAACGTACTTCTAGGGATGAAGCTAACAGAAAACAAAACCTTATCAATCAGTCGTATCCTGAACTGGAGACGGTAGTTTTGTTTGAATCTCCTTTCTGGAGACTGAGGGTGGGCAATTTTGAGAACCGTAGTGATGCGGAAGAGGCAATGCAGGAGTTAAGAAAAACTTTTCCATCATTTGGAAGAGAGATGTATATTGTTGTTGATGAGGTAAAAATACCTATCAATTGACCTTACAAAATAAATTAAATGTCATCTGAAGAATTAGAAAATAACAGATCCGTTATTTCGGATCATATAAGAGAGGTACTCTCGTTGCTTGGCGAAGACACTGAAAGGGAAGGTATTATCAAAACACCCGATCGTGTAGCCAAGGCTATGCAATATCTAACCAAGGGTTACTGGCAGAATCCTGAAGAGATACTTCGTTCTGCACAGTTTAAGGAGAATTACCGTCAGATGGTGATTGTAAAGGATATTGATTTTTTCTCAATATGTGAGCACCACATGTTGCCTTTTTTTGGTAAAGCACATGTTGCATATATTCCTGATGGTTATGTCACAGGGCTTAGTAAAATTGCGCGCGTTGTTGATGTGTTTGCACGCAGACTGCAAATTCAGGAGAGACTCACAACTCAGATAAAGGATTGTATTCAGAATACACTTAATCCTATGGGAGTTATGGTAGTTATTGAAGCTCAGCACATGTGTATGCAGATGCGTGGTGTAGAGAAACAGAATTCAATCACCACAACATCTGACTTCACTGGTATATTCCGTGAACAAAAAACCAGAGAAGAGTTTGTAAATCTAATCAAGAAGTAACCGGCATAAAAATATGTGCCGGTTCTAAGATTTCTTTGTTGACCTTTTTCGTTCTGTTTCGTCCAGGATCACCTTTCTTATCCTCGTATGTTTAGGTGTAACCTCAACATATTCATCACCCTTAATATATTCAAGAGCTTCTTCAAGACTGAAAATAATTGGCGGTGCTAACTGAGCTTTGTCATCTGTTCCTGATGCACGCACATTGGTAAGCTTTTTGGCCTTAGTGACATTTACAACCAGATCGCCTTCTTTATTGCTTTCACCTACCACCTGTCCTGCATAAACATCTGTTTGAGGATATATAAAGAAATGTCCTCTATCCTGTAGTTTATCTAAAGCATAAGCAAAAGCATTTCCTGATTCACCTGCAATAATTGATCCATTCTGTCTTTTCTCAATATTGCCTTTCCATGGTTGAAACTCAAGAAAACGGTGAGCCATAATTGCTTCACCTGCCGAAAGGGTAAGTAAAATATTATTGAGACCAATAATTCCTCTTGAAGGAATAATGAACTCCATGTGCATTCGATCGCCTTTACTTTCCATGGTGAGTAGTTCACCTTTTCTGCGTGTTATAACATCAATTATTTTGCTGGATGACTCCTCAGGTAGATTTACTGTCAGCTGCTCTACCGGTTCATATTTTTCTCCATCCACCTCTTTAATGATTACCTGAGGCTGACCTACCTGTAGTTCGTAACCTTCACGACGCATAGTTTCGATAAGTACTGATAAGTGCAAAACACCGCGACCATAAACTATCCATGAGTCTGAACTATCTGTCTCTTCTACTCTCAGAGCAAGGTTTTTGTCGAGTTCACGCATTAGGCGTTCGTAGATGTGTCTGGAGGTAACAAATTTCCCATCCTGCCCGAAAAATGGTGAGTTGTTGATGGTGAACAACATCGACATAGTAGGCTCATCAATTGCTATTGGGGCAAGCGGGTCAGGATTGTCTATATCTGTTATAGTGTCTCCAATATCGAAACCTTCAATTCCTACCAAAGCACAGATATCACCTGAGCCAACCTGTTCTACTTTAGCACGTCCTAAGCCTTCAAAAACATCAAGCTCTTTAATGCGGATCTTTTTTATACTGCCATCACGTTTGCAAAGTGCATAATCCTTGTTGTTCTGAATTATGCCCCTGTGTACACGACCAACGGCAATTCGACCAACATAATTAGAGTAATCAAGTGAGGTTATCAGCATCTGTGGTGCTCCCTCAAGAATTTTTGGAGCAGGTATATATTTTACAATAGCATCCAGCAGTGGAATAATATTGTCGGAAGGCTTTTTCCAGTCGTCAGACATCCAACCTTGTTTTGCAGAACCGTAAATGGTTGGAAAATCAAGTTGGTCTTCAGTAGCTTCGAGGCTGAACATAAGATCGAAAACCTCTTCCTGAACCTCTTCCGGACGGCAGTTAGGCTTGTCAACCTTATTGATAACCAGTATAGGTTTTAGTCCGATTTCCAGCGCTTTCTGAAGAACAAACCTTGTTTGGGGCATCGGTCCTTCAAAAGCATCTACAACAAGCAGACAACCGTCCGCCATATTTAATACACGCTCAACTTCACCGCCAAAATCGGCGTGTCCCGGAGTATCAATTATATTAATTTTAGTATCACCATATTTTATAGAAACATTCTTTGAAAGAATAGTAATACCACGCTCACGCTCGAGCTCATTATTGTCGAGAATAAGTTCGTCTGTTTGCTGGTTATCCCTGAAAAGGTGTCCGGCAAGCAACATTTTATCAACCAGGGTAGTTTTACCATGATCTACGTGTGCGATGATGGCAATATTACGGATGTCATACATAAAAACAATCTTTTTAGGGTGCAAAGATACGCTTTTCCAATGAGAATTTCTTTATTCTTTATATAATATGAAAATAAAGTTGCAAGAATTTACATAGAAAATATTGATACATTATAGCTGTGCAATAGGTCGAAACTATATTATCTTTGCATCGTTTACAAATATTAAAAAGTTTATTTATATGGAACCTATTATCAATTCAAGAATTCCCGAGTTTAAGGTACAAGCTTTCCACAATGGAGAGTTTATAACTGTAACAGACAAAGATATTTTGGGTAAATGGTCGGTGTTTTTCTTTTATCCGGCTGACTTTACTTTCGTGTGCCCTACCGAGCTGGTAGACATAGCGGAAAAATATGAATATTTGCAATCTATTGGTGTTGAAGTATATTCTGTAAGTACCGACTCTCATTTTACACACAAAGCCTGGCACGACACTTCGGAGAGTATAAGTAAAATTACTTATCCTATGCTTGCTGACCATACAGGTGAGCTTAGTCGCGCATTCGGCGTTCTAAACGAAGAAGATTATACAGCGTACAGGGGAACATTTGTTGCCAATCCCGAAGGTGTAGTAAAGGTATTGGAAGTGAATGACGGTCCGATTGGACGAAATGCTACTGAGCTCGTTCGCAAGATTGAAGCAGCTCAGTTTGTAGCAGAACACGAAGATGAGGTGTGTCCCGCAAATTGGGAAAAAGGAAAAGAAACCCTTAAACCAAGCATTGATCTTGTAGGGAAAATTTAAGTATAACTCAACATTAAAGCCCTCTGACCAATTTTCTTTGGCTACGCCATGATAATTTACAGAGGGCTTTTTATATAAAATAAATCAAGTTATTATGCTCGACAATTCATTAAAAGAACAAGTAAAAGCAATATTTGCAAACTTAGAGTCAGAATATCAATTTGATATTTATGCATCTGAGAAACATGAGAGTTACAGTGAGTTGGTGGAACTTTTGGATGATGTTGTATCCTGTTCACCAAAACTATCACTCAATATAAACGATGGGGATGCAATTTCTTTCAAACTTATGAAAAATGGTAAAAAAACAGGCATAGTTTTTAGAGGAATACCTAACGGTCACGAATTTACATCTCTTCTGCTGGCTGTACTAAACAGTGATGGTAAGGGTAAAAATCAACCGGATGAGTTTATCAGGAAAAGGGTAAAATCACTTAAAGGGAAAATTAAACTTTCAACTTATGTTTCGCTGACATGTACCAATTGTCCCGATGTAGTTCAGGCTTTAAATCTTATGACGATTATAAATCCAAATATAACTCATGAGATGGTTGACGGTTCAATTTACAAAGAAGAGGCAGAGTCACTTAGAATTCAGGCTGTGCCAGCCCTATATGCTGACGGTGAGCTTTTGCACGTGGGTAGGGGTGAATTTGGTGCACTTCTTACAAAACTTGAAGCGAAGTATGGTACGGAAGAAACTGAAACACCGGATGAAGAAGCAAAGAAGTTTGATGTAGTGGTAGTTGGAGGAGGTCCTGCAGGTGCTTCAGCAGCAATATATTCTGCACGTAAAGGGCTTAATGTTGCAGTTTTGGCAGAAACTGTAGGAGGTCAGGTTAAGGAGACGATGGGTATCGAGAATCTTATTTCTGTACCTAAGACAACTGGTATAGAGCTAACAGGTCAACTAAGAAAACATATGGAAGAATATCCTATATCAATTCTTGAACACAGGTTAGTTGAGAAAGTTGAACTTGATGACAAGCATAAGATTATTCATGTAAAAGGTGGAGAAAAATTTATTACAGGATCTCTTATAATCGCAACAGGTGCAAACTGGAAAAAGCTGAATGTTCCGGGTGAATCAGACCACATTGGTAAAGGTGTTGCCTTTTGTGTCCACTGCGATGGTCCGTTTTACAAAGATAAGCATGTAGCAGTTATTGGTGGTGGAAATTCAGGAATTGAAGCAGCAATTGATCTGGCAGCTATATGTTCAAAAGTGACTGTTTTTGAATTTCTTGATGAACTTAAAGCCGACAGGGTCTTGCAAGAGAAAGTTGCTTCGTTAACTAATGTTGAGGTGTTTTTAAGTTCTCAAACTACTGAGATTATCGGCGATAATGAGAAAGTTAAAGGCTTGAGAGTAAAAGACCGCAAAACAGATAATGAGCGGATAGTTGATATAGATGGTGTATTTGTTCAGGTTGGCTTGGCTCCAAATAGTTCGGTATTCAAAGATATTGTGAATATAAGCAAATATGGTGAAATAGAAGTTGATGAACATTGTCGCACTAATGTTCCAGGAATATATGCTGCAGGCGACGTGACTACAGTTCCATTCAAGCAGATTATAATTTCTATGGGAGAAGGGGCTAAAGCAGCACTTACTGCTTTTGATGACAGAATTAGAGGTGTAGTATCTTAAAAGTGTTTTTCATTAACCGTAGAATCAGAAATTTTATGTAAGTTTGTAAGATTAATACAATTAATTTAGTTCAGAGAAAATTGTTACATGAAACTACGTAAATTTCACTCAATTACAGCAACATTTCTTTTTGTTTGCTTTATCACGTTATCTACAATTGATGTTAGTGCTCAGAATCCTCCGGAATCAGCAAGTGACAGGATAATTGAAAATCCAGATATAGTGCCTATGTTTACCGGTGGAACACCTGAAATGCACCGCTTTATTTCGAATACTTTGAGCTACCCTGCTGATGCCGTTGAGCGCAACGCACAGGGACTTGTAGTTTACACATTCGTTGTGGAGAAAGATGGTACACTATCAAACTTTAATATAATTCACCGTGCTGATCCACTTCTAAATGAAGAAGCTTTGCGTATACTTAAGAACATGCCACCATGGCGACCTGCACGTCATAATGGTGAAATTGTCAGATCTGAAAGTTATGTGCCGATGTATTTTAAACTGAACAAGAATGCTCAGTACACTACAAGGCCTTCAAGTTCTGCTACAGCCAGGGCCTATGCTAAAACAGATCCTTCAATTATCGAGAATAGTGAGATTTATACGATAGTAGATAAAATGCCTGAGTATCAGTACGGAGAAAAGGAGCTGGCTAATTTTATTTCACACAACATGCGCTATCCAAAAGAAGCGTTGCAACAAGGAATTGAAGGAAGGATTCTGTGCTCTTTTATTGTAGGTCATGATGGATCTATCTCGAATATTGAAGTAGTAAACGGATCAAATGAAGCTCTTAATAATGAGGCAATACGCGTACTTGGTTTGATGCCCAAATGGATTCCGGGCGAAAATAATGGTGAAAAAGTAAATGTAAAATGTCTGATGCCTATTGATTTTACAATTGATGAAGATCCAATTCCACCTTTAACGAGTATTGATTAGCGTAAAGTTAAATTGCCGCATTCCGTTATATGAATTTATGAAAAGTCTGAAAGGTACATCTGTCTCATTTTGCCCTTGAAGACTACTTAGAAGAAATGAAGCATACATAACCTGTGGATACCCGGGTGGATCGTTATTAATTGAATGACCTAGATATAGATCTGTTTCGGGAGTCGATATGTCTCTGAAAAGTGATAATATATGCGGTTTACTATGATATTCGATTTCGAGAATTAGGTTCAGATAATCACCTTCGACCCAGATGCTTATTATCTTTAAAGGGTCTTTGTTGTATCTCTCGGGGTATCCTTCGTTATCAATATAACCTTTGAAAATAGGAGTTATTCGCATTATATCTGCTAGATCACCACTAACTGGTGTCCAGTAGATTATTACTCTGTCACCATCCTTACCTGAAAAATTCTTAACATCCACGGGTGTTATAATACTTCCATTATCAAGTTCAAATTGGTACGAATCGCCCTGTTTAAGTACAGTAGCAAACTCTGCAATAAAATCATCCAATCTCTCCTGCTCTTTATCACAACTCTGAAAATGAGCGGTAAAAAGAATAATCAAAATAATGAATGACAAATTTTTCATTGAGAAAATTATTTACTGTTCAGATGATTTTTAACTGTATTACCATACATCTCAATCATTTTTTGACGAAGAAAATCTTCGTCTTTATGAATGATTTTTATTTTATCAATCTGTGTATCTATGTAATTGTTGAAATTTACTTTATCTTCACTGCTATACTCAGAGGAAAACTCTTGAGAGCCTGTCATTAAGTCGTAAGCTATATAATTTATTGGGAAAAAAGAGTAGTTCTTGAAAATCTCCTTGTCTATAACATCAGCTACTTTTTCAAGCATATCGTTTCTACCTGTTTCAACAGATATGTTGCTGATAACCGGATTAATACATTCTCCCAACCGGAAATGTACCCTGCCTTTTAAGCCAACCATTCCTGTATACATGTTTTCAATATCGTCGGCTTGACTTTTCTTGTGTTCAGGATTGTCACGCTTAAGCTGAAACTCCTTTGCCTTAAGATAATCACACGGATCGTATTCATATGATATTGAAAGAGGAATAATATTGAGTTGCTTTAAAGCCAACAGAGGTTCTCTGCTATCATGAAGTGTCAGCATCTTCAGCAAGCTTGTCTGTGTTCTGTCATTTGAATCTTTAGCTCTGCCTTCCCGCTGCGCAAGCCATATTGATTGATTACGATCCCTTATAGTATCGTGAATATAGTCGGAGAGGTGTTTAGAAACTGTCAGCATCTGTCTGACAGAAACACCTCGTTTAACTATGAAGCTTTTATTAATGCGAACCAGTTTTTCTATCCATGGATAAATCAGCAGATTGTCACCAATAGCTATTTCAGTAGTATTGCTGCCCTTACCGAAAAGCAACATATTAAAAAAGGCAGCATCAAGAACTATATCGCGGTGATTAGAAATGATAAGATGAGCTTCGTCTTCGCTAATATTTTCCCATCCAAAACCCTTCATTTCGGTTGTTGTTTTCTCAATCAGCCGATTCATTATCCTGGATACTATTTTTGTCTGAAAGTCCTCTTTAGACTTGCATGTAGATAACATATAAGTGAACTGTTCCCATGTATAAGGCTTTGCAATCGGTTCGGCTGCCCGTTTGAATCTTTCATCAGCAATGAGCTGAGCAATAGCTTCAGGTACTTCATTGTCATTTAGAGGCCGTATGTCATCGAATTGATTATCTGAGTTGTTCATCATACTTTTTTTTAATCTATGATTTAACGTTTTTAATTTTGTTGAATTCAGTTTCAATGATTTCGGTAATCACTTGTTGCATGGTAAGTCCTGCAGCTGCAACTTGCTGAGGAATAAAGCTTGTAGCTGTCATCCCGGGAGTAGTGTTCACCTCCAGCAAAACAGGATTGTTACCTGAAATTATATAATCCGCTCTTATAATTCCTTTAGCACCTATCAGCTTGTAAATTTTTTCTGTTTCCCTTTGAATTTGTAGAGTGAGATCTTTCGAAATACGTGCAGGAGTAATCTCTTCTACCTCTCCAAGATATTTTGCACCATAGTCGAAAAACTCATTTTCAGTGACTACTTCTGTTAAGGGCAATACGGTTAACCCCTTATCTGTCTCAAAACAACCACAAGTGACTTCAATTCCTTTCACGAAACTCTCAATTATTACTTCAGGCGCCTCTTTGAATGCATCGTTAACAGCTTCCATCATTTTGCCGGATTCCTTTACTTTAGTTGTTGCAAAACTTGAACCACCTACATTTGGTTTAACAAAAACAGGCAGATCTAGTTTGCTGATAATTGCATCAGTATTAATTTTTTCTCCTTTTCTTAATAATATTGAGTCGGCAACCCTTACACCAAAACTCTTCAGAAAATTATTGCTTGTAAATTTGTTGAAAGTTAGTGCAGAAGCAAGTACGCCACAATTGGAGTAGGGGATACCAAGCATATCAAAATAGCCTTGCAGAAGCCCATCTTCGCCAGGTGTACCATGAATCGTGTTATATGCGAAATCAAAAACTATCTTTACTCCATCTGCCTCGAAACTGAAATCATTTCTGTTTATAGGAAAATTGCGGTTCTTATTATTTACCACCCATGAGTCGCGATCAATTTTCACGTTAAATGTGTTATATAAGTCCGTATCAATAAAAGAGATGATTCCTTCAGCACTCTTCTCTGAGACGATTTTCTCACTTGAATAACCTCCATTAACAACAGCAATATTTTTCTTCATATACATTTATAAAATTAGAGCTTGAAAGATGCTAGTAAATATTTGATAAAGTACTAAGTTTAATCTATAAATTCCCTTGAAGATGTGTAAATTCTCCATTTCTCGATTACAGCCTGAATGTCATCTGGTATATCACTCTCAAAATATAGTTCCTCACCTGTTGAGGGGTGTACAAATCCCAGCGACTTGGCATGCAGACATTGTCTGGGGCAAATTTCGAAGCAATTATAAATAAATTGTTTGTATTTGGCAAAACGAGTTCCACGAAGAATCTCATGACCGCCATACCGTTCGTCATTAAACAAAGTGTGTCCCAGATATTTCATGTGAACACGAATCTGATGTGTTCGCCCTGTATCAAGTTTACATTCTACAAGTGTGACATAACCAAAGCGTTCGAGAACACGGTAATGTGTTACTGCTGTCTTACCCTGGTCACCATCAGGAAATACTTTCATAAGCATGCGGTCTCTGGGATCGCGACCAATATTTCCTTCTATTGTTCCGCTGTCTTCATCAACATTTCCCCAAACAAGAGCGGTGTAAAGTCGTTTTGTTTCTTTTCGAAAAAACTGTCCTGACAGGTTTGATTTAGCATAAGGAGTCTTAGCGATCAACAATAAGCCTGAGGTGTCTTTATCTATTCTGTGCACCAACCCTAACCTTGGATCATCGATATCCTTTATGTTTTTATAATTAAGATGGTATGCTATGGCATTAACAAGTGTACCGGTATAATTTCCATGACCCGGGTGGACAACCATTCCAGGCGGTTTATTGACCACCATAAGATCATCATCTTCATAAACAATATTTAGAGGGATATTTTCCGGGATAATCTCCAGCTCACGCTTTGGCCAGTCAAGAACTAGAGTAATTACATCCTGAGGTTTTACTTTATAATTTGATTTTACAGGATTGCCGTTAACAAGAATTGAGTTGGCATCAGCTGCCTGTTGAATGCGGTTTCTCGAAATACCTTCAATACGCACAGATAAAAATTTATCGACTCGCAGCAGACCCTGACCTTTGTCGGCTACAAATCGATAATGCTCATATTTTTGATTTTGATCCTGGGACTCTTCTGTTACTTCATCTTCATCCTCAGGCAAAAAATCGATATTATCAAAATCGTTTTTTGTCACAAGACACCTATTTAAAAAAATGATTCATCGAAGCTACCTTCATCAGCAGACTGATTATTGATGCCATTGTTCAGCATGCCGGGTGCAATAATAATTTCATCATTTACACCTAGGGAATCTGCAAGTACGCTACTGCTGATTACCAGATTTAAAGTCGACCCGGCAGGAACTTTCTCATCAGGACTCAATGCTCTTCCGCGATATTCAACAGCCAAAACCAACCCAGAGTATTCTGATGGCACCTCCTCAATAGAAAGTTGTGTAAAACCCAGAGAGTTAAGAAGTGCAACTGCCTGTCGTGTGGAGTAATCTACCAGGCCGGGTACTGCCACTTGCTGTGGACTTTTTGAATAAACTGTAACATATATAGATCTACCCTCTTTTACTTTGTTGTCAGCCTTGGGTGTTTGATCCAGAATGGCTCCGGGAACTGCATCACGATGATAAACAGAGTCAACTATTTCTACATGAAGCCCCTTTGCATTTAAAATAGTGTTTGCTTCTTCAATCTGCAGACCTTCCAGACGTGGCACCACAACGTTATGTCCGTGTCTGGTGTAGAAATTCAGAAAAATCAATGATAGTATTACAAGAATTACTCCTATAATAATCATCACCAATATATTTTTAAATATACTGTTCCCGAAAAGGGACTTAGCGGCCTTTTTATTGCTCATAACGATAGGGTTAGTAATTGCGTGAACTAATTATACTACAAAAGTACTAAAAAAATGATAGTAGATGAAGGTCAAATAAAAAAACAGAAATGCGGATATACCGAATTCCTGTTTTTTCCGCGTATAAAAACTTTCATTTCGCGGTTGATATGCTTTCTCCGACTACTTCTGTTGAATTAACGGAATTATTTAGTATTCGTCGGATACAGTTAATCTTGCTCTGCCTTTTGCACGACGTGAGGCAAGTACTTTTCTACCGTTCTTTGTAGCCATTCTGGTACGGAAACCATGCTTGTTTTTTCTCTTTCTGTTTGACGGTTGGAATGTTCTTTTCATTTCGCTATATTATTATTTACTTTTCAAATTCAATTGATCTGCTTGATTCTAATCTCTTACGGGGTGCAAAAATAGATAATATATTTTTAAGAACCAATTTTATTATTAATAAAAATGAATAGGTGAGATCTATACAAACTCTTAATTTAAACTTGTTATGTGTATAAACATACATTAGGACGTGACTATTCATCTAAGATGCTTTTTTTCTTTTGGAATATTATATGTATTTTTGCATTCTGATTTTTAAGTGTTTTGAAAAAAAAGTGGGAAAAGTTTGGAGAAAGTTTTGCAGTTAAAAAAAAACGTTCTATATTTGCACCCGCAATTTGAGCCTCGGCTTCCAAATTAATCAGGTTAACGCCTAAATTGGCCCATTCGTCTATCGGTTAGGACGCAAGATTTTCATTCTTGAAAGAGGAGTTCGATTCTCCTATGGGCTACTAATAAAAAAAGAAATAAAGTCAACGAAATGGCAAATCACAAATCATCAGTAAAAAGAATCAGACAGACAAAAACTCTGCGTCTTACAAATAGATACGCTTCACGCACAACTAGAAATAAAGTTCGTAAATTTCGTGCTATTGATTCTAAAGAGGAGGCAAAAAAGATGTATCCCGAGGTTTGTTCAATGTTAGACAAACTTGCAAAGAAAAATGTAATTCATCAAAATAAAGCCAATAACTTGAAATCCAAATTGGCTAGTCATATGAATCAGCTCAGCTGATTAAAACAGTTGGTAAAATATACAAAAAAGCCGGACATTTGTGTTCGGCTTTTTTGTTGGTAATACATACGATGAATATAAATATTCCATTTATCATATTTCAGAGATGAAATAAAACGATATCCGTTAGCGGATAGTTTGTCCGCTCCTTTTTTTGTGGAATGACCATGTAAGCCGCCGTAAAAAAGTAAAAAAGGATTGGTAAAGAGCCGTTTTTTTTGTAAATTTGCTCGGTTTAAATAGATAATATTACATGATTGTAATACTCTAGTTTTTAGAAAGATTTAATTAATCATTTAGCATGTCAGAAGAAGAAAAAAAATCAGCAAGTGTAGACTATTCCGCGCAAAATATTCAGGTTTTAGAAGGCCTTGAAGCGGTAAGAAAACGTCCCGCAATGTATATTGGTGATGTGAGTGAAAAGGGTTTACATCATTTGGTGAACGAGGTTGTCGATAATTCGATTGACGAAGCACTTGCCGGATATTGTGACGAGATTGATGTAATAATCAACGAAGATAATTCAATTACAGTAAAGGATAATGGACGCGGTATCCCTGTTGACTATCACGAGAAAGAAAAAAAATCAGCACTGGAAGTGGTTTTGACAGTACTTCACGCCGGAGGTAAGTTTGATAAGGGAACTTATAAAGTGTCGGGCGGACTTCATGGTGTTGGTGTATCTTGTGTGAATGCACTTTCGATCTATCTTAAAGCTGAAATTCACCGTAAAGGAAAAATATATGTACAGGAGTACTCTAAAGGTAAACCTTATGCTGATGTGAAAATTGTTGGCGAGACAGACAAAAATGGTACAGTAATCACGTTTAAACCTGATGATTCGATTTTTACAGTTCTTGAATACAGATATGACATCCTTGCGACGAGATTGCGCGAACTTGCATACCTTAACTCGGGCATAACTCTGACGCTTACGGATAAAAGACAGCAGGTTGAGGATGGTAAATACAAATCTGAACGCTTCTATTCAGAAACCGGACTCGAAGAATTTGTTCGACATATTGATAAAAATAGAGTGTCTCTGATTCAGGATCCTATTCATATTGTTACTGAGAAAAATGGGGTTCCTATTGAGATAGCAATGTCTTATAATGATACATATAATGAAAATATTTTTTCTTATGTGAATAATATCAATACAATAGAAGGTGGCACTCACCTTACCGGTTTCAGGCGTGCGTTATCTCGTACCTTGAAGAAATATGCCGAAGATTCTAAGATGCTAGAGAAGCTTAAGGTGGAAATTAGTGGCGATGACTTCAGGGAGGGAATTACTGCAGTGTTATCTGTGAAGGTAGCTGAACCACAGTTTGAGGGTCAGACAAAAACCAAATTAGGAAATACAGAGGTTATTGGTGCTGTGGATCAGGCTACAGGAGAAGCATTGAAATATTATCTGGAAGAGAATCCAAAAGAAGCGAAGATTATTGTTGAAAAGGTGATTCTTGCTGCCACAGCTCGCCAAGCTGCACGAAAAGCTCGTGAGATGGTGCAACGTAAATCTCCTTTGTCAGGTGCAGGTTTACCTGGTAAACTTGCAGACTGCACCAGTAAAGATCCTACTAAAAGTGAGATTTTCCTTGTCGAGGGAGACTCTGCAGGTGGTACTGCAAAACAGGGACGCGACCGTATGTTTCAGGCTATTCTTCCTCTTCGTGGTAAGATCCTTAATGTTGAGAAAGCAATGCCTCATAAAGTATTGGATAGTGAGGAGATAAAAAATATATATACTGCGCTGGGTGTTTCTATTGGTACAGAAGAGGACTCAAAAGAGTTGAATATTGAAAAACTAAGATATCACAAAATAATATTGATGACCGACGCTGATGTTGACGGTAGTCATATTGACACTCTACTCCTTACATTTTTCTTCCGTTATATGCGTCCCCTGATTGAAAACGGGTATATATATATTGCAACACCACCTCTTTACCTCTGTAAAAAGGGTAAAATTGAGGAATATTGTTATAGTGAACGCCAAAGACAGGAGTTTATCAACAAATATGGTGACGGTAACGAAAGTGCAATTACAACACAGCGGTATAAAGGTCTTGGTGAAATGAATGCCGAACAGTTGTGGACTACAACATTGGATCCGGAAAAACGTACCCTTAAGCAAGTGACTATAGAGAATTCTGCTGATGCAGATATCATATTTACAATGTTGATGGGCGAGGAAGTACCACCGAGACGAGAGTTTATTGAAGAAAATGCACAATATGCAAAAATAGATGCATAGTCATTAATTGAGTTATAATGATTCTACCGGCTCCATTAAAGTACAATGACAAGGCAGTTATCATTTCTCCTTCGGGAAAAATAGATGATTATCTAGTGCATGATGCAGCGGCAATATTGGAGAGCTGGGGACTTACAACTGAAATCGGTCGGTTCGCACTTGGTGTGGCCGGCAGATTTAGTGGATCAGTTTATGAACGTTTGTATGATATTCAAAGTGCTTTTGATGATCCTTCTGTTAAGTTAATACTTTGTTCCAGAGGTGGATATGGAGTAGTTCATTTAATTGATATACTGGATTTTTCATCGCTAAGAAAACATCCTAAGTGGGTAATTGGTTATAGTGATATAACCGCCCTTCATGCCATCCTTCAGAAAAATGGAATAGCTTCTGTACATGGTCCTATGGTTAAACATTTCTCGGAAGAGGGAGCTGAAGATGTTTCTGTCAGATATACCAAAAGTATACTGGCGGGACAACCTCCTCAGTATGAAATTCCTACTCAAGGATATAGATCCTTAAACCTTACAGGAAGAGCTGTAGGAAGGCTATTTGGAGGTAATTTATCAGTCTTTTGCGGAATGATTGGCTCGAAATATGCAAGAATTCCAGATAAAGGTATTCTTTTTATAGAAGATATTGGTGAGGAACCATACAAAGTGGATAGAATGATTCATCAGTTGAAGCTTTCCGGAGTGTTAAAAAAAATAAGTGGATTGATAGTTGGTCAGTTTACTGATTTCGAAGAAGATGATCAGATGTATGCTTCTTTGTATGAGTCTATCAGGACTGTTGTTGAAAATTATAATTTCCCAGTATGCTTTAATTTTCCTGTTGGACACTCAAGACTCAATTTTCCTTTGATTATGGGAGTAAGAGCAGAATTGATAGTTGATGATGATCATATTTTGTTTAAACAAAGTAATTGATAATTAAACTGACTGCCACTAACATGAGTTTTATAAAAATTATCTTAAATAACTAATGATAAAATGCAGATAAGTACAGAATTAATGCTGCTCGTTGGATCCGTCCTGTTTTTTATAAGTATGCTGGTGGGTAAAGCGGGCTCTAAATTTGGTGTACCTGTACTTTTACTTTTTCTCTTAGTAGGAATGGTTTTTGGTACAGACGGTTTCGGACTTCAATTTGAAAATGTCCAGGTAGCACAAACAATAAGTTCGATATGTCTTTGTATAATTCTTTTTTCTGGTGGATTAGATACAAAATTTAAGGAGATTCAGCCGATTATTGCTCCTGGAGTAGTTCTTGCTACCATAGGTGTTCTTCTAACCGCACTTTTAACAGGTTTTTTTATATACTGGCTTTCAGGTATGATGTTCCCGGCACTTGGGATAAGTTTGGTGACTTCGTTATTGTTGGCTTCTACTTTTTCATCTACTGATTCGGCATCTGTATTTGGTATACTACGTTCAAAGGGATTGATTTTAAAAAACAATCTAAGACCCTTGCTGGAGCTGGAAAGTGGTAGTAACGACCCCATGGCATATTTGCTTACGCTAATGTTTATGCAGATCATCCGTTCAGGTGATAGTCCTAATTACGGAATGGTTATACTCATGGTTTTAGTTCAACTGATTGTGGGTGGTTTACTCGGTTTTGTATTCGGAAAAGGAGCTGTGAGAATCATTAATCGCATTCGTATGGAGAATACAGCTTTGTATCCCATACTTTTACTGACCTTAGGCATATTTATTTATGCAGCTACATATTATCTGCAAGGAAATGGTTATCTGGCAGTTTATATAGCAGGTTTAGTTATCGGTAACTCAAAATTTACTCACAAACGCACATCGATGAAATTTATGGACGGCTTTGCCTGGATGAGTCAGATACTATTGTTCCTTACACTGGGATTACTTGTTAACCCAAGTGAACTAATTGATGTGGCTCTTCCTGCATTAATTGTTTCAGCTTTCTTGATTTTATTCGGTCGTCCTATTGTTGTGTTTCTTACCTTGATGCCATTCAGAAAAATAGGAGTCAAAGATAAAATGTATATCTCTTGGGTGGGGCTAAGAGGCGCTGTTCCTATTATTTTTGCTATTCTACCTTTGGCTTCAGGTGATATTCCTCATGCCAGATGGATATTCAACATGGTTTTTGTGATTACAATTGTTTCTCTGCTTGTTCAGGGAACTTCTTTACCTTTGGTTGCCAGATGGCTTGGATTGGCTGAGAAACCTACTAAATATAAGGAGTTTGAGGACTTTGATGTGGAGTTTGCCGAAGAGATAAAATCTGCTATGACAGAGATTCACATTTCAGAAGAAACTCTTGGTTATGGTAAGAATCTGATAGAAATGCCGTTTCCTGACAAAACTCTTGTTGTCATGGTGAAACGTGGAGAGCAGTATTTTGTACCAACAGGTCAGACTGAACTGCATGCTGGTGATAAACTGCTTGTTATTTCCGACGATGAGGGCGCACTTAAGGAAACATACAATAATATTGGTATATCAAATTATTCCTATCAGAAGAATAAATAATTTAAAATGAAGCATTTGAGGATATTTTCGTTAGTGTTAGTATTGACAACAGGACTTCTGTTTTCTCTTTCATGTAATTCTTGTCAATCAAGTAAAAAGACAGTCATGACAGAGACTTACAATATGGTTTCTCCAGAATTCAATGCTGATAGTGCATATTATTTTATTGAGAGACAAGTAGCCTTTGGACCCCGTGTACCAGGTACTCAGGCACATGAATTATGCGGCGATTATCTGAAAGATAAACTTGAGGGGTTTGGAGCAGATGTTGTTGAGCAACATGCAGACGTTACTCATTATGACGGTCGAAATATAAGTTTGCGAAATATAATAGGTAGTTATAATCTGGAAGCTGACAAAAGGATCCTTTTATTTGCGCATTGGGATTCACGGCCTTTTTCAGACGAAGAAATTGATCCAGACAAACATAATCAGGCCATTTTGGGAGCTGATGACGGAGCAAGTGGTGTAGGTGTTCTTCTTGAAGTAGCACGCCAACTGCAACAAAATCCGCTAGACATTGGTATCGATATAATCTTTTTTGATCTGGAAGATTGGGGCCAACCTTCATTCAGTAGTGATTGGGTAAAGGGAGAATGGTGGTGTATTGGGTCAAGCTACTGGTCAGAACAGCCACATATTGAGGCTTATAAGGCTAGCTTTGGTATTCTTCTGGATATGGTTGGAGGTGTAAATGCTACTTTTTTAAGGGAGGGTTATTCAGTACAGTATGCATCTAATGTGGTGGATAAAATTTGGAGTACAGCTGCTAAACTGGGTTATACAAATTATTTCCTTCCTCAAAGAGGAGGTTACATCACAGATGATCATCTACCTGTAAACCAACACCACAGAGCACCAAGCGCAAATATTATCAACCTGAAACAGGATACAAGAACCGGATTTGCCCCATATTGGCATACACAGAGTGATGATATGAGAAATATAGATAAAAAAACACTTAAGGCGGTTGGACAGACCGTAATGGAAGTTATATATACAGAAAATAAATAATGCAGACTATAAACGAAATACAACAGGAAATTATTGATGAGTTCAGTATCTACGATGACTGGATGGATAAATACGCATTCATTATAGAACAGGGCAACGCCTTACAACCAATTGATGAAAAATACAAAACGCCTGATAATATTATAAAAGGTTGCCAGAGTAGAGTCTGGCTGCAAACTGATTATCGAGATGGCAAATTGTATTTTGAAGCCGAAAGCGATGCTATTATCGTTAAAGGATTGCTAGCCTTGGTGTTGCGCGTTTTTAACAGTCGCACTCCAGATGAAATTATAGGTACTGACCTTCGGTTTATGAAAGAGATAGGGCTGACGGAACATCTCTCGCCAACAAGATCAAATGGATTGTTATCTGTTATTAAGCAGATACGTTATTATGCAATAGCATACAAATCAAAAGAAGAGAAGAATTGATATAAAATCAATTCTTCTTACTTTCTTTATGACTCATTCGCGATTCTTTTATTAAATCACTTACATCTCTATTCTCAATAATTCACGATTCTGGCTTAAACCATTCCGACTCATTCACAATTCTACCTATTGCCACTCAATATTTTAATAGCAACTATATCATGATTGATTCATAAAACACTAAATAATAATACTTAACTCAATCTCCATTTTGACTTAATTCTTCTGAGCGGTTTCGTGCAGCATCCAATACACCCTCGAAATGCTTCCCAATATTGTGAGAGTTAAAATATTCAAGACCTGCCTGTGTAGTGCCACCTTTGCTGGTAATATTTTTTATCAGTTCTTCGATACTGAATTTTTTCTGATTTTGCATAAAATAGAGTGTGGTACCTCTGGTTAATTCAAGTAATAATTCATCCAGCACCGAACCCGGCAAATCGAACTCTTGAATTTTATCTTTAAAAGTTTTTATAAAAGCAAGAATAAAAGCAGGTCCGCTGCCAAATACAGAAGTGAAGAGGTCGAAACCTTCTTCTTCCAACTTTACAGCTTTACCCAGTTTACCAAGTAAATTAAATATTTTCTCTGCACTGTCCCTTTCAGGATGATTAGTATAAAATGCTGTTACAGAAGCATTGTAGGCCATAGCCAGATTTGGCATTATGCGCACAATAGTGGTATCTTTACCAAGGTACTTCTCTATGTAGCTTATGCTTTTTCCGGCAACCGGAGAAACAATAGTTTTCCCTGAAATATCAATATTTTTCAATTGATCAAGAATTCCTGCAAGATCCTGAGGTTTAACTGCTAACCATAATACATCAGCATAATAAACCAGTGACTCTAACTGTTCGAAATAATGTAGGTCAACGTCCTTTTTGTTTCTTGCGAAATAGGTAAACTCAAAGCCTCTTTCCTCTTTTAATCCCCTGTAAACCGCTTTTGCAAGATTCCCGAATCCAATAAATCCCTGTTTCATTATTTATTTTTTCTTTTTGATTCAAATCTTGTAAAAGGGATTTCATTATTAAGTGCTTTAATAATATAATTTACCCGCTGACCATTAACAATCCACATATCTACTCCACTATTCATACAAATTTCAGCTGCATGAACTTTTGAAGACATGCCTCCCGTACCCAAAGTAGATTTTTTCTCTTCTATATAATCTTTAATAGTCCTTAAATCTGTTACTTCAGGTATTAATTTTGCGTCAGGATGTAGATGAGGGTTTTGATCGAAAATACCATCAATATCTGATACAAGTATAAGTAGATTTGCCTCCATAATGGAAGCAACCAAAGCCGATAGCTTGTCGTTGTCACCAAGTACAATCTCTTCTATAGAAACAGTATCATTCTCATTTACAATTGGAATATAATCCACTTGCCAAAGCCTGTTGATAGTATTTCTTGTATTCTCATTAGCAACAGGGTTTTCAAAATCACGATAGGTGAGCAATATTTGTGCAATATTTAATCCAAATGTACTGAATATGTTGTCGTAAAGCTCCATAAGCTTTGTCTGTCCGATTGCAGCCATTGCCTGTTTAGAATCCACCCTTTTGTGCGAACCGTTGATCTCCACAAACTGGCGTGCAGTGGCGATAGCACCTGAAGAGACAATTACTATCTCATATTCTTTTTTTAGTTCTACAATCTGTCTTGCCAGACTCTCTATAACAGCAAACGAAATTCTGTTTGTACCTGCTGTTAGCGTAGAGGTACCAATTTTAATTATAAGTTTTTTTTTCATTAATCTATTCTCTGATTTGGCCTTCGCCATACACGAACCATTTATTTGTTACCAGCTCTTGTGCACCAAGAGGACCACGAAAGTGAAGCTTCTGTGTACTAATTGCTATCTCAGCACCAACACCAAGCTGACCTCCGTCAGTAAAACGTGATGAGGCATTATGATAAACCGCTGCACAATCCACTTGTTGCATAAATTTATCAGCTTTAGACTGATTATTTGTTACAATTACAGATGTATGTCCACCTGAATACTGGTTATTCATCTCAATTGCATCCTCTAATTCATCCACAATTGAAAGATATATTTTCGGAGCAAGATACTCCTCACACAGCGTTGCAGCATCATTCTCCACTTTTATCTCATTACATATTTTTGATATATCACTGTTTCCCCAAACATCTATACCCTTTTCCTTAAGACTTGAAACCAGGATTCCAACTCTTTCATCAAGAGATCTCAGGTTCCTATTTATCAAAACCTTATCAATAGCATTGCATACACTTATACGTTGTTTGCCATTAACTACAAGTCGGACTGCCATATCAAAATCCACCTCTTCATCAATATACAGGAAGTTGTTGCCACGACCACTTATTATAACAGGAACCGATGCATTTTCCTGCACAAATTGAATTAATCTTTCCCCACCACGCGGAATAATCAAATCCACTTTCATTGTGTTCTCTTTAATCAGCTGCTGTGTTTCTGAATGTGATAGGTTTAGATACTCCACATAACCTTGATCAACACCATTTTCAGAAAGAGCCTTTTGCCATAACTTTGTAAGAAGCATATTAGTGTTATATGACTCTTTTCCTCCCTTCAGCAGAATTTTGTTCCCGGCTTTAAAGGCGGTTGCTGCAGCTTCAATAGTAACATCAGGCCTCGATTCGTATATAATTAATATAGTGCCAAAAGGTACTGTACGATTCATAATACGCAAACCATCCTCGCGAGTGAAACTATATAATTCCTTACCCTCAGGATCATACTGTGCGGCAACCTCTTTAAGAGATTTAATCATCCCGTCAATCTTATTTAAGTCCACTTTAAGACGATCTTTCATTGAGTCGTCCATTTCCGGAAAAGAATCCATGTCATTTGTATTTGCAGCAATAATCTCACTTTTGTTTTGTTGCAACAATTCTGACAGAGATTTTAAAACACTATTTTTTAAACTTAAATTCATTTTATTCTGAAAATCGAATTACAAAAACACTATTTATTAAAGAATACGCTTCTAGTGTAAAAATGAAACAATAATAGGTTCAAAGTTAGCAAATTATTTTTTTATTTCTTGTTTAATCTTACATTTAATAGATTAAACCTAAGCCGAAGCAATCATTCAAGTAATAATCTTATGCCTGTGTAATAGTGTCTTGGCATACCCGGATAGTAGTATCTGGGCTCAGCATTCCCGAAAGCAACTGCGTTAACTGTAAGCATTGGTGAATAGTGGGTATCCGTTAAATTATTAATACCTGCAAAAAGTTCAACGTTACTATTCTTAAAAATATGAAATCGGTATGATGCTCTTAAATTAGCTAGAAAATAGTCATTGTTAACCTCACTGTTTGCATCGTCAATGTATTGTTTACCAACATATTGAAGTCTGGTGTCTATACTAAGTCCTGCAATTGGTTGCCATTGAAAATGAGTCTGTGCAATATGAGAAGGAATTCCGGGAAGTTTATTACCATCAAAAATCTGCCCATTATCAGTAAAGTCGATAAACTTGTTATGCGACCACGTATAGTTAGCATTTATATTAAGATCACCCGGGAAAGTTGAAAACATGAATATCCTCTGTTTAATCATAAATTCAAAACCTGTATGTCCTGTTTTTCCCGCATTTATTCCTGTAAAAATGTCTTCCGTAAGTCTTTTTGTTACCAAAAGATTGGTAAGGTCGATCCTGTAAACAGAAGCCTCAAGTATTGTTGCCCTGTCAAATAGATTAAGTCTCACACCCAGTTCGTACTGAACCCCTTGCTCAGGTTTCAGATCTTTGTTTATATCACCTTCAGGAAGCAGAGTCTCTTCAGGTGACGGCATTGAGAAGCCGTGTCCAGCAGATGCATACAAGGCTAAAAGCTGCGAAGGTGCATAATTAACTCCAAGTCTTGGTGAGAATATAACAGGGAAATTGCGTTCGCCGGATTGATCTCCGTTTTCTGAAAATTGATCAGTTAGTTTGTAGTTAACTTTGTTTACAGCCCCTCCAAATGAAATATTCCACTCAAGCGAAGGACGCCAGTAAACCATACCAAAGATATTGTAATTATCTCTCGTCTCACTGTTTTTATTTATCAATTTATCATCCAGATCCATCTGCCATCGGTAAATATCTTTAGTCCATTCAAGTCCCAGAAGTGCATCCCAGTGAGCACTATGATATGTTAATCTGTTACGCAATCCACCCCCTGAAGTGCCATCATCAAGATTATTGAAAGGGCGTCGTTCATAACTGTCAGCCCATCTCCCAAAAACACTCAGTTTATTGTTCCAATTTTCAGAAAACCTGTTAGTTAGTGTTATTCCGGCAATTGCACGCTGATACTCTTTATACCCCTCAACAGCTTTCCAGTTGGCTGCAGCAGCAATGGGGTCCGTGTCATAAAGAGTCTTCCCTATTGAACTGGGTATTTGTGCATTCAGATCCATAAGCATAAGAGTATATTCCAACGAGTAGTCAGGCTGTACCCATTCACCGGAAGATAATAAAGAGCTGCGTCTGTGACGATTGTTTTCACGGAATCCTTCACTATTTAGATGAGATATATTGCCCCATAGATTCAAATTATCACTATTGTAATTACCTGCCGCAAATGCTTTTATAGTTTTAAAGCTACCATATTGAAGAAGTGCTTCAGCTCTATTATTTGTTGATTTTGGTGTGTAAAGATTTATATTTCCTCCAAGTCCAGAGCCATAAATTGCAGAAGCAGGACCCTTAATCACCTCCATTCTGCCGATACCTGTCAGGTCAATATCTTCAGGTGTAGAAATACCATCTGATGATGTTATTGGAATATCATTCAGGTATGATTTTATTCGGTTGGTATTGTAAGGAGTGCGACTTCCCACACCTCTTATAACTACACGACTGGTGGCATAAGTGCCGCTATGCATAAAAATGCCCGGCATTGAATGGAGAGTATGAGCAAAGTTATTTCCGTCTGTAGTTTTGATCTCTTCACCCGCGAGAACTGAAATAGCACCGGGTATATGGTGTTGTCGTGTGTTGATTTGGAAAGCATTTACAATCACCTCATTGAGATAGATAGTTGAGTCTTTTTTATCGATGGGGTCATTCTGTGCAAAAGAGTTAAACGCAACAAAAAAAGTGAAAATTAGCAGGATTATTTTTGGTCTGTTCATTTAAAAATAGAGTCTTCACTATAACGATGAGCACGTTTTCCTTAACACAGAAAGAAAAGTATTCTCAGTAAGTTTTATTAATATAAGTTTATTTATAACAGTCATAAATCTTTTTGGTTCTTTACATACATTCTTTTAGTTAATTTCTCTTTTTTCACGCGTTTCATTGTTGTATTTTTGCACTCTTTTAAAATTTTCTTTCAATAGTATATACTTATGGATTTTCTTTCCATTATTATAATTGCCATTGGACTCTCAATGGATTCCTTAGCAATATGTATAGCAAAAGGAATTTGCAGAGAGCGTTTTTATTTCTGGAGGGCTATTAAGATTGCACTGGTATTCGGCCTTTTCCAAGGTCTAATGCCACTTGCCGGATATGCATTGAGTATTGGTTTTTCAGGATGGATTCAACAGTATGATCACTGGATGGCTTTTATTGTACTATCTATTCTTGGATTTATAATGATCTATGAAGGTTGTTTTCCAAAAAAAGCGGATGATTGCAGAGAATTTGATTTAAAAGAAAACGACAACAGGGAGCTTAGTTTAATCAATTGGAAAAATGTGGTAACTCTATCTTTTGCCACAAGTATTGATGCTGCTGCCACCGGTTTGATATTTGCTTCCTATCCCGGCACAATTTTAAAAGCAGTAGTGGTTATAGGTGTGGTTTGCCTGCTTTTTTCATTAATAGGTATGTTTCTGGGCACATATATAGGAAAGAGAATCCATTTACGAGTAGAGATCGCAGGTGGGGTAGTACTAATAGCTATAGGATTAAAAATCTTACTTGAGCATCTATTAAATGGAGCTTAAGAGTTGCAATAATACAACTGCCTGATTCCTTTCCCTGTCCTTTGCAGAATAAAGTAACGTTAATTTATTATTATCTTTTTCAAGTTTCAATAACTGATCAAGAAGATCTTTATTATTTGAGAGTTCTTCCTTGTAAAGTTCTTGAAACTCTTCCCACTTATCAGGATCGTGGTGGAACCACTTCCTTAATTCTGTGGAAGGTGCAATGTCTTTCATCCACAAATCAATTTTGGCATTCCCCTTAGACAACCCCCTCGGCCACAAACGGTCGATAAGGACTCTGTAACCATCATCATCATTTGCGGAGTCATATATGCGTTTTAACTGTATCATAATTAATCTATTCAGAAAGATATTTATTATCATGCCCCGATTCTTTTTCCGGATCATGTATTTTTCCAAGGGAATCAGCAACTAAAACCGAAACCATTGAATCGCCTGTAATATTAACAACTGTCCTACACATATCAAGCGGACGATCCACGGCAAATATTAATGCCAGGCCTATCGCCATTTTATCAGCAGGAATTCCAATAGATTCAAGTACAATCACCAGCATTATCATACCTGCACCCGGTACTGCAGCTGAACCGATAGAGGCCAACAGAGCTGTAAGAACTATTGTCAACTGGTCCATAAAATCTAGTGGAATGTGAAGTGCCTGAGCAATAAACACTGCAGCGATTGCCTGATACAGGCTTGTTCCGTCCATATTAATTGTTGCACCCACAGGTAACACAAAGCTTGAAACTTCATGGTCAACACCCAGTTTGTTAGTCACTCTATCTATTGTAACTGGAAGGGTAGCAGCACTTGAACTTGTGGAAAATCCCAGAAGTTGCGCCGGAGCAATACCTTTAATAAACCAGCGAGGTTTTCTCCCGGTAAACAGATAAAGTATGATAAGATAAATGCCGATCATGATTATTAGTCCCACAAGTACTGTTATCACATAATTGAGCAGCTTTAGCAGAATCTCTGAATCGTTTGAACTTACAATAATCTGTGCCAACAGAGCAAACACAGCATAAGGTGCTATCATCATGATGATATTAACCATTTTCAGGATCACATGATTCAGGGAGTCAAAAAGCTTTGACAGAGGCTTAGATTTCTCGTGATCAATCATAAGCATACTAATCCCGAATAATATTGCAAAGAATATTACCTGTAGCATAAGCTGATTATTACTCATGGCACTAAATATATTATCAGGAACGATATCCACTAAAAAGTCAAGAGGTTTACCCGCTTCCTGATTCTCTGCCTGCTCTATGTTAGATGTGATTGTGCTGTCTCCTGAATAGGTTATTGTCAATTCCTGAATTGTTTCCTCCGAAAGCCCTTTCCCCGGTTTTAAAATATTTACCAATAGAAGACCTATAGTGATTGCCAAACAGGTGGTTATAATAAATATCACTATGGTACGCAGTCCGATATTTTTAAATGCAGAAATATCCTTCAGGTCAGAAACACCTTTAATTAGAGAAACCAAAATTAAAGGAATTGCAATTAACCTTAACAGTCGTATAAATATTTCTCCAAATGGAGCAATCCAGTTTAAAACAAACTCGTAACCTCTACTGAAAGAGCTTATTAGAAAACCGAATAATATTCCGGCACCCATTCCTATTAAGATCTTCCAGTGTAGTTCCAGTTTATTCATATTTATTTATCAATTCCAACCCTGTTAAGGATAAATGCAAATTCAAAAGCGGTATCTTTTATACCTTCATAGCGTCCAGTAGCGCCACCATGACCTGAATCCATATTCATCTTAAGCAACAGGATATTATTATCTGTTTTCATAGATCTAAGCTTGGCAGTGTACTTTGCAGGCTCGTGAAAAAGAACCTGGGAATCGTTGATACCACCGGTTACCAGCATATTGGGGTAATCCTGGGGTTTGATATTATCATACGGAGAGTAGGAGAGAATATAGTTATAATACTCTTCAACATTTGGATTTCCCCACTCTTCATATTCACCAGTAGTTAGAGGTAAAGTGTCGTCAAGCATTGTATTGATGACATCTATAAACGGAACTTGAGCTACAATAGTCTGATAAAGATCCGGTCTCAAATTGGTGACAGCACCCATAAGCAGCCCTCCGGCACTTCCACCCATTGCTGCAAGTTTATCTGACGATGTGTAGCCGTCATCGATAAGCTTTTCACTACATGCAATAAAGTCGGTAAAAGTATTCTTCTTTTTCAGTAATTTGCCATCTTCATACCATTGTTCACCCAGATCACTGCCGCCGCGTATTTGTGCAAGTGCATAAACAAAGCCCCGATCAATAAGACTATATAAGCTGGCACTAAAATATACATCAGAACTGGATCCATAACTACCGTAAGAGTAAATCAGCGCAGGAGCACTGCCATCTTTTTTCAATCCCTTCTTATATACAACTGCCATTGGAACTTGAATGCCATCAGGGGCGGTTGCCCAAAGCCTTTCCACAGTGTAATCATCAGGGTTAAAGCCTGAAGGGATCTCCTGTTCCTTTAGCTTTTCAGAATCTCCTGTTTCGATACTATATTCGTAAAGAGTAGTAGGGCGATTAAGTGATGTGTATGTGTATCTTATAGTTGTAGCGTCATATTCAGGATTACCGCTTAGTGAAGCTGAATATACCGGTTCAGGAAAAGCAATAGTTTGTACTGCACTTCCGTTAAGAGGCATAATGTGAATTTCTGAGAGTCCGTTTTTTCGCAACTCCACTGAAACATAATCTTTAAGGATATCTATACCTTCTATCCGAACATCATTATTATGAGGTAAAAATACTTTCCATGCTGACCGGTCTTCATAACCTGTGAGTGGTACTTCATAAATCATGGAATTAAGATTTTCCCGATCTTTATAACGTACAAAAAACTTCTCTTTATGTGGATGTATTGAATATTCCACATCCTGAACACGCGGAAGGAAAATTTTAAACTGATCTAAAGGTCTATCAGCTGAGATATAGCGCTCTTCTGATGTGGTAGAGCTGGAACTGCCTATAAAAATATGCTCCTTTGTTTTGGTGCCTGAAACATAAGTTCTGAATTTATTATCTTTCTCTTCGTAGATTAATGTACTTTGAGGTTCATTAAGTGCCCTGCGGTGAATTTGATAAGGACGCAAAGTCTCATCGATAATACCATAAAACAGAGTCTGATTATCATTAGCCCATGCCACTGAAGTAGCACCAATTACCGTATAACCTATCTCTTCGTCTGTATTAAGATCTTTAATTTTCATAACAAACTCGGCGTAAGATCCTGTCTCATTAAACAGATATGCCACTTTGTTGTTATCCGGACTGATAGAATAACCTCCAAAAATGAATGCAGGCGTGCCTTCAGCCATCTTATTCAAATCAAATATTATTTCTTCTGCGGCATCTGTCGAACCTTTGCGACGACAATAAGTTCGGTACTGTTTACCTTTTTCGGTGCGGCTATAATACCAATAGCCGTTTATATAAGTAGGATAGCTCTCATCATCCTCTTTCATTCTGCCTAAAATCTCCTCATAAATCGTCTGCTGCAGATCTTTTGTCGATGCCATCACATTATCAGTGTACGCATTTTCAGCATTCAGATAATCAATTACCTTCGGATTATTTTTGTCTTTGAGCCAATAATAATTGTCGATTCGCTGTTGTCCGAAGTTTATAAACGTATCGGGGTTTACTTCTGCAACCGGTGCTGCAGGAAAATCAGATTGTTTTAATATAGTCACTTCTTCTTTTTTTGTATTACAGGCTGTGATCAATATCACGCCGGATATAATTATTAAATATAAATGTTTCATGACTTTTATTTTAGGCTTTTGTAATTTTATGATTCGTTTAATACCTGATTAATGTCACATATCGAAACAGGGTCTTATTGAAATAATAATATTCATAGCAAATATACATAATTAGGAGTAATATAGTAACATTGAACATTCTTTTTATACCAATGTTATTATTTATATAATTCACTTTTATGCACGTACACAATCATAGTCATGGTAATAATGATGTGAAGAATATCAGGGCTGCATTTTTTCTAAATTTATTTTTCACTATAATCGAATTCATCGGGGGAATACTAACCAACAGTATGGCAATACTCTCTGATGCTGTACACGATTTGGGCGATTGCATCACTTTGGGTCTAAGCTGGTATTTTCAGAAAGTCTCAAAAAAACCTCGCAATCAGGATTATACATACGGTTATAAACGCTTTTCCCTGTTAGGTGCTGTGATAAATTCAGTAGTTCTTTTAGTGGGAAGCGTTGTTATTCTAATTCATGCCTTTCCCCGTCTTTTTAATCCGCAACAGCCAAATGTGGAAGGGATGCTTTTACTGGCTGTTTTAGGTGTTATAATTAACGGCATAGCTTTATTTAGATTGCGTAAAGGCAGTTCAATAAACGAGAAAGTAGTGTCTCTGCACATGCTGGAAGATGTGTTGGGATGGGTGGCAGTACTGATTGGTGCAGGAGTGATGTATTTTTTCGATGCACCAATAATCGACACAATACTGTCTATTGCAATTGCCCTGTTTATTCTGGTTAACGTTTTCCGTAATATGCGCATAAGCTTGCGCATTATTTTGCAGGGTAGTCCCACCAGACTTGACCTTGATGAGGTGAAAAACGTACTACTGAATATTGATGAAGTAAATAGTGTGCACGATCTGCATGCATGGTCTGTGGATGGTGAGTATAACGTACTTACCATACATGTGGTGCTCAAAAATGAATTGAGCATGGAAGACCAACAATTATTAAAGACCAGGATAAGAGAATCTCTGGATAATTTAGGTGCACACCACAGCACTATAGAATTCGAACTAGAAGATGAGGATTGTATATTGGATGACTGCAAGTAAGATTACTCCAGATATGTGTACCCATATAATCCTGAGCGATAGTTCGACAAAAACTCCTTGCCTTCTTCTACAGATATTTTACCCTGTTTCACAGAACTCATTACCCATGTCTCAACAGTGCGCACCAATTTCTTAGGATTATATTGTACATACTCAAGCACTTCTGCTACAGACTCGCCATCAATAACCTGATCAATATGATAACCATTTTCACCCGTAGATACATGTACTACGTTGGTATCACCAAAAAGATTGTGGAGGTCTCCTAATATTTCCTGATATGCACCCACAAGAAATACACCTAAATAATAGGGTTCGGTTTTCTTTAGTGAATGAACGGGAAGAAGTGAAGAACGAAAACCATCCTGTGAGGCAAAATTCGAAATATTTCCGTCTGAATCACAGGTTATATCCTGCAAAGTAGCAGTCCTGTCGGGCTTTTCATCAAGGCGATGTATTGGAATTATAGGGAATACCTGATCAATACCCCATGAGTCGGGAAGCGACTGAAAGAGAGAGAAGTTACAGAAATACTTATCTCCAAGAAGTTTAGAAAGCTGACGCAGTTCCTGTGGCGCATGTTTTGCCCTGTTGCTTGTGATATTAATTTCACGTGCAATAGAGTAGTATAGCTGCTCCACCTGTGCCCTGGTTTTTAAGTCTAGCATACCCAGGCTGAAAAGGTCCATCGACTCGTCTCTGATCTGCTGCGCATCATGCCATGCTTCCAGCATTCGTGGCTGAGTGAGAGTGTCCCAAATCTTATAAAGTTCTTTAACCAGTTCATGATCATCTTCGTGTATATCTTTCTCTTCAGGCCATTCAGGAAGTGTTGTAGTCTCCAGAACCTCAAAAATAAGTACAGAATGATGTGCTGTAAGTGCACGACCTGATTCGGTAATTATATTGGGATGAGGGAGTTCATTCTTATTTGCAGCATCAACAAAAGTTGAAACAGAGTCATTTACATACTCCTGAATAGAGTAGTTGATGCTGTTCTCTGTAAATGAAGAGCGGGTACCGTCGTAGTCAACGCCAAGACCGCCGCCTATATCAACAAACTCAATATTAAAGCCTAATGCGTGCAGCTGAACATAAAACTGTGCAGCCTCACGAAGTGCAGTTTTAATTTTCCTTATCTTAGTGATCTGGCTGCCAATGTGGAAATGTATCAATCGAAAGCAATCACCCATATTATTCTTATTCAAAACCTCAAGTGACTCCAATAGTTCACTTGAATTCAATCCGAATTTACTGGCATCACCACCTGAATCTTCCCATTTTCCGCTTCCGGAGCTCGAGAGTTTCACTCTAACACCAATATTTGGCTTTACTTTTAGTCGTTTTGCTATCTTGATTATTAGCTCCAGCTCATTTTGTTTCTCAATCACAAGAAAAACCTGCTTACCCATCTTTTGTGCAAGCAAAGCTAGTTCTATATAACTTTCATCTTTATAACCATTGCAAATAATAAGCGAGTTATTGTCGGTGTTAATTGCAAGAACAGCATGAAGTTCAGGCTTTGAACCTGCTTCCAGACCAATATTAAATCTCTTGCCACTTGACACGATCTCCTCAACCACCTGACGCATCTGATTTACCTTGATGGGGTAAATGATATGGTTCTTGGCCTTGTATTCATACTCTTTAGAGGCCTTCGCAAAGCTCTGTGATATTTTCTCGATACGATTGTCAAGAATCTCGGGAAAGCGAATTAATACAGGTGCAACTACATCTCTTAAATACAGCTCACGCATAAGATCATTAAGGTCAACACTCAATTCTTCCTGTTTTGTTGGAGTTACCTGAACATTACCCTTATCATTAATGGAGAAATAACCGTTTCCCCAACCATTTATGTTGTAAAGCTCTTCTGAATCTTCAATGCGCCATTTTCTCATTACAGCAAAATTTTAAAAAAGTGAATCTACGTGTTGATTTTAAGTGCAAAATTAAGCAATTATTTTGTCAAAACACTATGTTAACATAAAACATAGTCCTGATTGTATTTACATTGTATTTAATATGATTTCTTGACAAAATATACCTGAAAAATGTCCAATCAAACCTTACTTACTACTAACAAAGTCCTAACAAAGTCCTAACCAACTCCTAATAACCCTTATATAAATTAAGAGTTTGTTAGAATTTGCTTAGGACTAAATTAGATTTTAATTTACATTTAATTGCAGCCTGTAATTGTTAAATATCATGTCCGATGCAACATATTGCCTTTTAAAACATCTTTCTTATATTGACATCTGAATATTCAAAATAAAACAGAAAACTTTAATAAAATGAAGTCGAAATTTAGTACTCTTTTTTTTCTTGCTTTTACAACTATTTTATTAGTTGCATCGTGTGAAAAAAGTAACAGTGAAATCAATAAAGATCTGCCGGACCCTATAAAAATTGATTTGCGTTCCTCTGAAGCAAAAATGGTGAAGTCGGATCAGCAATTTGCTTTTGAGTTTTTTGCTAATGTTTTTAATGAAGAAGCAGCTGATAAGGATGATAATTTTATGGTGTCTCCTTTGAGCCTGAGTATGGCTCTGGCAATGACATGGAATGGTGCGGATGGTGAAACAAAACAGGCTATGCAGAAGGTTTTGAGGCTTGACGGATATTCTGATGAGGAAGTAAACGAGTATTACAAGAAATTGAGAGAGGCATTGCTGAAAACAGATCCATCCACTAAACTGGCTATTGCCAACTCAATATGGACTAATAAGAATGTGGTAATTGATAGTGATTTTATCAAGGTAAACCAGGATTACTTTAACTCTGTCGTTAAATCTGTAGATTTTGCAGACAGTAAAACTGTTAATGAGTTGAATCAATGGGCAGCAGAAAATACTAATAATCTGATAGATCATGTTATTGACGAGACTGATCCAATGGCACTGATGTATCTTATGAATGCAATATATTTTAAAGGCGTCTGGACTTCTGAATTTGATGCGAAGAATACAACAAAAAAGCCTTTTTTCTATATGAACGGTAAATCAAAGAATGTTGATATGATGCATCAGAAAACAGATTTTAATTATACTGAAAACCAATTGTTGCAGATGGTTGAACTTCCTTATGGAAACCAGGCGTTTAGCATGCTTGTGTTGTTGCCTAAAGAGGGTAAAATGCTGGCAGATATTATATCTGATTTGCAGAAAGGGGATTCATGGACCGCACTTGCATCAGGTTTGAGGAAAAGCGACGTGGATCTGTATCTGCCAAAATTCAAAACTGAATACAGTAAGCGACTCAACGATGCGCTGATTAATATGGGTATGGGGATTGCATTCGACCCTTCAAGAGCAGATTTCTCACGTATGTCTGATCATGATGCATTTATTTCCTTTGTTGATCAGTTTACATATATAAGTACTGACGAAGTGGGCACAGAAGCTGCGGCTGTCACAGTAGTTGGGATTGAACTTACATCTTATCAGCCACCCAGAACTGTTACTTTTAATGCAAACAGACCTTTTATTTACATAATTCAGGAAAATTCTACAGGTTCGATATTATTTATGGGTGCAGTGAAGGATTTAGACTAAATAGGGACAATCTTTTATAAATATTATACCTAAAAAGTAAATCACTCAGCGAGTTAGTCTCAATGAGTGATTTTTTTTCTTCACTTTTATAGATTTTTTTCTTTAATTAGCTTGTTTATTTTATCTATCTACAAATCAGTGTAGTTTACCATAATGGACAACATTTTATGTCTGTTTGGTTTTTAATGTGCACAAAATCAATGCTGTATGATTTATTTTAGAAAAGTTTGCAAAAATGTTGATAAATATATTTGCAAATGTTTTGCGTTCTTGCAATCTTTCTGTAAACTTGTATAACCAAATAAGTCTGACTTTGAAAAGTTGTAGATTTCGGATTATCTAAATTTGTAGTTTGTTCTTATTTACAGTCAATTATTTATTTTTTTAGTAAAATCATTAGCTTATGAAAAAGAAAACGTACACTTTCGACGAAGCTTATAAAGCATCATTGGAGTATTTTATGGGAGACGAGCTCGCGGCCAAAGTGTGGGTAAGTAAGTATGCACTGAAAGACAGTCAGGGTGTAATTTATGAAAAAAACCCTGAGGAAATGCATTGGAGATTGGCAAAAGAGGTTGCCAGAATTGAGAAAAAGTATGACAATCCTTTAAGCGAGCAGGAGCTTTTTGATCTGTTCGACCGTTTTAAATATATAATTCCGCAAGGGAGTCCGATGACCGGTATCGGAAACGATTATCAGGTTGCGTCCTTGTCTAACTGTTTTGTGATCGGGATGGATGGTAATGCTGATTCTTATGGCGCTATCATCCGTATTGATGAAGAACAGGTGCAACTGATGAAACGTCGCGGTGGTGTGGGACACGACTTATCTCATATTCGCCCTAAAGGATCTCCTGTTAAAAACTCTGCGCTTACATCAACCGGACTTGTTCCATTTATGGAGAGATATTCAAACTCAACACGCGAAGTTGCACAAGATGGTCGTCGCGGCGCTTTAATGCTTAGTGTTTCTATAAAACATCCAGATTCGGAAGATTTTATTGATGCTAAAATGGAGCAGGGTAAAGTCACCGGTGCCAATATTTCAGTAAAAATCGATGATGATTTTATGAAAGCGGCTTCCAAGGGAGAGAATTATGTGCAGAAGTTTCCAATAGACTCAGATAACCCAAAGTATGAGAAAACAATTGATGCTCAGAAGTTATGGAAAAAGATAGTACATAATGCATGGAAATCAGCTGAACCGGGGGTTTTATTCTGGGATACTATAATAAATGAATCAGTACCTGATTGTTATGCCGATCTGGGATTCAAAACAGTGTCTACCAATCCCTGCGGTGAGATTCCATTGTGTACTTATGACAGTTGCCGATTGCTGGCAATCAACCTTTACTCTTATGTGGTGAATCCTTTTAAAGAGGATGCTTACTTCGACTTCGAGCTGTTTTCTAAGCACGTACAGCTTGCACAAAGGATCATGGACGATATCGTTGATCTGGAGGCTGAAAAGATTGATAAGATTCTTGAGAAAATAGAGGCTGACCCTGAAACGGAAGAGGTGAAATTCACAGAGAGAAATCTTTGGAAAAAGATTCAGCGTAAAACATTACAGGGTCGTCGAACAGGTGTTGGAATTACTGCAGAAGGTGATATGCTTGCAGCAATGGGGATAAGATACGGAACAGACGAAGGGAATGACTTCTCTGAGAAAGTTCATCGTGAAGTGGCTATAAATGCCTATACCTCTTCTGTGCAAATGGCTAAAGAAAGAGGTGCCTTTGAGATATTTGATGCTGAGCGTGAGAAAAACAATCCTTTTATAAATAGGCTGAAAGAAGCTAGTCCTCAGATGTATGAGGATATGGTGAGATATGGAAGAAGGAATATTGCATGTCTCACGATAGCACCAACAGGTACCACCAGTTTGATGTCGCAGACAACATCAGGAATTGAGCCGGTATTTCTTCCGGTATATACTCGCAGACGCAAAGTGAATCCTAATGACAGGGATGTGAAAATTGATTTTGTTGATGAGAATGGAGATTCGTGGGAAGAATATACCGTGTTTCATCACAAATTTGTGACCTGGATGGAAGCAAACGGTTATCCTACTGCAAAGAAATATACAAACGCTGAAATTGATGAGTTGGTTGCAAAATCACCATATTATAAAGCTACTTCCAATGATGTCGACTGGCTCCAAAAGGTGCGTATGCAAGGTCGTGTACAGAAGTGGGTTGACCACTCAATAAGTGTAACTATTAATCTGCCTAATGATGTATCGGAAGATCTGGTAGGTGAGCTTTATATGGAGGCTTGGAAAAGTGGATGTAAAGGGTGTACCGTATATCGAGACGGATCCAGAGCGGGTGTTTTAATATCAAATGGTGATGCAGAAGAAAAAGATAAGAAAGATGATAAAGATTGCTTTGAAATGCCATCCATTGTAACCTCACGCCCTATAGAGCTTGATGCGGATGTGATTAAGTTTCAGAATAATAAAGAGAAATGGATCGCATTTATCGGATTACTCAACGGCAGACCTTACGAGATATTTACCGGTATAAATGATGAGGATGATGGTATCATGATACCTAAAAGCGTTACCTCGGGTAAAATCATAAAAGCTTATGATAATGATGGCAGGAAACATTACGATTTTCAGTTTCAGAATCGAAGAGGTTACAAAGTAACTATTGAAGGTCTGGACGGAAAATTCAACCCTGAGTTCTGGAATTACGCAAAACTCATTTCGGGTGTTCTTCGTTACGGTATGCCTATCGATCAGGTTATTAAGCTGGTGTCGGGACTTGAACTGGATAGCGAGACCATTAATACCTGGAAGAATGGTGTGGAGCGTGCGCTAAAGAAATATCTGCCAAACGAGACTGAGGCTAAAGGACAAAAATGCCCTGTTTGCGGACATGAAACTCTTGTTTATGAAGAGGGCTGTCTCAAATGCCGTAACTGCGGTGCTTCAAAGTGTTGATAATTATGTTAAAGGTTTGAACATACATTAAATTAATTCATATAGATAATTTTCGTGGATTAAAACAGCGATGTCTTTCGGGGTATCGCTGTTTTTGTTACATTTCATAATTATACTACTTTTGTCAATATTACATAGCTAGAGTAATAAAAACTATGGATGACAGCTACAAAACAGTTTCCGGTCCTGCCGAGGGTTATATCAACGAGAAAAAGAGTAAGTTCTTATCTTTTATATTTCCTGTAAATAGTGTTCCCGAAGCAATGGAAATACTGGATGAGTATCGTAAAAAATATTATAATGCCCGCCATGTTTGCTGGGCATATATGATAGGTTGGGAGCGTAAGGAGTTTAGGTTTAATGATGATGGTGAGCCTTCTGGTACAGCAGGTAAGCCTATATTAGGACAGATTAACTCGTTTGAGCTGACAGATGTACTTATACTGGTAGTGCGTTATTTTGGCGGTACATTGCTTGGTACAGGAGGTTTAATTAAAGCATATAAAGAGGCAGCTGCGGATGCAATTAATAATGCTGAGATAATTACAAAGACTGTTGATGATATCATTGAAATTGATTTCGAATATATTCAGCTTAATGATGTTATGAGAGTGCTCAAACAGTTTGAAGAGGTTCAATGGACTCAGGATTTTAAGGAATCGTGTAGTATGAAGCTCAGAGTACGCCGCTCACTTTCATCACAACTTACAGAGATGTTAATATCCATATATGGTGTGAAAATAAATGAAAAATAATTGCGTGTTTATCTCATAAAAATAGCTTAATAATCAAGGAATTTCTGAAAAAATTGTAGTTACTTACACAAAATTACTACTTTTGCACCCAAAAAGGAGCGGTAATTTACTGTTTTGAAAGCTAAGTGCTTACAAAAAGATATAGAATAAAGAACAATTGATGGAAAAGAACCTGGTTATTGTTGAGTCCCCTGCGAAAGCAAAAACAATTGAGAAATTTCTTGGAAATGATTTTCGTGTCATGTCAAGTTATGGGCATATACGTGATCTGAAGAAGAAAGAATTTGGAATAGATATTGAAAATGGTTTCGAACCTATTTATGAGGTTCCGGCAGATAAAAAGAAAGTTGTTTCAGAACTGAAAGCGGCTGCTAAAAAGGCCGATACAGTATGGCTGGCATCTGATGAGGACCGTGAAGGTGAGGCAATTTCCTGGCATCTTTTTGAAACTCTTGATCTCAATGAAGAAGATACCAAAAGAATTGTATTTCACGAGATCACAAAGAATGCAATTCAGGAAGCTGTTAAGAATCCAAGGAAAATAGACAAGAATCTGGTTGACGCTCAACAGGCACGTCGTGTTTTGGACAGAATCGTTGGATTTGAACTATCTCCTGTATTATGGAAAAAGATTAAACCGGCTCTATCAGCAGGTCGCGTACAGTCGGTTGCTGTAAGATTAATTGTTGAGCGTGAACGCGAGATACAAAATTTTAATTCAGAAGCATCTTACAGGATTATCGGAATTTTCTCTAAAGAGGAGAATGGACAGAAGTATGAGATAAAAGCTGAATATAATAAACGTCTAAAAACAAAAGAGGAGGCGCTTGCTCTTCTCGAAAAATTAAAGACTTCGGTTTTCTCCATCGAGGATGTTGTTACCAAACCTGCTAAAAAATCTCCTGCCGCACCATTTACAACATCAACACTTCAGCAGGAGGCATCCCGTAAACTGGGTTTCTCGGTAGGGCAGACAATGATGATTGCTCAAAAGCTATACGAGTCAGGGAAGATAACATATATGAGAACTGACTCGGTGAATTTGTCAGGTTTGGCAATTGGTACAGCAAAAACCGAAGTGATTGAACAATATGGTGAAAAGTATCATAAAACCCGTCAGTATACCACTAAATCTAAAGGGGCTCAGGAGGCTCATGAGGCTATTCGCCCAACTTTTATAAATGAGCACGAAGTTAGTGGTACAGCCCAGGAACAAAAGCTTTACAATCTTATATGGAAGCGAACAATTGCTTCACAAATGGCTGATGCTGAACTTGAACGGACAACAACTAATATTTCTGTCTCAAATACTGATGGCAGGTTTGTAGCAAACGGTGAAGTTATCAAATTTGATGGGTTTCTTAGGGTTTACCTGGAAGGTACTGATGATGAGAATGGCGAGAGTGAAGAGGGATTACTGCCTCCGGTAAAAAAGGGAGAGAAACTGGATATGCTGGAAGTTAATGCTACTGAACGATTCACACAACGACCTGCACGTTATTCAGAAGCAGCACTGGTTCGTAAAATGGAAGAACTGGGAATTGGCCGTCCTTCTACTTATGCTCCAACAATTTCTACAATTATTAACAGGGAGTACGTTGAGAAAAAAAGCACTGATGGTGATTTGAGAGAATATAATGTGTTAATGCTTAAAAAAGGCGTTATTAAAGACTCTCAGAAAACAGAAACTACAGGTGCTGATAAAAATAAATTGTTTCCAACTGATATTGGTATAGTTGTTAACGACTTCCTGGTTGAACATTTTCCTTCTGTTATCAACTATAACTTTACTGCTAAAGTGGAGGAGGGTTTTGATAAAATTGCTGAAGGGAAAGCTAAATGGCGCAAATCAATAGCAGATTTCTATGATGTTTTTCATCCTATTGTGGAAGAAACAACAAACATGCGCATGGAGCATAAAGCCGGTGAAAGAGTTTTGGGAGTTGATCCAAAATCGGGTCGTCAGATTTCTGTGAAAATTGGCAGATATGGCGCTATGGCACAGATTGGTACTCCTGATGAGGAGGAGAAGCCTCTTTTCGCTTCACTCCAGAAATCTCAGTCAATAGAAACTATTACTCTTGAAGAAGCTTTAAAACTCTTTGAGCTACCAAGAGAACTTGGAGAATTCAGAGAAAAAGAGGTTGTAGTCGGTGTAGGGCGCTTCGGTCCTTATATCAGGCACAACAATAAATTTGTTTCTCTGCCAAAGGATGTAGATCCTCTTGAAATTCAGCTTGATGAGGCGGTTGAGCTTATCAAAGAGAAGGAGAAGAAAGACAAGGAAAAGATCATAAAGGTATTTGAGGAAGAGCCTGACATGCAAGTGCTTAATGGTAGGTACGGTCCTTATATCAAACATCAAAAATCCAATTATAAGATACCTAAGAATACAGATCCAAAAGAGTTGACTCTTGAAGATTGTAAAAAGATAATCGAAGATAGCACCGCAGACAGCAAAACTAAAGGTAGCAAAACTAAGAAAGCTGCTGCCGGCAGTAGTTCTACAACAAAAACTAAAGCTGTCAAATCAACAGCAAAGGAAAAAAAGAAAACCGGGAAGGTTTCAACATCTAAAGCAAAGACCGGAAAAAGTGCTACTAAAAAATAATCCTGTGAATGTGCTATGATTACTACTATCAGGTCTGCCACAAATAATGACTTGCAGGTGATAATGCCTATATATGACTTAGCGCGTGATTTTATGCGTAAAGCAGGTAACGCCGGTCAATGGGTAAACGGCTATCCAACTCAGCAATTTATTACTGAAGAGATAAAGGCAGGCCATAGCTTTGTATGTGAAAATCATAACGGAGAAATTATAGGGACTTTCTGTTTTATTATTGGTGAAGATCCGACATATCAGAAAATATACAATGGTCAGTGGTTGAATAATGAGTTATATGGCACCGTACACCGTATTGCATCGTCTGGTAAAGATAGAGGTGTAGCAAGGGCGTGTTTCGAGTGGTGTTTTAATCAATGTCCGAATATAAGGGTTGATACTCACAGAGATAATCATGTTATGCAACATATTCTGAGTGATCTGGAGTTTCATTATTGTGGATTAATTTATTTGTCTGACGGGTCGGAGCGACTTGCGTATCAACGAACATTGTGATATGAATATATTTTCTTTAATATGAATATATTTTCTTTAAAACGTAAAACACCTTTTTTAATTATTGTAGGAATTTTATTCTCGGTTAATAGTCTTTTTTCAGCTGAAAAAGCAGATCCTGTAATTTTGGATATCAATATTGATTACAGTAATGATCCTTTTTATTCAGAGATATGGTTTTGGACAATTATTGCTTCTATTTTACTTTTCTTATTGATATTACTTATAAGAGGTGACAGAAAGAAAAGTAAGCAGGTGCCTGAAGAGATAGTTGAGTTGAATAAAGATTCCATTAATAAATGAAAATAAAAGAAAGTATTAAGTTATTTAATAATGAAAAACATCACGGACAAACAGGTTCAATTTTATTTAAATAATAAAGAGTACTTAATATAAAATCAGTCCTGCAACTCCCGATAAAACTATCAGAAGTATCGGGTCAATTTTCTTTATTGACGCAATCATTACTGCACCGAAAATTATCCAGCTTTTATAATCAACAAAATTATGTTCATTCATAAGCATTAAGGCTGCAGAAGCAATTAAACCGATTATAGCAGGTTTTAATACTGACAACGAAGCTTGTAACCATGGATTGTCTTTAAGTCTAAAAAAGAACGCACACACAAGAGTCATTATTACCAGTGATGGAATACTTACAGCAATCGTACATATTGCTGATCCCAATATTCCCTGTCCGGTAGTGAAACCTGCATTTGTTACAGCAGTATAGCCTATATATGTGGCCGAATTAAAGGCGATTGGACCGGGGGTAGTCTGAGATATGGCAACAATATCCGTAAAATCGCTTACCGAGATCCATCCGTGTAAGTCTACTACCTCCCTCTGAATCAAAGGCAACATAGCATAACCGCCACCAAAGCCAAACAGTCCTATTTTAAGGAATGAAACAAACAATGCCAGATATATATCTATCAATTCCATTTATCTTTTAGTTTTTAGTTTAAGAAAAAGATAATATAAAATCCCGAGCAGAATTGAGATCAAAATAATATATATCGGAGAAATATTTAATAACCAAATAGAAAGTGCAACTACTATAGGTATCCATAAGTTGTTTAATTTTACTCCGGCAGATTTGCCCAAACCCAAAAGAGGAGCAGCAATGAGTGCCACGACAGCTGGACGTATCCCTTTAAAAATACGCTCAACTACATGGTTGTCTTTAAACTGAGTGAATAGTATCGCGATAAGAAGAATAACTATAAAAGAAGGCAGAATGATTCCCGCACCTGTAAACAAGCTGCCTTTAAATCCTAGTCTTTTATTGCCCACGAATATCGCAGTATTTAAAGAAATAGGTCCGGGAACAGATTGCGCAATAGCCAGCATATCCATAAACTCGTCGTCGCCAAGCCATTTCTTTTTATCCACCACCTCTTTTCTTATCAGCGGAATCATAGCATAGCCACCTCCAAAAGTAAATGCTCCTATTTTAAAGAACACCAGAAAAAGTTCCCAATATTGTTTTACAAGGCTCATAAGAGAGGAATAAAATTGAAAAGCAGATTGCAATTCGACTAAATCTATTGCTAATCTGCTTTCTATAAGAAGCCGCACCGGTGGAATAAGACGAAACTCCGTTTGACAGGATTTGAGTGTCTCAGTTTCTTTGTAATCCGCTGTTCCGATAAATCGGAATCCCGAAGGCTGCGGCCCGCCATTGAAACCAAAAACGTGTCTCGGTTTTAAAAATGTAATTGATGAGTTCCCCAATCGACCAATGCGGCAGTAACTTCATCTATTTTGTATTCCAAAGATAAGTGGTCTATATTAAATATCCAAATATTTTATGTTATTTTTTAGGTGAAAACAGTCCGTACTCTTTGTTTTTTATTCATTTTCATCAATATTAAGCCTCTGCTAAGAACTTGCTGATTTCTTCGTCTGTAACCTCATGATTTGAAAGATCACCTGCAAGATACTGGTCATACGCGCTCATATCAACCAACCCGTGTCCTGAAAGATTGAAAAGGATGACCTTTTTCTTACCTTCTTCCTTAGCTTGCAGCGCTTCTTTAATAGCAGCGGCAATTGCATGGTTGGATTCGGGAGCCGGAACAATACCTTCTGTTCGTGCAAACAAAACGCCAGCTTCAAAAGAGTCAAGCTGCTTAATATCAATTGCTTCAATATAGCCGTCTTTAAGAAGCTGACTAACAATACTTCCTGCTCCATGATAGCGAAGTCCACCTGCATGTATATTTGCGGGCGCAAACTTATGACCAAGTGTAAACATCGGAATTAGTGGAGTGTATCCTGTTTCATCTCCGAAATCATATTTAAATTTACCGCGAGTGAGCTTTGGACATGAAGCAGGTTCAGCAGCTACAAAACGGGTATTTCTATCACCTTTTAAATTGTGACGCATGAAAGGAAATGATATACCTGAAAAATTAGAACCACCACCAAAACAACCGATCACAACATCAGGATATTCTTCTGTCATCTCCATCTGTTTTTCAGCCTCTAACCCGATGATAGTCTGATGTAAGGAAACTTGATTTAATACACTTCCTAAAGCGTATTTACAATTTGGGGTTTGCATTGCAAGTTCAATAGCTTCAGAAATTGCAGTGCCCAGACTTCCCTGATAGTTAGGGTGGTCAGTAATAATTTTACGTCCTGCTTTTGTTGACATACTTGGTGAAGCTATAACCTGTGCGCCCCATGTTTGCATTAGCGAACGTCTGTAAGGTTTTTGTTCGTAACTTATTTTCACCATATAAACTGCAAGCTCAAGTCCGAAGGTTTTAGCAGCAAAAGCAAGTGCTGTGCCCCACTGTCCTGCGCCTGTTTCAGTTGTAATATTTGTCATGCCGTCAAGCTTATTATAGTAAGCCTGTGGCAATGCAGAGTTCAGCTTATGAGAACCTACCGGACTAACGCTTTCATTTTTAAAGTATATATGCGCAGGAGTATCCAGTGCCTTTTCGAGTTCAGTAGCACGTACCAGTGGAGTAGGGCGATAAATTTTATATTTATCCCTTACCTCTTCAGGTATTTCAATCCAAGGATCAGTCTGATTCACTTCCTGACGCGAAAGTTCCTCAGCAAACAATGGAAACAAATCCTCTGCCTTGATAGGTTCTTTGGTCTGTGGATTAATCATTGGCTGAGGTTTATTTTTCATCTCGGCAGCAATGTTATACCACTTTGTAGGTATTTCCGATTCTGAGAGCAGAAATTTTTTTCTTTTTGACATAATATATTTATTGTTTATTGGATGTTTTTTTCAATTTAATGATAAAAACTAAATTATTCTGGATAGATTATTCGTTCTGATGTTCTCTTCAACAATTGCGTCAATAACTGCTACTGCAACCATATTAGTAATATCACGGACGGAAGTTTCAACGTCAAGAATATGTACAGGTTTATTTAATCCCATTTGAATCGGCCCAATGATATCATTCATTCCTGTTTCTTTTAGCAGTTTATATGATGAGTTAGCAGAACTCAGGTTTGGGAATACAAGAGTATTTACCTCTTTATCACGCAAGCGAGTGAATGGGTATTTCTTATCTCTCAGTTCTTTATTCAATGCATAATTAACCTGCATTTCGCCGTCTACAACCATATCAGGGTATCTTTTGTGAAGTGTTTCAACTACCTGGTGTACACTTGCAGGGCTACCTACTGAATCAGCTCCGAAATTGGAGTATGATACCATTGCAATTACCGGGTCATGATTAAAAAACTTTACTGTTGCATCTGCAAGTCTAGCAATATCAATCAATGTATCTGTATCGGGATGTCGGTTGAATAGAGTGTCAGCAAGGAATAACATTCCTTTCTTAGTATTCACGATATGCATTGCACCTATATGGTTGAGCCCATCGCGTATTCCGATAACCTCTTTTGCAATTTCAGTAGTATCAGCATATTTACTGAAAACCCCTGTAATCATTGCATCAGCCTCCCCGGTTTCCACCATCATCATACCAAAATAGTTCCTCTCGAACATCTTTTCTGCAGCTTCTTCAAAGGTCATTCCCTGACGCTCTCTTTTTTCAGTAAGAATTTTTGCATAACGCAGTCTGCGTTCTTCTTCACGGTCATGACGAAGATTTACAATCTCCATTCCTTCCAGATTAATCTGGTTTTCTTTTGCAACATTAGCAATCTTCTCTTCGTTTCCAAGTAACACTGGTCGGCATATTCCTTCAGCATAAGCTGTCTCAGCTGCTTTGAGCATATTAAGGTGGTTGGTTTCTGAAAATACCACACGCTTAGGATTCTGACGAGCCATTTCATACAACCGGCGTACCATTTTATTATCAAGTCCCATCAGGTCACGCAGTTTATGATCATAAGCTTCCCAATCCTCAATTGGTTTACGTGCTACACCCGATTTCATAGCAGCCTTTGCCACAGCAGGTGCCACTGAAGTCAGCAGTCTTGGATCCAGTGGTTTTGGTATTATATAGTCTCTTCCAAAACGTAGTTTCTTAATACTGTAAGCAGTATTAACTACATCAGGTACAGCTTTTTTAGTTAGATCTGCAAGAGCATAAACAGTAGCAATTTTCATCTCCTCATTTATACTTGTAGCCTGAACATCCAGAGCTCCTCTGAATATATATGGAAATCCAAGGACATTATTAATCTGATTAGGATGATCAGAGCGTCCGGTTGCGAAAATAATATCTTCTCTCGCACTCATCGCTTTCTCATAAGAAATCTCAGGATTTGGATTAGCCAGAGCAAATACTATCGGATCATTACTCATCGATTGCACCATTTCTGTAGTCAGCACATCTGCAACAGAAAGTCCCAGAAACATATCTGCACCACTCACAGCTTCTTCAAGAGTAGTAATGTCTCTGTCTGTTGCAAAAGGTTTCTTCCTTTCATTAAGGTCAGTTCTTGATTTATTGATAACACCTTTTGAATCAACCATTACAATATTTTCAAGCCTGGCACCCAACGCAATATAAAGTCTTGTACAGGAGTTAGCTGCAGCGCCGGCCCCATTTACTACAATTTTTATATCCTCTATCTTTTTACCGTTTATCTCCAGAGCGTTAAGTAGTCCGCATGCCGATATAATTGCCGTTCCATGCTGATCATCATGCATTATCGGAATATCAAGTTCCTCTTTCAGACGCTCCTCAATTTCAAAACATTCCGGTGCTTTTATGTCTTCCAAATTAATTCCCCCGAAAGTTGGAGAGATTGCTTTAACTATCTGAACAAACTTTTCAGGATCCTTCTCATTCACCTCAATATCAAAAACATCAATACCTGCGAATATTTTAAACAGCAGACCCTTACCCTCCATAACAGGTTTTCCCGCAACAGCACCTATATCACCTAAGCCAAGTACAGCTGTACCGTTGGATATAACCGCAACCAAGTTACCCTTAGCCGTATATTTGTATGCAGTTCCGGGGTCTTTCTCTATTTCCAGACACGGCTCAGCAACACCCGGCGAGTATGCAAGAGATAAATCATGTTGAGAATTATAGGGTTTGGTAGGTAACACCTCAATTTTTCCCGGACGTCCCTGAGAATGATAATCAAGGGCATCTTCACGCAACTTGTTATTTGTCATTTTGATTGTTTTTGTGCAGTAAAAATTATAATATGCACAAAATTATAAAAATAATGCGATAGTTTATAATTTTTCCTGATAGATTATCTGATACTGTTCTGCAGCGATATGGAATTGAAATGCAGATGCTTCCCCTTCGCAAACTTCACTGTTATGAGAGTGTGTACTGTCGGTCACCTGCTCATCCTTCACAATTGTACCTCTCACCCTAACATACTTATCCACACAATCAGGATCAAATTTTCCAAGAGTAGCACTTGACTCAGCCCGGATAGTTTGTTCACTTTCAACATCCTTCAGAAAAAGTTTCATACCGCTTTTTTCACATACATGTGTACACAGACCTTCAATAATTACACTCTCACCAGCTAGCGATTCAGCATTCAAAATAATTTCATCGATTTCCGTAACGCCAGTCTTTTTACCTGTGCAGCCTGCTATAAAAATGATGGAAATTGTCAGAATTGGAAATAAAAGAGAAAACTTGTTTTTCATACTATACAGTAGTTTTAAAATTTATGATTCAAAGATAACTATTTTCTATTTCTGAGAAAAATTAGGAGTTGTTTGCAGTAAATATTTCTTTATTCGTCGGGAAAAATGATGTTGTTCGTCGATTTATTATTGCATAACGATCTTGTCTCACCTTATCTTTGCACAACTTCAATCAACATTGTAGCCTGTTAAAGATAAAGCAAAATAAGCTTTAGAAGTAAAAAGGCTTTAATATGATTGAATAATTTTAAACAAATTAATACATTTACGTATGGAAACAGAATTCAAACCCAAACAATCGCCAAAAGCGCAAGGTATAATTTTCGGTATTTTACTAATTCTTGCCGGCTTACTATTTCTATCCTTTAATTTTGGATGGATTGATTCAGCACTTAAATCGGTCATTTTCTCCTGGCCAATGCTATTTATTGTGTTTTCTATAATGAGTTTTTCTAAAAAAGATTATGCTTTCGGGTCTGTGTGGTTGATTGCAGGATTATTTTTTCTGCTACCCCGATTATCCGCAGCCTATCCCGGTTATTTTACAGGAATCGACAGTGATTTTACCAGAGTGTACTGGCCTTTGTTGCTTATCATTGTGGGAATTGTAATAGTTTTTAGTGTTTTATCCGGTAAAAACAGAAAAGGAGGATTTTGCGGTCATCACCCAATGCAAACTCAATCCACTGAAAACAGCGATGGGGTAATTAACAAGAGTGTAACATTCGGAGGATCCGAAAGCATATTCCTGGACCCTGTTTTTAATGGCGGAAACATAAGTGCAGTGTTCGGAGGTGTTGTTCTCGACCTACGGAAAACCTCACTCCCTGAAGGCGAAACATATCTTGATATTTATGCTGTCTTTGGAGGAGTAGAACTATATATTCCCGATAACTGGCTTGTTGAAACCAAAATACAGACAGTTTTGGGCGGTGTTGAAGACAAAAGGTTTATTTCTCAAACTGATCATTCCAGAAAATTGATATTACTAGGAAATCTCACTTTCGGAGGCTGTTCAATACATTAGGCTGAATGTAAAGAATGAAATTATTAATCACACATACACAGACACACTGGCTTAAACTTTTGTTACTAAGTATAATATTTGCTGTATTACATACACTGGCATATCAACCACTTGTAACATTCACGTTCAGTTTGTTTTTCCTCAAAAGTCTGGCAGATGGTTTAGTCCTTCTAGGATTAGGTGTATTGTTGTCACAAATAATTCCATCAACCAACTATGTAAAGCTCGATCCCTTACAGCAGTTTATCAATTATTTTGCGTTAGGTATTTTAGTAGTCATATTGTGGGTTTTCAGCAGTTTTGTTGCTTCATACTTAATATTAGGAAGTGACAACATAGATGAAATTATCGATATAATACCCATGACATCATTTATCGGGATATTGCTTTATATCATAGATATTCAGCTCATTCATCATCGCATGGTTGAAAAGGAAATCTCAAATGATCCTGATTTAGAAGCAGACGTTTCATTGAATAAAAGTGATGAGTCGCACGATACCGAAGTTTTAGAGCGAATTGCAGTTAAAGTAGGACAAAAAATTCATGTGATTCTGATTCCTGATATTATTTATATTGAAGCTGACGGCGATTACGTAAGAATAATTACTGATCACGGCAAATTTATGAAAGAGGATACTATGAAATATTATGAGGCAGGATTACCGCAATCAAAATTCGTAAGAGTCCACAGGTCACACATTGTAAATGTTGAAAAGATTCTCCGTATCGAACTATATGAGAAACAGAATCAGATGCTCACACTAAAGAACGGAGATCAAATAAGGGCAAGTGTTTCAGGTTATAAAGCGTTGAGGGAAGCACTCAACTTGTAAAGCGTTATAAATTCTTAATGTAAAGTATGTTAAAACCCGGAAAACTGTTTTGTGGTTTATAGTTTTGCATACTACCTTTGTGCGTTTTTCAACACAAAGTAAATGGAAATTAGAGATCGAATAATAAACAAAGCAGGAGATTTATTCTTCATGTATGGCATCAAAAGTGTGTCAATGGATGAGCTGGCCTCTTCTCTTGGCATATCTAAAAGGACGATATACGAAAATTTCAAAGATAAGGAGGATATACTCAATTCTCTCCTAATCAAGATAAGGGATGAGCGTAATAATGTTTTCAAACAATTTCTTGCCGATGAATATAATGTGATAGAGGTTTTTATCAAAGTTATTGAGATTCATACGCAACTGCCGGTAAGTAACGAAAAGCTTTTCCATGATATTTACAAGTATTACCCCAGAATTGCTAAAATGATGCAAAAGAATATGGAAAAGAACAACGTGCTTTTGCAGGAATTTCTGTTAAAAGGTATAAGTCAGGGTTATATTCGTGAAGATCTTAATGTAAAGATAGCGGCATTCCTGGTAGAAGAGAGTACATACACATATATGCGTGCTTCTTACATGGATAAACCCCCCTTCTCTTTTAATGAGCTTTTCTATACGATGATGATTAATTTCGTTCGTGGAATATCTACTGAAAAAGGTATAAAAATTATTGACTCTTATCTGAAAGAAAAGAAAAGTCATTCTATGTAATTGATCAAATGAAAGAATATCTTGAACAGATCAATTATTATGCAATTAAAAAATATAAAAGAATTAAAATAGAAAGATGAAAAGACCAATTATGAATCCAAAAATGTTTACTGTGCTTTTTGTAATGTTGCTCAGTTTCAAGGGGCTTACCATCGCAAAAGCTCAGCAGACAGATAGTTTGTATATCGACTTAAACAGTGCATTGGATATAGCGTTGAGTGAAAATCCCACTGTTAAGGTGGCCGATATGGAGATCACTAAGAAGGAATATGCTAAAAAAACTGCTTATGGTGCTTTACTACCTCAAATGGATCTCATCGGATCATATCAGCGTGCAATCAAAAGACAAACAGTGTATTTTGATGAAGGATTGGGTTTTGGGAGTAATATTGATCCCTCGCAGTATGATGCAGATGAACTTAAAATTTTGAAGGTTGTGGGTGACATGTTTTCAATGGGTGGCGATACCGAGAGCTCAGGCGAGGGAATTCAAATGGGACGTTTCAATGTCTGGTCTGCCGGACTCAATGTGAACATGCCTTTAGTTGTTCCCTCATTATGGAAAAATATCCAGATGAGTGAAGTGGACATAAGCCTCGCTATGGAGCAAGCCAGAGCATCACGAATCAACCTGATTAACCAGGTTAAAAAGGCCTATTTTAGTCTCTTGCTGGCACAGGATAGTTACGATGTACTTAAACTGACTTACGAAACCGACTCTATTAATCTGCAAAATATTCGCAACAGATTCAATCAGGGTGTTGTAGCTGAATATGATGTTATTACAGCAGAAGTAAGGCTAAAGAGTCTGATACCCAGCATCCTTCAGGCAGAAAACATGCGTAAAATTGCAGAAATGCAACTTAATATGCTTATGGGGATTGATGGTGAAATACCTCTTAAAGTAACCGGTTCTCTTGATGAGTACGAAGCTACAATGTCTGATGTGATAATCCCAGCCGATACCTCTTTAATGCAAAATAGCGATATAAAGCAGTTTGATCTTCAGGCAAAACAGGCAAAAAATGCTTATGAATTACAAAAGCTGCAATATGCGCCATCACTCGTAACTTCTTTCAACTGGACATATATGAGCCAAAACAACGACTTCAGGTTCAGTAATTATCGCTGGGATCCATACTCAATGCTGGGAGTAACCCTTCAAATCCCGTTGTTCAACGGTGGTCAGCGTTACCATAATGTTAAGCAGTCCGAAATACAACTCTATCAGCTTAGTGAACAGCGTAAGGAGTTGGAAAGAGGATTAAGGATGTCTATAAAAAACAACTTCGATCTGATTAACAAAAATATCGAACAAGTTATTGCAACACAGTCATCTGTAGAGCTTGCCCGAAAAGGTCACGACATAACCTTAAAAAGGTATGAAACCGGGATGGGTACAATTGTTGATGTAAATGCAGCTGCACTTGCAGTTCTCAATGCAGAGCTTCAAAACAGAAACGCAATTTATGATTACCTCGCTGCAAAAGCTGATTTGGAAAAGGTGTTAGGATATGATATCGCACCTGTTGAAGATATAAACAGGTGATAAAAATTCTTAGATTTAAAATTAAACAAATAGAAAACAATAATAATAACAATATAACTTTATGAAAATGTATAACTTATTGAAGTTTACTCCTTTTGTTGCAGCTATTTTTCTCATTTCATGCGGAGGCTCCGGACAGTCTGCATCAGAGAGTGAAACTTCACAAAAGACAAAAGTACGTGTTGAAGAGGTGAGTCTGGTACCGGTGGATCAGATCTCAACATTCACAGCTACAGTTGAAGCAGACAAGGTAAATAATATTGCGCCCGCCATGGGTGGACGCATACGTCAAATATACGTTGATGTGGGCTCTTATGTAAAAAAGGGACAAGTGTTGGTAGCTATGGATGCTGCTACATTTTCTCAGCAAGAGACACAAGTTGCTACATTAAGAAGAGATTATGAGCGATACAGAGAGTTGTATGAAGTTGGCGGAATTTCTAAACAACAGCTTGATCAGGCTAAAACTCAGCTTGATGTTGCCGAAACAGCAATGGAAAACCTGAGTGAAAATACAAGACTGATAAGTCCGCTGAGTGGAGTAGTAACCGCACGCAACTATGATCCGGGTGATGTTGCTATGCAACTGCCAATTCTTACAATAGAGAGTATGAACCCGGTAAAGGTAACACTAAACGTATCGGAAAGATATTACAGTCAGGTAAGCATTGGCATGCCCGTTGAAGTTCAGGCAGATGCACTTGGTGATGAAGTGTTTGAAGGTAAGATATCTTTAATTTATCCTACCATAGACCCCATGTCACATACTTTTACAGTGGAGGTAACAGTGCCAAACAGTAATCAAAAACTGCGTCCCGGCATGTTTTCACGTGTAAAAATGAACTTTGGGTCAAACGACCGTCCCCTGTTAAGCGACAGGGCAGTATTGAAGCAAGTAGGTTCAAACGACCGCTACGTATTTGTGGAAGAAAACGGCAAAGCTGTATATACCCTTGTGCAACTTGGCGTAAGAATTGATGATAAGTATGAAATCCTTTCGGGATTAAATGCAGGTGACAAAGTAATTATCCATGGAAATACCAACCTGATAGACGGTTCGGAAGTTGAAGTGGTTGATTAACAGGTATTATCTAATTAAATATAAGGATAAAATAAGATAGATATATGAAGATATATGAAACCGCGGTTAAAAATCCCGTCGGCACATCACTGATATTTATTGGAGTAGTATTGATAGGACTTCTGTTTTACAGACAGTTGCCCATCGACCTCTATCCAAATATCGACCTAAATATAGTGTCGGTAATGACCTCTTATTCGGGTGCGGGAGCACAGGATGTGGAAGCAAACGTAACACGGCCTCTTGAGGATGTACTTAACACTACCGAGAAGCTAAAAGAGATTACATCACAGTCCAGAGACGGACTGTCTATGATTATGCTTGAGTTTGATTTCGGTACCGATATGGATGCCGTGATGAATGATGTGAGAGATAAAGTGTCGCTGATATCCGGGTTCCTCCCCGATGGCACAGAAGATCCCATGATTCTGAAATTCAGCTCAGACATGATTCCGGTAGTTGTTCTCTCTGCCACCGCCGAGGAGAGCGCCGGCGCATTATATAAAATCCTGGATGAGCAGGTTGCCAACCCCCTGAATCGTATCTCAGGTGTTGGAACAGTATCAGTAGGTGGTGCCCCACAACGCGAGATACAGGTGAATGTGGTGCCTGCGAAGCTCGAAGCATACAATATGTCACTCGAACAGATTGCACAGGTTATTGCAGCTGAAAACCTGAACGTGCCTGCAGGTAATTTTGATATAGGTTCACAAACCTATATGTTGCGTCTGGAAGGTGAGTTCAAAAATAGTAGAGACCTTAATAATATTGTTGTTGGCAACAGTATGGGACGCCCTGTTTATCTCAAGGATGTTGCCACTGTCAGCGATACTCTTGAGTCGCGTGTACAGGAAAACTACACCAATGGTAGACGAAGTGCAAGTATCATTGTGCAAAAACAATCAGGTGCCAACACGGTTGCTATTGCAGATGCAGTAAAGGCAGAGTTGCCCGGATTGCAGGAAACATTGCCGCCTGATATCCATATAGAAACAGTAATGGATACTTCAGACTATATTAAAACATCCATTAACAGCTTGCTGGAAACAATCCTGATAGCGTTATTTATAGTTGGTATTATTGTTCTGTTTTTCCTTGGAAGATGGCGTGCAACCATAATTGTTATGGTTACAATACCTATTTCGCTTATCGGATCATTTATATACCTGTACTTGACGGGTAATACAATTAATATTATTTCACTGTCCGCTCTCTCCATAACCATAGGTATGGTGGTTGACGATGCCATTGTTGTGCTTGAGAATATTACCTCGCATATTGAACGCGGAAGTCGTCCAAAACAAGCAGCTGTATATGGTACTGAGGAAGTATCCCTTTCGGTAATTGCCTCTACACTTACAATTGTTGCAGTATTCCTGCCGATGACAATGGTAGGTGGTTTTGCAGGTGTGATGTTTAAACAGCTCGGTTGGATGGTAACAATTATTATCACGCTGTCGTTGATTATTTCTCTTACGCTAACTCCAATGATGAGTGCCCACATGATGCGCTCAACCAAAGAGACCAATAAAAACAAATTCGACAGATGGTATAGCAAGAACATCTTGCCAATGCTTGATAAACTCGACGGAGGTTACGGAAGACTGGTAAACTGGGTTGCAAGGAGAAGAAGAACAACATTGTTAGGTGTGATTCTAATTTTTATCATAAGTGTAATTATCAGTGCAGTTACTTTGAAAACAGCATTTATGCCCGAGTCTGATAATAACAGCATTGCCCTGACTGTTGAGATGCCCACCGGCACACGTATGGAAGTTGCACGCGAAGTAGGGCAAACCATTGCACAAGGCATGAAGGATAAATATCCTGAAATAGAAATTATCTCCTTCTCTGTCGGTATGGCCGGCGAAGACGACACTTGGGCAGCTATGCAGGATAATGCTTCTAATATTATGACCTATACAATGCGTCTTACAGAGGCTAAGAACAGGAAGAAAACCATCTATGATATTTCTGATGAGATTCGTCAGGATCTTGCCAAAATGCCGGAGCTGCATCGATTTCAGGTTATGCCCGGTGGTGGCGATATGGGAATGGCAGGAGGTAGTAATGTTGCTGTTGAAATTTATGGATATGATCTTGCCGAAACAGATGCAATAGCTGCAGATATGAGCAGTAAGTTGGCTGATGTAAAAGGATTGAGAGATATTGTAGTATCGCGTAAAGATTATAGGATGGAGTACCAGATTCAGTTCGATCGTGAGAAGCTGGCTCTTAACGGACTAAACATGGCTACTGCAGCTAACGCTGTTCGTAACAGAATCAACGGTCTGGTAATGTCACGTTATCGTGAGGATGGTGAAGAGTACAATATTCGTGTACGTTTTGAAGAGCAATATCGTCAATCAATTGAGGATATAGAAGATATTCTTATCTATAATCCAATGGGTACAGGCGTTAGAGTACGCGATCTGGGTACAGTAATTGAGACATCCTCACTCCCACAGATTGACAGACAAGACCGTGAGCGTATTGTTACAGTTACAGGAACTATCTACGGCAGAGCACTAAGTGAAGTTGTGGAAGATGTTAATATTATTCTGGCAGAAACAGAGATCCCAACCGGAGTTCAGATCGAAATAGCGGGTACATTGGAAGATCAGCAAGAAGCTTTTTCCGAGTTGGCACTACTACTTCTGATAGTATCAATACTTGTTTATATTGTACTTGCATCTCAGTTTGAGTCGCTAACCTATCCATTTATGATTATCCTCACAATTCCGTTTGCCTTTACAGGAGGGCTTCTATTGCTTGCAATAACGGGAGAACCGCTGGGTATAATGGGATATGTAGGATTGATTATGCTTGTGGGTATGGTTGTGAAGAATGCAATTGTGCTTATCGACTATATCAACCTTAACCGTGAGAGAGGCATGTCAATTATCACAGCCGTAGTTCATGGCGGACGCTCCAGGCTGAGGCCGGTTTTGATGACCACACTAACCACCATTTTGGGTATGATACCTCTTGCAATAGGCACCGGTCAGGGATCTGAAATGTGGCGGGCATTAGGTATAGCAATTATTGGAGGTATGACATTCTCCACTATCATTACACTAATACTTATACCTGCACTCTATTCAATGATGGCCGGATATGGTGTACGTCGCAGAAGAAAAAAACACCGCGAAGTTATAGTGGAAAAAAGAGAATTATCGGTTAGTTAAATTGGAAAACGAGATTTATGAAAGCAGTAATGATTTTATTAGACCAGGCTCATTATGATGAGATTGTAGACAACCTGAGCTCACTTAACATACGTGGTTTTACTTCATGGAAAGAGGTGTTTGGAAAAGGAAGCAAAGATGGTTATCCGCACTATGGTTCTCATGCGTGGCCATCAGTGAATAATGCAATCCTCACAATAGTTGAAGATGACAGAGTGCCGGTTTTATTGAAGTATCTGAAAGAACTTGACAATGAGTCGCCCAACCTTGGCTTGCGCGCATTCGTCTGGAATATTGAAGATATGATATGATTCAATTTTGATGTGATTATATTGTTTTTTGTCAGGACATTAGTCATCCTTGACACTGATTAAATTTATATTTTACACTTACCAAATCCTTACAAAGGCCTCTTTTAAAAGAGCAAGATAAGGACGAGGTAAGTGCAAGATAAGAACAAGGTAAGACAAAAGTAATACCCAAAACCGACCATGTAATTACTTTTTATTCATTACAACAGTCCAATATCTTCCATCATCCGTAATCGTGCAATCAGACTCCATATTCCTGGCAATCTGATACCACATATTTTGGGTAAAGCTTACCATATCATTACGGGTGACTTTCCAAGCTTTGCTTACAGATGGAGGCAGAATTTTAACTACTAATGTTGTATCATTCTTCTCCACTAATTCTACATAAGTGGTGATACCAATTACGTAATTAGAAAAATCTATCAAAAGATTATCATAGGTTCGCGATCTTTCCCAGTTTTTTGAATAATTTTCGCCAACTATATTACCAAGCTCTTCAGGAGGTAATCCGTTTCTCTTATTATAATCTACCATACTACACATAAAATCATACATAATATTTGTGGATAATGAAAATCTCCTGGACGCTGGAGCATTATTCATCAGAAATTTTTCTCCGATGTTTTTACCGTTCAATATCGGAAAGTTCTGGTTGTTGATCATCATTTTAATTTTCCATACACCATCAGTCTGTTCAAGAAGAAATGTAGAGATGTTTTCAGTTATTCGGGTTAAATTTTCGCCACTTATAGAGTCAATAACTTTTGCAGTTACCAAAGCCAACAACCTGACTGTCGTCAGTGTACATTTCGAGAACGGAATCCCACTGTTTATCATCAAACAGTTGAAAGTATTCTTGCATGAAGTCTTCTGCCGACTTGATCTGATCATTCTGAGCAAATACAAGTGCAGGAAATAGTAGAAATAGGGATAATACTTTTTTCATCGTTTCTGTAATTTTTAATTTTCTTTGAAAACATCTAAGGCATAAAATGTTTGTTCAATTAATATTACAAGAACTTTCCATCTTATTGGAAATATGATGAATTCCTACACCTAATTTCTGTTTTTAGTCAGCTCTTTTTTTCAATATTTATTATGATATTACCTGTTTTTTGTCCGGTTTCCACATACTTGTAAGCATCAACAATATCATCCAGATTATAATGCCTTTCTATTACAGGTCTGAATTCGCCCGATTCAACCAGGAATTTGAGGTAGTTAACGTCATCCTGACTGATACCCGGCAACGGGAACAACACCTTTTTTCCTCCCGAGAGCGGGGTGGTGAGGGCAAGCCAAATATTCTCACCGTTTTTGCCAAGTTCAGTAGAAATTTAAATACCTTTTTCCGTTAGCAGAGGTTTGCACTCTTTAAAAGAACTTTTCCCGACAGCATCAAAGATAAAAGAGAACTTTATGTCGGTTTTAGTGAAATCTTCAGTTTGATAATCAATTACCACATCGGCACCTAAAGATTTAATCAGACCTACATTTTTAGTGTTGCAAACAGCCGTAACATGAGCACCTAAGTGTTTCAGGAGCTGAATGGCAGCAGAACCAATAGCACCAGTCGCTCCATAAACCATAACAGTATCGCCAGCTTTAACTTTTGCAGCCCTGATACTCTCAAGAGCATAATGCGATCCTTCGGTTATGGGAGCAGCATCTTCATAAGATAAACTGTCGGGTATAGTTGCCAGTGCCTTGTTTTCACTAATAACCATATATTCCGCATGACCACCGAAGGTTTCGTCGTTGAAACCAAAAACCCTGTCACCATTTTTGAATTTAGTGACCTCCGTTCCGGTTTCCTCCACGATACCTGCAAATTCACATCCCAACACCGAAAACTTTGGTTTGAAAAGTCCGCTAAAGAACCTCGAAACAAAATACTCAGCACTTCGAAAACCGCAGTCAGTCCTGTTTACCGTTGAAGCATAAACTTTAATCAGAAGCTCATTTCCTTTAGGCTGAGGTATAGCTATCTCTTTCACACGCACAACTTCAGGCGGTCCGTACTTCTCATACACAGCTGCTTTCATCATAATGTTAACCGATTATTTACATTTTTTTAATTTATTTGGAATAAATGTATAACGGTTTGGGTGGGGGATTTGTTGGGGAGTATTTGAGTTTTTAAGGCGTCCTAATATAAGACATTAGATTCTTTTTTTATTTTTCCATAAAATATATTAACTTGCGTAAATAATATGTCAATTTGCCATTATTCTAATTAATCCGCTATGGAAACATTCGATTCAAAGAAAACAAGTCTTTATGAAATTTTAAAAAACATTCATGAGGGAAAGATTCAACTGCCAGATTTTCAACGTGGATGGGTGTGGGATGATAATCGTATTAAAGGTATATTAGCGAGTGTTGCTAAGTCTTTTCCAATAGGTGCGGTAATGTTACTCGAAACAGGAAATAATTCTATTCGTTTCAAAACTAAGGTGGTAGAAGGTGCTCCTGAATCAAATGGAGTAAAACCAGAATTATTAATTCTTGACGGACAGCAAAGATTGACCTCCCTTTATCAATCTATAATATCAAACAGAGTAGTAAAAACCAGAAATTCTAAGGGGTATGAAATAAAAAGGTGGTATTATATTGATATGCAAAAAGCACTTGACCCGGCAACAGATTTGGAAGAGGCTGTTTTTTCAATAAATGAAAATAAGATCATTACAAAAAATATAGGTCGGGACATTGTACTGGATCTTTCAACCAGAGAGTTAGAATATGAAAATTTAATGTACCCAGTTTGGATGGTAGATGAGTATAGCGACTGGAGAAGAGGTTTTAACAGGCATTGGAACCATAGTAGTGATAAGTCTGAATTATGGGATGAATTTGAAGAATTAATTATTAATAGTTTCAACCATTACATGCTTCCGGTAATTGAGATGAAAAAGACAAATCCAAAAGAAGCTGTTTGTCAGGTTTTTGAGAAAGTAAATACTGGTGGAGTTTCACTTTCTGTATTTGAATTGCTTACTGCTTCTTTTGCTTCAGATGATTTTGATCTCAAAGAAGACTGGGCAAAAATAGAATCAAAATTTAAACCATATAAAGTCCTAAGTAAAACAAGCGAAATAGACTTTATTCAGGCACTAACTCTATTTTCTACTTATAGAAAGAAAGTAGGTCTTGAATCATCAGGCGAAAAAGACAACTTACCTGCAGTTAGTGCTAAAAGAAAAGAGATGCTAAACCTTGAAATAAAAGATTATATAAAATACAGAGATCAAATAACAGAAGGGTTTATAAAAACCTCAAAAATACTTAATGAAAACCATATATTTAATTCAAGAGATGTACCCTACCTAAATCAATTGGTACCAATGGCAGCAATCATTACTCAGTTAGATAAAAATATTGAAAATGTAGGAAACAAAAATAAATTGATGCAGTGGTATTGGTGTGGTGTATTTGGAGAGCTTTATGGATCAGCCAACGAAACAAGATATGCATTAGATATAGTACAGGTTGTTGAATGGATACTAAATAATGGTGAAGTGCCTAAAACAATTTTTGATGCTAATTTCATACCATCTCGCCTTAATACACTTAGAACAAGAAATAGTGCTGCTTATAAAGGTATTTATGCCATTCTAATGGATGATAATACTCGCGACTGGTTATCAGGCACCAAAATAGATTTCAGTACCTATTTCTCGGAATCAATAGATATACATCATATTTTCCCTGTTGCATGGTGTGAGAAAAATACCATTCCCAGAGACGACTATAACTCAATAATTAACAAAACACCTTTATCAGGTAGAACTAATAGAATTGTAAGTGGTGATGCTCCCAGTAAATACCTTGACAGACTAAAGAACAATGTTGGAGTTTCAGATGAAGAGTTCCTTGATATTTTAAAATCACATGTTGTTAATCCTGATTATTTGTATCAAGATGACTTTTATGCCTTTTTTAATGACAGGAAAGAGCGCATTCTTCAGAAAATGGAAATAGCAATGGGTAAAGTAATTGTTAGAGAATATGAAGCATTAGAAGAGGGTGAATATTTATCAGAGGAAGATGAATTTGATGAGTATGATGAAAATGTCCAACTGGAATTGTCTTTGTAAAATAGATTAGACTGATACATTTGAAAATTTATTTAAATTACATGCAATTTGTAAATATGATATAATCTACTGACCTAGAGCATCATCGTCTTTTAACTATTTAACATTATTGTCAAATGAATAAAGAAAAATACTTGCAGATTTTTAATTATCTACTTGAGTTTTCAAAACTCAGGAGTAAGTCTGTAAGAGATATACGCAGTTCATCCCAATATACCGATATTATTTGGTTTTCTGATATACCTACTAATGAAAATATTTCATGTGTTACGCACAATAATTTATCTGATAACGATGAATATTGGTTGAAAATATCAAAACCAACAGAACCGGTTAAACCTGTATTTCCAGATCCTCCCAAGAATCTCGAAGAATGGATAATTAAAGATAGTCTGTTAAATAAAGATGACCTACCTGAATTATATTCAACTATTATTATAAATGGTCAAATTGAGAGTATTGAAAATCATCCAGAAATAATAAAAGGGTTCGATGAGTATTGCGAAAATACTTGGTTTATTAATGCTGAAAGGTATTGGAAAGCATATAATCAGTATGAAACACTGTATACTATTTATGACCGAGTTAATACATTGTATAAGAAACTATTTACTATTTATAATAAATCACAACAGTTTGGTGAAGAATATGAACTAATTCTGGGGGTAGGGTTAATGCATTTTAAAGAAAATGAAGAATCTCCGCTATTGTTTAGACATATTCTAACAGTTAAAAGTGATATTAGTTTTGAATTTAGTAAATTTAAATCAAATATAATTATTGGTCAGAATATAGAAAGTGATCTTTCAATTGAAACAGATGCATTTATCGATCTTGATGAGCAATTCGATTCATACGACATTTTAGAAGCAGAAAAGATTGCAAAAGAGATGATACAGGATAAAGAATTATCTAATCCTTTTGATAATAATTTACATAGTGTATTACAATTATTGGCAGAACGATTTAAACCCGGAGAGGGTACATATAATCAATCACTGACTTATGGTGTCGATATTACTCGTAAAGAAACAGTGTTTTTTGCTCCCGCTTTGATCCTCCGTAAAAGAGATACAAGGAGCTTTACATCAGTTTTCAATCAAATCATCACCAATATAGAGCAAGAAGACAATCCGGAAATACCTATATTAAAAGAACTAATAGAAGAACCAAAAGAAGGAGTCAACTTTGTTCAGAAAATGGAGCTTTCAAATTCAGATGAAAGTGATCAAATTATTTATTTTCCAAAAAAATATAACGACGAACAAATTTCAATTATTAGAGAGGCCGGTAGTCATGATAAAGTATTGGTTCAGGGACCACCCGGAACCGGTAAATCACATACTATTGTTAATCTTATATGTCATTTGCTAGCTAATAATAAGAAGGTACTGGTTACTGCATATACAGCTCGAGCGCTGGAAGTACTAAAAGATAAATTGCCAATTGAATTTAGGGAATTGGCCGTGAGCCTTTTAAGTGGTGATTCATCTTCAATTAAAGGACTTGAAGCAAGTATTAATAAAATAAATGAACATTTGTCTAATACAGATTTAGATGTGCTTGAAAAAGAGATTTTCAAACTTGAAAAAGATCTAAAACTACTAAGAAAAGACAAAAGAAATGACATTGACAAATTATTACTTTTAAAAGAAAAATCTTCTCAAACATTTACTATAAATTCTGAATATTCCGGTACACTAACTCAAATAAGCGAATCTCTTGAAAGTCATAAATTAAAGTTCGATTGGTATAAAGATAGTTTTGATGATTTTAATAACAATGAAGTAATAGATAAAATTGTAAGCTATTACAAAGAGTTTAAAAAGTACTCTCAACAAGACGAGTCTATTTATAATTACAAATTACCTGCTATACAAAATTTATTCAGCATAGAAGAGTTTCAGGATTATCATGATTTGAATCAAACTATTAAAAATGAGAATAATACACAATATACTTTTAAATATATTGAAACCGACGATTTAAAAAAACTGCGTAGTCACCTTGAAATACTCTTAAATGATTACTGTAAGAAAGTAGATTCAATAAATGTTGCTAACAAAGATGAAATAGTGGTTGAGTTGTTTAAGAATCAGAAAAAGAAATGGTTTAACAAAATTGAAAGATCAAAATCAATATTAAATGGGTTAGAAAAGAAAAAACTCCGTTATAAGGATCAAAATTGTGAGGTTATATATACGACAGATAAATCTTTAATAGCACTTAAAAATGACGCTAAAATATTATTAGATTTTTTAAAGAAAGGCAATAAATTCACTGGCTTGAAATTTAAACTTAATAAAAACTTTTTCCCTAATGAAATTAAAGAGCGGCTATATTTTATTGAAAGCATAGAAGTAAATGGGAGTATATGTAATACCATCGGAGATTATGAGAAAGTATTAGAAGATATACATATTCGCCAATCATTTGAAGAACTTTATGAAATATGGTCATTGGATAGATTGAATAAAAATTATTCTGCAAACTATGAATACTTCAATGACTATTTAAATCAAGTAGAGTATTTGTATAACCTCATAACAAGTTCGCTTGTTATAGTTAAATCTATAAGTTCAAATTCTAATATAAAAATTAATGATTTAAACACTCCTGCTGTAAAAGAATATATAAAAAGTGTTGATTTTGCAATAAAACAGAAAAAACTAGTACATTATGAAAAATTTAAAAATATAATAATTGAAGATCTCTCAGATGCCAAGTATCATCCCATTGGTAATGAGTTGATTGAAGCGATTAATTCATTAAATTATAACAGGTACAATAATCTTATCCAAGAATTGCAAGAATTGCATAATCAATTTATCAGCTATTCAAATTACAAGAATAATAAATCAGAGCTGCATTTATATTTTCCAAATCTTATAAATGATATTTCATCGAATAATATTACTGAAAATAATATTCTATCATTAAAAGATGTATTTAAATACAAGAATGCCAAAAATGAAGTATACAGACTATTAAATGATAACAATGAAAATGAATTAAATCTGAAAATAATAGAATATGATAAAAAAGAAAGTAAGTTAATTGCGCAGCTCTCATCAAGCAAAGCATGGTTTCATGTTTTGGGTAATTTAAAACAAAACAGCTATCTAAGACGGCATCTTGAAGCATGGGTTCAAGCAGTTAAACGAATTGGAAAAACAGGTAAAGGTAAAAGAGCATTAAAATTCAGAAAGATTGCACAGCAAGAAATGGAGTATTGTAAAGCTGCAATTCCCTGCTGGATCATGCCTCTATATAAAGTAACGGAAACCATTAAACCGGAACAGGAATTATTTGACTATGTGATTGTTGATGAGGCTAGTCAGTTAGGACCTGATGCCATTTTACTACTCTATATTTCTAAAAACATTATTATTGTTGGGGATGATAAGCAAACATCTCCTGAATATGTTGGAGTAGATGCCAATGCTATGACACCATATATAAATAAACATCTAAAAGGAATACCTTTTAAAGATTTTTACGGAACTGAGTACAGTTTCTTTGACCATGCTAAAAGATTCAGAGGAGCTGAACTCATCCTAAGAGAACACTTCAGATGTATGCCTGAAATCATAGAGTTTTCAAATAAATTGTTTTATGCTCCTGACGGGAAAACATTATATCCATTGAAACAATATTCAGAAGACCGATTACAGCCATTGGAGCATTTTTATTGTCTTGATGGATATAGTGAAGGAGGTGGATCTAACATTCAAAATAAGATTGAAGCACAAGCTATTGTTGATAAAATAAAAGAAGTTGTAATTGACACTAGATACAATAAGAAAAGTATTGGTGTTATTTGTTTGCAAGGTACTGCTCAAAGCAAGTTGATAGAATCTTTATTAATTAAGGAAATTGGAGAGACAGAATACAGTAAAAGAAAAATTATTTGTGGTAATTCAGCTAGTTTTCAGGGAGATGAAAGAGATGTAATGTTCCTGAGTCTTGTAACTGCAAGGAATCATAAACGCAGTGCCTTGACCAAACAGGATGATGAACGTCGGTTTAATGTTGCAGTGAGTAGGGCGATTGAGCAAGTATGGCTATTCCATTCAATACTACTTGATGATTTAAGCAATCAAAATGATTTGAGGTACAAAATTTTGAATCATTTCACTAATTATGAAACACCATCACTCCCGTACTCAAATCCAATAGAGCGGACTTCTGGTAAACAACCGGAGCCTTTTGAAAGCTGGGTTGAGGTAGATGTATACAACGATATCGTTAATAAGGGCTATAAGGTAAAACCAAAGTATGAAGTAGTAAAAGGAAAATACAATCTTGATATGGCTGTATACCTTCCAGGTGGAGCTAAGATAGGAATAGAATGCGAGGATGATAATTGGCTCGGGAGAGTTAAATGCCTTGAGCATCTACAAAGCTTAAAAGTTCTTGAACGGTGTGGATGGCAAATATTCAGTATCAAAGGTGGTGAATATTACTCAGATAGAGGAAAATCACTCGAACTATTGTGGGAAATTTGTGAGCAGATGAGCTCCTTCACTACTTATGAGACTATTGGTATAGTTAAGGAGGGGGAACCGATTTTAGTAAAGGAAGTAGAAGAAATTGAGGAGGCAGATATAGAAGATAATATTGAAAATCTATATAGTGTTAATTTTAATCCAGAACATAGATTCGATTCTGTAATAGATCAGCCTGAAGATGAAATAATAAGGTATTTTAATTTATTTGGAACAGGTAATTATGTTATGTCTCATGATAAGTTACCAAGAGCTGAATTCTCAATTCCAATTAAAGAATCTCAAAAGCATGGATTTTTGCTTCAGTGTTATAATTCCGGTCATGTCAATAAAGTTAAAATCCCTACATTACTATCAAAAAGAATTGATAAAGAATATATGAATGGAATTAATTTAAAGGATTTTGTTAATAAAATGATAGTTATTGAGAAAGACGAAATATTAGGACTGACGTTTTATGAGAAAGGTGTCAAATTGTTTAAATCGCATCTAACAGAGAATATAGCAAATAGAGAATTACTTCAATTGCAAGGTATCAAGGTTATATATAACGACTTTACTAAAATAGACTATCATATAATACCTATTGAAGAATTTGAAAATATCGATAAACTGGTATTTAATAGTTTTACAGCTAAAGGCAAACCTATGAGTAATCCTTATTACCAAAATGAATGGTTAACTGTAAAAAAATATCAGCAAATTGAAGAATCACTTGATGAAATCACTGATACTTCAGTAGGGGATATTATTCAGGAAGAGGAAACCATCAATTTTGGTAAAGAAGTGGAGGTAAATAAATGTATAACCATCCATTACCCTCATAATGATAAGCAAATGAAAGTTAAACTGGTTGAGGGACATAATGGAGAGCTTAAAAATATAAATGGTGTACAAATAGTAAATTCACTTACTCCATTAGGAGTTTCATTGTTAGGAAGAAAACTTGGAGAAACAGTACAAATTGGGACATCAAATACAGTGGTTGAAATTGTTAATATATCAGATTAATTATAGTTAGATAAGCACCCGATAAAATCCCCGTTTTAATTATCATCTTAAGTTTTGATCTTTGCCGGCAAACATAATTATATATGACACCAATAAGCAAAGAAGAATTTATATTGATACTAGAACGCCAGCAGAACAGTGGATTAAGTATCAAAGATTTTTGTGCCAATGAATCATACACCGTATCAAGTTTTCATTACTGGAAAAGTAAATTTGGATTAACCCGTCCATACAATAATCATTCTCGTGAGTCTGCAGTGGAGAAGCTGGCTCCCATCGTAAGCATTCGGTCTCGTCCGTATTTTTTTGCAAGTTTTCTTAGATTCCTGTGTATTTCGGTCTGATAGGGTTCTTCGTCAAATTTGGTGCAAAGACACAGTTCCTAAATCGCCTAAAAAAATA
>ENA-UOOR01000352-UOOR01000352.1-fermentation-metagenome-genome-assembly--contig:-NODE-352-length-66963-cov-6.914793_pt1 | contig 66963 bp, 52 predicted proteins | sample MGYA00245780_ERZ724029 | MGnify/ENA primary metagenome ERZ724029 (study PRJEB28704, sample SAMN03018315) | fermentation metagenome | biome: anthropogenic terrestrial biome; feature: soil; material...
CGGCTCGTCGGCCTCGTTTTTCGACTCATCGAGTGCCGGGGCGGTGGGGTCGGCCTCGTTTTTCGACTCATCGAGTGCCGGGGCGGTGGGGTCGGGCTCGTTTTTCGACTCATCGAGTGCCGGGGCGGTGGGGTCGGGCTCGCTTTTCGACTCATCGAGTGCCGGAAACGGCTCGTCGGCCTCGTTTTTCGACTCATCGAGTGCCGGGGCGGTGGGGTCGGCCCCGCTTTTCGACTCATCGAGTGCCGGGGCGGTGGGGGCGGGCTCGTTTTTCGACTCGTTGAGTGCCGAGGACGGCGGGGCGGCCCGACTCCCCACTCGATGAATAGGGCAGGCGACTTCGCGGCTGTTCCTCTCGGATGCCGGCAGGCCGCCGGGACGGCGGCCCTCCCTCCCCGGATTCAGGCCGCTCGCCCGCTCTCTCCGCGCACGACCGCCGCGCCAATCAGATGGGCGAGCCGCAGTGCCTCGGGGACGTTTCCGGTGTCGGTCAGCCGGCGCAGCGCTTGGGCGGTCTCGTCGGGCGAGGCGCCGAGCACCTGGAAGCAGAACGGCGCTCGCTCGTGGACCGGGCCCGCCTTGCGCAGGACGGCGAGCCGACGCGCGGGCCTGGGCAGCTTGCGGATGGCGGCCTCCATCGCCCTCAGGTCAGGCGGGCCGCGCATCAGCGCGACGCAGGGTTTGCGAAGCTCGCGGTGCAGCCGCTCGAGGTCGACGACGTTGAGCCCGCCGAAGGTGATGCCGTCGATGAGAACGAGGTGGAGCTGCGGCAGGAACTTGCCACCGACGAGCAGGCGCACGAGAGCTTCGGTCGCGTTCCAGCCGTCGCGCCGCACCTCGCCCCAGACCATCCCCTCGAACCGCGTCCCCGAGCAGACGATGCCGGCCACGTGTACCCGCGCGCCGCGCCGACGGGCGAACGGCGCGTCGTCGAAGCCGATCGCGCGGATGAGGCGTCCTGGGGCGGGGAATGCCATCGAAGAGCTGCTCCTGTTGCAGAGTCGAGTGAGCCCAGACGGTTTTGCGCGCCGCGGACGAAAGCACATCGCGCCGCTGTTCCCAAGCGTTGGCGCCGGGATGTCGATAGCGAGCCCCTTCGCCGCGCGCCGCTTCCTCTCGCGCCGCTTGCGGCGCTACCGTCGCCAAGCCATGACCGACCTGATCCACCCTGCCCGCTTCTTCCACGCCGACGGCGAGCACCTGCTCTGCACCGCGTGCCCGCGCCACTGCCGGCTCGCCGACGGCCAGCACGGCTTCTGCTACGTGCGCAAGAACCAGGGCGGCCGGCTCGACCTCATCGCCTACGGCCGGCCGAGCGCGGTCGCGGTCGATCCCATCGAGAAGAAGCCGCTGTTTCACTTCCTGCCGGGCAGCAACATCCTCAGTATCGGCACCGCGGGCTGCAACCTCGGCTGCCGCTATTGCCAGAACTCGGACCTGTCGCGCTCGCGGTCGATCCACGACCGCTCGATGGAGCTGCCGCCCGCGGCGGTCCCCGGCCTTTGCGAGGAGCACGGCGCCGACTCGGTCGCCTTCACCTACAACGACCCGAGCGTCTTTCCCGAGTACGCCATCGACATCGCCCGGGCCTGCCGCGAAGTGGGCATCGCCACCGTGGCGGTGACCGCCGGCTACCTCGGCCCCGAGGCGCGCGCCGAGCTGTTCGAGGTGATCGACGCGGCGAACATCGACCTCAAGGCCTTCAGCGAGGACTTCTACCGCAAGCTGTCACTCGCCAGCCTCGCGCCGGTGCTCGAGACCATCGAGCATTGCGTCGAGGCCAAAGTCTGGGTCGAGCTGACGACGCTGGTCATCCCCGGCCACAACGACTCGGACGAGGAGCTCGCCGCCGAGGCGAGGTGGATCGCCTCGACGCTCGGCCGCGACGTACCGCTGCACCTGACGGCGTTTCACCCCTCCTTCAAGATGCTCGACGTGCCCCCGACCCGCCCGGAGACGCTGCGGCGGGCCCGCCGCATCGCGCTCGACGAGGGCCTTCGCTACGTCTACACCGGCAACGTCGTCGACGCCGACGGCGACACGACCCGCTGTCACGCCTGCGGGAGCGTGCTCATCGAGCGCTCGTGGTTCGCGGTCGCGCGCAACGAGCTGGCCGGCACCGGCAAGTGCCCGAAGTGCCACGCGTCCATCCCCGGCCTCTTCGACGCGCGCTCCAAGCGCAGCTCGACCGGGCGGCGGCGCGGCCTTCTTTAGGCCCGCGGTCCCTCGAGACGAGCCGCGTGCTCGGCATCCGCTTTCCCGAAGCCATCGACGGGCACTCGACCGCGCCCTCGCCAGCTCGCTTGGCGAGCTGGCCTCGGGGCGTCCGCGCAGACGCATCCGCCGGCCAGAGACGCTTGGCCCCGTTCGGCTGCTCTTTGGACGAGCAGCAGCAACGCGAAGTGCCGCCCTTCGCCTGCCGAGCCGCCTCGATTCCATTTCCTGGCATCGGCCTTCCCTACGCCCATCGGACGAAGTGCCACCTGAGTTGCCGAGCCGCTCTCCTTCCAGCCCTGGCGCCCAACGCCGCCTCGCAGGCCCGTGCAGGCGGCTGTCCGGCGGCGGCATCCCCGGTGCATTGCCTGGCTGCGCGCTCCTTCGGTCCCGCAGGGAGGACCGTGCGAGCTGGATGCGGCTGGGGGGGGACGACAATGGGGAAACGGACAAGACGATGGTTGGCGTCAATGAGCGCCATCGCTGCGGTCGCTTGGTTGGGGGTGTCACCTGCGCAGGCCATCGAGCTCGACTTCGAGCTGCTCGCCGCGGAGGAGGAGCCCAGCGATTCCGATATTCTCGATCTGGTGCGCTTCTGGGGGTACGACCGGCTGTTTCTCGATGGCGCCGCGCCGGTGCCGCACCGGCCGATTCTGCAGAGCGAGGTGGTGGCCAAGTCGACGCCCGACGAGTGCTTCAACGGCGTCGGAATGCCCTACCCGGAGCTGACCTTCGACAAGAACGGTCAGCCCGTCTGTCAGGAAGGCGTTCCCAAGAGAAACGAGGCGTATGTCTGGGGCCTCGCCGAATCGGCGGGCTTCCTCTATTTCGGCACTCTGGCGAACACCAACTGCCTGGTCGAAGCCGGCTACCTCGAGCAGTCCGACGAGTACTCAAACCCGTACTGGGTTTGCGAGTTCGCCGCGGCGGCCAGCGGCCGCGGCGACGGCCGCGCGCCCAGGCTCTACCGCTACGACATCGCGACCAAGGAGCTGGCGCCGTTGGTGATGGACGCGACCGGCGACGCGCTGCTCGCGAGGACCGGCGGCATCCGCTCGGCCGGCTCGCTCGGCGACGTGGTCATCCTGGCCGGCGGAGGAGCCGGCGGCGTGAACTTCTTCGCTTTCGACGGCCCGACCGGCAAGTTCCTCGGCGCGAAGAACCTGACGGCCTACAACGACATCCGCCAGTGGACCGTCCACAGGGGCGTGCTCTACGCGGCGGTCGGCACCCGGATAGCGGCCTGCGGGGGCCGCGGCGGCGCGGTGCTGCGGTGGAGCGGCACTCCCGAGGACCCGATCCAGTTCCGAGAGGTCGGCGACCTCGCCTCGCTGGGCGCCTATCTGAACGTGATCGGCGGGCGCATGTACATCAGCACCTGGCCGGCCGACGGCAGGAGCGACTGCGTCGACGAGAACGCCCAGCCGGTCAGCGACCTGCGCATCGGCGGCCTGGTGCGCGGGCCGCTGGTGCCCTTCGACGGGCTCACCGAGGCCCATCAGCCGGCCGAGCAGTGGGTGAAGATCTTCTCCTTCGACCAGTACGACCCCGACCCGATCGCCGCGCGCAGCTACGGCGGCGGCCCGGTGATGGGCTTCAACGGAGCGCTGTTCCTCGGGACGATGCACGTGCCGCTGAGCGCGGCGACCCGCGCCGGTCACCTGCTCGACCTGAGCGGCGCGACCGGCCAGAACGCGCTGACCACGATGCTCGGCACCCACCGGGCCATCTCGATCTTCCGGCTGCTGCACCCCGGCAGCGACAGGCCGACGGTCGACATCCTCTACGGCGAGCTCTACCTGCCCACCTACGACCCGGTCCTCAAGCGCTACCGCATCGCCTATGACGAGGAGCACAAGAACAAGCTGGGCAAGCGGCCCCTGTTCGGCGCCTCGGGCTTCGGCAGCTTCTGGAACAACTACACCTGGACCATGAACGTCTTCCAGGAGCGCCTCTACGTCGGCACCATGGACTGGAGCCAGCTCGCGCGGGTCAACTCCGAGGCCGGCAGCGGCCAGGTCTCGATGGAGCCGCCGGAGCCCAGCTCGTTCGGCTGGCTGCTCGGCTCCTTCCGGATGGAGGAAGGCGGCGATCTCTACCGCTTCGACTCCAAGTACGGCGCGGCGAAGTCCGAGTCGCTCAACGGCCTGGGCAACTTCACCAACTACGGCCTGCGCACCGTGCTCAACACCGGCGACACGATGTACATCGGCACGGCCAACCCGATGAACCTGCACCCCGACGGAGGCTGGGAGCTCATCGAGCTGACCTCGGGGTCGGCCGAGCTCTGCGCGGGCCTGCCCGACGGGACCCCGTGCGACGACGGCAACGCGTGCACCGAGACCGACTCCTGCCAGGGCGGGGTCTGCGTCGGCGGCAATCCGGTCGTCTGCGTGCCGCTGGACCAGTGCCACCAGGCCGGGGTCTGCGAGCCGACGACGGGCCTGTGCTCAAACCCGGTCAAGGCCGACGGCAGCCTCTGCAATGACGCCGACGCCTGCACCGTGCAGGACGCCTGCGTGGCCGGCGAGTGCATCGGGGACCTCTTGCTCCCCGAGGCGGGGGTCTGCCAGACCGAAAACACCTGCGATCCGAGCACCGGCGCGCCCTTGCAGGCCGAGGACGGCACCGCGTGCCCGGGCGGCCTCTGCCAGGCGGGCCTGTGCGTCCCCGAGGCGCCGGGGTGCGGCTGTGGCGCGACCGGAGGCGCAAGCGGCTTGCTCGCCGGCCTGGTCGGCCTGCTCGCGCTGACCCGCCGGCGCCTGCTGCGAGGCAAGCCGGCCTAAGCCAGGTAAGGGAGGGCCGCGGGGCTCCTGCCTCCCGCGGCGGTCCTCCCGCTCGACCACGCGAACGGCGCGCGGCGCTCGGCTCTCGGGGCGCCGCGCGCCAGCGCCTTGGCTCAATCGATGAAGCCGCGCGCGTACATCTTCTCGGGCGAGAGGGACCGGATCATCCCGGTGCGCATCCCGCGAAAGCCCTCCTTCTCGTAGAAGGGCTCGACCCCGGGCGACGCGTAGAGAATCACGTTCATCCCCTCGAGCTGTGAAAGCAGCGAGCGAAGGACGAACCGCCCGAGGCCTCGGCCCTGGAAGTGGGGATGGACGGCGATGTCGTAGAGGCCCGCTTGATAGGCGCCATCCGAGATGGCCCGCCCCATCGCGACGAGCCTGGTCGCCTCGCGAAGGAAGACGACCGCGAAGCTGTTCTCGAAGGCGCGCTGGTGAAGCTCCGGCGCGTAGTGGCCCATCCCGACGAGCGCGAGCAGATCCCTCATCTGCCTCCAGTCCGCGTCGGTCACACTGCTGTGGACGGTCAGGCCCGGGGGCAACATGGTCGGCTCCTCGGGAATCGCCGCTCTTCGAGGCTTGACCGCGCCGGCGCTTCCCTGCTCGGTTGGAGTGTCGTCCTTCGCGAGGTTGTTTGCCCATGAGCTGGATTCGACAACCCGCCGTCGCCGGCCGCTTCTACCCCGGAGACGCGGCGCGCCTGTCAGACGAGGTGGCTGGCCTGTTGCGGTCGGAGGCGTCGGCCGCGCCGGCGCTCGCCGTCGTCGCGCCCCACGCCGGCTACCTCTACAGCGGCGCCATCGCCGGGCAGGCCTTCGCGCGGGTCCAGGTGCCCCGCACCGCCATCGTCCTCTGCCCGAATCACACCGGGCGCGGCGAGCGCCGCTCGCTCTGGTCGTCCGGGGCCTGGCTGCTGCCGGGCGCCGAGCTGCCGGTCGACGTCGATCTCGCCGGCGAGCTGAGACGGCAGGCGGGCCTCGCCGACGACCAGGCCGCCCACCACCTCGAGCACGCGGTCGAGGTGCAGCTCCCCTTCTTGCGCGCGCGCAATCCCGAGGTGCGCACCGTCCCGATTTGCCTCGGCGGCCTGACGCGCGTCGAGTGCCTGGCGCTCGGCGAGCGGATCGCCGAGGTCATCGCCGACAGGCGCGGCGAGGTGCTGCTCGTCGCCAGCACCGACTTCTCGCACTACCTCCCCGCGGACGAGGCGCGCGCTCTCGACCTGCTCGCCATCGACCGGATTCGGGCCGTCGACCCCGAGGGTTTGTTCGACACGGTCCAGGCCCGGGAGATCTCGATGTGCGGCTACGTGCCCACCACCGTCGTGCTCGCGGCGGCCCGCGCGCTCGGTGCGCGCTCGGCCGAGCTTGTCCGCTACGGCAACAGCGGCGAGACGAGCGGGGACTTCGACCAGGTCGTCGGCTACGGCGGCCTGACGGTGCCGATGCCCGGCTGACCGAGGTCGCATGGGGCGGGCAGAAGCCCGGCGCAAGCCCGGGGATTGTCCGCGCCGCTGCCGTGTTGACCTGTCGCGACCGCCGCCCGCGCCTGCGGTGCGGCGGCGAGCATCTTTGGCGTGCCCGGCCACAGGGGAAGGTGTTACCAATGTCGGCAATCAGCCTCGAGAACGACAAGAAGCGCTGCGAACAGGCCCTCCCGAGCGCCGCCAGCGCAGCCCTCCGACCCCCGAGGAACGCCATGACCTCTCAGCCCAAGCGGCTTCCGACCCTGCCCGAAGAGCTCGCCACCTTCCACGCGGCCCGCTCGAGCCTCTACCGGCTCGTCTTCGAGCTGCTGCGCATGCCGCCGCGCCCCTCGGTCTTCGACGCGGCGAAGCGCACTCTCGACGAGCTCTCCGGCGCTCACCCGGCCGTCGAAAGGCTGCGACAGGCCATCGGCGGGTTCGACGAACAGGCGGCCAGCCGCGACTACGGCCAGCTCTTCGCCGCCCCGCTGCCGAAGGTGGCGATGCGCTGCAAGTGGCCGAACTGCGGCGTGCGCGACGCGGCCTTCTCGGCGGCCGACACCCTCGCCGGCGGCGAGCGGGTGAGCGAGCTGCACGTCCTCGCCGTGCTCGCCCAGCGCGCAGCGGGCGCCTTCGAGGAGGAGAGGCTGCTCGAGGCCGCCGCCTTCAGCGACGTGCAGGCGAAGCTGCTCTCGTTCCACGCCGGCGCCTGCCTCGCCGACCTGGCCAAGGAGCTGAAGGCTGCCCAGACGCCCCTCTACGCCGGCATCGGAGCGGCGCTTGCCGTGCTCGTCGACGAGGACCTGCAGCAGCTTGGCTACTCCGGCGACGAGAGATGCCCTCCTCGCAGTACCTGAAACCGACCGGAGAGCTCGCGCACCACGGCGGCACGAAGTCCGTCCCTCGCAGGTTGGTGGGGGCGCATGGCGATGCGCCCGCCGAGGAATCGAGCACGATGGGCCGAGCGATCCCGGCGGCCGGCACGAAGGGAGGACGTGCGCAGTCGTGCCGCCGCGCAACCGAATCTCGAGGCAACGCCGTACAGCCGAGCGCCAGCGGCCATCCACCCGCTCCTAACCCCCAACTCCCGACTCGCCGTAGAAATACCCTCCGCCCTCACGAGCTCGGAGGGCACCCGATGGACGGCGAAGCCCAGCGCGGTCGCATGCGGACCGTTGCTGGCGAAAAACTCGGTTAGAACCCACGCTCTCGAGCCCGGCCCCCTGCAGCTTCGACCCGCGGGCCCCGGAGGAGAACGACATGAGTGAAGCAGCCCGCACCGAACCGGCGACCGCACCCGCTCCGAAGAAGGTCGCCCTCTCGGACGCACGCCTCATCGCGCTCCTCGTCGGAGGCCTGATGGCCGCCGGCGCCGTCGTGCAGGCCTTCGTGCCGCCTGGCCCCCTCGCCGCGGTCCTCACCGCCAGCGCACTCAGCGTCGCGCTCGTCGGCGCGGCCATCGCCTTGCGCGGGCGGCTGCTCGCGACGCTCGGTGGCTTTCGTCTCGCGGCCGTCGTCCTCCTCGCCTTGGCGGTCGCCTCGGCGCTGGGGACCTTCATCCTTCAAGACAGGCCGGCCGCGTTCTACAGGACCAAGTACGGCGCGGCCGCGGGCCTGGTCCTCGGCCTGCGGCTCGACGACATCTTCCACAGCCTCTGGTTCGCGGGCCTCATCGCGCTGCTGGTCGCGGGACTGGTCACCTCGGCCTGGCTGCGGCTGCCGGTCACCCGCCGCAACGTGGGCTTTTTCGCCGTGCACCTGGGCACCGTGCTCATCCTGGCCGGCGCGGGCCTGTCGGCACTCTTTGCGACCAAGGGCCGGGTCGACCTGCGCATCGGCGCCGAGCCGGCCAGCCTCGTCGCCGTCACCCGCGGCGGCGCGCCCACCGGGGAGAAGATCCCCCTCGGCGCGGCGGTGAAGCTCGACAGGTTCGACGTCGAGCGCTACCGCGAGAACTTCCGCGTCGTGCTCTACGAGCCCGAGCGCGAGGCGGGCTGGAAGCTCGCTGGCAGCTATTCGACCGAGACAGGCCTCGAGCAGAAGCTCGCCGGCGGGGCCTCCTTCCGGCTCGAGAAGCTCTTCCCCGACTTCGTCCTCGCCGAGCGCGCCGCGGAGACCGACGGCAGCGGCGCCCCTGCGCTCGGCCTCACCCTCGACGGCAAGCAGTCCTGGCTGATGCCGGGCGAGAAGGCCCGCGTCGACTCGGCCGACGGCAAGACCGCCGTGCTCTTCGGCTGGCAGCGGCCCGAGCTCCCCGCGGCCGGGCCGCTCCACACGCTCGCGGTCGACGGAGGCGAGCCCCGGCCTATCAAGCTGGGCGAGGAGCTGACCCTCGCCGACGGCAGCCAGGTCAAGGCGCTGCGGTTCTTGCCGCACTTCACCTACGACATCGCCAAGAAGGAAGCGCGCAGCCTCAGCGACCGCCCGATGAACCCCGCGCTCGAGATCGAGGTCGCCGGCGGCTCCAAGCGCTGGCTCTTCGCCCACATGCCGGGCCACGACCACGGCAAGGCCGGCCCCAAGCTCTCGTACGTCTATTCGCCGGGCGGCCTCTCGGCCGAGACCATCCTCGCAGTGAGCGGAGCGGAGGGGAACGTCCTGGTGCGCCGCGGCGAGGAGGACGAGATCGTGCCGCTGGCCGAAGCGAGCGAGATCGCGGGGGTGCGCTTCGGCAAGCTGTACGCGCAGGCCCGCCTCGAGCGCGAGCCCGCGACGGCCTCCGAGGAGATGAAGAACCCCGCGGTCCTGCTGCAGGTGACCGACCAGGGCAAGAGCGGCAGCACCCTGCTCATCGCGAGCAAGCAGGACGGGGTCCGGCTCTCGAACGGCTCGGTCCTCACCTTCGAGGCGCGCGGCGACGAGGTGAAGGCGTTCCGCAGCTACCTGAGCATCCTCGACGGCCAGGCGCGCCGCGAGGAGGTGGTGGCCGTCAACGCTCCGGTCCGGGTCGGTGACTGGATGCTCTACCAGGTCAACTACGACCCGAACGATCCGAAGTATTCGGGCCTCGAGGCGGTGCGCGACCCGGGCGTCACCTGGGTCTTCGCGGGGTTCGGATTCATGTTCCTCGGCGTCGTCTACATGATCTACGTCGCGCCGCGCCTGCGGCGCCGGGAGGCATAGCGTGGACTTCTCCCTTCTGGCCGGACATCCGCTCTACGCAGCCACGGGCCTCGCTTATCTCGCCGCCTTCGTCTGCTACGCGCTCGCGTGGAAGTCGACCAACGCGGCCTTCGGCAAGGCCGGCACCGGGCTGATGGCCGTGGCCCTCGCCGGCAACGCGGGCCTCATCCTCGCCCGCTGGCTCGAGGCGGGGCGCCCGCCGTTCAAGTCGCTCTTCGAGTCGCTCGTCTTCCTCTCCTTCTGTATCGCCGCGGTCTACCTCCTCCACGAGCGGGTCCACCGCACCCGCGTCTTCGGCTTCGCGGCGGCCGTCGGGGCCTTCGGGGTGATGCTCTTCGCGCTGACCAAGTGGGACGCGGAGATCGTCAAGCTGCCGCCCGCGTTGCAGAGCGGCTGGTTCGTCCCGCACGTGGTCGTCTACTTCCTCGGCTACGCCGCGATGTTCCTCGCAGCCGCCTTCTCGGTCTTCCAGCTCTTCAAGCCCACGCTGAGCCTCCGGGCCGGCACGGTGCTGCGCGGCGAGATCTCGATCGAGGACCTCGCCTACGAGACGACCCGCTTCGGCTTCGTGCTGCTCACCTTCGGCCTGCTCGTCGGCGCGGTCTGGGCCAAGAGCGCTTGGGGCGACTACTGGGTCTGGGACCCGAAGGAGAACTGGGCGCTGGTCTCCTGGCTGATCTACGCGAGCTACCTGCACCTGCGGCACGTCAAGAGCTGGCGGGGCAAGCGCGCGGCGTGGCTCTCCATCGCCGGCTTCGCGGCGATGATGTTCACCTACCTCGGCATGGAGTTGCTGCCGACGGCCGCCGAAAGCGTGCACGTCTACATCAACTGAGTCGCGGCCCGCGGAACCCGGCTTCGCCGACGGCCATCGCAGAGCCGACCTTCGTGTCGGCCGGACGTGACTGGGCCGTCGCGCTTCACGCCCGTCAGCGCCGCGCCGGGCCGTCCCTGACGCTGATCCGACCGGGTCGCCGTCGCTACCTGTTCGCCTTCTGCTCGAAGTACTGCAGGTCGATGAAGATGGCGGCCGCGAGCAGCAGCGCGCGCTCCGAGTCTGAGAGCATGCGACCGAGCTTGACCGTGAAGGTGTCGCGGTCGGTGAAGCCCTCCGTCAGCAAGCCTCCCCAGCGCTTGAGGACCGTGCCGACCTCCTCCGCGCCGCGGCGGAACGGGAAGGTCCAAAGGCGCCAGATGGGCGAATCGACGGTCATCAGCACGCGACCGTCGGGCCCCTCGACGTCGAAGCGCTTGCTGAGCAACGAGAAGCGCTGCTGGATGGCGCCCAGGAACGTCCCGTTGGCCAACGAGACCTCGAGCCGTTGGAAGAAGAAGCGGAACGGGTGGTAGGCGCGCAGCACCGGTTGGCGCGACTCGTCGAAGACGAGGATCTCGAAGCTGCGCCAGTGACCGAGGAATTGGCGGGTGATGAATTCGAGGACGCTCTTGCCCTGCTCGGCCGCCCAACCAATCGTGCGGTTCTCGCTCAAGATCTCGTACTTGTTCCGGGTCTCGTAGCCGAACAGCTCCGCCAACTCGAACCGTTGCTTGACAGTGAGATGGTCGGAAGAGTGCACCTCGTCCCAGAACAGCCCGCCCCACTCGGAATGGCCGAGGGGCGCGTGGACCGGGACGGTGGAGGCGACCATCGGCTCGGGAAGCCAGGACGCGGCGGCATCGCCGCGAAAGGCGACGGGCGAGCCTCCGGCGACGAAGTCGACGACCATCGGCGCGACGGCGACCGGGGCCGGCTCGGCCGGCGGGTCGAGCTTGTCGGCGATGGAGGTGGCCTCGCCGTGGTCGAGCCAGATCCCTCCGCACGCCTTGCAGCGGTCGAGACGCACGCCGCGGAACTGCTCGAACTCCATCGGGCCGAGGGGCTGCTCGCAGCGTGGGCACTGGCCGTTGCGCTCGGGGATTCCGGCCTGCATGCCGGGGGTGAAGATCTTGTCGAGCTTGCGCAGGGCCCCCGGCGTCTTGGAGAGCGCCTGAAGCTCGCCGTTGTCCATCCAGAGCCCGCCGCAGCCGGGACAGCCGTCGGCCTCTACGCCTTCGATTCTTCGGCGGAAGAGCAGCTCACTGCAGGCAGGGCATCGGGGCATCGCGGGATCCTCAGGAGGGTCGATAAAAACGCTGTCCGGTTCCCGAAATTACACCGTCCGCGGCTCGCGGACGAGGTTGGGGGGTGGCCGGTTCGAAGGTCGTCCCTCCGGTGCCCTCCCAATCGGACCGGCGCGGTCGTCCGGAGCGCGGAGTGCGCGGCTCGGCGAGGGCAACGACGTGATCCAGCGGCGCCACGAGACCATGGGCGGCCGGCGAGGAGCTCGAGAAGCGCTCTCCCGGCTGCCGCGCCGAGGCCCAGCTCCTCGCCCAGGAGCTGCCCCACCTCGCGCCCAACGTCTTCACTCAAGAAGCGTCGGAAAATCACCCTAGCCTCCGTTCACCACCCGCTCACCCCGAGCGTAGCCTCCCGAGGAACGAGGGAGGCGGAGCCGAGGGGCCCTCGACTTCGCCTGCCCCGAGCCTGCCGAGGGGCTCGGGCTGACCGGTCTTCGCTCGAACGATTCTTCGACACCTTTTCAGTTCCTCTACTTCGCCAGCGTCCTCTCCCGTTTCCAGAACCCCGACGTCGACAAGCTGCCGCGCGAGGCGCACGGGCAAGCGCGCGATCCGATGGCCGGCGACTTGAGCCGCCCCGACGCGGGCGACTACGCCGACGCCCTCGAGTGCAGCGGCCAGGAGACCGAGGCGATCAAGCGCGCGGTGAAGGAGGGCTGGCTGCCGAAGAGCGCGGTGCCCGACGGCGAGGTGAGCGCGCAACGGCGCATCTTCTCGCTCCCCGGCATCTGCGCCGGCCCGCCGCGCAAGCTGGCCGAGGCGATGGCGCTGCACTACCGGCGCCTCGCCGAGCGCCACCTCTTCAAACCGCCGCCACAGAGGCGCGGCGGCGAGCCCATCGTCCCGAGCACCCTCTCGCCGTGGGAGCTCGGCGACTCGCCGAAGGAGAGCGCGACGCCGTCCCCGCTTTCGATCTCGGCAGGCTCAAGGAGGAGCTTCGCCTCGCCGGGCTCGACCTCTCGGAGCAGCGGCCGGACCGCGCGCTCATCGCCGCGGGCTCATCGCCGCGCGTCTCGCCGACGGCTTGCGCGACCTCAACCTGCCGGTGCCCTCGCTCGAGTCGTGGACCGCGCAGGTCGAGGAGCTCGACGACTCTGCGCTCTTGCACGCGGGGTTTCGCGTCACCCTCGTCGACACGGAGCCGGGAGGCTTCTGAGTGGACCCCGCGTCCTTCGAAGCGGCGCTCGAGCCGGCGACGCGTCTGGTCTGCGTCACGCACTTTCTCGGTTTCCCCGCGCAGCTCGAGCAGATCGCCGCCCTCGCGCAGCGGCCGCGGCCTGTTCGTCTTGCAGGACTGCTGCGAGAGCATGGACCTGCGCGTCGGTGGCAGGCCGGCTTGGCAATGGGGAACGCTGGCGACCTGGAGCTTCTATCACCCGCACCACCTCTCCGCGTTCGGCGGCGGCGCGGTCGTCTCGCTCGACGAGGAGTGGCAGCGCCGCGTCGCTCGCGCACTGGGGATGGCCCCTCCGCTGCGCGCCAGCGTGAGGTACCCGCCCTCGCGCGAGCTGGTGCAGCGCTACCGCATCGCCGAGCCGGCCGAAGAGGTGGAGGCCTCGCTCGCCGGCGCAAGCAAGCGCCTCGGGCTCTACGTCCACGTGCCGTTCTGCGAGCGGCGCTGCCGCTATTGCGACTACGCGACCCTGCCGCTTTCGACTCACGCCGACCGAATCGACGAGTACGTCGAGGCGCTCGTCCTGCAGCTCGAGGCCGTCTCACGCTCGTTGCCCGGCGTGGAGGTCGCGGGCCTCGACATCGGTGGCGGTACGCCCCGCGTCCTCTCGCCCCGACACTTCGAGCGCATCCTCGACACGGCGCGTAGCCACCTCCGGCTCGCGCCTTCGTTCGAGGCGAGCACGGAGACGACTCCCGTCGCTCGCCGGCGACCGCGAGAAATGGACCGCGATCGCGGCAACCGGCATCGGGCGCGTGAGCCTGGGCGTCCGAGAGCCCGAATCCGGAGGTCCTGCGAAGCGTCGGGTGCGCCGACGCGAGCCGCGAGCTGGCGCGAGCCGGCATCGACTCGCTGAGGGCGAGCGGGCTCTCCCTGCTGAACGTCGATCTGCTGTTCGGGCTACCGGGCGACTCTGCCGCGAGTTGGCGCGGGACCATTGAGTTCGCCCTGTCGCTCGAGCCCGACGTCATCACCACCTACGACACCGTCTACAAGAACCGCAGGATCGCCCTCGACGCCCGGCGCCGCGGCCAGCCTCCAGAGGCCGGGAGCTTCGGACGGCTCTACGACACGCGCTTCGAGCGCCTGTGCTCGGCGGGTTTTCGTGCCCGCTACGGCTCGGTCAACTTCAGCCGCGTCCCCGGACGGCTGGGGACGAGCCGGTATCTCGAAGGCCGGATTCTCGACGGGCTCGACTACGTCGGCTTAGGGCTCTTACGCCTCGTCCTTGATGGGCAAGACGTGGCTGTTCGCGCCCGCCGGGCTCGAAGACTGGCTCGGCGCGGCAAGGCGCGGCCGCCTCGCTTCAGGTGAGGTCTATGCGCTTCCGATCGAACACGTGATGGCGAAGTACCTGCTGCTCGCCCTCTCGTACGTCTTCATCGGCCCGGTCCGCTTCGAGCGCCGGTTCGGAGAGCAGATCGAGCGTCGCTTCGGGGAAGCGCTCGAGCTGCTTTCTTCCTCCGCCTTGCTGGCATCGCTGCCGCCGGGCCGCGAGGAAGCCGGGGCGCCTGCAGCGGCTGCCAGCGCTGAGGCGGGCATGGTCTGGGCGATAGCGGCGGGCTCGTTCTCGCGGTTGCCGGGGATGCGCGCGGCCTTCTTTCCGGACGAGGCGCTCGCGTCGCTCCGCCTTCCCGTCCCCTTCTCCGACTAGACGCGAGGCTCGCGTTCGGTTGGACACGGCGACCACGCTTCCGGGTGCGAGAGGAGGTCGACGGACAGCCCTTCGCCAGAGCGGCAATCCACCTGCGCAGTTTCGTTCGGGGCCTCGAGCGCAGATGGCAAGGGCGCAAGCGCACTGGCGCTGCCAACCGGATCTGCGTCCGGGTCGGACTTGTGAGACAAGGCTGGTCGCCTCTCCGCTGGGGGGATGACCGGTCTTTTGCGAAGTTGCTTGGACAGGGTTGGAGCGAGACTCAGGCGCGCGCCCGCAACAGCCCGAACTTTGGGGACAACCGGGGGTGACGGGCGGTTGACCGATAGGCTGGAAGCCGAGCAAGCTGGTAATCGATGGGATGCTGAAGTCTTTCCCCCCAGGAGACAAACCATGCCGCTGCCCCTCTCCTCGAGACCGTGGTTGGTGCTTGTCACGATTGGCTTCTTCTTCGGCTGCACAAACGACCCGATTCACCCGCTGGACGAAGGCGACGTTGAAGAAATCCCCAAGGGCGTTCACCTGCGTCCTGGAGTCGAGATCCACTTCGCGTCCGAGGCTTCGGGGGCGCTGCTCGACGAGGCAGCGAATACCGTCAAGCTCACGGGGGAGGCCGCCAGTCAGAACGCTTCCCTGAAGGCCGGCGACATCCTGGGCTCCGAGACCTGGGTGGCGCGGGTCGTCGGCGTCAAGAAGTCAGGCGATGCGCTCGTGGCCTCGGTCGAGCAGCTCTTCCTGACCGATGTCATCTACGGCGACTTCGACATGGAGCTTCCTCTCGAACTAGGCGAGGGGTCGAGCTTCGACGTCGACGAGAACGGCAACATCTCCTCGCAGAAACAGAACCTGAGCATCCCGAGTTGGGACCCGCAGTTGACTGCCAGCGCCGCAGGCAAGCTGACCGCCGGCGTCGAGGGCGGCGTCTCGTTCCCCGCCGGTGCGACTGGCCGCTTCAAAGGAAAGATCGGGCTCATCCCCGTCAAGGAGCTGATGGTCAAGTTCGACCTGGGGATGCAGGCGCGTCTCACCGTCTATGCCGAAGCCTCGGCCTCCGGAAGCGTCGAGATCAGCAACGAGTTCGGACGGGTCTCCCTGGGCGACATTCCGCTCGGCACGACGGGTCTGTCTCTCAAGCCCTCGCTGGTCTTCGACGGGACGCTCTCCGGAAACGCCTCGGGCAAGGTCCGGGTCGAGGCCACTGCGCAGGCGAGCCTGAACGTCCCGGTGGGCTTCAACTACACCGACAGCACCGGCCTGCAGATGATCCCGAACGGCACCTATCCCATCACCACCGGAGGCGGGATCTCCGCAGGCGTGGTCAATGAGGCGAGCGCGGAGGCCTCGCTGGAGCTGAGCGTTCGACTCGTCATCGGCCTGGGCATCGTCAAGATCCCCGGGAAAATCACCGGTCCGAACGCCTCGGTCGGCCTCTACGCCGAAAGCTCCTACCTGCCCTTGGGGACTCCCGAGTGTCTGACGGCCGAGGCCGGCGCTCAAGCCTGCATCACTGCTGCCGTCGGCTTTGAGGCGTTCGGCTTCTCGAAGGAGTTCGCGCTCGACCCGTGGTGCCTGAGGAAGGCGCTCGCCCAGTACGGTGATCAGGGCCAGTTCTGCATCGATGCACCGTCGTCCCAGGAGCTCGCCGACATGCTCAACGCGGCGCACCAACTGGTCGACTGCGACGACCCGAACGTCCAGCTCGGCAACCTGTTCGAAGGCACGTGCCTCGAGGACTTCAGCACTCACTGCTTCGACCCGCAGGGAGAGTGCCAGGGCACGGTCTACGACGATGGCCGGGTGATTCAGCGCTGGCCGAGCGGCGAGGTCCTGGAGATGTGGCTGAACCGCGATGGCATCACCGAGACCAAGCCGATGTACCTTATCGACCCGAACCGCCAGCTTTGCACCGACGGGTTGATGGAGACGGGCGCCCCGGGGGACGAGTGCCTTTCGAGCAGCACGCTGACCCTGCATCAGGACGAGCCTTCCGAAAAATACCTGGAGGGCGACAGGGTGCTGACGTGCATGTCGAGCCCGGAGCAGATCGACGTGACCTGTCCGGACGGGACCGTGCACAACGTCGCCATCCCCTCGGCGCAGGAGCACGCTGCCGCTCAGATCTGCTCGCGCGGCGGGCCCTGCACCTTCGTCGTTGAGGGCGGACCGGGCCCCGACGATTTGCTCGGCGAACAGCAGTAGTCCGCACCGAAGCCCTTCGGCGGACGGCGCGCCCGGCGCGTCGTCCGCCTTTTTTTTTCGGGCGACACGGCGCACTCCAACCAAAGCGCGGCCGCCAGGGAGACAGGCGCGGCCACAGGCCCCAGCCTGGTCAGCGAACGCAGGTCCGGTAAACGATGCGCTTTTCTCCAGACGCAGACAGAGGCGCGGTCGCTCGCTCGCGGCGCAACGCGACGCGCACCGACAGCAACCTCTCGAGAGCTTGCTCGAGCGCGCGGGTCGAGCCCTCCTCCAGCTCTTCGGGGCCGAAGTAGCGCAAGCGCACCTCGCCCACGGCGGCCTGCTCGAGCTGGAACTGGCGCTCCGCCGAGCTTTGAGATCAAGGGCTGCAACTGCGAGGGATCGACGCGGCGCCCGGACACATCGAGGAGGCGCGCGGCCAGCCTTCCCTCGAACCGCGAGAGCGATCGCCCTCGGAAGCCACAGGCGCAAGGCGAGCCGGGCTCCTCGACGCTCGCCAGGTCTCCGGTGCGGTAGCGCACGAGGGGCGGGCAAGAGGCGATTGCGCAGGTTGGTGACGAGCAGCCTGCCCCGATCCTGTTCGGCTCGACCGCGCCCTCGAGCGGGTGCAACCGCGGGCCTGTCGGCCGGACAGCGCCAGGCGATGGGGCCGGTTTCGGCCAGCGAGTAGTAGCCGACGACCGCTGCGCCTGTCGCCGCGCACAACCGGCGCGCGAGCCTCTCGCCGAGGGCGAAGGCGCTCGAGAGGAAAAGGCGCGGTCGAAGCTGCAGCGCGCGCGACTCGAGGGCCTCCGCGAGCGTGCCGAGCGAATCGGGATCGCCGGAGACGACCGCGGGCGAGAGCCGCTGCAGGGTCTCGAGCGCCGCGGGTTCCTCCCAGTGCAGCTTGCGAAAGAGCGTCCCGTGAAATAGCGGCAACCGCGTTTGATAGATGGCCGAGCGCGGCAGCGTGCAGAGCAGCACGATGCCGGTCGAGCCCACAGCGGGAAGCGGCCCGAGCCGTTGCCACTCTCAGAGGAAGCGGATGAACACCGCAAAGAAGTGGCTCGACTCGCCATCCATGAAGAACCGCACCGGCTCGCCGGTCGAGCCGCTGGTGATTCCAAACCAGCCCTCCTCGATGTCGGCCCTGCCGACGCGGCGACCGAAGAGCTCGAGGTAGCGCTCCTGGAGCGCGCGCCGGCTCAGCTCCGGGAAGCCCGCGAGCTCGGACGGACGGCGCAGATCCCGCCAGTCGACGCCGGCCTCGGCGAAGGGGCGCGGATAGAAGGAGCACTCCTCCTGTGTGCCCGCAAAGACCCGCCGAGAGAGCGCGCGCGCATCCCCTCGGCGTCGGCGAGGAGCCGTCGGCCGCCAGCGGTGATTCGCGCGGTGGTAGCGAAGGAGCTGCCACAGGTAGCGCCGGCGCACCGGGCAGCGGTAGAGCTCGGCCGGAGGCGTCGCGGGCAGGTCGAGCTCTCGCGCGTCCCGCGAGGGCTCAACCCGCGGCGCGCTCGCCACCGGTGAAGACCCGTTCGTCGAGGAACTTCGAGACGCGCAGGCTCAGCAGGTCCGGCTGCTCGATGAGCGCGGCGTGGGTCGCGTTGGGAATGACCAGCAGCTCGGCCCCCGGTATCAGGTGCGCCATCTCGGCGACGACGCGCAGCGGCGTGAAGAGGTCCCTCTCGGCAGCCACGACCAGCGCCGGCACCTCGATGCGCGGCAAGATGGCGGAGGCGTCGTAGCGCTGCATGTCTTCGGCGAGCGCGATCCAGGTGCGCAGGTCCATCCGCACCAGGTGCTCCATGAACGGGACCATCAGCTCGTGAGGAGCCAGCGAGGGATCGATGATGCCGACCACGCGCGCGAGGCTCTCGGCGACCCCGGAGGTGAGCACCGGGCGCGTCGCGCGCGTCACCAGGCCCGGGGCCTTCTCGACGATGCTCTTGATGACCTCGAAGGCACGCAGGGACGATTTCGAGTCGAAGAACGTCTCGATGAACCGCCGGTAGGTGCCCATCGTGGGAACGAGCGCCAAGACGCGCTCGGGGCGGCGGGCGTAGAGCTCGAACCCGACCTGTACGCCCAGCGAATGGCCAAGGTGGACGGCCCGCTCGACGCCGGCAGCGTCCATGACCGCCGCAAGGTCATCGGCGCAGGCGGAGACCGAGATCTCCCGCGGGTCCTCCGGCCCATCGGAACGTCCATGTCCGCGGTAGTCCCAGCGCACGACCCGGTAGCGCTCGGCTATGCGCGTGGCGAACGGCTCCCAGAAGAAGGTCGAGACGCCGATACCATTCGCGCAGACGAGGAACGGTCCCTGCTCGCCGTCGATTCGATAGTAGAGGCGCAGCCCGCCAGGGCCAGTCGCATACCCCTCGCGGTGCATCGGCTGCGGCATGCTCAAGGTGGTCCCGCGCTCAGCTCGACTGTCGCTCGTGCGCGAGGGGCGGACCGGTCGGCCCGCCCCTTGGCCGAAGCTAGTCGCGCTGCGTGATGTTGAACTCGGTCCTGCGGTTGGCCGCACGGCCCTTCGCCGTTGCGTTCGACTGGATGGGCCGCTCCTCGCCATAGCCAACGGCCTCGATGCGGTCGGCGCTGACTCCCTGGCTGAGCAGGTACTCGACCACCGAGTCGGCGCGCGACTGAGACAGGCGCTCGTTGAACTTGTTGCTGCCGACCGAGTCGGTGTGGCCCTCGACGCGGATCTTCTTGATGCCCGGGTAGTCGTTCAGCACCTGGACGACCTCGTCGAGGATCTGGAAGCTGCGCTTGCCGAGGATCTTGGCCTTGCCGGACTGGAAGTTGATCTGCTGCTTGATCTCGATCTTGTCCTTCTTGACCACGACGAGCTGCATCTTGCGCGGGCAGCCGTTCTGCTTCGGGTCGTCCTGGGCGACGCCCGGCTCGATCGGGCAGGCATCCTGGGCATCGGCGATGCCGTCGCGGTCGTTGTCGAGGTCGGGGCAGCCGTCCTCGTCCTCGAAGCCGTCCTTGTCCTCGGGCTCGTCGGGGCACTTGTCTAGGTGGTCGAAGATGCCGTCGCCGTCGCGATCGCGGATCGGGCAGCCGCGGTTCTCGATCGGGCCCGGCTCCATCGGACACTCGTCCATCTCGTCGGTGATGCCGTCCTGATCGTTGTCGAGGTCGGGGCAGCCGTCCTCGTCCTGGAAGCCGTCCTTGTCCTCGGGGTCGAGCGGGCAGCGATCGAGATCATCGGGGATGCCGTCGCCGTCGGTGTCGCGGATGACCGGGCAGCCCCGGTTCTCGGCGGGTCCGGGCACTTCGGGGCACTGGTCTTCGGGGTCGATGACCCCGTCGTTGTCGGTATCCGGCCACGGGCAGCCCTTGTTCTCGGCAGGGCCGGGGACGTCGATGCACTCGTCGTCGGCATCGAGCACGCCGTCGCCGTCGCGGTCGGTCGGCTCGATTCTGACGACCACCGGCTCCTTCTTCTCCTTGATGAGCACCTGCTTGGGCCCGCAGCCCTTGGAGAGCACCAGCGCCTTCTTGATGTTCTCCTCGGCGATGACGATGTGCTCTTGGGCGCGCGTGCTGTTGCCCTCGGAGACCTCTCCATAGGCGAAGTCGAGGTGGGCTTCGGCCAGAGCGAGCTCGCGGGGCGCGCACCGGTAGGCGCCCGACTTTCTGGCGCGCTGGATGTCGGCCTGGATCACCTCGCCGCCGGCGCGGATCTTGTTGCCGCTCACGCAGCCGGACGCCAGCATGGCCAGGGCCAGGGCAATCACTCCGAATCGGGCAAGACGCATCTCGTTCTTCCCTCAGCGCACGAGCGCGCGGTGGATGGGCGAGCAGCTACGGGCTAGAGCGTCGGCTCGCCGGGCTCGTCGGTTGCGGGGGCAGGCTCCTCAAAGGTCATCCGCGAGGAGGAAATGTCGGGCAGCTCGCCTTCGGACTTGGCTTCCATCGACTTTTTCTTCGCCTTGACCGCGTTGTCGAGAGCCTTGTTCGCGAAGTCGATCGCCACTTCGAAGTCTGCGTAGCCCTGCTCTTCGCGAGCTTTGTGCAGGTACTCGATGGCCGCGGTGTACTCGTAGGGCGCGAGCTTCTCGGCCCCCGCGGTGCGCGCCGCTTCGAGCTGGACGTCCGCGTCCATGATCAGCGCCGTCGACTTGGTCGGGCCACAGGCGCCGAGCACCGCGGCGGCGACGGAAAGGATGAGCAGGCGGCTCACTGCCAGTCGACTTGCGCCCGCAGGGCGGTTCGAGCGTTCCATCTGTTCTCCCGGGGCCGGCGCGCGGGAGCTTTGACCACGCACCCGCGTGAAACCCTTCGACATTTTTCAGGTTCTAGTCGCCTTCAGGCGGTCAGTCAACATTATGGGCTTCCGGCTTTCCCCACAATCCGCGTCTCACCTCCCCGCTCTCGCCGAGAGCCGCAAGAAAAAAGAGCCCGGGGCTGCAGGCTCCCGCCCCCCGGGTCAAGCCCGTCCGCAGCGCTCGGATGCGGCCGCTGGGCGTCTCGCAGCTCTGAGAAGGTGTCGAAGAATCGTTCGAGCGACAACGCGGTCGGGCCAAACCCTGGGCCGGGCATGAAGGGCCGAAGCCGCGGGCCGACTGCGCCTCGGCTCGTTCCTCGAGGAGCCCACGCTCGCGGCCGAGCCGGGGGGAGGCCGAGGTCGAGGAGGCTTCGCGACATCCTGCTCGATTCCCAGTCCTGGCAAGGACCGAAACCGCGGCGGCCCGATTCCGCCATCGTTCCGCGTCGCCGCCGATCGCGCTTGGAGGGCTGCACGCTCGAGCCAGCGCCTGACACCGCAGCAAGCCGAAGCGGGACTCGAAGCGCCTCTACAACGTGCGCACGGCGATGACGGTGATGTTGTCGTCGCCGCCGCGCTCGTTGGCGAGGTCGACCAGCCCTTTGGGAACCGAGGCGAGCTCCGGACTGCTCGCAAGCTCGAGGATTTCGTGGTCCTCGACGAGGTTCGACATGCCGTCCGAGCAAAGGACGAAGGTGTCCCCCGGCTCGCAGACCAAGCCCATCACGTCGACCATCACTTCCTGCTCGAAGCCGACCGAGCGGGTGATGATGTTCTTGTAGCGGCTGTGGCGCGCCTCGTCCGGGGTGATCATCCCCGCCTTGATCTGCTCGTTGACGAGGCTGTGGTCCTCGCTCACCTGCTGAACGAGCTTGCCCCGCACGAGATAAGCGCGGCTGTCGCCGACGTGGGCGAAGAAGGCCGCGTCGTCCTTGATGAGCAGCGCGATGGTCGTCGTCCCCATGCCGGCCAGGCGGGGGTCTCCCTGGGCCGCGTGGTAGATGTTCGCGCAGGCGGCCTCGACCGCGCCCCGGAGAATGTCGGGGATTCGCGAGTCCTGCAGGGCGGTCTTCTGCCGCAGGGGCTGATCGGGACGAGCTCGAGCTTTGCGGACCTCAGTGTCGATGGTCTCGACCGCGATTCGCGAAGCCGTGCCGCCGCCGGCATGACCACCCATACCGTCCGCGACGACGAACAGAGACAGCTCCTCATCGATAAGGAAGCTGTCCTCGTTGTGGTCGCGCTTGCGCCCGGTGTCCGACAAGCCTTTGGAGAGGACTCTCATAGGGGTGCAGGTCTGGAGCGGGTGGAATCTACCGGCCGCACGGCTTTGAGGTCAATAAGCGCGCTTGCCGACGTTAGATTTTTTTTCGCGCCAGGTTGCGCCGCTCTTGAACAGCCTGCCTCAGTCCAGCGCCCGCGCAACCGCCTGGGCGCCACACTCATCAGCGGCCAATCGCATCGGCTGACCGCCGGGGGCAGGCGCAAGCTCGCCATGGACTGGCTGATGGCCGAGGGGCGAGCGCTGCCGCCACACGAGCCTCCTTCGCGCGGGCCTTCGGGTTGCTCGATGCGGCACGTACGGCAAACGATTCGGTGTGAAGCCCAGGACGACCCGGGCCAGCCTCGCGACTCGGAGGCTCAGCCGAGGCGAAGAGGCGAGGGCCCGCGCAGCTTCACGGCCTCCCCCGCCCGCTTGCTTCGCGCTCACAACCTTGAGCGCCGGCGGCGCCGTGAGCTGACGATCATCTCCTCGGCGTTGCGCATCGCGGCGCGGGTGACCTCCACGCCAGCGAGCATCCGGGCGACCTCCCGCGTGCGCGCCTCGTCGTCGAGGGCTACAACCCGCGAGACCGTGCGCTGGTCGCGCACCAGCTTCTCGACGCTGAGGTGGTGGTCGGCGTACGCGGCGATCTGCGGCAAGTGGGTGATCGCCAGCACCTGCCGCTCTCGCGAGACCTCCTTGAGCAGACGGCCCACCGACTCGGCGACCGCTCCGCCGATGCCGGTGTCGACCTCGTCGAAGACGTAGGTCGGCACCGGGTCGATCCGCGCGAGCGCCCGCTTGACCGCGAGCATCACCCGCGACAGCTCACCGCCCGAGGCGATGCGCGCGAGCGGCTTGGGCTGCTCACCCTCGTTGGGCGACAGCAGCAACTCGCACAGGTCGATGCCGCGCGCCCCGAGCGGCTGACCGTCGACGGCGATCCCCTCCGCACAAGGCCGCAGCGCCACGCGAAAGACCGTCTTCGCCATCGCCAAACGCCCCAGCTCGGTCTCGACGGCCTTCGCGAAGTCGCGGGCAGCGGCCGCGCGCCGGGTCGAGAGCTGCCGGGCCAGCTCCAGGGCTCGCGCGCCCTGCTCGACGCGCTCGCGCTCGAGCTGCTCGAGCCGCTCGCCGTGCCGCTCGATCCCCTCAAGCTCCCCGCGCATCTGCTCGCGTCGGGTCAAGACCTGTGCGACCTCGCCGCCGTGCTTGCGGCACAGTCGCTTGATCGCTTCGAGCCGCTCGTCGACCTCCGCGAGCCGGCTCGGGTCGTCGTCGAGGCCGCGCACGTAGCCGGCCAACTCGCGCGAGGCCTCCTCGATCTCCACCTTCGCGGTTCGCAGCGCGCCCACCCAGGGCTCGAAGCGCGCGTCGATTCCGACTACGTCGGCGAGCCGGTTGAGCGTGGCGCCGAGCACATCGGCGACGCTCGCCTCGCCCGAGTAGAGAGCCCGCTCGGCCTCGTCGGCGACCGACCGTAGACGGGCCGCCGAGCCGAGGCGCTTGCGCTCGCTCTCGAGCGCGCCGACCTCGTCGGGCTTCGGGTCGAGCTTGTCGATCTCCTCGAGCTGGAAGGCAAGGTAGTCGGCGCGCCGCTCGCGCTCGGCGTCGTCCATCAGCAGGCTCTCGCGCTCGCGCACCGTCGCGGCCAGCCGCTCGTACGCTTCCCGATAGCGCGACAGCTCGCCATGCAGGTCGGCAAACGCGTCGAGAAGCGGCAGGTGCAGTTGAGAATCGAGGAGGCTGACGTGCTCGTGTTGGCCGCTGATGTCGAGCAGGCCGCGCATGAGCTGCTCGAGTAGATGGACGGTCGCCATCGCGCCGTTGACCCAGACCCGGCCGCGCCCGCCGCGGCTGACCACCCGGCGCACGAGCAGCTCGGAGCCGTTCGACGGCAGCCCGAGGGCCGCGAGCCGGTCGACCAGGTCGACCCCGTCGAAGAGCGCTTCGACGGTCGCCTCGTCGGCGCCGGTGCGCACCACGTCGGCGCTGGCGCGCCCGCCGAGCGCCAGGTGCAGCGCGTCGACGAGGATGGACTTCCCTGCGCCGGTCTCGCCGGTGAGCACGTTGAAGCCGGAGGTGAAGCGCACCTCCAGCTCGTCGATGATCGCGAGGTTCTGGATTCGCAGTGCAGTGAGCATGGTCCCTTGCTAGCACAACGGCCGGACACTGAACAGGTGTTTGGCTCGCCAAACCTGCGACCTGCCGGCCGAAAAGCGTGCCGAGGCTTGGCGAGAGCTCTCGTTTCCGGGCGCAAGCCGAGTCTGCGCGCTCCGTAGAGCCATGGTTAGCACGGGGGGCTGACACTGAACCGGCGTACCGGCTGATTTGGGGCCCTGCGGCGAGGCGGCGACGTGGTCTGGGCGCGCGCTACTTGCCAAGGACAAGCGGCGGCTTGGCCCCGGCGCAGGGAGCGATTGAGCCTGAACCCGGCTGGAGCCGGGAGCAGCGAGAGCGTCGCGGCTGCAGGCTGACCTCTTCGCCCCTACCGCTCTCCCCAGCCGAGCTTCTCGCGAAGGATGCCGAAGTAGTCGACGTTGGGGTTCTTCACGAGCAGCACCTTGTTCATCGACTGCTTGATCTGGATACGGTCGCCCGGAACCAGCGGCAGCCCGGTCTGCCCGTCGAGGGTCAGGAAGACCTCGGAGCTCTCGCTCTTGAGGCGCAGGTTTATCTCCCGATCGTCGGGGATGACGATGGGCCGCTGCGCGAGCGTGTGCGGGCAGATGGGGTTGACGATGAACGCGTGCATCGTCGGGTAGAGAATCGGCCCGCCGGCCGACAGCGAGTAGGCGGTCGAGCCGGTCGGGGTCGACACGATCACCCCGTCGGCCTTGTAGGTCGTCACGTAGGCGCCGTCGATCGAGGCCTCGAGATCGATGATCCGCGCGAGCGCGCCCTTGTTGATGACCGCGTCGTTGAGCACCTCGGCGTCGAGCAGCTTTCGCCCCTCCTCGCCGCGGTGGAGGTGCACGCGCAGCTTCATCCGCGGCTCAACCCTGAAGTCGCCGGCGAGCACCCTGTCGAGCGCAGCGCGCACCTCGGCGCGCGGTATCTCGGTCATGAAGCCAAGCGCGCCGAGGTTGACCCCGAGGATCGGAACCGGGTTGGCCCCGAGGACGTAGGCGGCGTGGATGAGCGTGCCATCGCCGCCGAGCACGATGCACAGGTCGCTCTGGCCAAGCTGCGGCATGCTCCCGTAGGACAATCCCAGCATCCGCCCGACGTGCTCTTCGCAGACCGACGCGACGCCGCGCGCGTGGAGAAGCTCGCTCAGCTCACGCACGAGCTGAAGGGCCTCGGGCTTGGCCGAGTTGGCGATGAGGCAGACGCGCTTGATCGACATGGGAGCGCGAAGATAGCAGGCCCGGAGTCCGGACTGCGCGCCGGCTCATTGGCGCGGGCTCGACTCGCCGGTGGCCCGGCCCCCCCTCGGCCTCGGGAAAATCGCGCGATCGCGCGCCATTTCGGGGCGGGATCGGCCCTGTGGGGGCCGTGGATGGCCCGTAGAGCGGTTTTGGGTCGCCAGGCTGCCTTCAATAGGGCTGGCGGTCGAACGGCGCCCCTTGGGCCATCCTGGCGCTCCACAGGCCCCTTCTCGAGGCTCCGATCGTACGCCGCAAACCTTCCGTGATTACAGTCTTTTTTCGTCCATCGAGGCCGGACTGGCAGACCTGCACGCGAGGCCTGGGGCCCGGGCCGCGGGCGCGCAGTCGAGAGGGCTTCGACTCCCCGCCCCTCCCTGCCGGCCCCAAGCGAACGTTCAATCCCCGCGTGGCGGTCCGACTGTGCGGAGCCTGGGCGACGGACGCCACCTGCCTGCGCCGCCGAAGCGCGCCTTCGGGATGCCTACCTGCGCGCGTCGACGCGCGAGACGAGCTCTCTCCAAATCCAGAGCCGCCCGGCGCCAGCGCCGTATCTCGCCTCGAGCCCGGCGCGGAAGCCGCCCGCCTCGCCGGTCTCAAGCCAGAGCGCGACGCACTCGTAGAAATCGGCGAGGCTCGGCGCGGCCTCGAAGAAGGCGTGCCGGCCCTCGCCACGCCGCGACAGCCAGACCGGCCCGTCGTCTTCGTCAAGGCGCAGCGCGAGCGGGTCCCCGCCGTCTTCGGCGAAGACGACCATCCGCTCGTCCCACTCGCGCATGCGCTTGCCGTTGAAGCCGTGCCAGCGATAGCCGACCTGCAGCTCGATGAGCTCGTGAGGCGCCCAGAGCGTCAGCGTGTGCGTGCCGAGGTCGACGGGCAGGTTGTCGGCCGGCGACAGGTGCGCGAAGGCGCGGATGAGCGGCGCGGGGAGCGGCAAGACCGCCTCCTGCATCCTCCTCACCTCGCCCATCGCATTTCGCACCTCGAAGGAGCCGCTCAGCCGGCCTCCCTGCGCGGGGACGAACCGCGCAAGAGGCGCCCGCCCGCGGCTGCGGACGAGCGCCTCGCGAAGATGATCCAGAGAGCGCTGGAGCCGATCGTCCAAGCTGCGGCGCGCGGCTGCTAGCCGAGGAACCTGCGCACGCGCTGTTCGATGCCCGCGGCGTCGAGCTGGAAGTGGCGGTAGAGCTCCTCGGGCGTGCCCGACTCGCCGAAGCCCTCGATGCCCACGCGGTGCAGACGGGCGCCGACGCCGCCCTCGGCGAGCGCCTCGGCGACCGCCGACCCGAGCCCGCCGATGATCTGGTGATCCTCGACGGTGAGGATGCCGCCCTTGCACTCGCGGCCCGCCTTGATCGCGGCCTCGGCGTCGAACGGCTTGAGGGTGTGGACGTTGACGACGCGGGCGTGGATGCCCGAGGCCTTGAGCGCCTCGTGCGCGCGGACCGCGCCCTGGACGGTGCCGCCGGTGGCGAAGATGGCCACGTCGGCCCCCTCGCGAAGCTGCACGGCCTTGCCGAACTGGAACTGGTAGCCCTCGGCATTGACGCGCTCGAGGCTCTGGCGGGTCGTGCGCAGGAAGGCCGGGCCCTGGTGCGTGAGCAGGTACTCGATGGCCCCGGCGCACTCGAGGTCGTCGCCCGGCTGGATCACCGCCATGTTGGCGAGCGAGCGCATGCAGGCGATGTCCTCGAGGCCCTGCTGGCTGTAGCCGTCCTCGCCGATGCCGACGCCGGCGTGGCTGCCGACGATGCGCACGTTGGCATTGCCGTAGGCGAGCGAGAGGCGGATCTGGTCGAAGCGGCCGGCGATGAAGCAGGCGAACGAGCAGATGAAGGGGATGCGTCCGGCGCCGGCCATCCCGGCGGCGACGCCGATCATGTTCGCTTCCTGGATCCCCATCTCGAAGAAGCGGTCGGGGAACTTCTTGGCGAACAGGTCGCTCTTGGTGGACTTGGAGAGGTCGGCGTCGAGGACGACGATCTCCGGGTGCGTCTCGCCGAGCTTGGCGATCGTCTCTCCGAAGACCTGGCGCGTGGCTTTGGCGGTCATGGTTGGAATCCTTGCTCAGTTGAGGTGCGGGAGAGAGGCTCTAGGACTGCTTGATCTCTTCGATGGCCTTCTGCGCCTGCTCCTTGCTCGGAGCCGCGCCGTGCCACTCGATCCGGTCCTCCATGAAGGAGACGGCCTTGCCCTTCACGGTGTTGGCGAGGATGAAGGTCGGCTTGCCCTTGGTGCGGCGCGCCTCGTCGAAGGCGTCGAGGATCTGGCCGAAGTCGTGGCCGTCGATCTCGATGACGTGCCAGTTGAAGGCACGCCACTTGTCGGCAATGGGCTCGAGCGGCATCACGTCCTTCACGTAACCGTCGATCTGGCCCTTGTTGTAGTCGAGGACGCAGACGAGGTTGTCGAGCTGGTACTTGGCCGCCGACAGCGCGGCCTCCCAGATCTGGCCCTCCTGCATCTCGCCGTCGCCGATGACGCAGTAGACGCGGAACTTGTCCCCGTCGGCCTTGGAGGCCATCGCCAACCCCTGCGCGATGGACAGCCCCTGGCCGAGCGAGCCGGTACAGGCCTCGATGCCGGGGGTCAGGGTGTTGACCGGGTGGCCCTGCAGGCCGCCGAGCCGGCGCAGCGTCGAGAGCTTCTCTCGCGGGAAGTAGCCGGCGCCGGCGAGCGCGGCGTACTGGGCCGGGACCGCGTGGCCCTTGGAAAGGATGAAGCGGTCGCGCTCGGGCCAGGCCGGGTTCTTCGGGTCGTGGCGCATCTGCTGGAAGTAGAGCGCGGTGACGAGGTCGATGACCGACAGGCTGCCGCCCGGATGGCCGCTGGCGGCCTTCTCGAGCATCTCGATGATGTCGACGCGAAAGCCCTGCGCAAGCTTCCTGAGCCGCGCGAGGGTCTGCTCCCGAGTCTCTGTCTGTGTGGCCGGGTTCATGGTCTCTCCTTGAACAAAAGGCGCTGAGCTTTACCCAATGGGACTGACGGTGACAAGCCGCTTGCGGCCGGGCGCCAAAGGGCTTCGCGAACGACCGTGCTCGCTTACGGACCTGGTTGCGCGAGCGCGGGCGGGGCTTCGGCCTGTTGCTGTCGCGCGTCGGGAACCGCGGTCTCCAGGCCGTCGGCCGCCCGAGGGCACAGGCGCAGGGGCTCGTCCCGGGCCGCAAGCCGGCGGCTTGCCCCCGGGAATTCGTCCGCGCTAGACTCCTCGGCCCGGCACGGGCATGCCGAGAGAAAGCCAAACCCCCGACACCATGACCGTTTTCAAAAAAGCCGTCACGGGCTTCAACCACAACATCAAGCACAAGGGTAAGGCCTACCACGTCCAGACCGAGGACTCGGGCGTCAACAACCCGCACATCATCACGCACCTGTTCGTCGGCGGGAACATCATCGCCTCGAAGAAGACCTCGTACGCCGACATCGTCAACGCCGAGAACCTCGCCGAGGTCGTGCGCGAGCTGATGGAGGAGCAGCACAAGGAGATGCTGCGCAACCTCCTGAGCGGCCTCTACGACTCGGCCGAGAGCGCCCTGCACACCAAGTCTTGGGCTCCCGGCCAGATCCAGACCGACGCGTGCGAGGTGAGGCTCAACGTGGGCACCCCCATCGCCGCGCGGCCCGCGCCACAGCAGCCCGCGCCCCCTCCTGCCGCTTTGCCGCCCGAGGTGCTCGCCGCGCGCGAGCTCTCCGGCATCAAGCCCAGGGAGGGCGGCGAGACGCTCTTTGGCGAGGACCTCATCAGCGAGAAGAGCCTCGACGAGGTCATCCTCGCCTACCTCGCCGGCGAGTCCGACCGGTAGCCAAGGCGCGCAGGCTGGTAGGGGCGCCTGGCAATGCGCCCGTCGAGGAATCGAGCCCCCGCGCGGCCGCCGTGGGGAACCGCGGCAGTCTCCCGCGACCTGAGCCCCGGGTCAGAGATCGACGAGCTCTGCCCGCTCGATAGGTCGCTCGAGAAACCGCGCGCCTACCTCGGCGAAGCGCTCGGGCAGGTCGGTCACGAAGTAGCGGTGCTCGGCGATCGCGCCGGCGCAGGCCAACAGCCCACCGTCGCGCAGCAGGCCCTCTGCCGCCTCCGCGGTCGCCTCGGCAGAATCGACGAGCCTCACCTGCGGCCCGACGACCCGCGCGATGGCCCCCTTGAGCAGCGGATAGTGCGTGCAGCCGAGCACGAGCGTGTCGGCGCCGAAGGCCTCGAAGTCGGCGAGGTACTTGCGCGCCACAGCCTCGACGACCTCGCCTTCGGTCCACCCCTCTTCGGCCAAGGGCACGAAGAGCGGACAGGCGCGGGCCATCACCTCCAGGCCGCCCCGCGCCTGGGCGAGCGCCTGCTGGTAGGCGCCGCTGTTCACCGTGCCGAGGGTGCCGATGACCCCGACCCGCCCGGCGGTCACCTGCACGGCGGCCTGCGCGCCGGGCTCGATGACCCCGAGGACCGGCACCTCGAGCTCCTTCGCCAGAGCGGGCAACGACACCGAGGAGGCGGTATTGCAGGCCACGACAAGCAGCTTGATCTGCTGGCGCATCAGCAGGCGCGCGTTCGAGAGGCTGTAGCGGATGACCACCTCGGGCGACTTGGTGCCGTAGGGCACGCGCGCGGTGTCGCCGAGATAGACCGTGCTCTCGGCAGGCAAACGGCGCATCAAGGCCTTGAGCACCGTCAGCCCGCCCACTCCGCTATCAAAGACCCCGATCGACCTCTGGTTCATCTCCCGCCTTTTGCCCGCCCCCGAACCGTTCCTCAATTTGCGTGCCGGCAGGCCTTCTCACTGCAGAACCCAAAAATCAAGCCCCCGGGTTTCGCCGGGGGCTTGCCAAAGCGCGCCGAGGCCGCTGGCCACGGCTACTTGGCGAACATCAGCACGGGCTTTCGCTGGTTCTCCAGGCCCGCCACGATGAGCACCGAGCCCGCGCTGCTCTCGTACTTGATGTCGGTCGCGTCGCGCCCCCAGGCCTTGATCACCGCGGTCCAGCCGGCCGTCCAGGCCTTGGCCGCCGGGTCGTAGTCGTCGCCGGCCGGGATGTAGTTGAAGAAGAAGCCGGCCGTGGCGAAGGCCTCACAGCTCCCGTTGAAGCCGCAGCCGCCCGGCGACAGCGGGTCCTCAGGGAAACAGTTGCCGCGGGCGTCGAAGAGCTGGATGTGCAGGGTGTTCGAGCCGGTCGCCGCGCAATTGAACGGGGTGGCGCCGTCGGACATGACCGGGACGAAGGTGGCGCCGGCGGCGACCGGGTCGAGCCCGAGCGGGAGCTGGTAGGAGCCGCCGGCGGCGATGGTGATGCTGCCGAGCCCGCGGTACCAGAGCCGGTCGAGGCCGCCGATGTACCCTTCGATGGTCACGTGGTGGGTGCCCGGCGCGAGGTCGTCGAAGATGGCCGACTGGCCACCGCCGTAGCTGCAGGGCAGGTCGTAGGAGGTGCTGTCGATGGTGACGCGCACGTCGCTGACGCCGGCCTCCGAGGTGATTCCCGCCTGGGCACAGCTTGGGCGCTGCGCGCCAAAGCTCCACGAGACCTCGAGCGAGCCGGTGGTGATCAACGGATTGAGCGTCACCGGGACGCTCACGTGCCCGTTGACCGAGAGGGTCCCGCTGGCGGTGTAGATGACGCGGTCGGAGGCGTCGATGGCGTCGACGGTGTAGTTGTAGGTGCCGGAGGCGAAATCGGTCAGCTTGATGCCGTCCCAGCCGTCCAAGGTGCAGCCGAAATAGCCGTCGTTTTCGAGCTGCTCGACGCCCCGCGCTCCGGCGAGGGTCACGTGGATCCAGCGCACCTCGGAAGCCTCGGCGCAGGTGCGCCCCCCGAGCGACCAAAGGAAAGTGATGTCCCCGTTGTGCGCGACGGGCCTCGGGTCGTCGCCCGAGTCCCTGTGAACGACGCAGCCCGACAATAGCCCTGCAGCAAGGAGCGAAACGATAAGCGAACGCATAGCGACTCCTGTGTCGTGTGTCCGTGGCGCAGCACAGCGTGGCATCCGGCCTTAATACAGCCGAACATCGTAGTGGTTGTCGCCCGAATGCAGATAAATCGAGCCGGACCCGAAGTAGAGCAGGCGGCCCTGCCAATCGAGCCCGCGAATCTCGTAGTCGTAGTCGCCCGAGAAGAAGTCCTCGACGGTCACCCCGCTGGCGCTGCCCGGGACGTACTGCTCGGCCTCGAGCCGGCGGCCATCCCAAATCTGCACGAGCACTTCGTCGACGCCGACGCTGTGGCAGTCGTAGCCGTTGCAGTCCCAGAAGAAGGTCACGTGGGCATCCGCGTCGTGCTCGTACACGACGCAGCCGCTGCCAACGAGCAGGGCCAGCAGCGCGAGCGGGGCCAGCCTGAGCATCAGTCGTTTCATCTCTTCGCCTCCAGTATTGACCGCTTCGACGCTGTCGTCCGCAGGGCAATTCAGGCTTCGACTTGCTGGCCGCCGCGGTGACGCCCACCAAGTTTGCAAACAGCTTGCCTAGCAAGCAACCTGAGGTTTTTACGGGACTTTAGCACACGCGCCCAACCGGGCTTACGACATCCGTGTCAGGCGCTCCTTACCGCGGGGGCGCCCGCGTCGCCCCCTCGGGTTGCGGGCGCTCGAACAGCCGGCGGAAGGTTTTGACCCCTCTTGGGTTGCCATGGTAGGGATCTCGGCCCTCCAGACTCGCGGTCCTCGGCCCTGCGCGCAGATCTTCCTGTAGTTCTGCGCGTTTCTGCTCAGCGACCTCTCCGACGCCCACTCAGATGCCCACCGATACCCTCTTGCAACTCGCCGCGCCCCTTGCCGCGGGCCTGAACTACCTCGAAGTCATCAAGCACTCCGGGCCCGTCGGCATCTTCGTGCTGCTGCTCTTGCTCGGCGCCTCGGTCGCCTCCTGGGCAATCATCGCGCTCAAGTACTTCCATATCCGCCAGGCGCAGAAGCAGTCGGTCGAGTTCCTGGATATTTTCTGGCAATCCAAGCGCCTCGATGCCATCTACCAGGCCGCCGAGAAGCTCTCGGTCTCCCCCATCAGCCAGGTCTTTCGCGCCGGCTACATCGAGCTCTCCAAGGTCACCGCTGGCGCCGCCGAAGGCGCCGAGCGCCAGGACCTCGACGGCATCGAGAACATCGAGCGCGCCCTGCGTCGCGCCTCGGTCGCGGAGCTGACCTACCTCGAGTCGAAGGTCGCCTTCCTGGCGACCACCGGCTCGGCCGCTCCCTTCGTCGGCCTGTTCGGCACGGTCTGGGGCATCATGGGCGCCTTCCAGGACATCTACTTGCAGGGCAACGCCAACCTCGCCACCGTCGCCAAGCCCATCTCCGAGGCGCTCATCGCCACCGCGGTCGGCCTGTTCGCCGCCATCCCCGCGGTGGTCGCCTACAACTTCTTCCTCTCGAAGATCAAAGTGCTCGAGAGCGAGATGGAGAGCTTCTCGAGCGACTTTCTAAATATCGTCAAGCGGCACTTCTTCAAGTAGCGGCGACCATGGGCATGTCGAGCGGCGGCGGCCGCAAGAGCGCGATGAGCGAGATCAACGTGACGCCCCTGGTGGACGTGATGCTGGTGCTGCTCATCATCTTCATGGTCACCGCCCCGCTCATCCAGCAGGGCGTCAAGGTCTCGCTGCCCAACGCGAAAGCGCCGCCCATCGAGGCCAAGGAGAAGAAGCTCGTCCTCGCCGTCGACTCGGCCGGCAAGGTCTACATCGGCGAGGTCGAGGTGCCCTTCGAGCAACTCGAGGAGAAGCTCAAGACCAACGCCAAGGCGCAGGCCGACAAGGAGATCTACCTGCACGCCGACCGCGAGCTGAAGTACGGCCTCGTCGTCGAGGTGATGGCCGCCGCCCAGCGCGCGGGCATCGACAACGTCGGGATGATCACCGACCCGGTCGAGAGGCAGGTCGCCAGCAAGTAACCACAGAGGTCCCGGAGCACGTGAGCGCCGAGCACCGCCAGACAGAGGCCTCGAGACCGGCGCGCCAGCGAACCGCCGCGGTGGCGGTCGGACTCTCGGTGCTGCTGCACGCCCTGCTCCTCGCCGCCCTCCTCGTCGTCTCGAGCGCCAGCGCCTCGGCCAAGATCGAGCTCGACCAGAAGCCGGTGAAGGCCCGCCTGCTGCGGCTGGGCAACAAGCGAGACCCGAAGCTGCTGCCGCGCAAGCCTTCGGCCGCTGCGCCGCCTGCGCCCAAGGCCGTCGAGGTGGCCGGCGCCAAACCCGCGGCCAAGCCGGTCGAGACGGCCCCCGCCCGGCCGGCCGCCAAGCGGCCCGCAAAGCAAGACGCCAAGCGCCGCAGCGCCCTGTTCGACGCCTTCGCCAGCGCCTCGGCGAGCGATGAGGAGCTGAGCGGCGACCCCGACGGCGACCCGGACGGCGACAGCGACACCGCCGACGAGGGCGAGCGCTATTTCGGGCTCATCCTCGCCAAGTCGCGGCGCAACTACGGGATCACCAAGACCATCTCGCCCCACGAGCTGGTGAGCCTGAAGGCCGTCGTCGTCCTCTACATCGGCGAGCTGGGCGAGCTGCTGCGCGACCCGCAGATCCAAAAATCGAGCGGCAACGACCAGTTCGACCAGGACGTCATCCTCTCGCTGCGCAAGGCGGCCCCCTTCGGCCCGCCGCCGCAGCACCTGGTCCAGACGCTGAAGACCGTGGGCATCGCCATCGAGGCGACGCCCTGAGATTTTCAAGCCCTCGAGAGAATTCCCGAGGCCGCGGGCTGTTCATCCCCGAGCCTCTCGAACTGGAGAAACGATGCGCTTCGCCCTCCTCACCCTCGTCGCATTGCTCGCCTCGGCCGGCACCGCCCGCGCTGAGAAGGTCGAGCGCCCCGTCCTCACCTTGAGCGGCGCCAACTTCCGCCCGCTGCCGCTGGCCATCGCGCCGATGCTCTATCCCGACGCGGCCGCGAGCCGCGAGGCGGGCAAGGCGATCGACGAGACCCTGGCGCAGGACCTGACGGTCTCCGGGCTCTTCGAGCTGCTCAACCGCAAGTCCTTCCTCGCCGACGAGAAGGAGGGCGTGCTCACCGCCGACATCAAGTTCGCGCGCTGGCAGGACGTCGGGGCCGAAGGGCTGATCAAGGTCGTCGTCGCCGGCGGCGATCCGGTCACCGCCGAGCTCCACCTCTTCAACACGGTCTTGGGCAAAGAGGAGCTCAAGAAGCGCTACAGCGCGCCGGCCGCGCAGGCGCGCCGGCTCGCCCACCAGTTTGCCGATGACGTCTTCACCTTCTACACGCACGAGCCTTCGGTCTTCGGCACTCAGCTCGCCTTCGTGCGCAAGGTGAGCGGCTCGAAGCAGGTCTTCCTCGCCGACTGGGACGGGCGGCACGCCCGGCAGCTCACCAAGGGCACCATGAACCTGCTGCCCTCCTGGACCGCCGGCGGCCGCTCCATCGCCTTCACCAGCTACAGGACCGGCAGCCCCGCCATCGTCGTCTTCGACCTCGCCACCGAGGGGCTCGACACCATCTTCAAGCGCGTCTCGACCCTGGTCACCGGCGCCAGCTTCAGCCGCGACGGCAAGAAGGTCGTCTTCTCCATGAGCCAGGACGACGGCAACAGCCACCTGTGGATAGCCGACGCCAACGGCGAGAACGCCAAGCGGCTCACCGATGGGTTCGGCATCAACTCCAGCCCGAGCTTCTCGCCCGACGGCAAGCAGATCGCCTACGTGTCGAACCGCTCGGGGAATCCGCAGATCTACGTCATCTCCGCGAGCGGCGGCGAACCCAAGCGCATCACCTTCCAGGGCAACTACAACCAGACGCCCGACTGGTCGCCGCGCGGCGATCTCATCGCCTTCACCGCCCGCGACGAGCGCAACGCCTTCGACATCTTCACGGTCGATCCCGCGACGCTGAAGATCACCCGGCTCACGCAAGACCAGGGCAACAACGAGGAGCCGAGCTTCTCGCCCAACGGCCGGCTCATCGCCTTCACCTCGACGCGCACCGGCCGCAGCCACCTCTACGTGATGAGCGCCGACGGCAACTTCCAGCGCCAGATGTCCTCCGGCAACGACGAGTCCTACACGCCGGCCTGGGGACCGTTCCCCGCCGCCAAGCCTTGATCGGAACCGGAGCGCCGGCCTTCGTGCCCGCGTCGCCGAGCGCCGAACTCCGCCTGTCGAGACCACTCAATCGACCATGCCGCGCTTCGCCACCCTCGACATCGGCACCAACACCGTCCTGCTGCTCGTCGCCGAGCCCGCCGGCGCGCGCTTTCGCCCCGTGCTCGAGCGCGCCGAGATCACGCGCCTGGGCAAGGGCGTCGACAAGACCGGGCGGCTCGCCGAGGAGCGCATCGAAGCCACGGTCTCGACCGTTGCGCGCTTCGCGGCCGAGGCGCGCGCGCTCGGCGCCGCGCAGATCGCCTGCGTGGCGACGAGCGCCTCGCGCGACGCGGCCAACGGCCAGGCCTTCCTCCAGCGGCTTCAGACCGAGGCGGGCCTGAGCGCCGAGATCATCAGCGGCGAGCTCGAGGCACAGCTTACCTACCTCTCGGCCGAGCGCGAGCTCGGCGGCGAGGGCCCGCTCGCCGTGCTCGACATCGGCGGCGGCTCGACCGAGCTGGTCCTCGGCTCGGGCGGCAAGGTCGACTTCGAGCACAGCTTCGACATCGGCGCGGTGCGGCTGACCGAGCGCTTCGTGCATGCCGTTCCGCCGTCGCCCGAGGAGCAGGCGGCGCTGCAGCGATCCATCGACGAGACCCTCGCCGAGGCGCCCTGCCCTCCGGCCGGCTTCCGGTTCGTGGGCGTCGCCGGGACGGTCACCACGGTGCTCGCGGTAAGCCGGGGCATCGAGCCCTACGACCCGGCCCGGGTCCACCTGGCGGTGATGCCGCTCGCCGAGGTGCGCGCCGAGCGCGAGCGCTACTTCTCGCTCACCGTCGACGAGCTGCGCGGCCTTCCCGGCATGGAGCCCAAGCGCGCCGACGTCATCGCCGCGGGCGCGCTCATCCTCGAGCGGGCGATGGTGAGGCTGGGCGCGCCGGAGGTGGTCGTCAGCGATCGCGGCATCCGCTGGGGCCTGCTCTACCAGCGCTTCGGCGCGGCCCTCGGAGGCGGCAGGTGAGCGGCGACGGGGTGGGACTCGAAGCGCCGGGAGCAGCGCCCCGTCGCTCGCTGCCGTTCGCCGCGCTGTCGGTCCTCACCGGCATCAACCTGCTCAACTACGCCGACCGCTACGTGCTCGCCGGCGCCCAGGAGCTCATCAAGTCCGACCCCGGCCTCTCGGGGGGCCTGCGCGACGCGGCCGGACAGCTCACCGACGCGAGCCTGGGGACGCTCGCCGCGGCGTTCTTCGTCGTCTACATGGTCGCCTCGCCGTTCACCGGCTTTCTGGGCGACAGGTTCCCGCGCAAGTACCTCATCGCCGCCGGCGTGCTGCTCTGGAGCCTGGCCACCTTCGCCTCCGGCCTGGCGACCAGCTTCACGACGCTGCTCCTCGCCCGCGCCTTCGTCGGCATCGGCGAGGCCGGCTACGCCGCGGCCTCCCCTTCGCTCATCGCCGACCTCTTCGACAAGGGCTGGCGCGGCAAGGCCGTCGGCATCTTCTACGTCGCCATCCCCGTCGGCTCGGCGCTCGGCTTCGCCGCCGGCGGGATGATCGGCGCGGCCTGGGGATGGCGCGCCTCCTTCTTCGTCGCCGGGCTCCCCGGGCTCGTGCTCGCCCTCGTCTCGCTGCTGCTTCGCGAACCCGAGCGCGGCGTCCACGACGAGGCGAGCGAGGCGCAGGCCGCACTGCCCTCCCCGCGAGAGATCGCCGGACTGCTGCGCGCCAACCGCGGCTGGCGGGTGGCGACGGTCGGCATGACGCTGATGACCTTTGCCGCCGGGGGCCTGGCGAGCTGGATGCCGAGCTTCCTCGTGCGTTTCGCCGAGCTGAGCCAAAGCGAGGCGGGCCTGCTCTTCGGCGGGATCACCGCGGTCGCCGGGCTGCTCGGGACCATCGTCGGCACCCTCGCCGGCGAGTGGGCGACCCGCCGCAGGCCCGACGGCTATCTCGTCGTGTCGGGCGTGAGCCTCGCCGCGGCCGCGCCGCTGCTCCTCGCCGTCGCCGCCCACCCCGGCCGCACCGCGACGCTGGTGCTCACCTTCGCCGCGCTCTTCCTGGTGATGCTCAACACGGGCCCGCTCAACACGGCGATCATCAACTCGGTCCCGGCGCGCATCCGCGCGACCGCGATGGCGACGACGATCTTCGTCATCCACCTCTTCGGCGACGCCATCTCGCCCACGCTCATCGGCATGGTCTCCGACTGGTCGGGGAGCCTCGCGGTCGCCGTCGCTGCCTGCGCGCTGCCGCTTCTGGCCGGGGGGCTGGTGCTCAGCTTCGGCGGGCGGAGCCGAGCGCAGGTGGCCACCGACGTCGGCATCGGCGCGGCGAGATCGTGAGCCGGAGCCAGGCTCGGTCAGGTTCCACACCTCGTGGATCGACAAGACAAGCCCGCCTTGTGGCCGCAGGTGACCCGCCGGCCCCGCGCTCTTTGCGCTCCGGCGCCGCCGCGGGACCTGCGACTCGACCGGGCGAGGCTCCTTTGGTCGAGTCACGAGTGGCTGGCAACGTGCCTCCCCGCTTCTAGGGGGTCAGAGTTCGTGCGGCGGCCGTAGCGTGGCAATGCATCTCTGCGAAATCTCTAGGAGAGACAGGTCGCCCCCTGCCCCAGTCGGTTTTGGGAATCGGACACCGAGATGGCCTTCCGGCGGGGCCTCGACTCCGAGGCTCCCGCACTGGTCGCCTCCACGCTCGGCCTGGCCGGTGGCCGGCGGCTCGGCCCAATTCCGCCCGAAGAGCTTCGCAGGAAGTCTGGGGCTTCCGAGCGACCGAGCTCCTTCGGCTTTTCACAAGGGCCCGCGAGCGCGCCAACTACCAACCCCATGCAAAGCCCTTGATTCATCACCGCCGACCAAAGGACCGGTAACGCGCTCGGGATGGCCGGTTGCGCCCACGTTGTTCTGGACAGGGGCGGGATGAAGCTCCGGGAGCGCACTTTCAATTGCCCTGCCGATCCCTGACCGAATACGATTCCCCTGCTCATTTCGAGCCCTGACGAGGCCGACCCGTACCAGGCAGGAACGACGGGCCGTGGAGGAGGTTTCCACATGGCCTGGCTCGTCCTGGTAGTCGCAGGAGCTCTCGAAGTCGTCTGGTCGCTCGGGCTCAAGTACTCGCACGGATTCACGAAGCCGGTGCCGAGCATCATCACCGGCGCCGCCATTGTCGCGAGCATGGTCTTGCTCGCGCGGGCGGCGCGTACACTGCCAATCGGCACCGCGTATGCGGTCTGGGTCGGCATCGGCGCGGTCGGCGCCACCATCGGTGGAATCGTTCTCTTTGAAGAGCCGATATCGCCGCTGCGCTTGGCCTTCGCCGCACTCCTCGTCGCCTCCATCGTCGGCCTGAAGCTGACCTCCTCCGCATAGATGGGCACAGAGGTGTCATGCCGAGCGCCTTATCGGAGTAGGCGCAACGAAGGCACCTCAGGGTTCCCCCTTCGGGCCAAGACAGTCGGCGTGGGCGGGCACGAATCGCCCAACGGGGGGGAGCGCCCTTGAGCGATTCGATGAGACCAAACGCAAACAACTGGTTTTCTTAGCCTTGCATGGAGCCGATTGTCGCCGCGGCAGCAACGGTTGTCGCCGCGACAGCAACGGTTGTCGCCGCGGCAGCAACGGTTGTCGCCGCGGCAGCAACGGTTGTCGCCGCGGCAGCAACGGTTGTCGCCGCGACAGCAACGGTTGTCGCCGCGACAGCAACGGTTGAAGCCGCGGGCAGCAACGGTTGAAGCCCCGGGCAGCAAGGGTTGAAGCCGGCGCAGCAACGGTCGAAGCCCCGGGCAGCAAGGGTCGAAGCCCCGGACAGCAAGGGTCGAAGCCCCGGACAGCAAGGGTCGAAGCCCCGGGCAGCAAGGGTCGAAGCACCGGGCAGCAACGGTCGAAGCACCGGGTAGCAGCGGTCGAAGCACCGGGCGGCACGGGTCGAAGCACCGGGCGGCACGGGTCGAAGCACCGGGCGGCACGGGTCGAAGCACCGGGCGGCAACGGTCGATGCACGGGCTTGCAGCACCGAGCGTGCGCTCGATTTCTGGACGGGCGGATTGGCGGTACGCCCAGCCAGCCCGGCCTCTTCAGAACAACCCGATGCTGAAGTGCGGCACGAACTGGCTCTCATTGAGCAACAGGTCGGGGACCAGGTTCACGCCCAGGTCGAGCGCGGCGGGCCCGATGGGCGTAATCGCGCGCAGGCCGACGCCGGCGCTGTAGCGCAGCTTGATCGGGTCGAACCTCGTCTGGTCGAGCCACAGGTTGCCGGCGTCGACGAACAGCGCGGTCTCGAGGTCACCGGTCAGCGGGATGCGCAACTCCGCGCGCGCCAGGGTGAACAGCTCGCCGCCTTCGCTGGTGAGCTGGCCGTTGCTGCCCAGCATCGTCGCCGCCGTGCTGCAGCCGGTCTTGCTCAGCACCGCGTTGCACTGGCGCACCTGCTCGCGCAGCAGCTCCCGGCTGTCCTCGGGCAGCAGCGCGTCGTCGAAGAAGCCGCGCATCGTCCCTGAGCCGCCCATGAAGAAGCGCTTGGGGGCGATGGTTCGCGAGGTGCCCTCCGGGTCCAGCGGATAGATCTTGCCGCCGCTCACAGAGAGCGCGAGCACGCTGCGGCCCCACATCGGCACGTACGCGTTGGCCTGGCCGCTCGCCTTCATGAAGAAGAAGTCGCTCAGCCTCTCGTCCCGAATCCCGAGCGACTGCACGAGCTCGACCGAGCCACTGATCATCAGGCCGCGGCGCGGGTTGACCGGGTCGTCGCGGAGGTCCAAGCGCACGCTCGGACGCAGCGAGTGCAGCCAGCCCTTCTCGTTGCGCAGCCGGTCGCGGTCGACCTTGGAGAGCAGGAGGCTCGTCTCGGCGGTGCGCGCCAAGTCCGCGTTCTCGACCTCGTACTGCAGGCTCGCCGAGAAGGGACCGGTGGTGACCACGTCGATGCCGGCGATGGCCGCCCAGCGCTCGAAGTTGTACGAGGGCCGAATCACCCGCTCGTGGACGAGGTCGAGGCGCAGTCCCGCCTCGGTCGGCAGCAGCCAGAGCAGCCGCGGGTACTGCACCCCGATGTTGATGCGCCGGCCGAGCGCGTCGAGGCCGTCCTGCGCCCGGCGCACGTCGGGCAGGAGGCTGGTCTTGAACCAGTTGAGCTTGCCGCGCGCTTGGAGCTGCAGCGCCTGCCCGAAGATGTTGATGCGCCCGTACTCGAAGAACGAGCGCGTCCCCTCGACCATCGAGTAGCCGGCGCCCCAGGTGATGTACTGCCTGCGGCGCTCCTCGACGGTGACGTAGAGGTCCTTGACCTCTTCGACGACGTCGGGGGCGTCGATGCGGATGGCCACGGTGTTGAAGATGCCGAGCCGGATGAGGTTGCGCTGGCTCTGCGCGACCAGCTCGGGGTCGAGGATCTCGTCCTCGTCGAGCGCCAGCGCGCCGCGCACCACGGCCTCGTCGGTGCGCTCGATTCCCTGGACCAGGATCCGCCCGACGCGCACCTTCGGCCCCGCCTTGACCTCGAAATCGACTCGCGCCGCGGTGCGCTCCGGCGAGAAGGCCACCCGCTCCTCGACCCGAGCGAAGAGGTGGCCCTGCTGACCGAGCGTCCGTTGAATCGCGAGCCTCGACTCCTCCACGTGCTGGGCGTTGAGCGGCCTGCCCTTCCTCGTCGTGACGCTGCTGGCGAGCCGCCGGGCGAGGGCCGACGGCGCGCCCGGGAAGCCGACCTCGGAGACGATGGTTTGAGGCCCCTCCTTTATCCGCAGCGTCAGGCGCGCCTCACGCGTCTTCTCGTCGCGCTCGACGACCGGCATCTCCACCACCGCATCGAGGAAGCCGTCGGTGCGGTACCGGTCGACGATCCGCAGGGTCGCCCGCTTGTAGGCCGGCTCGTAGTAGACCTCGGTCGGATTGACCGCGTAGCGCGGCGGGCGCGTCGAGCCCGCCGGTCCGTTGATGACGTGGCTGCCGTCGGCCGCCCGCTCGCTCTCGTCGACGGGGGAGGCCTCGCGCAGCGTCTCGACGACCTGTTCGAGCAGCAGCTCGTCGGTGAAGTGGCGGTTCCCCTCGAACTCGAGCTGCCGGACACGCAGCGGCTCGCCCTCCTGGATCTCGAAGGTGACGAAGGAGCGCTGGCGATCGCTCGAGCGGACATCGCGCGCGGCGACCCGCACGTCGGCAAAGCCCATCAGCCGGTAGTGCGCGGCGACCCGCTGCTCGAGGTGGGCGATGAGCGCGCTGTCGAGCGGCTCCTCGCCCGCGTAGGCGAGCGCGCGGGAGAGCGCGTCGGTCGTCAGCGCGCGGTTGCCGCGAAAGCGAAACTCGACCGACGGCCCCGCGTTGACGAGGAGCTGCACGACGGCCTTGCCGTCGACGAAGACGATCTCGGGCGGCCCGAACCGCGCGCGAAAGTGCCGCTTCGCCAGGTAGAGCGCCCGCAGCGCTTCGAGGCCGCGCTCGAGGGCCGCGTAGTCGAGCACCGAGCCGGGGCCTAGCCCGAGGGTCGAGAGGATGACCGCTATCGGGAGCTGCGGATCGCCGGCGACGGTGACCGAACCGATGCGCGTCGGCTCACCCTCGACGATGGTGAAGGTGAGGACGCTCTCTCCGGCCGCTCCCTGCTCGAGCGCCGAGGTGATCTTCGCCTCGCCATAGCCGACGCGCCGGTAGGTCGCCTCGAGCTGCGAGACCAGCCGCTCGACGAACTCCGGGTAGTACTCGGGGCGCCCGTCGCCGAGCCCGAGCGCCTTGCGAAGCGCGAGGGTGCTGACGACGCGGTTGCCGACCAGCTCGATCTTGTCGACGTAGGTGCGCGTCGAGGCCTCGAGGACGATGGCCACGCTGCCGTCCTCCCCCTCGCTCTTGAAGACCGCGATGTCCGCGAAGCGGCCGGTGGCGAAGAGCCGCTCGATCGATCGGCGCACCTCGCGCTTGGAGAGCGGCGAGTCCTTGCGGATAGCCACCAGCTCCGCGAGGCCCGCCGGATCGGTGCCGGGCGGCAGGTGCAGCTCGACCGAAGAGACGATGGGCGGAGGCTCGGCCAGCGCTTCGACCACCTCGGTCTGGGCTCCGGCCTCTCGTGCCGGGGCGCCGATTTGGGTGTCGGCCCCTGCCCCCTCGGCTCCGGGCGCACCCCTCGCCGCCGCGCCCGCCCACGAAGCGTGGAGGGCGACCAGAGAAGCGGCCAGAAGGCTGGTCAGTCGAGCTCCCACCGGAGTTTCAGGTCGAGGCCAAGGTCGCCGACGGGCGACTCGCTGCTCTCGTTGTCCCACTGCGCCTGGGCGGACATGTGATCGTTGAAACGGTATTCGGCCTGGGCCCGCCGGCCCTTGCCGGAGATGACCGGCTGCGAGAGCCGCAGCTTGAGCGAGTCGGTGAGAAACTTCGACTCGAACTGCGCGGTCGGCTCCACCATCCCGCTCACCTCGGAGTACTGGGTCGAGATGTGGAAGCTGAAATCCCGCAGGATGGTGTTCTTGGGGATGAAGCGCTTCACCTGCTTGTCGAGGCCCGCGATGCTGAAGAGCGTCTCGCCGACCAGGCCCGCGCCTGCGCCCGCGGTGTTCATCCCGGGGTCGTGGCTGGTGTAGCCGAGGGTGAGCAGCGTGACCAGGTCCGCGCGGGCGAGCTCGGGCTCGCTCGTCAGGTCCACCTCCGGGTCGCCGGCCGGACCGTAGGCGTGGATGTAGATCCGGTAGTCGCGCACCTGGGTCTCGCCGTGCACGTCGATGACCGGGGCGATGCGGTCGCGCTCGGTGAAGTCGACCGAGACGCGAGTCAGCGAGACCTCGTTGCCTCGGAAAAAGCCCCGGCCTCCCTCCTCGGCCGACAGCGTCCCGAGCATGCCCATGTGGACGTTGGTGCCGACCACTCGCAGATCGCCGTTGAGCGCGAGCTTGAGCAGGTTGTTGTCGATGCGCGCATCGCCCGGCACGTGGACCGCCAGGTCGTAGCGGAGAAACTCCTCCTTCTTCTCGAAGCCGTGGCCCTCGCCGCCCTTCTGCCGCAGATCGCGCAGGATGCCCTCGAGATCGACGTCGTGCGAATAGCGCAGGCGCATCAGGTCGACGTCTCCGGCGAGGACGAGCCTGTCGAGGGGGCCGTAGAGCCGCACCTCGCCCGAGAAGGTCGAGGGGATGTCGTTCGGGTAGCGAAACTGGACCCCGTCCATCAGCATCCCGATCTCGAGCCGATGCGGGCTGAAGTTCTTCATGCCGATCTCCCCGCGGACCAGCGCCCGGCCGTTGTTGAACGAGCCCTCGAGGTCGCTGAGGAAGACCTTGTTCTGCGAGAACTCGATGCTGCCCTCGAGGTCGCGCACGGTCACCGGCCAGTCGGGCACGACGAAGCGCCCGCCGCGCAGCTCGGCCGAGCCGACCAGGGTCGGCGAGTCCGACGGCCCGGCGACGCTGACGCTGGCGCGCACCCGGCCGCCCGCCTGGTCGACCCAGGGGGTGAAGGACTCGAGCAGGCGGCCATCGAAGCTGCCGTCGACCGAGAAGTCGAGGTTGCCGTCGGCCTCGCGCACCCCCGAGGCCGAGAGCTGGAGCGAGTGGTTGCCGCGCAGCCGCAGGCTCCTCAGCTCGACCGTGCCGCCCTGAAAGCCGATCTCGACGGGGGCGGAGGCGACGTAGGTCTGCTCGTCCTTTTCCAACTCGAGGCGCGAGACCCAGAGGTCGCCGCGCGTCTCGAGGTAGCGCTCGATGGTGCCGGTCGCGAGCAGCTCACCGGCGAGCACGCCCTTCAAGCCCGACACCCCGCTCACATAATTGCCCACCTTCCCGGTGCTCAGGCTGACGCCCGCGGCGAACGGAAGCGGGCCCTCTACCACCATGCGCCCGTCGATGAGCAGGTCGGTCCCGAGGGGCCCGCGCAGCCAGAGGTTCGTCCGGTCGAGGCCCAAATCGAGCGTGCCGCCGCCGAGCCCGACGCCGAAGAGCGACACCTCGGCCATCTCCACCGCGCCGTCCATCTGCACGTGCTCGAAGGGGCCGAAGAGCCGGGCGGTGACCGTCGCCCTGCCCGCGGCCTCGAGCCACTCGGCGTCGGGCTTGGCCCACTCGTCGAGGTAGAGCGCCGGGGCGACGATCTGGAAGTCGAGGCCGCGGTCGAGATCGACCTGCCCGCTGAAGGAGAGCTTGCCGCACGGCCCCTCGAGGTCGAGTTGGTCGATGGCGACGATCTGGCCGTCCTGCGCGCGGAACGCGAGCGCGCCCGAGCCGAGCTTGCGCTCGAAGTAGGTGGTGTCGAACAGGCTCACGTCGATGAGCGCATAGGGCTTCATCAGCAGGCCGCTAACCGAGGCCTGGCCGCTGATGCGCGCCTCGGCGCGGTTGCGCAGCAGGTCGAAGATCCAGTGCTCGTCGCCGATGACCTCGACGAGGTCGCTCAGGCGCGCGTTCTCGAAGGTTCCCCGGCCCCGCCCCATCGGCCCCTGCTCGCTGCGAAAGTCAAGCTCGCCCTCGACCCAGAAGCGCGAGCGCCCCTTGTGCGCGCTGATGGTCGGGAAGGCGAGCACGAGGTCCGAGAAGCGCACGAGCGCGTCGACGCTGCCCAGCTTGAGCTTGTGGAACTCGAAGTCGTCGCCCTTGATCGCGCCGTCGATCTTGATGTCGGCATACGGGCCCTTCAGCTTGGCGGTCCCCGCGACCCGCCCGGCCCAGGGGATCTCGAGGATGTGGCCGAGGTCGGCGAGGTCGAGCTGCTTGATGCCGACGTCGATGTCGAGCCCGCGCTCCTCGTCGAAGTAGAGCGAGGCGTCGGCGTCGAGGTCCGAGCGCTCGCTCCTTATCCGGCCGTTGCCCAGGCGGGCGCGCTCGGGGTTGAAGTCGGTCTGCAGCGTGACGTGGGCCAGGTCGAACTGCAGCACGGTTTCCGGATTGGGCCGATCCCAGCCGCGGTCGTGCACGCGGAAGTCGCGCACGTCGATGGCCGCCGGGCCCGCGAGGTGGAACGGCACGAGCTGCCCCCCGACCTCGACGCGGCCGCTCGCCTTGAAGTTGACCCAGGCGTGGTGGAGGCTCAGCTTGTCGACGACGCGCCCGAATTCGACCTCTTCGAGATCGACGACGGCGTTGACCGGGAAGCCCTCGGTCAGGCCGATGCGGCCGCGGGCCCTGGCGCTCTTCTCGCCTATCCCCACGTCGAGCCTGTCGATGATCACCTGGTCGCGCTCGAGCCGCGCCTCGAGGTAGGCATCGCCAATCTCGAACTCGTCGACCCGCGCGCGCGACAGGGTGACCTCGCCCTCGAGCGCGGGCTCCTCGAAGCTGCCCTCGACCCGCAGCACGACGGCCGCGCTGCCGCTGAGCTGAGGCGCCTCTTCGCCGAGCACGCCCGAGATCAGGTCGAGGGGCGCATAGAGCGACACCTCGAGGTTGGGCCTGGGGGCACAGAGCGTCTCGACGTCCCCGCGCAGGAAGAGCGACAGGTCGCCGGCGGCCGCCTCGAGGTGCCCGACGGTGAGCTTCTCGTCGTCGAGGTCCAGCGAAGCGGCCAGCCGCACGCGGGAGACCGGGACGTGCATGCCCGCCGAGACCACCTCGCCCGCGGGCACCGAGACCCGGAGCGAATACGCCTTCGAGGCGAGCCGCGCGTCGGCGTCGAGGTCGTCGACGCGAAGCGAGCGGCCCTCCGGTCCAAGGACCTTGAGCTGCGCCCCGACCACGGCGAGGGTGTCGACCTCGAGCTTCTCGAGCTTGCGCATCAAGCAGCCGCCGTCCTTGCCCTTCGGCTCGCTGGCAAGCGTGGTCAGGTCCAGGCTGATGCGCGGGCGGTCGGCTTCAACCCGGTCGAGCCGCACCCTGCCCGTCACCACGTCGATGGCCCTGAGGCGCACCAGGAGCCTGTCGGCCGCGAGCAAGGGTTCGGCGGCGCCCGGCTCGCGCACGCTGAAGCCGACGACCTCGACTCCGCCCCGGAGCGGGTCGAGGCTGCAGCGCCCGAGAGCGACCTCCATCCCGAGCAGAGCGGGCAGGCGCGCGCGCGCGAGGTCGCAGACCCGCTCACCGGCGTACTCGGTCTGCAGCAGGGCGACCAGCAGAGCGACCAGGCCCACCGCCAGCAGCACTCGGGTCCGCCCCAGGTGACGCTTCATGACTCGGTCACCATGGCCGTCCCAGCCTCAAGCGGTCTCGAAAAACCTCCTCGAGCTCGGAGCGCACCCCGTTGGGCCCGAGCGCAGGCCGAGCCCGCGAGGCCGAAGCCGAGGGACCCTTCGACTCCGCTCCCGTCGCTCACGCGTCGGGAGCTTAGCGCAGGGTGAGCGAAACCGGACGGAGTCGACGCAGGATTTCTCGACAGGTCTTCAGCGCGCTCCAGCCAGGCCCGGATGACCGCGCCCCGGCACGCCCTGTCAGCGGCACCGCATGGGAACGAGGTGTAGGCGGACACGATGGAAACGATGACTCAGGCCCGCTTGAGACCCTCGAGGTACCGATCGATCTCGCTCAGATCGGGCTTGGGCAGCGGGCTCTTCTGTGGGGTGAAGAGGCCTGCACGCTCGCGCGCCGCTTTGGCCTCGGCCTCTTTGGCTAGGTTGCTCAGGCCAAGCTCGTTGGCGATCCGCTCGGCGAGCGGCCCGTCGACCGAGTCCTTCTTGGCGATGAAGGCCTCGAAGAGCGCGTTGTCGCAGAGGGTGTTGATGACCCGGGGGGTACCGCCCGAGAAGCGATGGACGACCTCGACGGCCTCGGGCTCGAAGGGGTTGCGCGGGCAGCCGGCCAGACGCAGCCGATGCTTGAGGTAGGCCTCGGTCGACTCCTGCGAGAACGGCTCGAGCCGGTAGCGCAGCGAGACGCGCTGGGCGAGCGGAGGGTCGAGCTTGAGGTTCTCCTCGATCTCCGGCAGCCCGAAGAAGACGAAGGAGATGAGCTTGCGCTCGGGGACCTCGAGGTTGAGCAGCCCGCGGAACTCCTCCATGATCTCGCGCGTCTGCAGCATCTGGGCCTCGTCGATGAGGACGACGGCCTTCCTGCCCTGCTCGTAGATCTGAAGCAGCCGCTGATAGAGCTGGGTGAGCAGCGTGAGCTTCTCTTCGGAGGGGCTCTCGACGCCCATCTGCAGCGCGATGCGCTTGAGCAGCCAGTTGGCGGTGATGCCGCTGTGGATGATCACCAGCAGGGCTGCCTCGTACTCCTGCTCGGGCAGCGAATCGAGCATCCGGCGCGCGAGGGTGGTCTTGCCCGCGCCGATGTCGCCGACGAGGATGGCCAGGCCCTTCATGTACGAGACCGCGTGCATCAACCGGGTGAGCGCCTGCGCGTGCTGGACGCTGTTGTAGTAGAACCGGCTGACCGGCGCGTTCGAGAACGGCTCCTGAGAAAGCTCGAAGTATTCGAGATACGTCATGGAGACCAAGTCCTCGCGGCTGTCATACGTACCCGATGTTGCGGCTCTTCTTGGCCGGTGCTGGCTTGCCGTCTGACTTCTCGCCACCGGCGGGCGCCTGTGGCTTGGCGGTCGTCTGCCGGTCGAGCGGCGCTGGCTTCTCGGTCGTCTGGCGGTCGAGCGGCACCGGTTTGCCGGTCGTCTGTCGGCCCAGCGGCTTGCCGGTCGTCTGTCGGCCCAGTGGCCTGGCGGTCGTCTGCCGGCCCAGCGGACCCGCAGCGCCGTTCTTGGGCTTGGCGGTTGGGCCGGTGGTCTCTTCGGAGTCGGCAAGCTCCGTCGCTCCCTGGGCCCGGATGCGCTCGAGCACGCTCTGCACTTCGCGGTAGTTCCCGTCGACCTTCTCCACGCCCGACAGGTGCTTGAGCGCCCGGCGCAGATCGCCCATCTTCTCCAGGCTCAGCCCGATTTCGTAGTGCAGCGCCTTGGCGGCATCGGGGGTAATCGCAGCGGCCTTGACCCCCTTGACATAGGCCTCGACGGCGGCCGCGTGCTCGTCGCGCTCGGCGCGGCAGATGCCGATCATCGTGTAGCACTCGACTTCCTTCTTCTTCCCGATCGCGGCGCTGAGGGCCTGCTCGAACTCGCCGATGGCGTCGTCGATAAGGCCCATCTCCTTGTAGGCGATGCCGAGGTCGTAGTGCGTGTCGACGTCCTCGGGGCGAACGATCTTTTCGACACCCTTCTTGAACTCGTTGAAGACATCCTCGACCGAGTACTGGAAGTCCTCGGAGACGCTCTCGTCGCCGATGCCCAGGTCGCCGAAGTCCTCGTTGGCGAGCTCCTTGGCGAGGTCGAACGCGATGTCCGGAGGAGCAGCCTCGGCCGCCGGGGCGGGCGGCGCAGCAGGCTCGGCCGCCGGCTCCTCTTCACCACGCTCCTTCGCCTCGAGGCGCGCCATCAACTCCTGAGCGCGCTTGGACTTGGGGAAGGCGATGAGGACGGTCTCGAGGATGTCGCGGGCCTCCTCGAGCTCGCCCTGCTCGACGAAGAAGGCGGCCTCGTCGAGCTCGTCACCCGCGGGCTCCTCCTCCTCCTCTTCCTGACCTGCGGACTCTTCGGCTTCGAGCCCGGCCTGTTCATCGGCGGCAGCCTCCGGCTCGGGCTCGGCGGACGCGGCCGCCTCCTGCGCCTCGGACTCCACGGCATCCATCGGCGGCTCGACCGGATGGGCAAGCTCTTCCGAGGAGGCTTGGGCCTCGGCGACCTCGCCGGGCCCATTCACGTCCGCACCGTCGCCGGCGGTCACAGCGCCGGCGGCCTGCAAATCGACCACGGAGGTCAGGTCTTCCGCCTCGCCAAAGCCATCGTTGAGCGGCTCGGCGGGCTCCTCGGACATCGGCCCTGCCGCGAAAGGCTCGGCGAGCTCATCGCCGACCGGCTCTTCGGCGGCGGGATCTGCGAATTCGTCGGCGAGCGGCTCTTCGGCGATGGGGTCTGCGAGCTCTTCGGCGATGGGGTCTGCGAATTCCTCGGCGAGCGGCTCTTCGGCGAGAGGGTCTGCGAGCTCCTCGGCGAGCGGCTCTTCGGCGAGGGGGTCTGCGAGCTCCTCGGCGAGCGGCTCTTCGGCGAAGGGGTTTGCGAGCTCCTCGGCGAGCGGCTCTTCGGCGAAGGGGTCTGCGAGCTCCTCGGCGAGCGGCTCCGCGAGCTCGTCCGCGGGGGGCTCGAAGACGAAGTCAGCGGGTTCCTCGGCGAACTCGGAGAATTCGTCCGCAGCAGCCTCGGCCAGCACCTCGCCAGGGAGCGAGCTGGGGTCGAGCGTGGGGAGGACCGCAGTGACGTCCTCGTTGCCTTCTTCGTTCGGCCACTCGGCCGGCGGTGCGGCCGACTGAGCCGCGGCGACCTCACTCTGCGCCGCCAACATCGCGGGCAGATAGGCGACTCGCGTCGCCTCCTCGTGCGAGTCGAGGTCCTCGTCGCCGCCGAAGGCCTCGTCCGAATAGCCTACGCCTTCCGGGTCGAAGGGCTCGTCGTACTGAGCGTCAACAGCGTCCGCAAGGGGCTCACCGTCGAACGGCATCTCTGCGAGCGGCTCGGCGAAGTCTTCGAAGTCGTCGGCCGCCTCGACCAGGTCCTCGTCCTGCTCGGCGGCAACGCTGATTGCCAAATCGTCGTCCGGAGGAGGCTCCGCGATGAGCTCGTCCTCGTCGATGGCCTCAGCGATGACCTCGTCTTCGCTCAGAGCTTGCGCCGCGGCTTCGAGCGCCGCGTCGTCGTCGTCCGGTGGCGCCTCGATGAAGGACTCCTCGACGTCGTCGGCCTCGACGATGATCGCGGCGCCGTCGAGCGACAGGTCCACCTGAGGAGGCTCAGGGGAGACCTCGATATCGTCGTCACCAGCCTCGACGAGGATCGCATCCTCCTCAATCTCGGAGATCTCTTCGATCGGCGCCAACCCTCCGACCGCCTCGAGAAAGCTGGGGATCTCGGCGTGCGTCGGCTCCTTCTCGCAGAGGGTCTGAAGGTTCTCGCGGGCACGATCGATGTCGTTGTTGCCAATGCAGAGGCGGACCGCGATCACCAAGCTCTCTTGGGCCGCGGCGCGGTTTCCGGTCGCGGTATAGAGGGTGACCGCCTTCTCGTGCGCGTCGACCGAATTGGGGTCGAGGGCGAACACCTTCTTCAGGTGCTCGATAGCCTTCTCGTGCAGGCCGTACTTGACGTAGACGTCGGTCTCGGTGAGCAGCTTGGAGATCTGCTCGGGCGAGCCGCCCGACGTGGCCGCGGGCGCGCCCCGGGCAGCAGGAGCCGCCGCGGCGACTGCAGCCGGCGCCTGAGCTGGCTGGGCGGGCGCGAGCCGTGCGCGCGCGTCCGGGTCGTTAGGAGCAAGCTCGGAGATCTTTCGCCAGACGTCGCGCTCTTCGTCGATGCGGTCCTGCTCGTCGTAGATGCGCGCGAGCTCCTTGTAGACCGAGACCGTCTTGGAGACCTGCCCAAGCTCTTTGAACGCCTGCGCGAGCATGTGCAGGGTTTCGACGTCTTTCGGATCGGCCTTGAAGCAAAGCTGCAGCTTGGCCAGAGCGCGCTTGGTGTCCTGCTTAGCCAGATAGATCGCCGCGAGCTCGCGGGTCAGCTCGATATTTCCCGGATCGAGAAAGACGAGGCGCTCGGCGACCTTGATGTAGTCGTCGACGCGGTTGTTGCGCTTGAGGTACTCGGCGGCGTGCTGGAACTCGGCGATCGCCTCGGGGTTCATCGCCTCGCGAGCGTACAGCTCGGCGAGCTTGATGCGGCTGGCGATGTTGTCCGGGTCGAGATCGACCATCTTGCGCAGTGTGTCCAGGCTCGCGCGCGAATCGCCGACCTTGTCATAGTGCTCGACGACGAGCTGGAACTGCGCCATCGCGTCGCTCATCAACCCAAGTTGTTGATGGAGCTCGGCGAGCTTCAGGTTGACGTCGACGAGGTTCGGGTTGAGCTTGAGAACCTGCTTGTAAACCGCGACGGCCTTGAGGAAGAAGCCGTCGGCTGAGTAGCTCTCAGCGACCTTGAGGAAGCTGTCGGCGGCGAGGCCGTTCTCGCCCTTCTTCTGATAGAGCTCGCCGAGCTTCTGTTGGATGCGCGCGTCCCGGGGGTCGGCATCGAGGAGCTTGTTGTACTCCTTGATAGCCTTGTCGTACTGCCCCTTCTGAACGTACTTGGTCGCGGCCTCGATGATCTTGTTCTTGTCAATTGCCACGGTTCTGGCCGCTCGCTTGTGACCGCAGCGTTCCGGGGAACGCCTGCGGACTCGCCATCGCCGCGAGGTGGTGTCCGGGAGCCTGCTCTTTGTTGGAGCCTGCTCTCTCTTGGCGCGGGGGTTCAGCGTATCGAAAGAAGGACAGCTCAGTCAAGAATCGCGCTCAGCCCAAAAAGCGACGGATGAGCGGGTACTTAGGCTCTCGCAAGGGGTTCCGTCGGCAGGGTTCGGCGCCCCGGAGCTCGTCGCGCTTCGTCCAGGCAACTTGGACGCGTTTCCGGTCATCCCGAGCCGAGAGGCGACCAGCGGAGCCTCGCGGACCTCGCGAATTCGCTCCCAACCTCGTCTGGACGGAGACCTCCAGCGCCTCGCCAGTGAATTCAGCCACTTGCGGATTCCACAGCCTTCGCGCCGAACGAACTCCAGCGCCCGGCAGGCGGTCCCCTGTGCCCAGGCCGTTCTGGGCGTTCGCGATAGGTTCCGGGGGCTCACGGGTCGCGCGCCGAGCCGCCGCACTTTGCCCCAACCTCGACCACTACCCCGAGTGAATACAAGGTGACATCCCTCCTGCGCCTGAGGGAAGGTCAACCGCAGCCGCCCTCATGCGCGGGCGAGCGCAAGACATCGGCCTCTCAGCCAAGGACCAAGCGCGAGCACCATGAGGAAGTCCCCTCTTCCCGTGCCTGCGCGGGAAGAAGGGATTGAGGGAAGAGAGCCGCGACAGGGTTTCCCCAGCGTCTCAGGCGTTGACTCGGGTGATGTACTCCCCGGTCCGGGTGTCGATACGCAGGACATCGCCCTCGTTGATGAACAGGGGCACGCTCACCACGTAGCCGCTCTCGAGCGTAGCCGGCTTCTGGGCGCCGGTGACGGTGTCGCCCTTCATGCCCGGGTCGCATTTGATGACCTTGAGGTCGACCGCGTTCGGCACGCTCACGCCGATAGGCTGGCCGTTGTAGAACAGGATGTACGCGCTGATATTCTCTTTGAGGTAGTTGCCGGCCGAGCCGAGCTGCTCCTTGCTCAGGTAGGTCTGCTCATAGCTCTTGGCGTCCATGAAGTGGTACTCGCCGGCCTGCTCGTAGAGGTACTGCATCTCGCGCTCTTCGACGTCGGCCTTGGCGACCTTGTCGCCGGAACGGAACGTCGGCTCGAGCGTGCGGCCTGAGGTGAGGCTCTTGATCTTCGTTCGCACGAATGCCGAGCCCTTCCCGGGCTTGACGTGCTGGAAGTAGACGATCTCGAAAGGCTCGCCGTCGATCTCGATCTTCAGACCGTTGCGAAACTCGCTGGTGTCAATCATCTCGGCCATTGGTCCGACTCCTTGATCGCGCAACGGCCCGCGTGGCGAGCCGTTTGTGAAGTTGTTTTGGATTTGCGTGAGCGTCTGTCGAGGAGCGCGCTACTCCAGCTCGGCCTTGACCTTGGGCGCCGTGATCCGCAGCACGTATCGGCCCTTGCCGTAGTTGCCCTCGGGAGTGATAGCGAGCACCAAGTAATACTCCGGGGTCAGCATCCGCGCGATGGTGATCAACCGCTCGGTGTTGATGGAGATCTCGCTGACGTCGCCCGCCTGCAACGAGGCAGCGGCCTCCTTGAGCTTGGAGAGAATGCTGCCGTACTCGATGAGCATGGCCGGCAGGTCGAGCCCGTCGAGCTCTTGGACCTGCTGCGTGTCGATAGCCATGCCGTCGAAGCCCATGACACTGCAGACCACCGAGCCCTCGACCTGCTTGAGAACCTGCTCCAGATGCGTGCGGAAGGACATGCGCTCCTCGCTAAAAAGCCCTTGAACCCTCTGGACTTACGGCTGCTGCCGGGCGGCACTAGGTAGCCCGAGGGCCCGGTGAAAGTCAAGGGGCGAGCATTCGACGCACCGCTCGCTCCAAAAAAGGGGCCGACCCGACGAAGGTCGGGTCGGCCGATTGCTGCACGCCGTCTTGCTCTCCTACTCGCAAAGGCAGGTGTCGGGGTTACGGGTGGTACCCTCCGGGCAGCCCGCGGAGCCCGCCTTGCACACGCAGACATAGCCGATACCGTCCTGTCCCCAGTTCTGGCACGGAGGGTCTGTCGGCCCGGCCGAGACGAGGTCGTGGACCGCGGAGTCGCAAATCGGCGCCATGCTCGCATAGACGGTTAGCGGGAAGGCGAACGGCGCCGTCTCGTACTCGGCCCCGTGGGCGAACGTTCCGGAGAGCTTGATCTCCACAACGACCTCCCGGCCGTCGGGCGTCGCCATGGCCACAAGGCGCCTGTACGCCTCGGAGCTGAGGATATTGAATGCGAAGTCCGTCTCCGACTGCGCCTGAATCAGGCCGGAGAGGCTCATCTCGCTCGTGACCTCAGGGACTCCCTGCCCGGTGTAGCGGAAGGTCACCTTCTCTACGTAGAAGTCGTTTCGGTCCGCGGGATTGTAGCTGGAGCCACCGCCCGTCAACTCGGTCGCTTCGACGTTGCTCACCACGCGAAGCGCGAGCATGTAGGCCGGATTATTGGGGTTTACGTACCCGAGATCGATGACGCCGCGGGCGAGCTGCATATTGGAGCCGGTCGTCAGCACGCACTGGCCGTCAATCGCGCCGGCGAGCGCCTGCTTGACCTGAATGCTGACGACGTCAGGCACGCACGAGGCCGAGCAGAGCCCAAGCGCCACAGCGGGGACAAGGAGCAGTTTCGTAAGCTTCATGGGATTCCTCTCCTCTAATCGCTTGCTCAGCCTACGGGGTCATCTCGCCAGCGGCGACGATCTGATTGCGGTTGATGATGCGGGGCGTGATGAAGATCAGCAGCTCCGACCGGTTGTCAGTCTCGCGGTTGTGCTTGAAGAGCCAGCCGAGAACCGGGATGCGCGCCAATACCGGCACCGCCGCCTCACTGAGCGCCTGCGAGCGGGTGTAGATGCCACCGATGACCGTGGTGTCGCCGTCCTTCACCAGCACCTGGGTCTTCGCCTCCTTCTTGCTGATCGAAGGCTGACCGTTCGCACCCGAGTTGCCCGGGTCAGGCTGGTTGTTGCTGGCGGTGATGTCGAGGAGGACGCTGCCATCGGCGGTCACATGCGGGGTGACGTCCAACTGGAGCCGCGCCTCGACGAAGGCCGTGTTCACGCCGGCGGCCGAGACCTGGCTGAAGGGGATAGACACGCCCTGGCTGATGGTCGCCGAGGAGTTGTCGAGCGTCGTCACCTTGGGAGCGCTGATGGTCTTGATCTGACCGGCACTCTCCATCGCCGAGAGCCGCAGGTTGAGGGCCACCGCGCCCCCCGCCGAGCCGAAGATGAAGCCGACGCCGCCGCCGGAGCCGGCGCCGATGGGCGCGGGCATGTTCACGGCGTAGTTCGGGGTATCGGCGGTCCCCATCGTGCCCTCGTTGCCCGCAGCGCCCGACATCCGGACGATGTTCGGGAAGAGCAGACCCGTCGGATTGCCGGTGGTCGGACCGAGCGAGACGTTACCGCCCCACTGGATGCCGAAGTCGCGCGCGAAGCTCGTCGTCGCTTCGACGATGCGGCCCTCGATGAGCACCTGCGGGGTCTGCGTGTCGAGCCGGCGCACCAGGCCCTCGGCCCGCGCCAGCGCCTCGAGCGTGTCCTTGACGATGATGACGTTGGTGCGCGTGTCGACCGTCATGCTCCCGCGCTCGGAGAGCAGGCCGGTCACCTTGGAGGAAATCTCGTTGGCGGTCGCATAGTTGACCGGAATCAGCCGGACCTTGAGCGGCTCGACCCTCTCCATCGCCTTCTTGCGCTCGGCGGCGAGCTTGCGCTCCTCTTCGAGCTCCTTCATCGGCGCGACGCGCAGGATGTTGCCGATCTCCTCCTTGTCGAGCCCCTTCGACTTGAGGATCAGGTCGAGCGCCTGGTCCCAGGGCACGTTGCGCAGCTTGATGGTCACCTTGCCGCTGACGTTGTCGGCGACGATGACGTTGCGTTTGGAGACCTCGGCGATGATTCGCAGAAGGTTGTGGATGTCGATCTCCTTGAACTCGAAGGAGACGCGGCGCCCGGTGTACCTGCGGCGCGCCGACGCGGTCGAGCTGTACTGGGCCGGCTCCGACGAGAAAGCCCCGGCGCGCGGGGAGGAGACGGCCGACTCCTCGGCGAGTTGAATCCTCTGCCCGTCGATCAGCATCTCGGAGCTCGCCGACGCCACCGCGCCCTCCGCCTTGATCTCCCAGACCAGCGCCCCCGAGGACTCGACGGTGACGGCGTCGTCGGCCGCCCCTTCGAGCGTGGCAACGATCTGCACCCGCCCCGCCTCGCCCGGCGCGCTGAAGGAGCTCACCATCTTGACCGGACCGCCGAAGGCCGAGGTGTCGAGGCTGCGCTCGAGCCGCGTGGGCAGCGCGGCGTTCTCGAGGGTGAGAATCGCGGTCCTCGGGTCGGGACGCGAGACGCGATACTCAGCGCCCTTGCCGACGTTGACGACGATGCGTCCGCGCTGCTGGTCGCCGCTGAAGGCCACGTCCTTGACGGCCGCCTTGGAAGCCGTCGGCTTGGCCGCCTTCGCGGCTTGCTTCGCGACCGGCTTGGCTTCGGCGAGCGCCTGCGACTGCATCAGCACGCGCAGGCCGTTCGAGGTGCGCTCGACCGAGTACTGCGGCATCGAATCCCCGCGCGCGTCGATGACCACCCGGATCTTGTCGGCGTGCTTGCCGAAACGAACGTCTTTGATGGGAGCGCTGGCACCGGCGCTCTTGGCGCGGGTTGACCGCTCGAAGCCGAAGAGATCGAGAGCCAGCCGCGGCGGGTCGCGAAGCTCGATGAGGTCGAAGGTGCCCACCTCGCCGTCGGTGAGCAGCCCGACGCTGAACGAACGGCCGGCGTTGGAGAAGCGAACCGCCCGCACCTGCTTGCCGGGGTTGACGACCTCCTTCGAATCGGTTCGCGAGACGACGACGTCCGGGTCGCCCGACGGCTGCGCCGCAGCCTGCTGCTCGCCAGGCCGGTCGGCCTCGAGCGCCGGCGCCGCACTCGGCTCCACCGCAGCCGCGGCCGCGCCCCCTTCGGCGACCGTGACCACGACCTGGTCGCCTTGCGCCTGCACGTCGTAGCGCGCCCCTTCCGACAGCGCGACGACCAGCCTGCCGACCGTCGCCCGCTCGTCGGAGAACTGGGAGACGGTGACGCCGGCGATGGGGCCGACCCCATCTCGAGGCCCGCGGACCGCCGAGACATCGGCACCCGAGACATCGACGACCACCCGCGAGGGCTCGGAGAGCTTGAAGACGGTGAAGACCGGCACCTTGCTTCCAGACAAGGTCACCTTGGCCTCGGCACCCTGCCCCGCGACATCGATCGACTTGACGACGTTCAGGTCGGCAGCCGACGCCGCTCCGGGGATGAGCGCCAGGGCAACGACCAACCCGGCCAGCCAGAGGCGATTCTTCATTGCAGGCTCTCCTTCAACCGTAGCTCTTGATGCGGACCAGCGGGCGTTTGGCCAACGATCTCGACTCACTGCATCACCTCGGCGCCAAGGAGGTCGACATCCTCGCCACCCTTCGCCTTCTCGTCCTTGGGCAATTCAATGACGATCTGGTTGAGGTGGGGCTTGCCCATCTGGTCCTTGAAGACCTCGGTCACGATCACTTCGCCCGAGCGAATCTGCGAAACCTTGCCGTTGCGCTTGCCAATGAAGGTGCCGCGGCGCACGACGTAGCCGCGACCGCTCGGGTCCTCGACCATCGCTACCGGGTTCGACATGCCGCTGATCACCGCGACGAGCTTGAACTGCTCGAGGTCCCACTTGCAAAGCGGGCCGCAGTCGCGTCCCCCAACGGCGAGGCTCGGCTTGGCCTGCTCGTCGTCGAGCACCGACCGGAACGGGTCGCGCTTGCCGATGGGCGAGTAGGCGTACTCGTAGGGCCTCACTTCTTCGGCAACCTCGGCGGCGCTCGCCGCCTCGGGCTGAGCAGATGCCTTCGCAGCGGCAGCTTTGGCAGCCGGCCTTGCCGCCTGCTTCGGCTCTTCGCCGCATGCGGCTACGAGCATCAATCCAATTGCGGCTACGAAAAGCCTCGAGACCATGCTAGACCCCGCAGTACGTGCAGCGCGCTTAGCGCTTCTTCTTATCGGCCGCGGGCGCCTCGGCGCCCTTTTCAATGAATCGGAACGTGGTCGCCAAATAGGTGGCGCTCAAGATGACCTTCTCGCTCTTTCGCTGCGGGCTCGAGAACGAAAGGTTGCTCACATTCACGATGCGCCGCAGCTTCGAGATGCTTTCGAAGAAGATCGCAATCTCATGAAACGAGCCCGATACCTTCATATCAATAGGAATTGAGGCATAGAAGTTCTGAGGCGTCTCATTCTTCGGCTGGAGGCTGACGATCTCCAGGCCGCTCTTCTTGCCAACATCATTGAGTTGTCGCAGAAGCTCATCGATGTCCCTCGAGACCGGCAGCTCGGTGAGCGCCTCGGCGAGACGTCGCTCAAGAACCTCTTTGTCGCGACGAAACTGATTGAGATTGTCCGCGATGACCTTCTTGTCGACGAGATCCTTTTCAAGCTTCTTGTACTGCGACTGATTCCTCGCAATCGTCTGCTCTATCCCGTCGATGACCAAGTACCAATTGGCTCCGGTCAAAAGAGCGACCGACAGGCCGACGACGGCGACTTTTGTGCCGAGTGGTACCTTGACGATGCGTTCGATGAGCTTGTTCATCGCCTATTCCTATCAGATCGCGTAGTCGGCCTTGAAGGTAAGCGAAAAATCGACGATCTTCGTGTCACCGGCAGTCTTTTGCGAAGCTTGCTTGAGCGTGATGTCGCCAAAGAACGGCTTCACTTGCGAAAGGGAAAACTCCTCGATATCACCCGAAAGAGAAAGCTCGACCCGGCTTTCCGTCGCGCCTCGCCGGTTTTCGACAAGGCGCCCCATTCCCTTGGGCGTCCAGACGACATTGGCTAGCGACTTCATGTACTCCGCGAGGTCGTCATTCGAGATCGCGCTCCCCTCGATCGCCAGAGCGCCAGCCTTTTCGTCGAACTTGCGAAGCCAAACGTTCTTGGGAGTAGCGGTGGCCAAGGCATCCAACATTTTGACCGGACCGGTGCGCCCGCGCTTGAGCGTTTCGAGGACCTTGAGCTTTTCCTCTAGGCTCTGCTTCTCTTTGGCGATGTTCTTCACCTCGCCAATGATCCGGTCGAGCTCAGCGATCTCCTTTTTGACCGCCGCCACCTGGGCGACAAGACGCTCGCTTTCCTCGTTCTTCTTGTCATACCAATAGTAGTTGCCCATGGCAGCGCCGACGAGCACGAGCGCGAACAGAAAGAGCTGCTTTCGGCCAAGCTCCTGCTTCTTTACGGCGCGGATAGGTAGGAGATTGATTCTAATCATGCTAGCCCCTTCGAAGGCGACGCTTCCCTGCGCCTACTTGTCTCCGGGTCGGCGGAGCCCAAGCCCGACGGCCACGGCGGCCATGGGGGCCATCTCCATGATGTACGCCGGATCGAACTTGCGGTTGTCGATCTCGATGTTCTTGAAGGGATTGAGGATCTCGACCGGAACCCCTACCCGCTGCTCGATGGTCTTGAAGAGCGCGGGGATCTTCGCGGTGCCGCCGGAGAGAAAGACCTTGGCGATGTGACTGTCAGCGGCGGTCGAGGCATAGAAGTCGAGCGAGCGCTGAATCTCACCGGCGGTCTGCTCGGCCACTGAGCCCAGCACCCGCTCCACCTCCTGCGGCACGACAGAGTCGGCGTCGGCGCGGTTTCCGCCAATCTTGAGCGCTTCGGCTTCGTCATACGAGACGTTGAGCTGCTTCTGGATCTCTTCGGTGAACTGGTTGCCACCGATAGTCACGTCGCGGGTGAAGGTGGTCACGCCATTGGCGATGATGTTGATGTTAACCACCGAGGCGCCGGCGTTAATCAGCACCACCGTCTCGCCATTGGGCAGGTCGTAGTTCGACTCGAAGCAGTTCTGCACCGCGAAGGCGTCGACGTCGACGACCACCGGCTGAAGCCCCGCCTCAGCGACCACCGAGGTGTAGTCGTTGATCATGTCCTTCTTGGCGGCAACCAGCAGCACGTCCATTTGGCCAGCTTGGTCGTTGCCCGACTCGAGGGGGAAGGTGTCGATGTTGACGTCTTTGACGTCGAAGGGGATGTACTGCTCGGCTTCCCACTGGATCGACTCATCGAGCTCTTCCTGGCTCATCCGCGGCAGGCTGATCTTCTTGATGATCACCGAGTGGCCGGAGACGCCGATCGCCACTTCCTTGTGCTTGATGCGCAGCTCGGCGATGAGCTCTTGAATCGCCTGCACGATGGCGGTCGAGTTCATCAGCGCCCCGTCGACGATGGCCTCCGGCGGCAGGGGCTTGGTCCCAAAGGATTGGAGCTGGAAGACAGTCGCCCCGCGGCGCTTGACCTCCTTGAGCTGAATCATCTTCACCGCGCTCGAGCCGATATCTAGGCCCAGTGCGAGCTTTGCCTTGGCCATCTAGTCGAACCTCCAGCCCACATTTTGGCCCTGCGGGGAGTGCGCCGCGACAGGGTTCGGCGCGAGCGAGAGCGAGCCTAGCATGCGACCTAACGGACGCAAAACTTTCGACCGCAGCTCCGCTCACAGGGTTCCCTACTTCGAGACGCGGCCTCTTCCTACGTTGCTTCGTCCCGTCGATGCGGTGCCCGTCGCCATCAGCATAGACCGCCCCTTCACGGGAGGCCGAATGCTTCCAGCGCCTCCAAGCACGAAGGCGACCTAAGCGCGCTCAGGGCTTCAGGTCGATGTTCTCTTGCTCGGAATCTGGTCGATATGCCGATGGTGCGCTGGGAGATGGCGCCTTCGACCGCCGTTTCTGCCGCTCCGATGCGCGCCACTCCGCTAGCCCATTCTGGCCGACGCAGGTGATGGCGCGGACAAGCAAGGACCTTCATGGCGTGGAGGTCAGAGTTGGCGAAGCCACCCTCCACGGCACAATCGATGGCTTGTTCGCGTATGACGGACCGGCGGCAAGGGGCATAAGCCCAAGAAGCCAGGATCTTACCGCCGGCCCCGTCCCCCACAAAGCCGCCGATTAGCTGAGGTCATTCAAAGCTTTGAGCAGGCATTCGCTAGTGCGCGAAGTTGCAACCGATGGCCAGGAGGTTGGCGCCCAACCTGGAGTCGGAAAGTCAAGCCGTGGTTCCCTCGACCCCGAAGCCGCCCCCCTAGTCGCCGCTACGTTCGGGTGTCCGGTTGCGCCCTAGTCGCATAGACAGCGGCGGAAGGAACTCTCGAAGCATCTGACTCCCTCCTTGAAACGAAATGGCGTAACGCAGTCACCCCTAAACTGCGTCTCGCCGACGGAGCCACACCCAGCCTACTTCAGATCCCGCCGTGAGAACACCACAACCCCCATCGCGACAAAACACAGCATCCACAACGCGCCGTACGCCAATGAATATCCTAACATCCCGGTATTTATCGGCAAGAAATGCGTCGCTTCGACGGAATAGTTCAACCGCCGCAAATCAGGCAAAACAACATAGAGCCACTCCCCTGCAGCGCGAACAAAACTCGACGCCGACTTTGACGCAAAAAAACGAACATCGTGGCTCGTATTTCCGAGTACAAGAAAACTGAGACAGAAGAATGCCGACAAGGCCGGCGACGTAAAAGTGGACGTGAACACCCCGAACGCCGCCACAATAAACAACTGAACAACCACACCGAGCAGCGCCCAAAATAGTTGACTCTCTACGCGAGCACCGTAGAACGCCATCTCCAGAACAAGGGCTGCACCCATGATCAACACCGCTACGAGGAGCGTCAGCCATACACCGAAAGCCTTACCCACGACGAACTGTGCTCGCGAGACAGGCTTCGCGATCACTGTGTACAGGGTTCGCCGCTCGATCTCTCGGTTCACCATCGTCACCGAAAGAAAAATCGCGATGATTGCACCGAACACATGGACTGCCCCGAGCCCAATATCTTGAAGAATTCGGTCCGCACTATGTATCGTCACTTCCCCTACCAGAAACGACGACATCAGAATGACAAGCGCAAAAAAAAGAACCGAATAAAGAATACGATTTCGACGTGCTTCGCGGAAAGTCGCCAGCGCAATCTCAATGACAGGCCGCACAATCAACCCCTAATCTCTCTAAACTGCCTGCGCAATATCAGTTAGCGACTTCTCTTGCAAACAGCGCCTCAAGCCCACCTCGCCGCGGCTGCATAGATCGAATAACCGCGCCATGCCTCCAAAGCAATTCCATTGCCTCTCTGGCCTTGTCATCGCCATCCACCAGCATCGAAACGAGACCACTGACGTCGCGAATGGAGGTCGCATACCGTCCAAGCTCCCTACGGAGCTCCTCCCGAACATCCGCCGCATTAATCTCAATCAATGAGCCTTCGCGCGCCAGCAACTCAGGAACTGTTCCGACTTTCATCAACTTCCCGCTCGCAAGAAATGCGACGCGGTCACACACCATTTCGACGTCGGGAACGATATGCGTAGAAAAAAAGACAGTTGTTCCCCGCGACCGCAACGAAAGCATCAGCTCTCTCACGTCATGCCGGCCAAGAGGATCAAGGCCTGACGTCGGCTCATCCAGAATCACCAAGTCAGGATCCTGGAGCAGCGCTTGCGCAATGCCAATTCGCTGCACCATTCCTTTGGAATAGCGTCGCATCTGCAGGCGAGCCGCCTTTTGCATTCCGACAAGTCCAAGCAGCTCTGCAACACGGGCTCGCCGCTTGGCCCGATCTAGCCCAAGAAGCTTGGCGTAGTGCTCGAGGAGCTCTTGCCCACTGAGATGCTCATAGAACACCGGATTCTCGGGAAGAAAGCCAATCCTGCGCTTAGCGCCATCAGAGCCTGGCGGCGCTCCGAAGATCCGAACTTCTCCCCCGTCCTGACGAATCAACCCCGTAAGAATCTTGATCGTGGTTGATTTCCCTGCTCCATTCGGACCAAGGAATCCGAATATCTCTCCAGCACGGACTGACAAATCAAGACCACGGAGCGCCTGGACGTTCTTCCTCATCCAGAATCCAGTTCGAAACCCCTTGGTCAGTCCGCGGATCTCAATAGCGTCCATTGACATTAACTCACACTATTCGTACGGCGCCGGGCGAGGAACCATCGCAGGCCGCAGCCTTTGAGAATGCGTCGAAGAAGACACTTCGCCAGTAGCCGCATCGATCAAGAACTCTCCGCCATAACCTTCCTCTGGGATGGCGTCTAGAATGCCCTGTTCGAGAAGTTCTTGAAATTGAACAGGGGTCCGACCGTTGCGTTCTTTGAAGACCGTCACGGCAGTCTCCAAGCGGACAATATCGCGCTCCAATTCAAGCCGTCGCACCCGTTCCTTCATCATCTCATTAAAAGACGGATCCTCATTCGACTCGAGCATACTTTGCGCAAACGCGAGCGCAGTCTCCACGTCATCTGCCGCCGCGAGAACTCGAGTGGCCAACTGGGGGACATACGCAGGACAACCAGAAAGCCTTGCGCACGTCATCAAATATTGCCCGGCTCGCTGCGCATCGTTATGGTAATTAAGGAGATTGTATGCAGCAAACACGTAGAAATCTGGATTGTCGGGAAATAAACTAGTGCCTCTCTCCAAAAGAACGGTGCTCTCTGCTGTATTGATCCAGGTTTCTCGCCCGAGATTCGTCGGCAGCGCAACGCCTCCGAATAGCAGGGGGTATTCCCAACGCGGATCCAATCGGCTGACAAGATCAACAAGCGGAAAGAGATCTCGATAGAAGAGCGCTTGATTCCAGCCGCTTCCAAAATATTGAACCGCCTGAATCCAGTAATAATCGGCCGCCAGCGTATGATACCCAAGCGACAGGAATCGGGCCGTCTCTACCGACGGCAACGACCGCAAACTGCGAGCCGCCTTTTCCTCATCGAGAAGCGGTGGCATGCGATGTTTCGCCATCGCGGTCGCCATGAGGCCCGAAGCAAGGGTCGCCAGCAACGCAAGAGTTGAATTTCTCTTAGGCATCGAGGTCCGCAGAAAAGGCTAGTTGGGCGGACACACTGCCGCCCGCCCAACCAATTAACCGTCTCTAGACTAGCAGTCTACGTCGTTTGTATCGAGCGCAGGGGTGCCAGCGGGGACGCGGCAGTCCTTGTCACCCGAATCACAGTCGCGCACAGGGCAGGAGCCCTTCACGTCTTCAGCATCAGCGCTCGAGATCCACCAAACGTCGTTCGTATCATCCGTGTCAATATTGCCGACAGCAATAGCCGCCCAGTTACAGGGACTCTTCGGACAGCCGGCCGTCTCGGTTCCGAAATCGTGGCCGGGAATCGTGTCTGGACCCAACAGCCCTGTCGTCGTAAATGTAGGCACAGCGGCAACTGCCGCCGCAAGATCGACATCCATTTGAAGACCATGCTTGAAGGTATCGACGCCAATCGCATTGACATCATTCCCAGTGGACAAGTCCAAGCCGGGGACGACATCGACGGTGGAACGATTCTCAAGTGAAACCGCGTCCTTACCAATCCTATACCCATAGCGATTCGCTCGCTCGGGGGCGAAACCGAACTCACGGAACCTGACGGAGTAGCGGTCCTTCTCCTGGAAGAACGACCGCTCAGCAGTAAAGATGGCCTTCAAGTTTCCCTTGCACTCACTCTGCTTCGAGCGAGCCTGGAACTTGATGAAGTTCGGGATGGCGATGGCTGCGAGAATGCCGATAATCGCGACGACGATCATCAGCTCGATGAGGGTAAAGCCTCGAGCGATTCGCTTCATTGGGTCTTCCTTTGGTTGGGGGAAGCTGCCTCTCGTGCAGCGACCGCTTCTTCAAGCAATTTCCTGGCCACAGGCTAAGGTCTTGTTTTTTCGACTGCTTACCTTCGCGGTTGACGTTTTTCGCCACCATCGACGGCCTATCTTGTCACCGGCAGTAGTCGCCTTCGGCTAGAACTAGTTGCGCGCCGCCCAACGGTCGACCTGCCAGCCCATCGCCGTCTTTTCCATCAGCTCGTGCCTTCGGCTTCCTGTTGTTTGGGGAGGATAGCCGACGTCACTCCAACCGCAACAGGCAACCGAGCCACTGCAAGCTTTGGTGTAGCACAGGCTCCGCGCTCTACGAAGCATGCTACCTTCACTCCGTTCCTTGCTGCGCCGGAGCCCACCCCATGCGCCTCACCGCCGTCATCCCCGTCTACAACGAGGCGAACAATATCGCCTCGATGCTCGACTCCCTGCTCAACCAGCGCCTGACTACCAGCACGCTCGTCGAAGCCGTCGTCGTCTCGAGCGGCAGCACCGACTCCACCCCGGACATCGTCCGCGCCAAGTCCGCCGCCGACCCCCGGGTGCGCCTCCTCACCCAGGACGTGCGCCTCGGCAAGGCCGCGGCCCTCAACGCCTACCTGCGCGAGCGCGATCCGACCTGCGACCTCATCCTCATCTCCAGCGGCGACGTCCTGCTCCAACCCGGCTTCCTCGACCTGCTCGTGCGCGCCTTCGACGACCCCAAGGTCGGCATGTGCGGCGGCCGCCCGGTCCCCACCAACCCGCGCGACGGCCTGGTCGGCCGGATGGTCCACTTCATGTGGGACCTGCACCACGAGATCGGCCTCGACGAGCCGAAGCTCGGCGAGGCGGTCGCCGTCCGCGCCAGCCTCATAGCCGAGCTGCCGCGGGAGAGCCCGGTAGACGAGGCCTCCATCGAGGCCCAGATCGCCTCCCACGGCTATCGCCTCCACTACGTCCCCGAGGCCGTCCTCGCCAACCGCGGCCCCTCGAACCTGCGCGACTTCGTCAAACAGCGCCGCCGCATCGCCGCAGGCCACTACTGGCTGCGCGAGACGACCGGCTACGAGGTCTCGACCCTCAACGTCGGCCGCGTCGTGCGCCGCGCGCTCAAGTACCCGACCTTCACCAACCCGGTCACCGACTTCGCCTACGTCGCCGCCGCGGGTCTGGAGGGGGTCTCCCGCCTGCTCGGCTACTTTGACCTCAAGCGCGGCCACAGCCACGCCATCTGGTCGATCGCCGAGTCGGCCCACGACACGGTCGCCGGGGACGACCAGGCTGCCGACCAGCCGAAAACGGCGAATGGGTAAGCTCGCGGGCATCGCGCGGCTCGCCAGCTATCCCGCCTCTCGGCTACTCGAGCGGCCGTCTGCCCTTCCCCTCAACCTGACGCTCAGCGTCACCTATGCCTGCTCGTCGCGCTGCAAGACCTGCGAGGTCTGGAAGAAGCGCGCCGACAATCTGCGGCTCGACGAGTACGAGCGCATCTTCGCTTCGCTCGGCGGCTCGATCTCCTGGGTCACGATCAGCGGAGGCGATCAGTTCTCGCGCGCCGATCTGCCGGAGATTGTCCGCCTGGTGCGCGAGCGGCTTCGCCCCGAGATCATCAACCTGCCGATGAACGGGCTGCTCAAGCAGCGCATCGAGACGCTGCTGCCCGAAATCGCCTTCCACTCGCGCGGCTTGCAGCTCATCCTCAACCTCTCCATCGACGACCTCGGCGAGCGCCACGACGCCATCCGCGGCCGCCCCGGGGCCTTCGAGCGCGTCACCGACACGCTGCGCTACATCAAGCGGCTCAAGCGGCGCTTCCCTCACATCGTCCTCGGCATCCACACCGTCGTCTCCCGCTTCAACGCCGAGCGCTTCCCCGAGATCGTCGAATCGCTGCGCGCTTTCGAGCCCGACTCGCTCATCTCCGAAGTCGCCGAGAACCGTGTCGAGCTCGGCACGATCGAGCGCGACATCTCCCCGACTGCCGACCAATACGCGGCAGCGGTCGACCACCTGATCCAAGGAATCCTCGCCAAGCGCTCGCGGCATCCGATTGGCCGGCTGGTCGAGTCGCTGCGGCTCGAGTACTACGACCTCGTCAAACAGACCCTCCGCGAGCTGCGCCAGCCCATCCCCTGCTACGCGGGCTGGGCCTCGGCGCACATCGCGCCCGACGGCGAGCTGTGGGGGTGCTGCGTGCGCGCGGAGTCCTTCGGCAACCTGCGCGACCATGGCTACGACTTCCGCGCGGTCTGGTCCTCGGAGCGGGCCGCCGCGTTCCGCCGCTCGGTGATCAACCGCGAGTGTGCCTGCCCGCTCGCGAGCGCGGCCTATACCAACATCGCGCTCTCGCCTGCCCGGCTGCTGCGCGTAGCGGCCAACTACCTGAGCCTGCCTCGGCTGCCGTAGCGCGCACGCCTCGGTGACGTGCACCTGCATTGCCGATGGCTTGTGTGCCCGGCCGCCCGCGTCACGCCTCCGGCTTCCCCGCCCCCGCCCCGACCATCCGCGCTTCAGCCCGCGCCTCCGAGCTCCTCAAGAAGAGCAGGAGCGCCAAGCCGGCC
>ENA-UOOR01000353-UOOR01000353.1-fermentation-metagenome-genome-assembly--contig:-NODE-353-length-66905-cov-8.593209_pt1 | contig 66905 bp, 61 predicted proteins | sample MGYA00245780_ERZ724029 | MGnify/ENA primary metagenome ERZ724029 (study PRJEB28704, sample SAMN03018315) | fermentation metagenome | biome: anthropogenic terrestrial biome; feature: soil; material...
TGTAAGCTTCTTTCGCCTGATCTGCACTGTAGATTCCGAGCAGGCGAAGGGCATCAATAAAGCCCTCTGTTATATCTGAAAGCCGGTCAACAGATTCGTGGCTGCCCATCAGCCCTATGCAGGCTTTCTGGTCTGCCAGCCAATCGCGGGCGGTTTTCTTCATTTCACTGAATTTCATGCTGTCTCATTCCTTTCCTGTTTTTCAGACTGTTCCAGCTCCTGGCCGTTCTGGGTAATCTCCATGGTCGCGTCCGCTATGCGGCGCTGGCCAATTGTTTCAGCAATAAGGTCCGCTATGTAGGCCAGGTGTCCGGCGCTCATGCCGGTTATGTTCAACGCCCCGCCGTCCGTTGGCAGCTTGTATTTATGTGCTGCATAGGCAATACCGGAAGCGTACTCTTCGTCAGTGGTCTGCCCGATGTGGCTGTGATTTTCCACCATGCGGCGAAGCATGAGTGCAGCAAAAGCTTGATGGTTGCTTATGACTTCCGGGGTCGTGCGAAATATAACGCCGTTCATGTACTTTCACTCCCTTCCGGCTTGTGGGTACCGAGCTTCGGACAAAGCCCTAAGCCGTCTGGGCGCGGCAGCCGCTGATATTTCTCATACACATAGCAGCTGCGTCCGCGTTCGCATTGCGTACATTCACAGGTACTATTTTCTTCGTTTTCCATGCTTTTCTCCTTTCTGCCTGGTCAGGCAGATTTTTGCTGCTCGATATAAGTGAGCAGGTCGTCCTTGCGTACCCGCCAAAGCTTTCCAATTTTAAAAGCTGGAAATTGTCCACGCTGAGCAAGTTTATGAAGCCAATCAAGGCTAACGTGCAGGAGCGCTGCAGCGTAAGATAAATCAAAGATTACAGGTACGCGGTTCCAATCGGTTTCATTTTTTTGCATGAAGTCACCTGCCTTTTCTCCGCCTACTGCAGCGGCTTGTTTTTCCTTTCCACCAGATGTAAAATTGTGGTGGAAAGGAGATGATAAAATTGAGTGCACAAGCTAAAATACATTGCTTTAACTGCGGATGTGACTACTATGTTTATAAATCCGAAATGCAGAAAGACCATATTGTTAATTGCCCCCACTGCGATGCTAAAATGGACGAGCATATGTGGGAAATGATTATCAATGCGGTTTATACTGTAGATGAAGTAAACTACCACTTCCGCAAATACCATGGTGAGAGAAACGAAGACCAGTTCTCGATTGATGTTGAAAATTATGAAGTTCCATTAGAAAAATTCAGATTCGAGAAATAGCAACCTCGTCAGCGATGTAGCCAAAAAGGTCTTTCAAAACTCCCGGCGTAGCGTCCAGATTATTTGTGGTAATCGTGGACGCTATTTCTTTGCAGACAGAATGAAATTTGTCTTCTCCCATGAATGCACTCAAGTTTTTACCTGCTTCAATGTGTTGCTGAGCGTCCATTTGTTTTCACCTGCCTTTTCTCGCTTAAAGCGAATTTAAGTGCCAAAAAAAATAAAATCCGACGGGAAGCGATAAAGGCTCTCCATTTTTTTAACAAGCGTATAACTCGGCGCGCTTTTCCCATGCTCGTAATTTCTCAGCGTTGAAGCATCCACATTAAGCAGTCGCGCTGCCTCTTTTTGGGAAAGTTTCGCATTTACTCTAGCAGCTTCAAGAGTAATTTTAGGAAAGTCTGTTGCTTTCATCTATGTCACCTCTTTTCTGCGCTTATTATATCTCGCTTTAAGAGAGAAGTCAAGCTTAAAGATAATTTTTTTATTAAAATGCTTGATATATTCTCGCTTTTAGGATATAATACAAGCGAAAAGCGAGAAAGAGGAATGACTATGAAATATCAAGATACGCTGGATGCTGAAAAGCTTAGAAAAATATTCAGCAGGAACCTAAACCGCCTTCTGCAAAGTAATGGCCACAATAAGACTGAGTTAGCAAATTATATGGGCGTTTCAACATCTACCGTATCCGATTGGTGCAATGGTAATAAATATCCACGTATGGATAAAGTCGAAAAGATAGCTGCTTGGTTTGGAGTGTTAAAATCACAGCTCACCGAGGATGATACGCACAAAATTATTGAGGTTCCTGCTGGTTTCGAGCCTCTCCCTAAAATGGTTAAAATACCTCTCATTGGTGAAATTGCTTGTGGTACACCAATCCTCGCGGAGCAAAACGTTGAGGATTATATAGACTGCCCAGCGCTGTGCAAAGCCACTTTTGCTTTACAGTGCCACGGTGACAGTATGATCGGCGCTGAAATTCACGACGGCGACATTGTATTTATCCGAAAGCAATCAGAAGTTGAGAATGGGCAAATTGCAGCCGTGCAAATTGACGGCGGGGATTGCTACAACGCCACACTGAAACGATTTTATCGTACCGGTGATACTGTCACTCTTATGGCAGAAAACCCAAACTTTCCGCCGCTTACATTTCATAATGAAGAAATTAATCGAATTCACATTGCTGGACGTGCAGTTTACTGCCTGAGTAAAGTGAAATAAAAACAGCCACTCTCTCCTACTTGCGATAGGAAAGAGCGGCAAAGTGAAAAATCCCGGTCAGGAATCCTCCAATTAATATTATATATTTATGGCTAATTTTGTCAAATTAGAAGGAGGAGAATCATATGTTTTGTCCTTATTGTGGAAAAGACGCTGGAGACGCTAAATTCTGTCCGAACTGTGGGAAACCGCTTACTACTCAGCCTGCTCAACCGCAGCAGCCCGTGCAGCAACCAATGCAAGCGGCACAAGTCAAAGCAAAAAGAGTTATGACTATTAGGCACAATGCAGCGTACTTTGTGCCCATGGTAATAGTCCTTTTAGTCATGCTTCCATGCTTAATGATCCCAGATAATTCGTATAGGATTTGTCTATCCATCTTTTGCGTGATAATACTCGTAGGGTTTATTTTTAATTATCTAACTGCATCCCTTCGTTTTGATGGAAAAACTTTATCGGGGAAAAAGGGAGTTATAGTTAAAACAGTAATGTACTCTCCCGCTAGTAAAATACAGTATTGTAAACTTTCAAAATTTCTTTGGACTAATAAAGTAACAATTAAAGTTAGTGCTGAATCCGGTACTTATTCATTTAGCGATATGGCTAATGCAGAAAATTTTGTTCGCTATGTTAATGATGAAATTTCAAAATAAATAAAAAATCCGCCCTCTCCTACTCGCAATAGGAAAGAGCGGCTCACCATTAACTATATAATAAATCATACCAATTTTCAGGAAATCCGATACACCTTAGATCTATATATTCTTGATATTCATCAATTAAAACTTTCAAATTGTTCACAAAACTACTACTCCAATGGAATCTGCCTCGACAGAGAAGCTTAAGCACATAGATGTAGTCAAACAATTTTCGCCATAATTTATATGGACTATTTTTGGGTGTTACTGGGATTGCAGGAAAATCGAAAAAATACAATCTTGAATAATGCGCACAAAAATTTCTTAAATATGTAAGGCACATTAACCAACTGCTTACGTTTGTGTCAGTCGATTGAAAAAGACTTTTCGCGAGTGCCTTTTTATCTTCCCGTAATAAATCGTCATAGAAATATGACAATTCACCCATTGTAGAATATTCTATTATTACCCATACAGGAAATTTCCCATCATATTTTTTTATATGATGCTGCACAGCTGGTTGATTGCGGTTATTTGTTATATCCTTTTGAATATGCTCCAGAAATACATCATGCTTATGATAACCATTGTAATTCTTAGGATCAAGATACCCCAATGAACCATATTTATGGGCATGATAATAAGCAAGCTGCGTTCTTAGCATAAGTTCTAGCTCTTCAATTACTGGTGCCAAGATACCACGCATTTTTCTATCAAACTCATAGATCTCATATACTTTTTTAAAGCTTGTCCCAGCAACATATTCATCTTCACTAATTTTAAAAGGCAGAAAATAAGCTGTAAAGCGATAATAATTTATATGGTGTAATACTTTTATCGCTATATCATCGTTATTAATAATACAACCGCGTTTTTTTAGTTTCTGCAACTGCTCCGCATAAGTACTTGGCTGTTTTACGTCCATAATAAACCACCCAAATATAAAAATGTCCCCCACTGGGACACATCGCGCACATTGCTATGCGTGAGAGGTGCGGGGGGTCTCATTACTTACTATTATACACAGATGTAGTAAAAAGTATACTGCCAAATAGTTTAATTTCTTTGACTATACGGTAATTTTTCGCTGTTTAGCGTTATTTATCACCGTTTATCATATATTTTTAGAAATCCGCCCTCTCCTACTCGCAATAGGAAAGAGCGGCTCACCATCAGCAGGGCTGACAGTACGGTAATTACGCCATGATTATTGTACTCGTTCAGCCCTCAAAAATCAAGGAGGGCTATAATTATGCCTAAAAAGCAAAGCAAACCAGTTAGAAAACGTGTCTACCTCGGTAAGGGAAGCAACGGCAAGCCTATTTACAAAGCAGTCACTGGAAAAACAGAAGAGGAAGCCACTGAAAAGGCACTGCAAATAAAAATAGCACGGCGTAAAGGAATTGATGTTACAGCCGACCGGGACAGTTTTAAAAAATGGGCCGACCGCTGGTTGGCACTTAAACAAGGTGATGTTTCTGCCGGCCGCTATGATGTCTATTCTTATGCTGTCAACAAAATGGAACAGCTCTGGTATATTCCAATTATAAAAGTTTCGACCGGCGACATTCAGGACGTTATCAACGCGCTGGCGGAAAGCAACCCTCACACTGGCAAGCCCACAGCCAAAAAGACACTGATTGACGTCAAAAGCGCGGCAAAACAGATTTTTCAGTTGGCTATTGAGCAACGTGTGATTGAATACGATCCTGCCGAAGCCGTAAGGATTCCGCGGAAAGCCCCTCAGAGCGAGCGCAGGGCACTTACCAAAGAAGAGCAGCAATGGATTATAGACACACCACACAGGGCACAGCGCGGCGCTATGATTATGATGTATGCAGGGCTGCGGCGCGGAGAGCTGATTCCACTTTTGTGGTCTGATATTGATCTGAAAGCCAAAACGATCGACGTCAATAAATCTGTGGAAATTATTAACGGCAAATCCGTCCAGAAAGACGGCGAAGCCAAAACAGAGGCAAGTATTCGAACAATTGACATTCCGCAGCAACTTGTCGATTTTTTGACTTTTGAAAGAAAGAAAGACGGCATTACACCGGAAACCGAAGACACGCTCGTGATTCGGTCTGCGAAAGGCACGATGCTGACGGAAAGCGGATGGAAAAGACTGTGGGACGCATACTGGAATGTTTTGAATCTGAAATACGGTGATTTCACAGAATATAAAAAAGCCCATCCAGAAATTGATTTTAACAAACCGGAATCCGTCCATAACCCGCACGGAGTTCCGCCGATGATTCCGCCGATCACGGCCCACTGGTTGCGGCACACATTTGCAACACTTCTATATTTGGCAGGCGTTGACGTGCTCACTGCACGTGACCAACTTGGCCATGCAGATATTAAGACCACATTGGAAATCTACACGCATTTAGATAAAATTTATAAACGCCACAGTATGGACAGGCTGAGCCAATATATTTCCGGAGATAAGTCAGAAAAAGAATCAGGCGTAGAAGCCATGAGTTCAAGAGCCACATGAGTGCCACATATTTTATATTTTCACCTATCTTTTACTGGCTTCTGTTGGATAAAAAGGCATAAAAAAATCCCGCATAGAATACCGGAAAGTCCAGTATCCATGCGGGTTTCTGATTGGTCGAGGTGACTGGATTCGAACCAGCGGCCTCTACGTCCCGAACGTAGCGCTCTACCAAGCTGAGCCACACCTCGAAAAATCGGCTCCGACATGCGGAGCCAATGGTTGCGGAAGAAGGATTCGAACCCTCACATACAGAGTCAGAGTCTGTTGTGCTACCTTTACACAATTCCGCATAATTAACTACTTTGCAGCAGCAATATTTATTATACCAAATTAAATGGATTTGTCAATCCCTTATGCATTTTTTGCCGAAATGTTTTTATGCCACGGCGCACAGAAACGTTTCCTGTTATACTATATGCAGGGAGATGTAATTCATGGCCGACTTAAAAAAGCATTTTGGCATGAAAGAAAAAATACTTCAGGCCGCTAAGCAGGAAGAAGACATCAATAAAGCCGAATTCCGTGACGAAATAATTGAAGGCGAGGAATTTTCATGTGTTTGTTTCCATTTCTGCAAATTTAATGGCTGCCACATAAACAACTGTACTACAGAAAATCTTTATTTTGAAGATACGGTATTTGAAGGCTGTGACATTTCAAATTCTTCTTTTACAGAATCTTGTTTCCGCCGTGTCAAATTTATACGCTGCAAGCTCATGGGTACAGACTTTTCAGGCAGCGTTTTTGACTTTTCAGAATTTTCCGACTGTTCCTGCCGCTTCGCCGGATTCACTTCCGCAAAGTTCAAGCATACGGTTTTTTCAGGCTGTGACCTTGCGGAAAGCACTTTTCAGGAATGTACACTGGCACGCACCGAATTCCTGCAATGCTGCCTGCGAAAATCCGATTTTCTCCACACTCCGCTCAGCGGCATTGACCTCACAAGTGACGAAATAGAAAGATTGTCAGTCGCCGGCCCCGAGCTGCGCGGCGCAAAAGTAACCATGATGCAGGCCTGCGGCCTTGCCCATTATCTTGGCCTTATTATTTCCGGCTGAATTTTTGTATTCAGCCCTTTAAAATCCCGCTTTTGTCGATTGCACTAATTATTTTGCGCATATCGCCTTCATCACGCACAAGCGCAATGCGCACAAAGCCTTCCCCTGAAGGCCCAAAAGCCGCTCCCGGCGTTACAAGCACACCCGCCCGCTGCAGAAGGTCAATCGCAAACGCCTTGCTGCTTGTGTACGGCTTTGGAATCTTCGCCCACACAAACATAGTCGATTTTGGCATATCCACCTGCCACCCTATGGAATTAAGGCCGTTTACAAGCACATTGCGGCGGTGCTCGTAGGCGCGGCGTGTTGCTTCAACACAGTCCTGCGGCCCTGTAATTGCCGCTATGGCGGCTTTCTGAATCGGCAGGAACATTCCGTAATCTAAATTTGATTTCAACGCTTTCAGCATGCCAATCATCTTTTGATTGCCAAGCGCGAAGCCTATACGCGCGCCGGCAAGGCCATATGTTTTTGAAAGTGAATTAAACTCCACGCCGACATCTTTTGCACCGTCATACTGTAAAAAGCTTCCGCACTTTGCACCGTCAAACGTCAGTTCGCTGTATGCGTTGTCATGCAAGACCATTATGTCATATTTTTTCGCAAAAGCGACAAGGCCGCGGTAAAATGAGGGCGGCGCAATGCTCGTCGTCGGATTGTTCGGATAGGAAACAACCATAAATTTCGCCCTGCGCGCTACGTCTTCCGGTATGGCTTTGAGGTCTATTACGTATCCATTTTCCCTGCGCTGGGGCACATAGTACAGTTCCGCGCCGGCAAGGGCAGGGCCATCGGCAAAAATCGGATATCCCGGGTCGGGCACAAGCACAACGTCGCCCGGGTCCACAATAGTAAGTGAAATATGCGAAAGCCCGTCCTGCGAACCCAGCAGCGAAGTGACTTCCGTATGCGGGTCAAGCTCAACACCATATCTGCGCCGGTACCACCCGCTGACTGCGTCTTGCAGCTCGTCGGTGTCGCTGAGCGCATATACATAATTTTTGGTATCCTGCGCGCTTTCCACAAGCGCTTTTATGATATGCGGTGCAGGTGGGATATTCGGTGTGCCGACGCTCAGGTCAAAAACGGCTTTGCCTTTTGCCAATTCTTTCTGTTTCATCTCAGCCATAACGGAAAAGATACTTGTGTTAAAGCGTTTCATGCGCTCTGCGAATTTCATTCTGCCTGTCCCCTTTATCTTTAAGTACTAAAATGCTGCAGCATGTTTTGCTGCAGCAACTGTTTCATATTTTATCACATAAAAGCGAATTATGGAAGCCTTTCTAATTTGAGCTGCCATGTGTTCCATTTAAAAAACGTTTTTTCTAATCACAGGCAAAAAAACATGCTTCATTTATTGGGGCAGGCCAATACCTGCTCAGCGCAGCGTATGCCGTCAACCGCCGCGGAAACAATTCCGCCGGCGTAGCCTGCACCTTCGCCGCACGGGTAGAGCCCTTTAAGGGCGGCTGACTGCATATCGTCCCCGCGAATGATACGCACAGGCGACGACGAGCGGCTTTCAACTGCCGTCAGCACTGCATCAGGGCAGGCAAAGCCGTGCAGGCGCCTGTCCATCTCGCGTATGCCTGCGCGCATTGAGTCGGCTATGAAATCCGGCAGGCAGTCGTCAAGCAGGCACGGCGTCACGCCTCTCGGATATGTTGGCCGCACATCGCCAAAGCTTTTTGACGGCTGCCTTTTTAGAAAATCACCGACCCGCTGGGCAGGCGCACGGTAGTCTCCCCCGCCGAGGATAAAGGCTTTCCTTTCAAGCTTCCGCTGGAATTCAACGCCGGCAAGCGGCCCCTGCCCGCCGAAATCTTCAAGGCCTACGTTTACAAGCAATGCGGAATTTGCATTTTCACCATCGCGCGCAAATGTGCTCATGCCGTTTGTCACTACCATTTCAGGTTCACTTGCAGCAGCGATGACAGTCCCGCCCGGACACATGCAGAATGTATAGACGCCGCGGCCGTCTCCAAGGTGCACGGCAAGGCGGTAATCGGCCGCGCCGAGTGCAGGGTGGCCTGCAAATTTCCCATACTGCACCCTGTCTATCATTTTCTGCGCATGCTCAATGCGCGCGCCAACTGAAAAAGGCTTTGCCTCCATTGGCAGGCCGAGTGATTGAAGCATTTCAAAAGTATCCCGAGCGCTGTGCCCTACTGCAAGTATGACATTCTGTGTTTCCATCTGTTCTTTTGCACCGTCAGCCGTACAAAACTCAATGCCTGAAACGGCTCCGCCTCTAACTTTTATACCGGTCAGCCGTGTGTCAAAAAGTACGCTACCCCCGAGCGAGATTATTTTTTCCCTGATATTCCGCACCATCGCGGGCAGGTGGTCTGTCCCTATGTGCGGCTTTGCCTCATAAAGGATCTCTTCAGGCGCCCCAGCGGCGGCAAACTCCTCCAGCACTTTGCGTATGCGCGGGTCTTTTGTACCGGTATTGAGCTTTCCGTCTGAAAATGTACCCGCGCCGCCTTCACCAAACTGGACGTTGCAGTGTGTATCAAGGTTTCCTGCTTTCAAGAAAGACTTTACTTTCTTCTGCCTTTCTTCAACGCATGAGCCGCGCTCCAAAACAACAGGCCGCTGCCCCGCCTGAGCCAAAATCAGCGCGGCGAGCATACCTGCCGGACCAAAGCCGACAACAACCGGCCTCACCTCAAGCCGATGGATTTCCGGAAAGCTGTATCTGTATGGCTTTGCTTCAGTTATCCTTCTGTCGCTGGCTACATTGTTCTCGCTGCTGTCGGCTTCTATGGTACATATAAAATGAATGTCGTCCTTATGCCGTGCGTCAACTGATTTTTTATATAGTTTAAGTGAGCGTATCTTTTCCGGCTTTACCTTAAGCCGCTTTGCCGCTTCCCTTTTAAGGTCTTTTTCCGTTCCGTCAAGTTCAAGACGGATGCCCGTAATCCTGTATATCATTTTCCAATTGCCCTCCATTCGTCAAGCAGCGAATCTGCCGCCGCAATTCCAGCTGTTATCCCGCTCGCCCATGCCCACTGGAGGTTAAAACCGCCGCAGTCACCGTCAACGTTCAGCAGCTCTCCGCAAAGGTAAATACCTTTGCAGCATTTTGACTGCAGTGAATCATCGGTTTCCTTAAGCGGCACACCTCCGGCTGTGACCTGCGCATTCTGCCACGGCATTGTGCCCTGTACCGGAAAGCGGAAATCCTTCACGGCACACGCCATGCTGTGAATATCACTTTCCGTCAGTGAGCCTGACGGAACCGGTGCGCCATTAAGGGCATATTTTGTCACTTCCATGCCGAGCGATTTGTTAAGCAGCCCTTCCGTCAGCCTGTCGGCCGGCAGCTCGCCAAATCTGGCAGCCTGAAGGCGGAAAAACTTTTCAAGTGCGGCAGCGCTGTATTCCGGCGCAAGGTCAAGCGAGATTTCAACTGTTTTCCCACCGGATTTCCTGATAAAGCGGGAAAGTTCAAAAATACAGATCCCCGAAACAGCGCGCTCTGTAAACTGCACTTCACCTTTTATCCTGCGAAGCGTCTTTTTATCCTTGAGAATGGACGCGTCAGCCATGCAGCGAACGCCTTTAAGCGGGCGCACGCGCTTTGCGTCAGTCCGTATCTGCACAAGTGCAGGGTAAAGCTCCGTCACTGTGTGCCTAAACGGGCGCAATAACTCAAAGCTGTCACCATTTGAGCCGGACTGCGGGCATGCTTTTCCTCCGGCCGCATCTATTATGCGCCGCGCTTTGACATTACCATTTTCTGAAACCGCAGCAAACCCTCCGGGTATGTTCTCAATGCGCTTTACAGGGAAGTTGCAAACTTGCTCAACACAGGCAGAGTCAAGGCTGCAGCGAATAATATTCAACACCGACGATGCCTGAAGGCTGTAAGGATAAATGCGACCGTCTTCAAGCTCGCGGCACAGAAGCCCATGAGCGCGGAAAAAGGCAATAACTTTTTTCGGAGTGCATCTTTTAAGCACTGCCCCGGCCTGCTTAACATCGCCATGGTAATGCGCCAAATCGCAGGCAGCGAGGTTTGTAATGTTGCACCTGCCGTTTCCGGTTATGAGAAGCTTCTTCCCCACCCTTGGATTCTTTTCAAGCACGGCAATTTTCAGCTGTTTGCCGGCCTGCCGTGCACGTTCAGCCGCAGCAAGCGCCGCGGCAAGGCCTGAAGCGCCCCCGCCTATTACGGCAATATCATACTGTTTCATTTGCCCCTCCCCTAAAGTTCCGTTTCCGGCTGCCAGTTCAGCCTGCAAAAAACAGGAACGCAAATGCGGATATAACTATCAGCACGGCACAGGCAAGTGCAACTATGCGCACTGCCAGAGAATATCTGCCTTTTCTAACGCCTTTTTTAGAGTTTTTCCCAGCTTTCAAGGGATCGCCTCCACCGAACCGAATAAATTTATTATAGCAAAAAATCACCGGAAAACAACAAGCCTGCAAAAAGCACTTCCGCTTTTGCCGCGCTCGGCCTGCTTTATGAGATAATATTAAATTTTTTCATTGGTTCTAAAAGCAGAGCTTAAAAGTTTGCCTGTTTTTGTCAACAGTTTTGTTGACAAGCCTATAGTTTTGCTCTAAAATAAAAAAAGCCTTTACCTTTAGACATAACGCAGGAGGTGAATTTATGGCCAATAGACATTACAGTGACAGCAATTACAGCCGCTCTTACAGTAGGGATACAGACAGCCGCCAGTATCCTTCCGGGCACTCAGGTACACGCAGAAGCGGCTATTACAGATATCAGGACGACAGGGACACCGGCGGCCGCCAGTATCCTTCCGGGCACTCAGGCACAAACAGGAACGGTTATAACAGATATCAGGACGACAGAGACGTCGACCGTTACCATTATGTAGACCGCGATATCTACAGCAACAGTGCGCCGGAGCGGCGCCACGGCAGCCGGCCGCCAAAAAAGAAAGGCGGCTGTGCCAAAAAAGTTTTCAGCACGCTGCTCGTTCTTGTGCTTATTGCGCTTGGCGGCGGGTACATTTACTTCCACGTACTGGCTTCGCGCCTTAACCGGTCGGACAATGTAAACAGCAACACTTTGCAGCGCTATGTGCAGCAGCCTGCCGCCGCACCGGCATGGGATGTGGCAAATGACGGTAATGTAATGAACATCCTCCTGCTCGGCATTGATGAAAACAAAGACGGTTCCGACGGGCGCTCAGACAGCAATATGCTCGCCTCCATAGACAAAAAGTCTAAGAAAATACGCCTTGTTTCCTTCCTGCGCGACTCTTACCTGCAGATTCCCACGGTCGGGAAATACAAACTCAACGCAGCTTATGCAAACGGCGGTGTTGCACTGACCATGCAAACACTCGAAAACAATTACCGCGTAAATATCGATAAGTACGTTTCAACGAATTTTAACAACTTTGCCACCGTTGTCGACAAGATGGGCGGCCTCGACGTGCCGATGACCTCCGCAGCCTGCAGGCAGGAAAATATCAATATCGGTACACGCCTTTCTGCCGGCACCAACCATCTGAACGGCAAGCAGGCCCTGTACTACGCACGCATCCGCAAAGCGACAGACAAATTCGGCCACGATGATTACGGCCGCGCAAGCCGCCAGCGCCAGGTAGTAGAACTTATGATACAGAAAATAAAATCGATGAACCTTGTGCAATCCGGCAAAATTATGTACGACTACCTTCCGTATGTGAAAACCAACCTCACTGACTCGGAGCTTGCCTGCATTGCCTCCATCGGCGCAACACTCTCGCAGTACAAGGTAGAAACTATGCAGATTCCTGTGCCCGGTACATTTAACGACCAAAAAGTTATAGATGGCGTAGGCAAGGTTGTTGAAATTGACCTCAAGGCAAACTGTGCGAAGCTGCGGCAATTCCTTTACGGTGACGTAAGCAGCGGCAATTAACATGATTTTGTTTATGCGGCAGGGGGTGCAGAGATGCGCCCCCTGCTTTTATTTTACTTTTATTTTAAGGGTTATAATGGTATAATAAATAAATCAGCACATTAAAATAAATTCGCTCCCGGAGGCTAAAAAAATGGATAAAAAGACCTTTTACATCACAACACCGATATATTATCCGTCCGGCAAACCGCACATCGGGCACTGCTACTGCACACTTGCCTGTGACGCAATGGCCCGCTACAAACGAATGCAGGGTTATGATGTAATGTTTCTGACCGGGACCGATGAGCACGGCCTTAAAATCGAGCAGAAAGCGGAAAAGGAAGGCATTACGCCAAAGCAATATGTCGACCGCATGGCAAAGCAGTTTCAGGACTTATGGAAACTGCTCAATATCTCAAACGACAAGTTTATCCGCACAACCGACGATTACCACGTAAAAGCCGTACAGAAGATATTTAAAGAGCTTTACGACCGCGGCGATATTTACAAAGGCGTGTACAAGGGCTGGTACTGCACCCCGTGCGAGTCGTTCTGGACAGAGACGCAGCTTAAAAACGGCAGGTGCCCCGACTGCGGCAGCGAGGTGAAAATGGCAAACGAAGAAGCGTATTTCTTCCGCCTCTCCAAATATGCAGACCGGCTGCTTAAGCTTTACCATGACCACCCCGACTTCATACAGCCTGAAAGCCGCAAAAATGAAATGATAAGCTTTATCAACCAGGGCCTTCAGGACCTGTGCGTCTCGCGCACAAGCTTTACCTGGGGCATACCTGTGACATTCGATCCAAAACACGTAATATATGTATGGGTTGACGCCCTTACAAACTATATCACCGCGCTCGGCTACGGTTCGGACGACGATTCGCTTTACAAAAAATTCTGGCCGGCTGATGTGCATTTTGTTGGTAAAGAGATTGTCCGGTTCCACGCCATCATCTGGCCGGCTATCCTTATGGCGCTCGGCCTTCCCCTCCCGAAGCAGGTTTACGGCCACGGCTGGCTCCTTTTCGGTGACGGGAGCAAAATGAGCAAGAGCAAAGGCAATGTCGTCGACCCACTTATCCTCTGCAAGCGCTACGGCGTAGACGCCATACGCTATTTTCTGCTGCGTGAGATTCCGTTTGGTTCAGATGGGCTCTTCACAAACGAAGCGCTGATAAACCGCATAAACTCAGACCTTGCAAACGACCTCGGGAATCTCCTTTCACGCACGACGGCAATGGTTGAAAAATACTTTGGAGGAAAGATTCCGGCCGAACGTGAAAGCGCGCCTGTTGACCTTGAGCTTATAAATATGGCGCTCGCCCTGCATGGAAAATGTGACAAAGCCATCAATGGTTATCAGTTCTCAGTCGCACTTACAGAAATATGGAAAGTTATTGCCCGCGCCAACAAATATATCGACGAAACAGCACCATGGGCTCTCGGCAAAGACGAAACAAAACGGCCGCGCCTTGCATCTGTGCTTTACAACCTCTGCGAAACGCTACGCATAATTTCAATCATGCTGACGCCGTTCATGCCTGAAACAGCGGTAAAAATGCAGGCTCAGATAGGTGCCTCGGCCGACGAGCTGACTTATGCCTCCGCCGCAAAGTGGGATATTCTTCCAAAAGATGCTGCCATTACAAAAGGTGCGTCGCTGTTTCCGCGCATAGATGTTGCCAAAGAGATAGAGGAGCTCAACAAGCTTATTCCGAATCCGGCCGATAAAGCTGGCAAGAAAGCCGAAGCCGGCGCAGTGGAAAAGCCCGCAGGCATTGCGCAGATAACCATAGACGATTTTGGAAAAATCGACCTCAGGGCGGCAAAAGTCAAAGCGTGCGAGCGCATAAAACGCTCAAAGAAGCTGCTTAAGCTTACACTCGACGACGGCACAGGTGAGCGCACTGTTGCTTCGGGTATATCTCAGTGGTACAAGCCTGAAGACCTTGTAGGCCATACCGTCATAATTGTTTCAAACCTCAAGCCTGTAAAGATGTGTGGCGTTGAAAGCCAGGGCATGATACTCGCGGCCGACGCCGGTGAAAATGAAGTCCACGTCATCTTTGCAGACGGCGTGCCTGCCGGAAGCAAACTGAGATGAACCGCTACAGCCATATTTTTGACTCTCATGCACACTATGACGACCCCGTGTTTGACGGCGACCGCGGAAAGCTCCTCAGCGAGCTGCCTTCGCTCGGTGTTTACCGCGTCGTTGACTGCGGCTCCGATATTGCATCGTCTGAAAAAGCAGCCGCCCTTGCGGCAAAATACCCGTACTTCTATTTTGCCGCCGGCATCCACCCGGAAGAAGCGCGCAACTTACCGGACGACTGGGAAAATTGCATACGCTCACTGCTGAAAAAGCCTAAGGCTGTCGCCGTAGGAGAGATCGGGCTTGACTACCACTTCCGCGAAAATCCTCCGCGTGAAGTCCAGAAAGATATTTTTGTGCGGCAGATACTTCTCGCAGAATCGCTCGGCCTGCCTGTAATCGTCCATGACCGCGAAGCGCACGGCGACACGATGGACATACTGAGAAAGTACAGGCCACACGGCGTTGTCCACTGCTTTTCCGGAAGTGTCGAAATGGCAAAGGAAGTCCTTGGAATAGGTATGTATATAGGTTTGGGCGGCTCCGTCACATTCAAAAATGCGCGCATCCCCGTTGAAGTTGCCAAAATGGTGCCGCAAGACCGCATACTGCTTGAAACAGACTGTCCATATATGGCGCCAGTGCCATTCCGCGGGAAGCGAAACGACTCGTCGCTTATTGCCTGCACGGCAAGCCGCGCCGCTGAAATCCGCGGCGAAGATACACAGGAGCTCATAGACAAAGCCTGCCAAAATGCGGAGCGCCTTTTCCTCAGCGGGCAGCATACCGAAAAAATCTGATGGCCATATAAATTCCGCCGCCGCTGTTTCCATTAACAGCGGCGCTTTTTTCAGCTTTCGGCTTTTTGCAGCATTAAAACAAGGGCGGTTATGTCGTCGTCATGGCCGTCGCTGCGACGTGCAATCGCCTGCGAGACTATTTCTTCAGCCAGTTCCTGAGGGATCTCTCCCTTCCAGTCTTCAATCCCGTCGCATATCCACTTGCTGCCGGAGCTGAGTGCCCCGTCGGAAAGCATCACAATAACGTCCCCGGCCGACAAAGTGTCGGCCGACTTTGCGAACTTCACTTCATTAAGTATGCCAATGGGAAGGCCGGACATTTCTTTTGTAAACGCGCACCTGTCACGCCGCAGTATGGTCGCCGGCGCGCCTGCCTTTAGAAATTCCGCCTCCCCGCTGAACATATCAAGCGTGGCAATATCCATTGTGGCAAGCGATTCGTCGCCCGACTTTGCAATGAGCGCGGAGTTGACTATTCGCAGAGCGGCATCAAAACCTATGTCGGCTTTAACAAGGCTTTCCATTATACCGCAGGCCATGGCTCCGTCCACCGCCGCACGGCCGCCCGTTCCCATGCCGTCGCTAATAATTGCTATCTGCCTGCCGTTCCCGTCGGGGAAACTTCTCCAGCAATCGCCGCAGAATTTTCCGCCTTTGCAGCTGTGCTGTGCGCACCCTGCCTTTACATGGTAGCGCGCCTTTTCATTTATGCGTATGCGGCATTTCCCGTGCGCCGTATTGATATATGGAATTTCAAACGTCCTGCCGCACGCGCGCGAAACCTCTGCCGCCAGCTCCCCTTTCTTAACGTGCGAGCAGTCCGCCGCCGAAGCAGCAGCCTCTACAGTCATGCGGCCAAACCTGTCCACACGGCAGCTGACCTCCGACGGCTGCATACCCGCAAGCCGCATTACATCTGCCGCTTTCTGTGCCGCCCCCGCGTCAAAGCGCTCAAACATCTCCATGTCTGAGGCCATATCCTCAAGCATATGGCCGGTTGTTGTGAATTGCTGCGCCACAACTCCGCGCACCTGCCTTGCGCGGCTTTCAGAGGCTTCCAGCACAGAAAACTCACTGTAATTCCTGTTGACCGCTTCAGCGATTTCCCCAAGCCGGCCACAGTGCGTTTTCATCTGCCTGCAGAAATCGTCCCTACCAACCTTCCCATTCGCACGCAGATTTTCCGTCAGGTTGTTGAAAGCGTCCATCGTTTCATTATAACCGTGCTCCCAGCAGTAATTCCTCAGGCCGCATGTGCGGCACACTTCATCTATTGCCTTGTGATAAACGCCGCCAATGTCTGGAGCGCATGTCCGCGCAAGCTTCCGCGAGACCTCTTCCACCGACTCCGAAACACCCTGAAGGGCTTCCGCGGCAAAGTCTAACTTCATCACTATAGAACGCCGCAGGCCTTCGCCGTATTCCGAACTGTCGCTGCGCGTGAAAAAGCCTATAAGAAACCTCCCCGTCTTCGCCGGCAACAGCAGATATATCACAGTTGCCGCCGCGACCTCATAAAGCCCTGCCGTCACCTCGGCCTTCCCGCCCACCTGCAGCGAAGCGAGACCGTTAGAAAGCACGAACGCCGCGGCGGAAGCAAGGCGGCCCACAGGAGCAAACAGGCCGGCCATCATGCCCCCGAGCGCATAGGCGCCCGAAAGGTAGCTCAGCCCAGATGTAGACAGGCTGAAAGCAAGGCCTGCTGCAACACCAGCTATGCTTCCGCCCGCAACGCCGCCATAGCGTGCGGTGATAAGTATAAGCAAAACCGCACATATCCTGCCGGCAGAAACATTGCCGATTTTAAGCCCTTCGAGCGCGAGCAGAAAAATGCACGCCGAAATTGCGCCGCACGCTATTTCCTGCTGGCCCCAGTCGCCTGCGCTGCGCCCTGACTGCACCGCCGCGACCGTCTGCCTAAAAAAGTAAGCGGCACAGCCCGCCGTCAGCGATTCTGCAACATACATTACCGTTGCCATGAATCCAGAGCCGCTCACAATTGCCACTGCGGCCGAAGTAGTCATAAGCGGCAGGAAAGCCGCCGCCGGCGCAAAGGCCGGGTGCGCCCGCAGCTTTACAAGGTCATTAAGTGCCCACCGTATAGCCGCAGCAGCGATTGTCGCCGCAAGGTAATGCACAGGCACCGCCGCCACAGAGGGCAGCATGCAGCCAAGCACACCGCCTAAGGTTGCGCTTAGCAGAACGGAGTATGGCACCGCCGCCACAGCCGCAACGGCAAAAGGCGTGTACTGGCCAAAAATCACCGCCCGCGAGCAGAGCAGAACGGCGGCAAATGCTACAAGTTGCCTTGCAGCGGCTTTTGCCGGAGCGGCCGCCACCTGCGAAAAATGAATCCGCTGTGTTTTTTCAGCCATCATTTTTTTATCACATCCATTGTTTTTTCATTCCGCCTTCAAGTTACGGGCAGCTCAGGCAGATTTGGATTACCCAATATTTTACATTTTTATTATACTATCAGTATATTAACTTTCATGTCATAACATGGCGTAAATTTTTGTGGAATCAAATCGAAAAATCAGCATAAAAAAGATATTGCGCTTTTTCTGTTCAATAGCGCATTTCTGTGCTAAAATAAAATAAATTCTTTCCGTGCGGAAGCCGGCAATATTTCAGGAAAAAGGAAGTCATCTGTATGAGCTATCAGTTTTCAGACCGTGTGCAGTCGCTGAAACCGTCGGCGATTCGCGAAATTTTCAAGTATGCGGCAGACCCTGACGTTGTCTCACTTTCTGCAGGCAATCCGGCTCCGGAAGCCTTTCCCGTCAAGGAAATCGCGGAAATTTCAAACGAGATATTGAAAAACCGGCCGGTCGACGCACTCCAGTACAGCGTGACGGAAGGCTACCCGCCCCTGCGCGAATACCTCACCGGCTACATGAAGAAAGAGCACAATATAGGCCGCAGCTTTGACAGCATCCTTATCACAAGCGGCGCATCACAGGCCATGGACCTTTTTACAAAGTCAATTCTCAATGAAGGCGATACCGTTATCTGCGAAGCGCCAAGCTTCATAGGCTCGCTCAATACGTTCCGCTCTTTCAAGGCTCACCTGTGCGGTGTGCCTATGGAACCTGACGGCATGAATATGGACGCGCTGGAAAAAGCCCTCAACGAAGAGAAAAACGTAAAATTTATCTACACAATACCGAACTTCCAGAACCCGACGGGCGTAACCATGAGCGCCGAAAAACGCCGCCGCATGTACAGGCTTGCAAAAGAGCACGGCGTGCTTATCCTTGAGGACAACCCTTACGGTGACCTGCGCTTTGAGGGCAACCATATAGAAGCCGTAAAGTCGCTCGACGAAGACGGCATAGTCGTGTATGCGGGGACATTCTCAAAAGTCATTGCGCCCGGCATACGCGTCGGCTACTGCATAGCGCCGAAAGAGATAATCCAGAAAATGGTCGTCTGCAAGCAGGGCGAAGATGTCCATACTACCATATGGAGCCAAATGGTATGCTATGAGATGATGGCGCACCACGATTTTGACGCCCACCTGCGCCGCTTAAAGGAAATATACCGCAAAAAGGCAAAAGTCGCTTCCGATGCACTCGACCGTTTCCTCGCCCCGAAAATAACATACCTTCCAATCCAGGGCGGCCTCTTCTTCTGGTGTACGCTTCCCGACGGTGTCAATATGATGGATTACTGCAAAAAGGCGGTGCAGAAGAAAGTATGTGTCGTGCCCGGCAATGCTTTCCTTACAGATGAAACACAGCCGTGCTCTTCTTTCCGCATAAACTATACAACACCAACGGACGAGAAACTTGTAAAAGGAATTAAGATTCTCGGAAGCATACTATAAATCCAACAATAAGTATTTTTATACATAAATAATACAATCTGTTCTGTTGTTTGCGCTTTTGGCGCAATTTTTCGAAACGGAGGCATATTTCATGACAACACCAGAAAAAAATGAACCGGCCAGCACAGTTGAACGCAAAAAAGTAATATTCAGCGCCATACAGCCAAGCGGTACAATCACGCTTGGAAATTATCTTGGCGCGCTCAAAAACTGGATAGGCCTGCAGGACAAGTATGACTGCATTTATGCGCTTGCAGACCTGCACACAATCACAGTGCGACAGAAGCCCGCGGATCTCCGCCGCCACACACTCGAAGCTTACGCGCTTCTGCTCGCGTGCGGCATAGACCCTAAAAAGAGCCTTTTCTTTATCCAGAGCCATGTACCCACCCATGCACAGCTTGCGTGGGTGCTTGCCTGCCACACGCAGTTTGGCGATCTTCAGCGCATGACGCAGTTTAAGGACAAGTCTGCCAAACACCCAGACAACGTAAACGCCGGCCTGTTCACATACCCCGTCCTCATGGCGGCCGACATACTGCTGTATCAGGCAGACCTTGTCCCTGTAGGTGTGGATCAGAAGCAGCACATGGAGCTTACGCGCAACATTGCTGAACGCTTCAACAGCATTTACGGCAATGTCTTTACCATACCTGATGCATATATCCCTAAAGAAGGCGCGAAAATCATGTCGCTGCAGGACCCGGCAAAAAAGATGAGCAAGTCTGACGAAAATGTGAACGCATCCATCGCCGTGCTTGACAAACCGGAGGACATCATGCGGAAATTCAAGCGCGCAGTAACCGACAGCGAATCCTGCGTGCGCTACGGTGAAGGAAAAGACGGCATCAATAACCTCATGGGCATCTATGCCTGTGTTACCGGCGAAACTTACGAACAAATTGAAAAGGACTTCGCCGGAAAAGGCTATGGGGATTTCAAATCCGCCGTCGGCGAAGCAGTCGCCGAGCATCTGCGCCCAATCCGTGAGCGCTACGCCGATTATATGAAAAACCGCGACTATATGGAGCACTGCTGGAGCGACGCCGCCCAGAAAGCCTATGGCATCTCCAACCGCACACTGCGCAAGGTTATGAAAAAAGTTGGCTTTGTCCAGCCAAAATGTTCCTGATTTCTTCCTAATAATTTTTTAAGTGAAAATCCGACACATTTTTCGTCGTACACACGGCTTTCCCTGCTACCATTTAATTTGGTGATTGGGAATTATGTTTAAGAGACATTCAAAGAGAATAGTTTTTTACTGTATACTGCTGCTTTTCTTCATATGCATGGTGCCTTCCATCTCGAAGGCCGCACCTGAACGCCGGCCTGTACCGCATGAGCAGGAAAAGCTTGCCGAAGACACGACTGTTGAGGAACTTGGAAGCCTGTTCGGCATTAGCAGCGATTTTCGGATTATAGTCTGGAAAGCCGACGGTTCCGTCAGGAAAAGCGGGTGCCTTGAAACAGGCGACGTTGCTGAAATCGACAACAGCCATGGCTCTCTGGTGTACTGCTGCGGCATCACCATTTTGGGCACGCCTTCATCCAGCAGCGCAGCCGATGGCTCCGGAACCGAAAACTCTTCTGCCATTTCATCCGGTCCTCCAAATACTTCTTCAGTGCCAACGCCAAAACCCGAAAGCACCCCAGCATATTCAAAATGGAAGCCAAACACGGGAAGCATTTTTGTAATTGAAAATCCCGTGCCTGTTGAGAAAGTCTGGGCTGCGCTTGGCTTTAACGGCCTTGACGGTGCTGTGAGCGCCACGGTCACTTCAAAAGACGGCGTGCGGCGTATGTCCGGCCCCGTATGCAGCGGCGACACCATCACGGTGCTCAACGCCGACGGATACGCCATATGCACCATACCGGTAGCGGTGCGCGGCGACATTACCCGTTCAGGGCAGGCAACAAAAGCCGGGTGTTCAATACTTTATGGCTATCTCACCGGTAAAAACAGCCTTTCTCCTGACCTCCTCGCTGCTGCCGACATGAACCGCGACGGGAGCGTGGATACATCAGACCTGCTGGCAATGAAGCAGAAAATAAATTTGGAGTCTTCTGCGCCATCAGCACCGTGACAGTACGCAATTCATAAAGGAGAACATAAAATGTTTGAGCCAATCCTGATAAAAAACTTGTATGACCTCAGCCACACCGCAGCGCGCCCGCTCCTTGAAACGCTTGATTATCCGTGGGAAGCGCTGCCAAAGATAGAAGAATTCATAATAAAGCTCGGCGCTTCCCTGCCGCCGGATGAATATGAGCTCCGCGGGGAAAATATATGGGTGGCAAAGTCCGCCAAAGTGTTCAGCTCCGCTTACCTGCACGGCCCGTGCATCATCGGGCCGGAAACCGAGGTGCGCCAGTGCGCGTTCATACGCGGCAGGGCGCTTGTCGGCAAGGGGTGTGTCATCGGCAATTCCACAGAACTTAAAAATGTGGTAATCTTCGACCATGTAGAGGTGCCGCACTACAATTATGTAGGCGACTCGATACTCGGCTACCGCGCTCACATGGGTGCCGGCTCCATTACGTCCAACATTAAATCTGACAGGACCCCCGTCACCATAAACACGGCCTCCGGGCGCATTGAAACAGGTTTAATAAAAATTGGCGCCATGCTCGGCGACCATGTTGAAGTCGGGTGCAACACCGTCCTCAACCCCGGCAGCATAGTCGGGCGCAACACGAACATCTACCCGCTCTCAATGGTGCGTGGCTATATTCCGGCAAACAGCATTTATAAGCGCCGAGGTGAAATAGCCGAAAAGCGCTGAACTTGCGCCCTGCGCAAATATATACAGGAGCTCTGGACTGCAGGGCTCCTGTTTTTAATCACAAAGACCCGCATTTTACTTTGTCCGCTTTTTTAGCTATAATGGAGAATTACAGAGAGGAGGATATCTTTTGAATCCTGCGACAGGCTCTTTATTGCCTCCATCATTTCCTTCTGAAATGTTAACTACCATCCTTTTTATTCTGCGGATTATAGTGCCTTTCTCCTGCATTGCAGTTGCCGCAAGGTGTTTCACATCAATGCGTTTAGGCAAAAGGAGGAAAGACCCGGTTATACTTCTGGAAGATACGGCAGCTCATCGCATCCTTCCCGTTTTTTACTGGGAAAATTCCATCGGGCGCAGCCGCAGCAGCGACATTGTGCTGCATGACCAGACCGTAAGCCGCTCCCATGCCGTGCTTATGCGCCGTGAAAGCGGCTGGTTTGTTTCAGACACTAACTCCAAAGCCGGCACTTTGGTAAACGGCCGGAAAGTAAAGGAGCGCGCGCCAGTCTTCCCCGGCGACGTAATCAACATGGGCGCAACTGAGCTGACGCTCAGGCGAGTAGAAAGCCCCGAAATTGACCCGTTCCGCCCCGTTTACCGCCGCGCGGCCTCCCCATTTTCGCTCATGTGGTCCGTGTTCATCATACAGATCCTTCTCGCCGTGCAGGTAATATTTGCAAAGGGAAACCCAGATTTTAACGCTGCGCTCCCCCTCGGTCTTCTTATGCTCACTGAGTGGATACTTTACCTTTACTCAATCACCATACGCGGGCAGGTCAGCTTTGAGCTCGAAACTCTTGCTTTCCTGCTCTGCGGCATAGGCATCACGCTCATATCTGGCGTCAGCGTTAAAGACGCTTTTATGCAACTTGTGGCAATTGTTCTCGGCATCATATTTTACCGCATGATGATCTGGTTTCTCGGCGACATGGACCGCGTAACACGATGGCGCGTTAAAATTGGTGTGCTCGCCATCCTGATGTTTGCCGGTAACCTGCTGCTCGCCAAGTCGCGCAACGGCTCGAAAAACTGGATAAGCTTAGGCCCTGTAAGCATACAGCCTTCTGAGCTTATAAAAGTAGCTTTTATCATCGTCGGCACTTCTACGCTGGACAGGCTGCAGACATACAAAAACCTGACTGGATTTATCGGCTTCTCGGCCATATGCATGGGTGCGCTGTTCCTAATGAAGGACTTCGGCACCGCATGTATATTCTTCATGGCATTCATCATAATCGCATTTATGCGCTCCGGCAGCATAAGAACAGTGTTCCTCGCCTGCGCGGTAGCCGTGTTCGGCGCTTTCCTTATCCTCAAAATCAAGCCTTACGTCGCACAAAGGTTCGAAGTCTGGCACCATGTATGGCAACATACTAGCGACAGCGGCTACCAGCAGGTGCGTGTGCTGAGCTATTCCGCTTCAGGCGGCCTTTTTGGCGTCGGCGCAGGCCACGGTTGCCTTGAAAATGTCTTTGCTTCCACAAGTGACCTCGCTTTTGGCATGATGTGCGAAGAGCTCGGCATAATACTTGCAATTACCGTTGTTGTTATTCTCGCTTTTCTCGCTCTTTACGCGCGCTCCGAAGCAACGCGCAGCCGCTCAACGCTTTACTCAATTGCTGCCTGCGCTGCAGGCGGCATACTGATTTTTCAGGCCTGCCTCAATGTTTTCGGTTCCACAGATATTCTTCCGCTCACAGGTGTTACGCTTCCGTTTATAAGCCAGGGCGGCACCAGCATGATTTCCGTCTGGGGCCTGCTTGCTTTCCTTAAAGCGAGCGATGAGCGCACTTATGCAGTAAGGAGGCAGAGAAATTGAAAACCATGGGGAAACGCTCCCTTATTATCTTTTTCATTGTTGCCTGTTTCTTTTTAGGCATCGGCTCTTTCCTCTACAGCTTTGCAACGCAGGGCGGCAGCTGGGCAGTGCAGCCTTTCAACGGGCACATATCAGGCTCGGCCGCTTCCGCCGGTGCAGGTAAAATACTCGACCGGAACGGTGTCGTCCTTGTAGAAAGCAAAGGCGGCAAGCGCGTATATAACAGCGATTACGACACACGCTGCGCCATGCTCCACACAGTAGGCGACACGCAGGGCTTCATTTCGACGGGCGTGCAGTACAACTACAAGTCAGAGCTTTCAGGTTATAACCTCGTAACCGGGCTCTTCTCCCCTACTGGGAAAAACCTCGGCTCAGATATCCACCTGACGCTTGACAGTAAACTCTGCCGCCTTGCACGCGAAAAGCTCGGCAGCAGGAACGGCGCCGCAGCACTTTACAATTATCGCACCGGCGAGCTGCTGTGCATGGTCAGCACACCTGATTTCGACCCCGACAGCCCGCCTAAAGACATAAACACAAACCCGGCATACAAAGGCGCATATTTTAACAAGGTCATTTCTTCAACATTTACGCCGGGCTCGATTTTCAAGCTCGTAACATCCGCAGCCGCCATCGAAAATATACCTAACCTTGACAGCCGCACATGGAACTGCAACGGCAGTATAACGATAAACGGCAACAGGATCACCGATGTAGCCCCCTACGGGCGGCTTACTTTCCGCCAGGCACTCGCACACTCCTCAAACGTAGCTTTTTCGCAGATTGCCATTGAAGTAGGCGCATCGAAAATGATGAACGAAGCCAGCACAATGGGGTTTGGGCGCAGCTTCACACTCGGCAGCATACATTCGGCAGCAAGCAACTACAGCGTAAAATCCGTAAGCGAAGACCAGCTCGGCTGGTCAGGCGTCGGGCAGTACACCGACCTTGTAAACCCATACCACTACCTTGTGCTTATGGGCGCCATAGCAAACGGCGGGCAGCCTCTAATGCCATATATGATAAAGAACATCACAACGCCTGTAGGCATAACGTCAAAAGTAGGCACTGCCACTCTCGGCGGCTCACTTATCCAGTCTTCCACGGCAGCGCGCCTTAAGGATTACATGCGCTATAACGTGTCGCACGAATATGGCGACAGCCTGTTCCCCGGCCTTGATGTCTGCGCAAAAACAGGCACCGGCGAGGTTGGCCATGGCAAAGGGCCTAACTGCTGGATAGCAGGCTTTTCATCAAATGAAAACACGCCTTACGCATTTGTCGTCCTCGTTGAGGACTCGTCTTTAGGGAGCATATCTTCGGCAGGCCGGATAGCGTCTTCCCTTATTAAGGCGGCCGCAGGCTCCTGAAAGCAGCCTGCCCGGCCATTTGCCTGAAGGCAAAATTAGGCTTCTTTCCCTCTTTTCCGCCGCAACGCATTGTGATAGAATAGGAAGTATCAATGCGGCTGTTAATACGGCAGAATGGGGGAAAATATGTCTGAAGTCATCCGGATATATGTGGAAAAAAAGCCGGGCTTTGATGTCGAGGCACGCCATACGAAGGTGGATTTGATTGAAAATCTTGGCCTTAAGTCGATTAAGGATATCCGCCTTGTGAACCGGTACGACATTTCCGGTCTTTCGGGGGAAGATTTCGAGAAAGCGCGCTCAACAATTTTTTCCGAGCCAAACACAGACAATGTCTATGAGGAAAAATACCCTCTTCCAAAAGGGTACATGGCTTTTGCGATGGAATACCTGCCGGGGCAGTACGACCAGCGGGCCGATTCCGCCGCGCAGTGTGTCCAGCTTTTAACGCAGGGCGAACGCCCGCAGGTACGGACGGCAAAGCTCGTTGCAGTCGGCGGCAGCATAACCGATGCTGAGCTTAAAAAGATAGAGGGTTACATGATAAACCCTGTCGAAAGCCGCCTCGCTTCTTTTGAAAAGCCTGAAACCCTTTCTGTGGAAGCAAAAACGCCACCCGATATAGTGCGCGTAAATGGCTTTACTTCATGGGATGAAAGCAGGCTTAAAAAGTACCATGCCTCCATGGGCTTTGCCATGAGCTTCGACGACCTGCTTTTCTGCCGCGATTATTTCCGCAGCCGCGAGCACCGCGATCCAACGGTCACGGAAATGCGCGTGCTTGACACATACTGGAGCGACCACTGCCGCCATACGACGTTCCTTACACAGCTTGACAGCATCAAAATCGAAAAGTCAGCCATAAGCTCGGCTGTAGAGGATGCGCTAAATGCATACTGCAAAGCACGCAGAGAAGTTTATGGGGAAGGCAAAAGCCACCCCGCCTCACTTATGGATATGGCCACAATAGGCATGAAGCTGCTTAAAAAACGCGGCTGCATTACAGACCTCGACGAAAGCGCCGAAATCAACGCCTGCTCTATTGAGGTGCCTGTCACCGTAAACGGCGAGGTGCAGAAGTGGCTCGTCGAATTCAAAAACGAAACGCACAACCACCCTACGGAGATAGAGCCGTTCGGCGGCGCAGCTACATGCCTTGGCGGCGCAATACGCGACCCGCTTTCAGGCAGGGCTTACGTCTATCAGGCAATGCGGGTAACCGGCTCCGGCGACCCGCGCGTCCCGTTTGAAAAGACGCTTAAAGGCAAACTGCCAACGCGTAAAATCACAACGGGTGCAGCGCAGGGATACAGCTCCTACGGCAACCAGATAGGCCTTGCAACAGGGCAGGTAACGGAGCTTTACGACCCCGGGTATGTTGCAAAGCGCATGGAGATAGGCGCAGTCATAGGGGCTGTGCCGAAAGAAAACGCCGTGCGCGAAGAGCCTGTGCCGGGCGATATCGTCGTGCTCCTCGGCGGCGCCACAGGCCGCGACGGCTGCGGCGGGGCAACGGGCTCCTCAAAGGCGCATACGGCAGAATCAATAGAAGTCTGCGGTGCCGAAGTGCAGAAAGGCAACCCGCCTACAGAAAGGAAGATACAGCGCCTTTTCCGCCATGCGGATATTGTGCGCATGATAAAGCGCTGCAATGATTTCGGTGCCGGCGGTGTCAGTGTCGCAATAGGCGAACTCGCCGACGGGCTATCGATAGACCTCGATAAAGTCCCTAAAAAATACGATGGGCTCGACGGCACGGAACTTGCAATTTCCGAATCGCAGGAGCGCATGGCCGTTGTGCTCTCCCCTGAAAATGTCGGGCGCTTTGTTGCGGCGGCGCGCGAAGAAAACCTCAGTGCTACGCCCGTAGCTGCCGTAACGGAAGAGCCTCGCCTCAAGATGGCATGGCGCGGCGACACGATTGTAAACATATCGCGCGAATTTTTAAACACCAATGGCGTGACACAACACGCAAATGCCGTCATTTCAGCCGTCAGCCCGGATGACAATTACCGTGAAAAAACGCCGGACTGCCTAAAAGGCCTCCCTCTTGTCGAAGCATTCCGCAAAAACCTCACACGCCTTGAGGTCTGCGGGCAGAAAGGCCTTGCTGAGCGGTTCGATTCCAGCATCGGCGCAGCGACAGTGCTTATGCCTTTTGCGGGGAAATACCAGCTCACACCGGAAGACGCCATGGTCGCAAAGATACCTGTGATGAAAGGCGAAACCGATGACGCCACAGCAATGAGTTACGGGTTTATCCCAGGCATCTCCCGTTTTTCGCCGTTCCACGGTGCGGAATACGCCGTTGTAGAGAGCCTTTCAAAGCTTGCCGCTGTTGGCGCTGACCCGCTTAAGAGCCGCCTGACATTCCAGGAATACTTCGAGCGCATGACAGACGAAGCCAGGCGCTGGGGCAAGCCTTCCGCAGCGCTTCTTGGTGCGCTTTCGGCACAGCTCGGCATGGGCCTGCCCGCCATAGGCGGCAAAGACAGCATGAGCGGCACATTTGAAAATCTCGATGTTCCGCCTACCCTCGTCTGCTTTGCTGTTGCTATGACAAAAGCCAGCAAAACGATTTCCGCAGCCTTCAAAGAGGCAGGCTCCCATGTCGTTCTGCTGCCAATACCCGAAGACTCCAAGACAATGACTCCAAACTGGCCGGCCTTAAAGCGGTACTACCGCGGAGTGCACAGCGCGGTAGAAAACGGGTGCATCATCTCGGCTTCCGTCGTGCGCGAGGGCGGTGCAGCGGCAGCCGTTGCACGCATGTGTTTTGGCAACAAGATGGGCTTCCGGTTCGACGGCCATGTCCTCAGCAGCCAGTTCTTATTTGCGCCGTGCTCTGGCGCGATAGTTGCCGAGCTTTCAGGCAGCCGTACTCCGGACAGCCTTGCTTACATTATTCTCGGCCGGACTGAAGAAGAACCTGAAATCACCATCGGCAAAGATGCCCTTCCAATCGACGAGCTCATAGAACTATGGAATGGCACACTTGAAAAAGTCTTCCCAACTAAAGCCGAAAGCGTCCCTGTTTCCGATATCCCGCTCTGGAAAAGCCGCAGCGGCAAAGGCCCCGTAATCAAAACGGCAAAGCCGCGCGTGTTTATCCCTGTTTTCCCGGGGACAAACTGTGAGTATGACTCAGCCCGTGCCTTCGAGCGCGCAGGCGCCGAGACCGATGTGCTTGTTGTCAAAAACCTCTGCCCTGCCGATATTGAAGAAACAATCAGCAGAATGGCCGAGGCCGTTTCAAAGGCGCAGATAATCATGCTGCCGGGCGGGTTTTCAGGCGGCGATGAGCCTGACGGTTCCGGCAAATTTATCGCAACCACGTTCCGAAACCCACGCATTGCCGAAGCCGTTTCAAACCTGCTTGAGGTGCGCGGCGGCTTAATTCTCGGCATATGCAATGGTTTTCAGGCGCTTATAAAGCTCGGGCTCGTGCCGTATGGAAAGATCACCGAACCAAGCGCCAAAGCGCCTACGCTCACTTTCAATACGCTCGGCCGCCATGTTTCGCGCATGGCCTATACGCGCATAACATCCGTCAAGTCGCCGTGGCTTTCCGGTGTAAACGCGGGCGACGTATTCACCGTGCCCGTGTCACATGGCGAGGGGCGGTTTACGGCAAGCGAAAGCACAATGCGCGAGCTTGTGAGTAACGGGCAGGTTGCTACGCAGTACTGCACGCCTGACGGCACCCCGAGCGGCAGCATAGCATGGAACCCCAACGGCTCAGTCTGCGCTGTAGAGGGCATCACGAGCCCTGACGGGCATATCTTAGGCAAGATGGGCCACTCGGAGCGCCATGGCAAAAACCTTTATATAAACGTCCCGGGTGAAAAAGATCAGAAAATTTTCGAATCCGGTGTCAGATATTTTAAATAAAACAGAGGCAGAAAAATGGACTATCTCAAGCGCAGCTGGGCTGAAATCGACCTCGGCGCAGCAGAACAAAATTATAAGGCTATCCGTTCGCGGCTAAACCCAAACACAAAAGTCTGCTGCGTAGTTAAAGCAGACGCATACGGCCATGGCGCAGAGCGCTTCGCGCAGCTTTACGAGTCGGCCGGCGCCGACTGGCTCGCCGTCTCCAATCTCGAAGAGGCAGAGCAGATACGGCGCGCAGGAGTAAGCCTGCCTATCCTCATTCTCGGCTATACCCCGCCGTACTTTGCCGGAAAGCTCGCCGCGGGAAATATCGCGCAAGCCGTTGTAGGCCCGGAATATGCCGGGCAGCTTTCAGCGGAAGCAGTAAAAGCAGGTGTTACCGTCCGCGCCCATATCCAGGTCGACACCGGCATGAGCCGCGTAGGCTTTTTCTACCAGGACTGCAGCCGCGATACGGCTTCAATCGATGCCATGGAACATGCGTGCCGCCTGCCCGGAATAAACGCCGAGGGGATTTTTACTCATTTTGCCGTGGCTGACGAAGGCGAAAGCGGGCGTAAATACACAGAGCGCCAGTTCCACTGCTTCATGTCTGCTATATCAATGCTCGGCCAGCGCGGGATACATTTTAAAATCCGCCATTGCGCAAACTCGGCAGCAATATTAGATTTCCCGGAAACGCAGCTCGACATGGTGCGCCCCGGCATAATCCTTTACGGCTTAATGCCGTCAGGCGACATAATACACAAGGCACCCTTGGTCCCCGTCCTTTCACTTAAAAGTGAAATTACCCTTGTTAAGGAAGTGCCGCCGCAGACATGTGTGAGCTATGGTCGAAAGTTCACTTCCGCGCGCACCACATCCGTCGCCACCGTACCCATAGGCTATGCTGACGGTTATCCGCGCAGGTTCGGCGGGCGCGCTTCAGTGCTCGTACACGGCAGGCGTGCGAAAGTAATAGGGCGTGTCTGCATGGATCAGCTTATGCTCGACATAACAGGGATTCCTGACGTTAAAGCTGGAGACACCGTTACTATTATCGGCCGTGACGGCAGCGAATGCATCTCAACCGATGAGCTCGCCGAAATGGCTGGCACTATTTCCTATGAGATCCTGTGCGGCATTGCGACGCGTATTCCGCGCGTCTTCCTTCGCGGGAACAGTGAAGACGGTGTCCTTGATTATCTGAAGCGCATATGATTGTCATTCTGGCTATATGCGGCACCTTCCCTTTTACGGAAACGGTGCCGTTTCCTTTGGATAAAAAGTCCTTTGAAGGGAGCTGAGAGCATGCACCGGCAAACCATGCTTGGGGTAACGGCATGGGGATTCACAATAGCGGCAATAGCCCTCGCCATATTTGTAAAAATTGCACACCGCGGCGCAGTGCTATGCACATTTGCAACAGTTGCGGCGCTCATCTTCCAGTCCGTTTACGGAAAAACAGTAAAGCGGGCTGAAAGAAACCTCCCGCATACACCAAGGTGTGCACGCCGCAACTCCAGCCGCAAAAGAAGCAGCAGCGAATACAGCAAAAATCAGAGCAATGATATTTGGAAAAGGAGATTTTATGGCAAATGACTATACGCAAATTTGCTAAAGAAGACAGGCAGGCATATATCAGCATGTCTGAAGAATTTTATAATTCCGGTGCTGTACTCCATCCTGTAAACGGAAAAAACTTTGAAAAAACGTTCAGCCTCCTGCTTTCGGGAAACCCTTTGGCTGACGGCTACATTGCAGAAGAAAACGGCGAGGCCGCAGGATATGCACTGCTTGCCTTTTCGTGGTCGAACGAAGGCGGCGGCCTCACGGTATGGCTTGAAGAAATATATGTGCGCCCTAAGTTTCAGTGCCGTGGCATTGGCCGCAGCATGATATCACGCATTCTGCATAAATACGGCGCAAAAGCCGCCCGTTTCCGCCTTGAAGCGGAAAGCAGCAATGTCAGGGCCATAAACCTCTATAAAAGGATCGGTTTCCGCCGCCTTCCATATATGCAGATGATGCTTGAGCCGCCGTTTCCGTGCTCAGATTAGAAAAAAGGCAGCCCACTGCAGGCTGCCTTTTTTCTATATAACGGTGCTTACGCATTTTCAAGTTTCGTAATAAATGCACGCGAAGTGTCGTTCCCTTTAATCACGCCTGTGTAGGTAACTTTTATCCTGTCACCGATTTTCAGGCTTTTAAGGCCGCTTGTGTCGACGCCGAGCCTGCGGATAGTCAGCTCGTTTCCGTCATCTGTTGTCAGAAGGATGCTCATCATCGCGCCGTCTTTCATGGTGCCAACAATCGTATGCGGCGTCTTGTCAAATGCTTTGTCTTTTACAGCAGGTATCGGATTCGTATCAGACGAAGTCCATGTATATACTTTGCTGTCTGTTGGGTCTACAAGTATATTCGGGCCTTCAAGATAATCTTCGTCCCATATTTCATAGGTACTATAAGTTTTGCCATTTAGCTTTTTCGGCTTTCCGGGCTTCAGCGTGTACTTTTTCCAGTCAAGTTTCACCTCGGACTTTACAACTAACGGTTCCTGAGCCTTTGTAGTCGGGGCAGTTGCCGAAGAAGAGGCCATATGAATGCGGCTGGAATATGCCGAGGAATCCAAAACCGGAGCTTTGCTTGAAACAGCCCGTGAAACCGAAGAAGCTTCACTTGAAGAAAGCTGGCCTGCAGAAGAAACCTGCGCATCCGACAGCTGCAGTTTTGCATGGTTTAAAGAAAATCTATAAGCAAAATATCCAACACCAATGGCAGCAGCGGTTAAAACTACCGCTATCAGAGTTTTTTTCAACGTACATTCCTCCTTTGTAAAGATCATATAAAGAAGTCATATGATAATATACACTATATCTCATAACCCACTGCTTGACAAGTAAAAAGACAATTCTGTAAGGAATATCTGTCTGTATGGGAAATATGGGAATTGAAATAAATTCTGCCTGCTGATATAATGAGTTTGTTTTTCTGCCTGCAAAACAGCAGGTATTGCATAATCTGCTTATAAAACATTATATTAGCTGAAAAAAGCTGAAAACCATCATTGCCAAACGGCAGATATGAAAATATCAGGCGGCATATTAAAAGCCTCATGCCAGTTTTGGCTCTTAACTGCCTTTTGACATATTGACATATTATATTATATGGAGAATTTTATAATGAAACAGACAAGAAATTACCCAAAAGTAAACGTCACACCAAAAGCGGAAAGGAGCATCGTCGCCGGCCACCCGTGGATATACAATACCGAAATAACCGGCGCCGAGCCTTATGAAAACGGCAGTCTTGTAGATGTTTTAAGCCGCCGCGGAAGCTACCTCGGCACAGGCTTTATAAACGACCACTCAAAAATACGCATAAGGCTCATCTCGCGCAATGCAAATGATACTTTTGACGAGGCCTTCTGGGAGCGGCGCCTGCGCTATGCGTGGGAATACCGCAAAGCCGTCATGGGGCCAGACGTCTCCTGCTGCCGCATTGTTTTCGGCGAAGCAGACTCGTTCCCCGGCCTTACTGTAGACAGGTTCGGCAATATACTCGTCACACAGACGCTTTCGCTCGGCATGGAAAAAATCAAGCCCATGCTCTTCCGCCTCCTTTACCGCATACTTACAGATGACGGCCAGAAAATTGATGGCATTTACGAGCGCAACGACGTCGGCATAAGGAAGCTTGAGGGTATGGAAGAAAACAAGGGCTTTTTCCCCCTTGCAGGCGTTGCCGTGCCTGAAAGCACAAAGACGGAAATTACTGAGAACGGGATACGCTATACCGTCGATTTTGAGAACGGCCAGAAAACGGGCTTTTTCCTCGACCAGAAATACAACAGACACGCCGCGGCAAGGCTCTGCCGCGGCAAGCGCGTGCTCGACTGCTTTACAGACACAGGCTCCTTTGCACTCAACGCCGCAAGTGCAGGGGCAGAGCATGTGCACGCCGTAGACATTTCTTCCAACGCAATAGCCGCAGCTGCCGAAAACGCACGCCTCAACCATCTTGACGGCCGCATCGACTTTGAAACAGCCAATGTTTTTGACCTTCTCCCTAAGCTTGCCGAAAACCCGAAGCCCCAGTACGACGTAGTCATACTTGACCCGCCGGCTTTCACCAAATCACGCAAAACGGTTCGCAACGCCGAGCGCGGCTATAAAGAGATAAACTACAGGGCCATGAAAATTTTGCCGCGTGGCGGCTACCTTGTAACATGCTCGTGCTCCCACTTTATGACAAACAGCCTTTTCTGCAGCGTCCTCCGGTCGGCTGCGGCGGACGCGCAGGTCTCCCTCCGGCAGGTAGAAGCGCGCCAGCAGGCTCCGGACCACCCCATACTCTGGAATGTCCCCGAAACGGAATACCTTAAGTTCTATATCTTTCAAGTGGTCTGATAAATATTAAAATTTAAGCTGCTGCATAAGAATACTGTATGAGAATATTATGTCGTATTTTGTTGACAAAAGAAAAAAGAAGGCATATAATCTATCAACAAGTGATAATGGGAAGGGAGAAAATTAATGAAAAAGGCTGCGATTTTATTTCTTCTTGCATGCACGCTTATTTTTACCACAGCATGCTTAAATAAAGCCGATAAAGATAAAACCGAAAGTCTTCTGAATCCTTCTTCTAACGACATCTCAGAAGATTCCACAGCAAGCAGCGATGAACTTACTAAAACTGTCGAATCATTTTTAGCCAGCTCTTCCAGCAGCGCACCATCCTCATCAGCAGCAAAAAATCTACCAGACCAGCCTGCGCCACCAAAAGGCAGCAAAGCCGTAACCCTGACTTTCCCCGAAGGCTTCACGCTCGCACAGATAGGCGCACGGCTTGAAGCGCACAATATCTGCAAAAAGGCGAATTTCATCAAAAGCGCACAGACATACAATTTCAACTATTACCCGCTCGTAAAAGCAATCCCGCCAAGTTCGAAGCGCGCCTATAAGCTTGAGGGGTACCTTTACCCGGACACTTACACAATGTACACACACATGAAGCCGCAGGACGCCGTCGGCAAATTTCTCCGCAATGCCGAGCAGCACATTTCCGGATACAGGTACTCCGGCATGACGACTGACCAGCTTGTAAAGCTTGCCTCTGTTATCGAGCGCGAATCGAACAATAGCAGCGACATGAAAATGGTATCCTCCGTATTCCACAACCGGCTCAAAAAAGGCCAGCGCCTCGAGGCCGATTCCACACGTGACTACTGCACACACTACCTGCTGAAACCAAACGGCCCGTTCAGCGATTCTTTCAAATATTACTACAATACATACCGCTGTACGGCGCTTCCCGCCGGGCCTATCTGCAACCCCGGCGCCGCCGCCTTAAATGCTGCGGCTCACCCGGCTTCAACGGATTACCTCTACTTCTTTACGGCAAAAGGCAAAAACTATTACCAGAAAACCATGGCGGAACATGAGAAACAGCTTAAAAAATTCGGCATGGGCTAAAAAAACACATAAGCAGAAAATCCACCCGCAGAAAGCGGATGGATTTTTTATTTTACAAGTTTAAGCGTGCTGCCGTCTACGCAGCGCCTCACGACTATCTGGCGGTCTATCTGCTCCCTGAGCTCAGTTACATGGGATATTATCCCCACAAGCCGCCCGCCGCCGGCAAGCTTTGAAAGCGTTGTAATCGCCTGCCGGCGCGATTCGTCGTCCAGCGAACCGAAACCCTCATCAATAAACATGGTTTCTATTCTCACTCCGCCAGACCCGTTTTGCACCACGTCAGAAAATCCGAGGGCGAGTGCAAGCGAAGCCTTGAACGACTCCCCGCCGGAAAGCGATTTTACGTCGCGCGGCAAGCCATTGTAATTGTCAAACACATTGAGGTCAAGCCCAAAATGCACACGCCTGTCATCTGCTTCGGTCTTGCGCAGAAATATGTAGCGCCCCGCCGTCATTTCCGAAAGCCTGATGTTTGCCTGCTGGAGGATACGGCTGAAATACGCCGCCTGCACGAATTCCTCAAAGCTCAGCCTTGCCCGCCCTGTAAGGCTTCCGTTCGCCGTCCTGTCCATATCAAGCGCAGCTTCATATTCCGTGTTAAGCGCTTTCCTTTCGGCAAAAGCTTTCTTAATGCGCCCGGCGCAGCGCCTGTTCACGCTAAGGCGCACAGATATGCTGTTAAATGCGCTTCCCTCATCTTTTTCTTCTTTCCGGGCCTGTAAAAGCTGATGCGAAAGGCCGTCCATATCAGCCGGTGCCTTGCCTTCGGCTGATTTTTCCAGTTGCCCGGCTGCTTCTTCAGTCCTCGCGCAGTTGTCCCTGTACCCGTCAATGGATTTTCTCAGGCCGGCCTCCGCCTCCTGTGGCAGCAGAGCCGCCGCATAACTGCTTTCGGAATCGAATCCCGCTTCGGCAAGTTTTTCGCCATATATCTTTTTCTTCCCGGCTTGCCTTGCTGTCTGGGTTTCAAGTTTCGCCCTGCTGTCTGAAAATAAAGCTTCCGACGCGGAAATTTCACTTTCGGATTTACTGCACGCCTGCTCCGCATTTTCGAGCGCGTCTTTTAACTCCTTAAGCTCTTTTTCGAACGACAAAAGCGCCTTTTGCGCTTCTTCGGCTGACGGAAATTCGAGTTCTCCGCGCATAGCTTCCGCCTCGGCCTGCTTTGCTCTGAGCGCTTCCCTTGCACTGTTTTCCTCTGCCTGCCGCTTTTCCGCCTCATGCCCAGCCGATTCAATAAGCCCCGACGTTTCTTTCTGCCGCGCTTCAGCGCACGCTTCCCTCCTGCATTTTTCCTGCAGCACAGCAAGTTGCTTCTGAAGCTCAGCTTCTTTTCCGCATGACATCTCAAGCTCTTTGCCGGCCTTTGCCTCAAGCTGGCCTACGACGCGGCAGCCATCTATGTCGCCGAGTATGCCTTCCGCATAGGAGCGCAGGTTTTTTACATTGGACTCAAGCCTTGCGTTGGCGGCCCTCATCGTAAGGCTTATGCTTTCCAATTCACTCCGGCATCTTTCATGCTCCGCTTTAAGTTTCCGCACATACGCTTCGTCAGGCGCTCCTGACGAAAGCTGTGCTTTTTTCGGGTGCACGGTTGAGCCGCAGACAGGGCATGGCTCCCTTTCCGAAAGGTTCTGTGCCATAATGCCGGCCTGCTCGCGCAGGAAAACAGCTTCTGCCCCGTCTGCTTTCCTTCCGGCTTCTTTAAAGGCGTCCTCCGCTGTTTTGTGGCTTTTGCCAAGCTTTGCAAGGCCTGCTTTATCGCTATGTATCTCGCTGATTTTTGCAAGCAGGTCCTTTAGGTCAGCAGATTTTTTCTTCTGCGCAGCGTTGTCATTTTCGCATGCGACTTTTTCTGCTTCGGCATTTTTCAGCCGTTCCAGCTCTTCGGCATCATCTGCCTGCTGTTTTTTAAGCTTTTCGAGCCTTTCGCCGCTTTTCCGGCGTGCTTCGGCGGCAGACTTCGCGTTTTCTGAAAGCTGCCCCGCTGCTTTTTCTGCATTTTTTACTTTCTCATAGCGCGGCATAGCTTCTTTAAGGTTGGAAATTCTGCCTGCAAGCTCAGCGCGGCGCGGTTCTTTGGCACGCTCGGCAGCAAGCGCCTCACCGAGCTTTTCTTTGTGCTCTGAAAGCGTTGATATTTTTTTCTCAAGCTGCAAAACGGTCAGGCTGAGCCTGCCCGCTTCTTCCTTTTCGCGCATATACGCCTGCTGTGCCGGAAAGACAATGCTGTGTGCGCGCCCGGAATTTTCAAGCCGTTTGCTGTCCTTTTCCATAAGCGGCAAACGGCTTTTCAGTTCTTCATAATGCGCCCTAACTTTGCTGAGCTCCTCAAGGAGCCTGTTTGCCTGCTCCGCATCTTTTATTTTCCCATTCAGCTTTATAATGCTGTCTTTTGTTTTGCCGGCTGCCTCCGAAAATCTTTCCGCCTGTTTTTCATCTGCCGATATGGATTCTGAAATGCGGCTGATGAGTTGTTCCGTGAGGCTTATATTGTTTTCCTGCTTAAACCGCTCCTGCATATCCTCAGTAAAAACCGTGCCGTCAGGTTGGGCAGACAGCACGTCCTGCATAATTGAGCGCGCATTTTCTTCCATCTGCCTGCTGAGAATCTGCTCCCGCTCATGGAAATATTCCTGCATACGCCGGTAAACTCCGGTGTCGAAAACGCGCCGGAAAATTTCCGAGCGTTCACCGCTGCCCGCGAGCAGCAGCTTTAGAAATTCTCCCTGCGCAATCATAGACGTCTGGCGGAACTGGCGGCAATCTATCCCCATCAGTTCCTCTACCTTTTCAGTTACGGCCCTAAAGCCTGCGACGGCCGAGCCGTCAGGAAAAAACAAAGCTGCGTCGGCCGTTTCCGCCGTCATGCCGCCACGCTTTTTCGGGCGCTGGTAGCGCGGGTTCCTTTTTACGCGGTAAATTTTGCCCTTATGTGAAAATGTCAGCTCCACATACGTTTTTTCCGAAGGGTCGGCAAAATTGCTGCGCAGCGACTCCGGAGTCCTTGTTGATCCGCTCGCCTCACCGTACAGCGCAAATGTTATGGCGTCAAAAATCGTTGTCTTCCCGGCACCTGTGTCACCACATATCAAAAAAAGCCCGTCCGAGCCAAACTCGCTGAACGGGACTTCCGTTTTATCGGCATACGGCCCGAAAGCGTTCATTACAAGATGAATCGGTTTCACTGCCCTTCCCCTTCTTCCTTTTCGGCTGTACAGACCGCCTTTTCAAGCTCTGCGCGTTCATTTTCCGGAAGCTCATGGCCATTCTGGTTGCGGTAAAATTCCTCAAAAAGGTCTTGCGGGGTGCGGTGCTCAACATCGCCCGAAGCCGCCGTGCACGAATGCTCCTCTGCAGGCACCGCAGAGCTGCTGAAATCTATACACATAAGGTTTGGGTAAACTGCACGGAGACGGTCTGCAGCCCCTGCAACGGCGTGCCCGTCTGTCAGTGTAGCATGGATATAGTCGTCCCGCTTTCCTTTAGAAGCGATTTCCTGATTCGTAAGCTCCTCAATTGGGCCGCGTATCTCGCGCATGTCATGCAGAGGGGCGAGCGGTATCACCGAAATCTCCATGCTGCCCTTTTCACGCATTTCAACTACTGTGACCGATTTCTGCTGGTGCGTCTCCGAAAATGAATATTTAAGCGGCGAGCCCGCATAGCGGACTTCCGGCCTGCCAATACGCTGTGGGCCGTGAAGATGGCCGAGGGCAGCATAGTCAAACCCATCGAACACTGAAAAATCTACCTGGTCGGTGCCGCCCACAGAAAGCGTCTCCGAGTCGCAACGCTCCGGCTCTGTGCCGCACGCCGTCACGAACTGGTGTGCCACAATCACATTGCGCGCGCCTGTGTCCAGTTGCAGCGCGCCAACGGCGGCGCGCACGGCATCTTCATATGAATTAACCTGTTCCGGCCTGAAAAATGGGGAAGCCTCCGCCGGCTTCAGAAAAGGGAGAAGGTAAATATAAACGGGGCCGAAATCGTCGGTAAGCACGGCTTTTTCCGGCTTGCCACGGAACGTCCCCGCAATTGTAACGCCGCTTTTTTTCATTATGCGGCTCCCAAAATCAAGCCTTTCCGGCGAATCATGGTTCCCGCTTATGGCAAAGACATGTATTTTTCTGCCGCAAAGTTCAGTAAGGAAGCAGTCAAGAAGCTCTACAGCCTCCCCTGGCGGAACGCTACGGTCATACAGATCGCCGGCAATCAGCACTGCATCAGGCTTTACGCTATCGGCAATTTTGAGTATCTGGCCAAGTATGTATTTCTGGTCATCCAGAAGGCTGAAGTCACATACGCGCTTGCCGATATGCAGGTCGGCAAGATGGAGAAATTTCATTTTGCCCTCCTTACTTCCTTAAAGGAGCAGTGGATTTTAAATGTGCTTTTTCAGCGGTCGAGTATCTCTATCCAGTAGCCGTCAGGGTCATTTATAAAGTAAAGATCCATTTCCGGATTTTCATAGCATATGCAGTCCATCTTTTTATGCAGCTCATGCGCCGCTTTTTTGTCAGGCACGCGGAATGCAATGTGGAACTCATTGTCGCCGAGGTCATACGGCTTTTCCCTGTTGCGCATCCACGTAAGCTCAAGGTTATAGTCCGTTTTGCCGTCGCCGAGGTATGCTATTATAAATGAGCCATCGGGAGCATTTATGCGCCTCACTTCTTTAAGGCCAAGCGCTTCCCTGTAAAATTTTATGCTCCTGTCCAAGTCAAAGACGTTGAAATTTGTGTGCAAAAATCTCGATTCCATTAAAAGTCCCCGCCTTTCCGTTCGATATGCCCGTTATAGCATTTATATTGTCCGCATATGAATTCTGCCGTGCACTTACGTTTTTTCCGGTTTTTTGCTCCAGCCTGTAATGTCCTTTATTACTTCGCCCGCAAGTATCATGCCCGCAACAGGCGGCACGAACGATACACTGCCCGGTATGGCGCGCCGCACCGAGCATCTGCGCTTTGTGCCCGGCGGGCATACGCAGTGGCTGCGGCACGCCGCCTTCTGGCTTTTGAACGGCGGAAGCGGCGGTTCTTTAGAGTAGACGACTTTGAGGTGGCTTATGCCTCTTGCGCGAAGCTCGTGGCGCATTACACGCGCAAGGGGGCAGACGCTCGTCTCATAAATATCAGCAACCTCAAACTTTGTCGGGTCAAGCTTATTGCCCGCCCCCATGCAGCTTATAACAGGCACGCCGGCCTTGTCTGCACGGACTATCAGCTCCAACTTTGCGGAAACCATATCCATAGCGTCCACAAGGTAAGCGTAGCGCGTAAGGTCAAACTCATCGGCATTTTCCTTAGTGTAAAAGCACTGGTGGCGCTCAACATGGCACTCGGGGTTGATGTCGAGTATCCTCTCCGCCATTGCATCAACTTTCTGCCTGCCAACCGTCGAGTGCAGCGCGATTATCTGCCTGTTGATGTTCGTAAGGCATACCTTGTCGTCATCAACGAGGGCGATTGTGCCCACTCCGGCCCTTGCAAGCGCTTCGGCGGTATAAGAGCCAACGCCGCCTATGCCAAAAACAGCAACGGCGGCGTTCTGTAATTTATTAACAGCCTCGCGGCCCATCACGAGCTGCAAACGTGAAAACTCAACTGGAACAGTCTGCATCCTTAAAAATCACACGAGATAGTCCGGCGTCGAAAGGTAACGCATCCCCGTATCCGGCAGAAGCGCAACGATAAGCTTGCCGGCATTCTCAGGCCTTTCTGCAAGTATTCTCGCTGCATGCACCGCCGCGCCTGAAGAAATCCCAACAAGAAGCCCTTCCCTGCGCGCAAGCTCACGGCCTGCATCATAGGCGTCCTTGTCTGTTATCCTCATAATTTCATCAACAAGCGACATATCGAGCGTCTTTGGGACGAATCCCGCGCCGATGCCCTGCAGCTTATGCGGGCCCGGCTTCCCTCCGGAAAGCACCGGGGAAGTAGCCGGTTCCACTGCCACTATTTTAACACCGGGCTTCTTTTCTTTCAAGTACTGCGCAACGCCCGTAACGGTGCCACCCGTGCCAACACCCGCAACAAATATATCCACTTTGCCGTCAGTGTCTTTCCAGATTTCTGGGGCTGTGGTTTTCCTGTGGGCCTCCGGGTTCGCAGGGTTCACAAACTGGCCGGGAATATATGAATTCGGCGTGGTCTTTGCAAGTTCGTCGGCTTTTTCTATTGCGCCCTTCATGCCTTTGGAGCCGTCCGTTAAAACAACTTCTGCACCGTAAGCCTTCAGGAGGTTGCGGCGCTCAATGCTCATTGTCTCAGGCATTGTGAGTATTACGCGGTAACCTTTTGCCGCGGCAACGGCGGCAAGGCCAATGCCTGTGTTGCCGCTCGTCGGCTCGATTATGATGGAGCCGGGCTTGAGTTTTCCCTTTTTCTCCGCATCTTCGATCATATATTTGCCTATCCTGTCCTTAACGCTTCCCGCAGGGTTGAAATACTCAAGTTTTCCTGCGATTGTAGCTTTAAGGCCATGCGCCTTCCCATAATTTGTAAGCTCCATCATAGGGGTTCTGCCAATAAGGCCAAGTATGCTTTTCGCAATCATTAAAATTCCTCCTTAATCGCTGCGAAATTCATTTATTAGTATACATATAATATCTATATGTATTATGTGCTTATTATATGACGACATTTCAATGTTGTCAATACAATTCCGCTAATCCGCTAAAAATTTTTTATCGGCGCTTTTCCGCCTCATAGTTGCTTGACGGGAAGAAAAAATACAATTAATATTAAAGTGGTAGGAATTGAAAACAAATGAAAGGAACCAAAAATGCGAATTTCATCAAAAGGCCGGTACGGCCTTGCGGCCATGATAGTCTTGGCACAAAACTATGCAAGCGGAGCCTATCTTACAGTGATAAGCCTTTCCGGAAAACTCGGAATATCGAAAATATATCTTGAGCAGGTTTTTTCCCTGCTCAAAAAAGCGGGGCTCGTCAATTCCATAAAAGGCGCGCAGGGCGGCTACCGCCTCGCAAGACCGCCGCAGGACATCAATGCTTTAGAAGTCCTCACGGCTCTGGAGCAGTCGCTTTTCGAAAAGACGGAGAAATCAGTCAGCCAAAAAACACCAGAAATTGAAAATGCAATGCAGAATTCAGTCTTTTCTGAAATAGACAAGTCCGTAAACAATACGCTTTCCAAAGTTACGCTTTACGGCCTTGTCTCAAAGGCCGAAGAGTACCGCCAGAATGAAAGTTACATGTTTTACATTTAGCCTTTCCGAAAGGAAGCATGTTTGATTTGAGCACAAAAGTCATTTATCTTCACCACAGTTCCTTTGCCGTGAAAACTGCTTCGCATTTCTTTATTTTCGACTATTACATGGACATCCCTCACGGCGGCAGCCTTGCAGAAGGCGTCATAAACCCCGAAGAGATTTCCGATGAAAACGTGGTAGTGTTCACATCACACCATCACCCAGACCATTACAGCCCACGCATATTCAGGTGGCGCAGCAAAGTCAGCAGGATACGCTACGTTCTCTCAGGCGATATAAAAACGAGCGAAGAGGTTTCATTTATTAAAGCCGGCCAGAAAATTGATCTCGGCGACCTGCAGGTCTCGGCGCTAAAATCGACAGATATCGGCGTCGCATTTCTCATCAAAGCAGACGGCCTTTGCATTTACCATGCGGGGGATCTCAACTGGTGGAAGTGGAACGAAGACACGAAAGCCGAGCAGAAGCAGGCAGGGGAAAATTTCATGGCCCAGATAGACCTCTTAAAAGGCGAAAAAATTGACCTTGCGTTTTTACCCGCCGACCCTCGCCAGGGCAGCGATGCTTTGCTCGGCTTCGACTACTTCATGCGCACAGTCGGCGCAAAGTACGCGGTCCCAATGCATTCTTTCGGGCAGACGGACTTTTTCAGGTGTCTTAAGACGGACGGGCGCACTGCTGAATACCGCGACAGGATATGGATATACAGTAAGCGCGGCGATAAAATGTCATTTTAGCCTCAGGCCGAGCAAACGGCCCTTGAAGTATAAACTTCAAGGGCCGTTTGCATATTCTTATTAATTCAGCGCACTTTGCCCATAAGTATATTGGCAATCCTGTCAACAGGCGCCTGCTGCATAACAGCGCCAATCTGGTATGCTACCATCGGCATACCATACACAACGCACGTCTGTTTATCCTGCCCAATAGTGTATGCGCCCGCCTTGCGCATACGCAGCAGGCCTTCGGCGCCGTCATTCCCCATGCCTGTCAGTATCACGCCGATGGCATCTTTGCCGGCACACTGTGCCACCGAGTCAAAAAGGACGCCTACGGAAGGGCGGTGGCCGTTTACTTTCTCACCTTGCGCACACTGCACATAATAACCTTTCGAGTCTTTTTTAAGGTACATCTGGAGCCCTCCCGCCGCAACAACAGCGGTGCCTGGCTTAACACGGTCGCCGTTTTTCGCTTCGGAAACGCTGAGATTCGAAATCCTGTCAAGCCGCTCAGCATACATGCGTGTAAAATCAGGCGGCATATGCTGCGTGATGACGATCCCCGGCATATTGGCAGGCAGGCTCTCCATTATCTGTGCCGTAGCCTCCGTGCCGCCGGTAGACGCACCTACAGCTATCACATGGTAGCGGAAATCTGCGCCGGATGGCCTTTTAACAGCTGCCCCGCCTGCAGATATTCTCATCACGTCGGCTGCATTTGCGGCAAGATTTATCTTTGTGCAGACTTCATTTCGGAAAGAAGCCATGCCTGCAGAAGTATGTGACGACGGCAGTTTTATAAACTCGGCGTCATGTTCGCCCGCCGTCCTGATCGTCCCGGGGCACTCAGGCCCAATCACAATGCACGGCGCAAAATCCGTGCTGCTTGAAGGGCTCAGCATATTAAGGCTTTCCGAAAGGCTTCCGCCGACCGGCGGGGATATTTCACTCAGAATTATAACATCGGGCGACGTCCATTTTAAAACCTGCTCAAGACTTGTACCTGCTCCAGTTTCAGAAAGCAGACATAAACCCGGCTCACCGCTTATAGCCTGCTGCACGATGTTCCTGAAAGGGAGGGAATCGTCTAAAACAAGTATGGAAATGATTTTTGGCTGCATGAAAGTCTTCAGCTGTCCTTTCTGTAAATTGAAGGCTCGACATAGCGAAAACCGGCAGCGTCATGCTGGATTGTTTCAGAATGGCCGATAAAAAGATAGCCACCAGGCTTTAAGACACGGTTGAACTTCTTCACAAGCCTGACTTTTGTGTCCTGCTGAAAATAAATCATAACATTCCTGCAAAAGATCAGGTCGAACGGTTTCTGAAAATGAAAATCATCCATCAGGTTAAGCTGTTTAAAAATCACTTCACTCTTAATTTCGTCACTCAACACATATTTATCTTCAATTTTTCTGAAATAACGCATTTTCCATTCAAGCGGAATATTTTTGAGGGATTCTTCCGTGTAAACGCCGTTGTTGGCATTTTCAAGCACATTTGTTGAGATATCGGTGGCAAGCATACGGTAATCCCATCCGGCTGCCAAGCGGAAATAGTCTTTCATGACCATGACCGCTGTGTACGCCTCTTCGCCCGTGGAGCATCCTGCGCTCCAGATGCGCAGGTCATGCCCACTGTTTGTTTTTTCCTGCTCAGGCAGGATAACATCTTTAAGGAATTCAAAATGACTAGGCTCGCGCATAAAGTAAGTGTGATTTGTGGTGAGTTTGTTTAGTAAAGTGTTTAATTCGCTTCTGTCGTGTTTCAGAATTTCAAAGTACTGCGAAAAGCTCGAAAGATGCTTTTCGCAAAGGACGGAATACATCCGAGCCTCAATCAGCATACGTTTCTTGCTGAGGTTTATGCCGTAATTTGACTGGATAAATCCGACCAGCTCATGAAATTCAGTATCTGTTAACTTTATCATAATAAGGCAATAGCTCCATAAATACAGATTTATTTTAGAAAAATGCGCGATTTTTTTTATGCCTGTCAGTTGCTATTGTAAAGGTTCTGGACGTTCAGTATAAGGCTTATGCTGCCGTCACCAAGGATTGCGCACCCGTCAATGCCCGACTTGTGCACACGGAACTGGTTGAGGTATGTGGGCAGACTTTTTACAACGACCTGCTGCTCACCCAAAAGCGAATCGGCAAAAATGCAGAATGAATTGTCGTGCGTGCCTACGAGTATCACAATGCCGCCGGAGATATCCGTTACATCCGTTTTAATATTATATGACTTGTAAAGGCGCACAAGCGGATAATACTTATCGCGGACCTTGATTATCTCACGGCCGTCCGTGTCATACATCATCTGATCTTTCGATGCCTTAAACGACTGGAATATATTTTTGATAGGTACAGTGAACATGGTGTTGCCAACAGATACCTTCATGCCGTTTATAATGGCAAGCGTAAGCGGTATCTTGAATGTGGTGTTCGTTCCATGCCCCGGCGTGCTGTTGATTGAAACCTCGCCGCCGATTTTTTCAACATTCTCTTTTACTACGTCCATGCCTACGCCGCGCCCCGAAAATTCGGTTACAACATCGTTTGTTGAAAAGCCCGGCATAAGGAGGAACTGATACACTTCCTGGTCGGTGTATTCTTCCGCGGCTTTCGTAAGCATGCCTTTTGACTGCGCTTTTTCGAGGACTTTAGCACGGTCTATGCCTGCACCGTCATCTTTGACGCCTATCAGAATATCGCCGCCGGTATTCTGCGCCGAAAGCGTTACTGTGCCCATTTCCGGCTTGCCTGCTTTTACGCGCTCTTCAGGTGACTCAATGCCATGGTCCATTGAATTCCGCACAAGGTGGAGGATAGGATCTTGGATACTGTCGATTATCGTCTTGTCAACCTCTGTCTCTTCGCCCACAAGCACGAGCTGGGCTTTCTTTTCCAGCTTCTTGCTCATGTCGCGCACAACACGGTTCATTTTCTGGAATACCGTGGAAATCGGCACCATGCGGATAGACATGACAACTTCCTGCAGCTCATCCGTCAGCTTGCGCAGCTGGCGCGAGGCCTTGGTAAAGTTGTTGTCCATCCCCTGTGTCCCATGCAGTGCCGGGTTGGAGGTAACCATCGACTCCGTTATGACTATTTCGCCCATCAGGTCCATAAGCGTGTCGAGCTTTGAAAGGTTGACGTTTATCAGGTTCTGCTTTACAGGGGCGCGTGTCGGCTGCGTTTTTTTTGCTGCCGCGGCCGTTTTATCGGCAGGCTTCTGTCCTGCCTTTGCCGGTGCCGGCAAAGGCTCAAGCTGGCCGTAGCTCTTCGTGTATGTGAAGTGCTCTATAACCGGCACGGCTTTCTGCATATCGTCTTTCGAAGCAAAGAAAAGGAAAAAGCCGTCGCGGATTATGTCATCTGCTGTCTTTGGGTTCGTCTCAACATCTTCAGGGTAAAACTCAAACTTCTGCAGAACGTCCTTAATGTCGTTAATGAGCATAAACGCGCGCAGGTTTTCCATCTGTGCCTCCTCGTCGAGGTATACGCGCACCGCTACAGGGAAGCCGCGCTCCACTTCCTTTTTCTGCAAGCCGCCTTCAAGTGAAGCCGGCGCGGCTGTAACAGCCGCTGCTCCGGCAGAGGCGGCCGGAGCTCCTGATGAAACCTTTGCAGAATTGGATTCACCTGCGGCTCCATCGGAAATCTTTTTAAGAAAATCGTTAATTTCCTGTTCAAAACTGCCGATATCTGTAGTAAGCGGTTGACCATTGCGTACCTTATCCGTTTCGCCCTTGAGAAAATCGCTTGAGCGGAACATAAGGTCGATAAGGTCTTCCATATATTCCTGCGAAACGCCCTTCTCGCGCACAAATGAAAACAAATCTTCCATCTTATGGGCAATCACCGTCATGCTGTTGAACTGCATCATGGCAGAAGAGCCTTTAATGGTGTGCATCACCCTGAAAATTTCATTTACACTGTCTTTGTCAAAGTTTTTATTTTTCTCACACGCGAGCAGTATATCATCAAGATGCTGCAGAAGGTCATCGGTTTCAAAAAGGAAAACATCAAGCATTGAATCCGTGCCGTTGTCCATATTTTCACTCCCCATTCATTATTTATCATGTTGTGGCAGGCTTGACTTGTGCAGGCCGCCTATTTATAGTTTATCTGTATTTAATTTATCGGCTTATTAAACGGATTCTTTAGCATAAGCGGAAAAATCGGCCGCTTTTTATCAATAGAAATGGAAAGAAGTGTTTTTCATGCCGGACAATCTGCGCATAACAACACCGATTAACAATACACAGGGCTTAAACCAGCCCAACCCTGTAAACGAGCCTTCGCAGACGCCGCCAGTCAACCCAAGCCGTGTGCCAAGGCCAAGCAACAGCGAAAACGCCGGCAACCAGCAGGGCGACCTGCTCCTTGACAGGACCTCGGTTTACAGCCAGTTCATAAGGCAGCTTGAAAAGTTGCCAGGCCTTGAAAGCACGCTGCAGAAAATTCTCAGCGAAGCTGTGGCTGTACAAAGCCCGCAGGGTGGCGAGCCATTAGGAAGCCTGCCGGTTCAACTTCGCGGCCTCATAACGGCTATGGCTGCACAAGAAGACGGCATGCTCAAGAGCATTGTAAACCAGCAGAAAGACTCAAGCCTTTTTACAGGGCCGCTCTTTAAGCTTCTCGGGCAGATATCCGCCCAGAGCAGCGACCCACAGTTTGACCTGCGCCTCGCAGATTTTCTCAAGGCCTACACGGGATATACAACTTCTGTAAACACCATGCAGGCCATCAGGACCGAACTTACCCAGCTTAAATACAGCATTCCAATCAGATATGCAAAGCAGCTCTCGGCCGTGATGGAAAAGCTTTCGGACGGCAGTAACCCGAGCATGGTAAAATCCGATCTTATCGTGCTTAAAAAAGAAATCATACCCCTGTTGGGCGAATATGTAAGCAAGACAAACGATTACGGCAAGTCGCGCGACACTATCTCCATGCTTCTCAACAATACGGCAATACTGAACGAAAGCACAAAGGAAAATCTCGGCACAAAATTCAGCCAGCTCATAAAATACAGCATTGAAACACTCGGCTTGCCCGAAATGACAGTCAGCATGATTAAATCGCTTTTTGCCGAGGACATAGCCACCGTCAGGCAGGAAGAAAACGACCGCTTCCTAAGCGCGCTTACTTCCCTGCTTTCACACATAAGCGAAAAGGGCGCCTCCGGCGGTGTTGACAAGTCCACCCTTCACGACATACTGCACTCCCTGCTGCTTGACAGCAGCGTTTTCATGCCGTTTCAGCACATCATACTGCCTGCGCAGGTCGACGGCCGCTTCATCTTTTCGCAGATATGGATTGAAAAGCAGGATCCGGACAAGGCCGGAAACCAAAAATTGAACAGGGCATCAGCGCCAAAGTTTCTTTACCTCACATTTGACATCCAGGACCTCGGATATTTTGAGACATCGATACGCCTTACGGGCCGGCAGGTAGACATGAAACTTTCCTGCCCGCCGCCGCTGGAGCACAATCGCGGCCAGATAAGGTCAGACGTATCGGCAATCATGCGGAAAAACGGCTTTACTGCAGGTGATATCCGGCTTTCCACATGCGAAAAGCCAAAAATGCCGCAGATAATAATGCAGAAAATCAGGGAAAGGAAGCGTGCAGTGGATGTCACAGTTTGAAAAGCTGCAAAAGGCAGCCGCCCTTAAATACTCCGAAGCTTCGCCTGAAACCGCCCCTGTTGTAGTCGCTTCCGGCTCAGGATATATGGCGCAGAAGATAATAGGCATTGCCGAAAAGAGCGGCGTTCCCGTCTTCCGCGACAATTCGCTCGCAACGCTCCTCTCACAGCTTCAGTCTGGGGCGGAAGTCCCTCCCGAACTCTATCAGGCTGTTGTAGATATTTACATATATTTTCTCGGCTACAAGGTCGGTGAGGGCGGAAAAGCCGAGCGCATACCGGCAGCTCCTGCTGACGGCAGCGCAGGCGGCGACCCTCCCGAAACGGCGCCAGAAAATGTTGATGAAAGTATCGCTGGAAAAGGAGACGGGCAAAGTTAAAAAACTGTTATGCTTTTTCTGCGTTTTTCTCTAAGTATTCTGGTGTTCCAGCCGATATTATTAAATAGAGTTTATTTTGTCCTCTTTTTTAGAGGATTTTGGAAAAATTACATATTTATTTTATGCCTCACTGCCGTATCGACATACGGCAGGCATTATTTACGGCAGGGAAGGGGAATTCCATGCAGGCAGTTAAAGACATAACTATTGGAACAGAAGCTGCCAAGGCAGATGACTTAAAAGTTGAAAAATACCTTACATTTACCATCGATGGCCAGCTTTACTGCGTGCCGACTTCACAGGTCGTAGAGATTATCAGAATGCAGCCTATTACATTTTTGCCTAACGTCATAGACTATGTAAAAGGCGTTATAAACCTCCGGGGTAAAGTCATTCCGGTCATCGATATGCGCCTGCGCTTCAAAAAAGAAGAAGCGCCATACGACGTGCGCACAAGCATAGTCATAGTTGAGTCCGGCGAACTGATGGTCGGCATGATTGTTGACTCTGTGAAAGATGTATGCGACGTTGCTGAAAACCAAATAAACGTTTCGCCAAAATCAAAAAGCAGTACGGAAAACGGCAAGAACTTTGTAAGCGGCATAGTCACGCTTGATAACGCCTCGGCTATGCTGCTCGACACGCCTAAAGTGCTGACACATCACAGCCGTTCGCAGAAACAGAAAGCAAATAACCAGCGAAACGCGGAAAATCCAAAATCTCAGCAGTAAAGCGGCCACAATTTTGCGGAGAAAAAGGAGACTTTCGGATGTTGTCTGTTTCAGAGCGTTATCTTCATTCTCCTTGTGAAATCCACGCAATGGATAACACTCCTCTTCTGATCGGGTATATCAGCGGCTTCCCAGATGGCAGCATAGAAATAACCTCCGAGAATGACTGCCTGCCCATAATACACTGCAACACCACAGTGAAAGTAAGTATTATGAATATGAACGATGCGCTCGGTTTTAGAGTGCTCGTTGGCCATGTATACCTTTCAACTGGTGAGATGATACGCATAGTTGACCTGCAGGACGCTGCCAACTATGAGAAACGTAACTTTTTTCGTGTGAAGGTCGGGCTTGAAGCCAAAGCTTACTTAATAGCTGAAACTGAAAATTTCTCTGCCGCTAACCTTGAGCCACAAGGAAAGCCGTTTGAAATTCATATTCATAACATCAGCCTCGGCGGGCTTTATTTTATCTGCGGCTGCAAGCTGAAAGCAGGGGATCACCTTGTCGTAAAGGTGAATATATATCATACGATTCTTTCATTGATCACCAAGGTCATACGGGAGATACCGATAAACAGCAGAAGCAAAAGCAGCTATGGCTGTGAATTTCTCGACAATTCCGGCAGGCAGTTTGACTTGCTTTGCAAATACCTGTTTGCCTGCCAGCGTGAACAGATACACAGGATAAGGCAGAATCTGCCGAAACCATAATCAAGGCAGATGGCCGGCTGAAAATGTGTGGCACATCTTATAAAATGAACGAGGTGGAAAAATTGCAGAATGCGGAAGCAAAAGATGAGTCTGAAATGGACTCCGCAGAAAGTCAGCAGGAAGAAAACAAATACCTTACTTTCTGGATTGACGGAGAACTTTTTGGTATACCCATAAGTGATGTTGTGCAGATAATCAGCATGCAGAAAATAATCCCTCTGCCGGATTTTCCGGCCTATGCAAAGGGCATCATCAATCTGCGTGGAAATATCGTTCCTGTCATCGATATGCGCATCCGCCTGAAACGGCCGGAAGCAGAGTACAATGAGAGCACATGCATAGTAGTTACAAATATCCACGGCAACTACATAGGTTTTATTGTTGACACTGTGGACGAAGTGACAGACATAAACAACGACAAAATTTCGCCGCCGCCTAAAGTTACAAAGGAAACTGTGAACCGTTACCTGACCGGCATCGGCCAGATAGGCAAAAAAGTTGTCCTTCTTCTTGACGTTTCGAAAATCTTTTCTGACAGCGAATTTGATGAAGTAACAGAAACTGCCCAGGAAGCTACGGTCGCCCAGTCTCAGGTTGACTCGGAAAAGAAGGATGGCAGCCCTGAAAATGGGCAGCCTGCAAAATAACAAAGAGGAAATGGAGTACTGCTTCAATGGAAAATAATAATAATGTAGATAAAAAATTATACTTGTCATCTATTATAAAAGCAGTCTTGTTCATCATACCTACAATCGTTCTTCTGATTGTCGCAGGCAGCATGAGCGGTAACCCTTCAGGGCTTGCCGCCACTATGGGAGCAATGATACCATGGGTTATCGTTTACCTGTGCGTCGTTGCATTCCTCTGCATCTTCAGCATGGTGCGGACATCAAGGATGACAAGCACTGTGAAAAAGAACCTTGTTGACTGCCTCGAACAACTTCAGGACGGCAAGCTCGATATCCATGTCGATGACATCGCACACGATGCAACCGGCCATGAACTTGTCAACGCTGTAAACAATTACTCCGATATGCTCAAATATATGGTTAATGCATTGATGGACTACATGCACCACCTTGAAAAGGGAGACCTCACTGTTGAAGTCAACCGCGCTGACTGGCGCGGTGAATGGGCACAAATCGGAAATTCGATGAATGCTATGAAAAACGACCTCAACAAGATATTCGGAACTGTAAGAAATGCTGCAGACCAGACTTCCATAGGCTCAAATGAAGTGGCAAGCGCTTCCCAGTCCCTTGCACAGGGCGCTACAGAGCAGGCAAGCTCTATTGAGCAGCTTTCCGCAACCATTACAGATATCTCAGGCCAGGTACGCAAAACGGCGGCAAACGCAACAGATGCCGACCGCGCTTCTTCACAGGCAGAAGAAAAAATCATCGAAGCAAATCATAGCATGGCCCAGATGGTCAGTGCTATGAGCCAGATAAGCGAGACATCAAAGAAAATCGGCAACATCATCAAAACTATCGACGATATTTCCTTCCAGACTAACATCCTTGCGCTCAATGCCGCAGTAGAGGCTGCCCGCGCGGGTTCCGCAGGAAAAGGTTTTGCCGTTGTTGCTGACGAAGTCCGTAACCTTGCAAGCAAGAGCGCCGAGGCTTCCAAAAACACAACCTCACTTATTGAAGCTGCAATCCAGGCTGTAGGGGAAGGCACAAAGGTAGCTGAAACTGCCGAAAAGACACTCGAAGAAGTTAGGTCTTCTTCTTCAGAAGCCAACAAGCTCGTCAACGAAATTGCGACCGCTTCAAATGCTCAGGCTGCTTCCATTGGGCAGATTACACAGGGCATACAGCAGATTTCAGCTGTTGTGCAGACAAATTCCGCCACGGCGGAGCAAAGCGCCGCAGCAAGCGAAGAGCTTGCCGCCCAGGCAAAGACTTTAAAGGGAGCTGTAGATTCTCTCAAGCTGCGTGAAGATGCTTCAGCTACAAAAGCACAAAACAACAATGATGCAATTTCAAGGTTTTCTAAGTCCTCAGCCACAGCGCATGGGGCGGCAAAAAGGGGCTCAGCTTCAAGGCCGTCGACTGCCGTATCGCCAAAGGCAAAAGCAGTTTCTGCCCCAAAAGTTGCCAATGATAAATACATTTGATGCAGTGAAGGCAAAATAAAATATCTTTAAAAAGCCGTCCGGTATTTCGGGCGGTTTTTTGCAGTATGTCTTCTGGCAGCTAAAGAAACTGCCCAAAGTGCCGATATAGAATTAGTAAGGATTAACAGAAACGGAGGAGCAAAAAATGAGTACATCAACAGCATCGTCGTCGATCCCTTCTTTTTATTCAATGGACGGCGTAACAAGACTTAACGGCACTGAATTTGCTTCAGGCCTCGATACCCAAAACCTGATAAAAGCACTCACTTCCAAAACCTCTGAAGAAATAGACAGGACAAAGCAGCTTGAACAGAAAACCGAGTGGAAACGCGATATGTTCCGTGATATAGAGGATATGCTGCAGAAGTTCTCAGACAATTACTTTTCATATTCTTCTACAAGCGGGAATAACATACTAAGCGGTACTTTTTTTGATTCAGACAATTTGACAAGCAGTAACAGCAGTGCTGTTACTGCTACCGGCCCAAGCAAAGATGCCGGTAACATCGTGATAAACAGCATTTCCAATCTTGCTACTAAGGCTTCCCTTTCTACAAAAGATAAAGTTTCAAATGAGGCTATAGAGTCCCTAAGTGAGGTTGGTAAAACTATTTCTTCTTCCTCATACCTCGACCTCAAACTCGACAACAAGTCTTATAGAATCACTCTCGGCAGCGACATCGATGTATCAAAGTTAAGCGTGGATACACCATCCAGCATTGCAGCGCAACTTGCAACGCAGCTTCAAAATCAGATTAACAGCAATTCCGACCTTAGAAACAAGGTTACTGTTTCTGCTTTAAATGATACGCTTAAACTAAACGGAGCTACTATAACAGGTGCTTCGCAAAACTTTATAGGAGGCCTCGGGCTTACAGGTAGTAATGCTTCCTATTCACTCAGCGGTTCGTCTGCTATAGACTCTCAAAAATTGTACGACCTCGGCAATAAGCTTGCGGGCGTAACTCTTACTTTCAAGCTCGACGGCCTACAGAAAAATATTACATTCGACCAAAGCAGCAGCAGCTCATATAATTCTGTGTCGGGCCTTCAAAGTTACTTGCAAACCAAACTTACCAGCGCATTCGGCTCTGGCAAAGTAACTGTTTCCCTCACCAGCGATAATAAGCTGTCTTTTAAAACAAGCGACGGTACTTCAGTGCTTGAATTGGATTCCGCATCAGCAAGCGGAATCCTTGGAAAAGACGGCGTCCTTCATATTGAAAGCGGCGAAACTAACCGCCTTGAAATGACAAAAACTCTTGGTGAGCTAAACACAAAGCTGAATACTGATTCCCCTAATGTAGCACTCTCTCCTGAAAAAGATGAACATGGCAATCCGGTTAAAAATTCAAATGGCAAGAATGTTTACAAAATTTCCGTCAATAACGCATCTTTCGAGTTTAATGAGGACACCGAGCTTGGCACTGTTATCAACACCATAAACAATAACAGCGAGGCCGATGTAAATATCAGCTACTCCCAGACGCTCGACAAGTTCATCGTAACTTCAAAGGACACAGGCACACAGGAAACGATTAATATACAGGATGTTGGTACATGCAATCTCGCATCTTCGCTTTTCGGAACAGGGGGTACTGTAACAGCTGGTAAAGACCTTAAAATGAATGTTACTATAAATGGCACCGCCACAGATATAGCCCGCACTACAAATTCATTTACGCTCGACGGCCTTAACCTTAATGTTCTTAATACCTTTAATAGCGGAACAACTCCGGATGCTAATGAAAAAATTACGTTTACATCATCTAACGGCACAGATGATGTCTATAAGAAGATTTCAGACTTTATAGCCGATTACAACAGCCTGATTGACAAAGTCAACACATATGTAACTCAAACCCCATACGGCCTTAGCAACAGCAGCGGGAAAACACAGACTTATAATCCTCTGACTGACGACCAGAAAAAAGATATGAGCGACACCGAGATAAAAGAGTGGAATGAAAAAGCCAAACAAGGCCTTCTGTTTTCCGACCCACAGCTTACAAGCCTGCAAAACGACCTGCGCTCTGCAATGGAACACAACGTCGAAGCGTCAGGCCTGTCCCTCAGCGCCATAGGCATCTCGACTTCGTCCAATTACATGTCCGGCGGTAAATTGGCGATTACTGACGCAAACAAGCTTAAAAACGCGCTGCAGAACAACACCGACCAGGTCATCAAGATGTTTACAAACGTAGATGATTCCGACAGCTCACAAGACGGTATTGCTCCAAGGGTAAAGTCGGTTTTAAATAATTATTTCGGCACTTATGGAAACAGCGGTATCCTCTATTATGTTGCGGGCAGCAACACAACAATTGGCTCTGACAAAAGTGAGCTTACGACACAAATCTCACAGTATGAAACGCAGATAAAAGACCTGCAGTCACAGCTTACAACACAGAGAAATAACCTTCAGACAAAATTCACCACAATGGAGCAGGCTATTTACCGGCTTTCTAACCAGTATAATTATCTTTCTGGCATGTCCTCCTGAATTATAATCAACCGCATATTATATGCCAAAAAGCAAAAACGGAGGGAGGTTTGTTTATGTATGGCAGCAGCAATCTCGTTCGGAAATACGAAGAGCAGGCTATAAACACCATGTCAAGCGGTGAGCTCATCGTCAGGCTTTATGATGAGGTAATCAAAAACCTGAAATTTGCCTCAAAGCTTTTCGGTCAGGGCAACAGCGAAGCTGCGTGCAAATGCACGGGAAAATGCAGGAATATTCTCAATTACCTCATAGCAATCCTTAACGGCAAATATAAATTCTCCGCCACGCTGAGCCGCCTTTATTCTTATATGGCTGGGCAGATAGTCATCACAGAGGCAACCAGCGACACGTCGCATATCGACAATATAATCCCGCAGCTCAAAGATCTGCGCAGCGCGTGGGCAGAAGCTGAAAAGGGCCTTCATGAAAAGGGCCGCTCTGCCCAAAACGCGAAGCCCGGCACTAAGCAATGAGCCAGAAAATGGCGCCGCTGGCCGTTCTGCTAAGCTGCATGAAGCAGAAAGTGATCCTTCTCACAAAGATACTCGACATCACAAAAATGATGGAAGTCCAAAGCCAGCAGAAAGAGATAGAGCTCGGCGGGCTGCCTGATGAGCGCCAGATATATATCGACCGCCTCAAAAAGTGTGAGGGCATCATAAAAAAGGACTGCCTTTCGATTCCTGAAGAAAAGCAGGCAGAAGCCAAAGGGATACTCGCCGGTAAGTTTCCAGAGAAAAGCTGCAGCACACCCGAAGAAAAAGAGCTGCTGCATTATGGTATAAAATGCAGCAGCCTTCTAAGTATGACGCTTCCATTAGACCGCAAATGCCGTAAAAATCTGCAGAAAGAATGTGACCGGCTGCGCAGCCTTATGCATACGTCTTCAGCCGGCCCAAATATCGGCACAAGTCACCTATCAAAACAAAACTAAAATGTTTTGACTCCCATTGTGCATGATTTTACAACCATTCTCCCGTCTTCCGCATAAAAGTAAACAGTCCTGCCATAATTAAGGCCCGTATCTTCCGCTATGATACGGACCTTAAGTTTTTGCAGTGTTTCCTTAACTGCCGCAACGTTGCGCGCTCCTATATTGCCAAAGCCGCAGTCATCAGCAACATTAAACATCTTTGCCCCGCCCGCTATTTTTGCTGTTATACGGGAACGCAGGCACCCCATATATTCCATTGCCTTAATCATTTCAGGCAGGCACGTGTCAGCATACCTGTGTATCTTCTCATTAGGGTTTTCCTTAGGAAAATATGGAAGCATTATGTGGCCGAGCCCGCCTACCTTGCACGCGGCATCATAGAGGCACACACCTACGCAGGAACCCAGGGCATACGTCGCAAATGCTGCCGGGGACGGCAGCACCTTCATATCCGAAATTCCAATCGTTATCAGTTCACTCATAAATCAATCCCCAAACCATTCATCAATTTTTCAACAGAATCAAGGCTTGGGACCAGCATCATATTGGCCGAGATGGAATTATTTGAATTTTTAAAGTCATCTTCAACAAATATGATTTCATCGGAAACAGCCCCCATCTCTGCAGCGGGGACCGTCAGCAGTGAGCCTACCATGTCAGACGTCACAGCCGGTACCGATATCTTTATTTTTAAATTGGCAAGCTCTGAAATTGCCGAAACATAAGAACCTATCATTATATTCCCAATCTCTGAAATTGCCGAGCGCTCCATGTCTGTAAGGCGCATACAGTCGACATTTTCTTCATTAAGCAGAGATTTCAGGATCATTTTTGTAAAATGCTGGCTTACTATAAACATCATAACGCCGCGTATGTCGTCGCTAAGCTCCACAAGGATAGCAACCACCGGTGTTTCCGGGCCGCCAAGGGCATTGTCAACATTTGCAATATCCATAATGCGCACAACAGGCGCCTTCATGTCGATTTTGCGGTTCAAAAGGCCTGCAAGGGACGTTGCCGCATTGCCGGCACCTATATTCCCAATTTCCCGCAGGACATCAATGTGCATATCACTTAGCTGGCTTAAATTTTTAATAGACATTGATACACCTCAAGATTTTCCGGACACCCGCTAAAAGTTCTTTTCATCAGACGGCAGAGGCGGTCCGGAAGTGATTTTTCCATCTTCAACGTAAAATTTCATGTTGTTGTAATTACTGCTGAGGTTCATGCTTTCTGTACCAATCGTAATTTTCGTGCCTGCGTAAATAACTTTCAGCCCTATCACATTGAAATCGGCCGCTGAAACAGCTGTAGCATCTTTAATCTCTGAGATTTTGCTGCTGAAATTTTCAACCCGCTTCTCTGATTCCCTGCTGTTCTGCAGTAGTACCTTCATGCGTATAACATTCTTAGGTGAGCGCCCCTCCTGCTTTATGAGCTGCTTTAAAGCGTCCATCTGCTTTCTTAAAGACTTCTGCCTCACATACTCTTTTGTAATTGCGGCCTTAAGGCTGTTGGTCTGCGCCGCGCTCGAAGAGTTGCCCATAATGGCATCGTAAAACTCTTTGGAATCTACTACAATATTAGTCCTGACGTTGTTCGCCGTACCAATTTTTTTCGCATACACCTGCCGGCCGGCACAGCAGCTTCCGCCCATTATCGACGCCTTCGGTCCGCGCATGTTAATGCAGTGCCGCACTTTTACATTGCTGTTCATAATCACATCGGCATAAACATCTCCACCGGCACGCACAACTGCATTCTGTATGTACTTTGACTCAACATCTCCGCCTGCAGAAATGCCGCCTCCGCTCAGGCCGTTTATCCCGTTGTTAACAGTTATGCTCCCAACAGCCTGCAGCGTGGCTCCCTCAACCATGCCATAAACGGCTATATTGCCGCCTGCCTTTACAGAAAAGCCTTCCATTACATCGCCGCGCACAATTACCGTACCTATAAAGTCAATATTTCCTGTCGAATTATCAACATCACCCTTGATGACAAATGTTTCATTTACATTCAGAATATACTTGCGGCAATCTATGCAGCCGCTAATTGCAGCAGAAAGCTCCAGCCCGTCTTTCGAAATAACAGTGTGCAGGCCTGTAGGGAAAGACGGCATCCTGCATTTTTTAAACGGCACGGCATTGCCAAAGACGTCAATGCCGTCTTTCCCCGGCGGCGGCGGGATAATGCGGCAAAGCACATCGCCTTTTTTAACATTCTGCACTATTCCAAGGTCATGGTAATCAACGGTACCGTCAGCACGCTCAGATGGAAGGCCCTTGTGCTCTATTGAAAACATGAATTTAAGCTCAGCCCTGCCTTCGTCCTGCGGTGGGGTGCCCTTCGCGCAAACAAGCGGTTGTGAATAGTCTTTGCCTGTACAGTAATTATGGATATTATCTTTGCATATTCCAGAAACAACGCCTTGCCCAGTTAAGAGGCCATCTACTGCTTTTTCAGAAAGCGTCTGCCCTTCCGGCATATTTTTTACAATAAGATCTGCTTCCAATTTGTTATTGGAAACTCTTACTTTCAGTTCAGGCTCTTCGTCGCTGCCTTCGGCGGGATTTTCCCCGTCCCTGTACATTTTCCATACCCTCCCCTATTGGTATTATATCAGTGCAGAGAGTTCACTGTCTGCATAACTTCATCAGTCATAGCCACCATTTTTGCGTTCATGTCATAGGCACGCTGCTGAAGTATTACATTTGAAATCTCCGTTGCAAAGTCAGTTCCCGACGGCTCAAGAAACCCCTGTTTTATTTCCGCGCCCCTCACAGCTTCCGCAGCGCCCGAACGGTCTGTCTGCATGTAGCAGCTGTTGCCGCTCTTCTCAAGGCCGTCAAGGTTTCGGAACGTAAAGACGCCCATATTCTGTTTTGCGTTTGCGTCAGTTACCCTGATCGTGCGCCCGTCCTGGCCAAGCACAAGGTTACCGGAAGAGTCTGCAAGATAAAAATTCCCGCCGCGGTTTGAGAGGCCGAAACGCCCGTCGCGCGTATAAAGCGTCCTCCCGTCCGCAGCCCTCACCGCAAAAAAATTTCTCGCATCGGTCAAAACATAGTCCTGAGAAAGGTCAGTCTCCGTAATGCCGGCCCCTTCAAAAACCGTGTCTGTCTTTCCCAGTTTGCTTCCGTGGCCGACTTTAAGCTCAGGCGCTGCCTCCCGCTCTTTTACATTTGTGTAGAGCAGGTCGGCAAATGAAGGGTTATCCTCTTTATAGCCGTCCGTTGAAATGTTTGCTATGTTGTTCGCGGTTACGTCCATCGCACGCTGTGCACTGTACATCCCAGCCGATGCGGTATGAAACCCAACTGTCAACTCTCACTCCCCCCTTAAACTTTTCCTATGTCTGTCGTTGCCTTGTCAAGTATCTGGTCATACATTTTAAGTGCCTGCGCACATGACTGAAGGCTCCGCTGTGAAGCAATGCCGTGCGTCAGCTCCCCGCTCATGTCCGCATTTGAAGACTCGACCGCCCTCCACACAATCTGCGGCGTCTGCTCGGCTTGCGCATTTTGGCCCTGGTAAAACCCTTCGCCGACCGTATCAAGCGCAGCATTATTGGGGAAACGATAAACCCCAATGCTTCCGGCAAGATTATTGCCAGCATAGATATTCCCCTGCTTGTCGCACGAAATATCATCAGTGCCAAGGTGTATGGGCTGGCCGTTTTTCCCCAGCACACGGCCCGCCCCGTTCAAGGCAAGATATCCGCCGGCATCGAGGTTAAAACTGCCGTTGCGCGTGTAGTAAGTTCCTCCGTTACCCTGTACAGCGAAAAAGCCGTCGCCGCTTATTGCGAAGTCAAGGCCGCGGTCCGTCGGAGATATTGCCCCTTCGGAAAAATCAGTGTCAGGTTTGTCTGCCGTTGTTGCCATAAGCGTTGTGCTCCCTATTGGCGTATGCCCTGAGTCGACACGCTCAAGCATCATTTCGCCGAATGTTTTTGAAGCAAGGTGCTTTGCCTTGAACCCGTTTGTTTTCATATTTGCTACATTGTTGCTGATTGTATCCAGTATCCTGTTCTGTGTCAGCATCCCGGATGTTAGCATGTAAAAACCCCTGACCATTCCATTGCCTCCCTGCATTCATAATTTCTTCTACTGTGCCAAATATGCACCTACACCTTTTCTCAGCTTTTTAAGCGCGCTGGAGTGGATCTGTGAGACCCTTGAGTCGCTTATTCCCAGGATCTGCGATATTTCCTTTATTTTAAGCTGTTCCTTATAGTACAGCGATATAACGAGTTTTTCTTTCTTGTCGAGCCTGTCGATATTGGCTGCCAGCACGCGCCGCAACTCTTTCTCCGCCATTGACTGCTCCGGCCCGGCAACAGCACCGCTCATGCGCAGGTTGAAATTTTCGACGCCTTTCTCATACACTATTTCCTCAAACGAAAGCATATTCATCGAGCACGTTTCAGCAAGCATTTTACCATATTCCTCATTGCTTACATGCATGTAAGCCGCAAGCTCGCTGTCTGTTGGCGAACGGCCGAGTTTCTGGTTGAGCTCTTCGTCGGCCTTATTTATGTCTTTCGCCATTTTTTTCAGGCGGCGCGGGAAACAGTCCTGTTTGCGTATGTAGTCAATCATTGCCCCGCGTATCCTTATTGAGGCGTACGTTTCAAACTTCACGTTTTTTGTAATGTCAAATTTCTGTATGGCATCCATCAGCGCAATAAGGCCTTCACTCACTATATCATCCATATAATTGAAATACTGATAACGCCCCGCTATTTTGATGGCAATGCAGCGCACAAGGTAACTGTATTTTTCAATCAGCCTGTCCCTTACCGACGTTTCGCGTTTCTGGCTGTAGCGCAGCCAGAGTTTCTGAATCATCTGCTGCCCTGCTGCTGTTTTTTCCATTTTCAGGCTGCGCCCCTTTCTTTAACATATCCCGTTTTTGCCGATTAGTCAAGGGTTACGTTGGCAACCGCCTGTATCTGCACGTTATTTTCAATCTCATTGAATGAGAGCACTACGGCTTTCGGGTAGAACTGCCGCATCAGCTTGCTGAAATACAGCCTTACAATCGGCGACGTCAGAATAATCGGCGTTGTTACTATGTCTTTAACATTTTCAATACACTTTGTCACATTTGTAATGATTTTCTGCGTTGTTTTCGGGTCGAGCGCAAGGTAAGTCCCCCGCTCGTTTTTGCTGATAGAGTTGAGGATAGTCTTCTCAACAGTGCTGTCAAGGGTAATTACCTTGATCTGGCCACCTTCAGACCACTGGCGCGTGATCGTGCGGCGCAGCGCCTGGCGCACATATTCCGTCAGCAGCTCCGGGTCATGCACAGCCGTGGCATAGTTTGAAATCGTCTCCAGTATCGTTTCCATGTCGCGTATCGGCACGCCTTCGCGCAGAAGGCTGCACAGCACTTTCTGCAGGTTTGCCTGCGTTATCACATTCGGCACAACGTCGCTTACAAGCGTCGCGTTGTACTTCTTCATGTTTTCCAGCATCTGGCTCACATCCTGCCTTGAAAGCAGCTCATGCGCATGTCTTCGTATCGTCTCCGAAAGGTGCGTAATCACAACCGAGAGCGGGTCGATTACAGTATACCCGTACATTTCCGCCATATCTTTCTTGTCCGGAGTTATCCATTTGCTCGGTATGCCATACGCCGGCTCAACGGTGTCTATGCCGTCTATTTCTCCTGTCAGGTTGCCCGGGTCGAGCGCGAGATAATAATCCATAAGTATTTCACCGCGGGCAACTTCCTCGCCCTTTATTTTAATCATATACTGGTTCGGGTTCAGCTGGCCGCCGTCACGCAGGCGTATCGGCGGCACTACCATGCCCATTTCGGTCGCGAACTGTTTGCGGAACATCACAAGCCTGTCGATAAAGCTACTGCCGCTGCGCTCATCAACAAGAGGGATAAGGCTGTAGCCGAAGTCCATCTCTATCGCGTCGAGCGGAAGGAGCTTGTATATATTGTCGATATTCCTGTAATATTCCGTCTCGCTTTCCTGTTTTCCGGCGGCATTGCCGGCCGGCCCTTCCACTGCCGGCTGCACTTCACCCGCAGCCTCTTTCTGCTTCTTCATGGCCTGCGTGCCAAATATAATAAGCAGTGCAGAAAGCAGCAACATCTGCAGAACAGGCATATTAGGCACAAGGCACATCACGGCAAGCGTTATGCCCGCAAGCACAAAGACTACAGGCTGAGCAATGAACTGGCTTGTCACATCCTCGCCGAAAGTGGACTTCGACGCGGCACGCGTAACTATCATACCTGTTGCGGTAGAAATCATCAGAGCCGGTATCTGCGAAACAAGCCCGTCGCCAACAGACGCTATGGTGTAGATATTGAGCACTTCCTGGAAAGTTTTTCCTCCCTGCACCATGCCGATGATTATTCCACCGATAAGGTTGATAAACGTTATGATGATTGCCATAACCGCGTCGCCTTTAACGAATTTGCTGGCGCCGTCCATAGAGCCGTAGAACTCTGCCTCGCGCTGTATATCCTCACGGCGCTGATGGGCCTGGTCCTCGGTTATCATGCCTGAATTCAGGTCTGCGTCGATAGCCATCTGCTTGCCCGGCATTGCGTCCAGTTTAAACCGCGCTGCGACTTCCGAAACACGTTCGGAGCCTTTTGTGATGACCATAAAATTTACAAGCACGATAATGAGGAAGACTATTAAGCCAACTACTACATTGCCCTGCAGGACAAACTGGCCGAAAGTTTTAATGACCTGGCCCGCATTACCCTGATCTGTCAGTATTTTACGTGTAGATGAAATGTTAAGTGCGAGGCGGAACAGCGTGGCAACCAGAAGTATTGACGGGAACACGGAAAATTCCAGCGCTGTCTTTATGTACATTGTCATAAGCAAAATTATGAGCGACAGCGTGATATCAAGGATCAGCATCATGTCAAGCAGAGGTGTCGGCAGTGGGATTATGATGAGTGCGACAATTAAAATGACGAAAAGTGGAACTACATGATTAAGGATTTTCAATTATCGCTTCATCTCCTTTTTCTTAAGCTGGAACACCCATGCCATAATGCCTGCAAGCGGTGCGTAGAATTCAGGCGGGATCTCCTGGTTCACTTCCACAGAAGCATACAGCGCACGCGCAAGCGGCCTGTCCTCTTTCATTGGGATATCGTACTTTTCTGCGATCTCTATTATCTTGAACGCTATGCGGTCCCGGCCTTTGGCAACAACTACAGGTGCCTCATCTTTTTCCGGCTTATAACGAAGCGCCACTGCAAAGTGCGTCGGGTTCCTCACCACAACATCAGCAGCAGGCACCTGCTGCATCATGCGCTGGCGCGACATACTGCGCTGTACCTGGCGGATACGACTTTTTGTTTCAGGGTTTCCCTCGGTCTCCTTATACTCTTCTTTCATTTCCTGCACCGTCATCTTGATATTGCGCTCATAGTCCCATCTCTGGTAAAGGTAATCCGCGGCAGCAAGTCCTATGAAAACAAGCGACATCTGTATCCCAAGGTCAAAAATATCGTTGACCACAACCGCCGCCGAATGGAAAACATCGCTGTCCATCATACCCGAGCACTGGGCACGTATATCAATAATCTTTATGTAAATCAGATAGCCTATGATAACGGTCTTAATTATCGCTTTCAGCACTTCAACTACGGAGCGCAGGGAAAACAGGCGCTTGAAGCCTTCTACAGGGTTTATGTTGGAAAACTTAAACTTTATTTTTTCGCCTGAGAACTTGAACTTCGTCTGCGCACCAGTTATGATGATTGCCGCACCCGCAGCAACAAGCATCACCGGCGCAGCAAGTATAATGATGTCAAGCCATGCCTGCCTGTTTACGTCCTGCACAAAAGAGTTGCTTAGCACATCATGGTTCGCAGCATAGTGGAAAAAGCTAGTCATTATGTTGCAGATGCTGTGGTAAATGTACGGCATTGCGGCGCGCAGCACAAGAAAAACAGCCAGGATTGAAAATGCGCTTACGGCATCCGCACTCTGGAATATGTTTCCTCTTTTTTGTTCGTCCCTTCGCTTTTTCGGCGTTGCCTCTTCGGTTTTTTCTTCTGCCGTATCCATTGATTTTCCTCCTGCGGCGCCGGCAAATTATTTATGTCAGCATGGAGTAAATTGCACTGATGTTCTGGAACATGACACTTATGAGTTTTTCTATAAATGTAGCAAACGGCGGCACCAGCACAATGATGGCAATGAAGCCGATTATAATCTTCATCTGTATCTCAATTGTAAATATATCTATCTGCGGCACCGCAGTCATCAGTATGCCTATGCCTATCTCGCTTACCATCTGCACGGCTATCATCGGCAGGCAAAGCTTCGCCGCATATATAAGCATCAAGCCAAAGCACGAAACGAGTTTGCCGAAAACATCTGCGGGTATCGGCGCATCGCCGTACGGTATGGCGGAGCCGAGCTTTACAAAAAGCTGCATAAGCGTAAGGTGCGAATTAGTCAGGAAAAAAATCAGCATAAACATGGCGTTCATGAGCGACGCTGAAAGCGGCATTGAAATGTTGCTCTGGGGATCATATATTTTAGACATCGAAATGCCCATCTGCATATCCATCTGCTCGCCCGCCATGATGATTACAGACTGCATCATCTGCATTAAAAAGCCTACGATGAAGCCTATGAGGAACTCCTTAACGGCACAGACGGCAAAAACGATGGCCGAATTTATCTTTACACTCTGCACCGGCACATACGGATAAGTAAAAACCGTAAGCGCCAGCGTGAACGCTATCCTGAATATTACCGGAATATTCTTTCGGCCGAAGACCGGGTTCAGCAGTATGCAGCCCGACATACGCATGAAAATCAGCAGTAAAAGCGTAAAATTATAGTTCAGTAGGTCCACTCAGCCCCCACATCCTCAGCTCAGTTTTACAATCTGGTCAAATATGTAGTACGTAAAATCCTTCATGTTTTCCATCATCCATGAGCCCATTATAACGAGTATGACGGCAATCGCAACCAGTTTTGGCACAAAGACGACAGACTGCTCATGTATCTGCGTAGCTGCCTGCAGCACTGCGATTATCAGCCCGACAGCCATGCTTATGAGCAGGACAGGCGCCGAAACTTTCAGTACGGTCACCATGGCGGCCTGTATTATCTGCATTACCTGCCCTATCGACATATCCCTATTTCCTTTCCTTTAGCGAGCCTCGCTACAAATTGAATGATGTGACAAGCGCCTTAAACAGCAAATCCCATCCATTTACAAGGATAAACAACAGCAGCTTGAACGGGAGCGATACCATGTTTGGCGGCAACATTACCATACCCATTGACATCAGTGTGCTTGAAACTATCATGTCTATAATCAAGAATGGTATGTAGAGAAGGAAACCTATTATGAATGCCCGCTTCAGCTCGCTCGACATAAACGCCGGTGTCACAACTGTAATTGAAAGGTTCTGCGGCTTGACGCTGCTCTTCACTTTTCCAAGGTTGCGGAAAAGGTTCAGGTCTTCTTTTTTTGTATTTTTAAGCATGAATTCTTTTAAAGGTGCGCTGGCCTTATGGAAAAACTCCTGCTGGGTTATCTTTGACTCTTTGTACGGCTGGTACGCCTGTGTATTGATTTTGGAAACTACCGGCGACATTATGAAAAGCGACAGCATCAGCGATATGGCGATCATCACCTGGTTAGGCGGCGTGTTCTGCAGGCCAAGTGCATTGCGCAGGAATGAAAGCACAATGACTATCCTCGTAAAGCAGCTCATCATTATCAGTATGCTCGGCAGCATGGCAACCACAGTCAGCGTTTCAATAATCTGAAGCGTGTTCATGCCCTTTCCATTCATGCTGACGTTTACGTCTGCTGCTGAAGCGTGCATTGGCACAAGGAGGATAATGACAAGGAACACAGTCGTTGTAAGCAGGATTTTCCGCGTTATCGAATGCTTTTTTTTGCTTTTTTTCTCACTGTTTTCAGTCTTTGTGTTTTCTGTCATTTCCTGTCATATCCCATCTTCCATTCTTAAAGGCAGCGCGGAGTACATCTTTAAAACTCTGCATGGCAGGCGGAGCAGTGCCAGTCGTTTTTTTTAGCCGCTGTTCGTCAAGCTTCATAAGGATATCCACGCGCTCGTTGGAAAACGAAAGCAGATAATATTCCCCGCAGATCTCCGCTATTACAAGTCCTTTGTCCTGAGCGACATTAACACGCTCGAGTATGCGGATATTGTTCGTGTTCGTCATATTCCCGGTTTTTTTTGAAACAAACTTGCTCAGCCGCCAGCAAAGCCACAGCACAAGCGCAACGGCAAGCACATACAAAAGCAGCTCGCCGAGTGATGATTCACCAGAAAGACGAAGCCAAAGAGGTTTCATAAGCGTCAGCTAAGGATGTTCTGCACTGTTTTCATGATGCGATCCGCCTTGAACGGCTTGACAATAAAGTCTTTCGCACCAGCTTTCAGCGCATCTACAACCATTGCTTCCTGCCCCATGGCAGAGCACATGATAATCTTTGCATCCGGGTCGGACTCACGGATCTTCTTCAGTGCCTGAAGGCCGTCCATAACCGGCATAGTGATATCCATAATAACAAGGTCAGGTTTTTCTGCGGCGTAGTTGTCTACTGCCACCTGTCCGTTATTGGCCTCTATAATGTTTGTGAAACCATTTTTGTTTAAAGTATTTTTTATCATCATGCGCATGAAAGCAGCGTCATCCACCAACATGATTTTCTTATCCATCGTTTTTCCTCCTTAAGGTGAGTTAGTTGAGATTTTAAATCAGTTTCATAAGTTCGCTGTTCATCACTTCGGTGATGCGCACACCGTAATTATCATCTACAACCACCACGTTACCCCTGGCGATTGCCTTGCCGTTTACATAAACATCTACCTGAGAGCCTGCCTGCCGATTTAATTCCACAATCGTTCCGGAAGAAAAATCAAGGATCTCTTTGATTTTCTTTGTTGTCCGCCCAATTTCCACACTTACCTGAAGTGGAACCGACATCATCAGGTTGAGGTTCTCAGATTCGTTTTCCGTCAATTTTGCACCTTTTCCGGCGCTGCCTTTGTCAAAGCTCTGGTAAACAGCATTAGATACACGGTAGTTCTGCTGCGGCGGCACCTGCTGTGCCGGCGCTGAAGGCTGAGCTGCCGCCTGCGGCACCTGCTGTGCAGGCGCCGGATACTGGGTTGCCGGCTGCGGCACTTGTTGTGCCGGCGCTGAAGGTTGGGCTGCCGCCTGCGGCACTTGCTGTGCCGGCGCTGGAGACTGGGCTGCCGCCTGCGGCACCTGCTGTGCCGGCGCTGGAG